>WNGF01009668.1_pt1 | contig 11052 bp, 12 predicted proteins | sample 5400641 | NCBI WGS metagenome assembly WNGF01 (sample SAMN13153371, study PRJNA577476) | soil metagenome | isolation source: 80 cm soil or saprolite under grassland replicate 2 | place: USA:California | collected 2016-06-15 | reverse complement strand
TTGCCCGATTCAAAAATGGCTACGTAAACCTTCGAACCGTCGGCGCTTGTTGCCATGCTCTTGGGCCGCTCGCCATCGATTACGACGTTGGTGATCGACCGGCGCGTCTGGGCATCGAAGATCTGGACCAGGTTTGCGGTAGCGCACGACACAAAAGCGCGCCGCGGCACCCCGGCGAACGCGACGTCTGCGGGCCCGGCCTCGGTCTGAATCGTCGCCACCACCCGCTGTTTGGCCACATCCACAATGCTGAGAGAACCAGAGATGTGATTGACCACCCAAAGCTCGTTGGTCGTCTGGAATCGGACCGATACCGGATCCAGGCCCACGGGCACATCACTGAGCGGCACGGGACTTCCAGAGGAAACGTCGAATAACTCGATCCGGGCATCAGGCAGATTGCAGACGGCCAGGATCTGCACGTCCGGATTGAGTGCAACCGGGTGCACTGGCGGTGTCTCGAAGTTTACGAAGGCGCCGAAAGCAGAGGAAGCAGAGAGCATCCAGGGGGACGACACGGAAAGACAGATCCGACGGAACAGGCAGGTAGCCGCAGTCACGTTCAGCATCGGCAACGGGGACATGCTCAACCCTAGCATTGCTGGTCCGACCTGCAAATTCGCCGATGAGACCCTCGGGACGTCAAACCGATAAGGAAGAGCTTACCATCACACGGACGCTCAATCAGGAGAGCTGCATCCCTGGAGACGATAACTGCGACCGTGCTCGGCCGTCAGCAAGAGGCGGAAGCCAGAGTCCCATGACGGACCCAATCCCAGTGCCTGCAAACACACTTGCGGCGGGCGAGTTGAGAAAGGCATCACCCACCGCGACGAAGAGGTTGGCGCCATAGGCGACATCCCGGACCATTTAACCGACGTAACGTTCCGCCCAAGTATCGAGCGGGTCGCGAAGGGCGTCGTCCGCCACCGCTCCAATAATCCGCGCAACTGCGGATACATGGCAACACAGGAGCTGCAAGTCCGAGTGGAGAAGATCACGAGAATGACTTTGCCCCGATATTCGCTCAGGTGAAAAACCCTGCCGCCTGTATCCGTCCCGTCGATGTCAGGCGCAACTTTGCCGACACGCAGATGGGGCAGTTCAAAGACTTCAGGTTTTGCTCGAGCCTCCAGTTTCACGCCGTCTGATTGGACCCCGCTGAATTCTGAACGAACCCGTTCGAGCAACCTGTCAGCTTCGTCGGCCGCCAGCTCTCGTGCGTGGGCTTCTGTCCCTTCCATTGCCCGGAGTTTCACTATCATGGCCAGTGAGAAGCAGGCATGTCCTTGAACTTCGGCATGAGGATTGGCTTCGAGCACAGCCTGGATCAGCTTCTCGGCGGACCGGTGCCTGGAATCTTCCAATTGGTGACAAAGATACGCGAGGTCCTTGCTACGGACATGCTCGTGGCGGATTACGTCAACGGCTTTCGCAACTTCGGGTCCGTCAGGCGAGTTTAAGATGATCCAAGTGGCGGCCTCCAAGGCCAAGGATGATTTCGGGTCTCTATCCACAAGGGTCAGCAAGTTGCCACCGTGCGGTGGGCTGACGAGCCGTGTCGCCGATGCCGATGACTTCGGTTGAGGCTTTCGCTGCCGCACCAAGACCAACCCAAGATTTGAAGGTTCTTCACTGCTGCGGGGCGACGAGTGGTCTTCGGTGAAAATTCGCTCCGATGGAGTGCGGAGGACGTAGGCAAGTGGATTCGACATCAAGGTCACGCTGTGAAACTCAGATGATTGGCCTAGGACATTACTCTTCTGGCATCGGTGCGATTGTGCTTGTCAAGCGAGCAGTGGGCGAGTACGCGCGAGCAGTGGGGGAGTTTTGACGGAGTACTGGAGCCAGTTGTCGGATTCGAGCACTGATCGCCGCGATTTCGCGGGTAGGATGTCCCGATTTTACCCACTACTCAAGCTAACTCTTCCACTGCTCGACCCTGTTCGCACGTGCTCCGTTGGTGTCCGTTTCGGTGTCCGTCCCTTGAACTCGTTCATCCAGTTTTTTGCTTATGCGGCGGGAGCATCTGGTGGTCGTGGATCGCGCCAGCCGCGGGAACACTGCTTGGTTGGTGTCCGCACAGAAAACTCTTCCTTCGCCCGGTGCGTGGTGAAAGCCGCTTCTTTCAGGCTGTGGGCGCCGCCGCCGCTCTTCCCGTTTCTTTTCGACCCCTCGGTTCGTTTGACGACCATCGTCTTCATGGTTCAAGTATCGGCAAATGCACACACCCAGTCCCTGATTACCCAGGCCACGCCAGACGTGCCACTTGACGGCGACCCATGCCGGCTTACGCTGAACCTCATGCAACCCATGCGCCGGCTTCCTTCCGCGTTCCGTTTGCTTCGAGTCAAAGCGCTCTTGCTGTTGTGCGCCGGGGCCTGGGCGTGGCCCGCGGGGCAGGCGGGCCAGTTCGGCGTGCCGATGCTCGCGTTTACAGAGCCATTGGGCGGGCAGATTTACATGGCCGCGAGCAATGTTCCTATCGTGCTGCGGGCCTTCGCGCCGGATGACGTCTTCTTGTCGGCGGAGGTTTTTGCGGACGGGGGCTTGATTGGCGTGGCCACGTTCTGTTGCGCGCTCTGTCCGTGCGCCCATCCGCTGCCCGGCATGGAAACGGTGCTCCAAATCCCTACGCCGTGGAATGACGGACGCCCTCCCGCGCAAGTCTGGCAGGGCTGGACGAATACCCCGGACGGACTTCACCGGCTGACGGCGCGTGCCGTGGGCGAAAACGGGACGACGGTGGAATCCCCGCCGGTGATGATCAGTGTCCGGGAGATGAGGTTGTTCATCGGGCCGAACGCCGAACAGAAGGGGGCGTATGTCCTTGCGATCCCGAATGGAGCCTTGCTGGACGAGGGATCGATTGATTTGGAGGTGAGCTCGGACCTGCGCACCTGGGAGCGGCTCGGACCGTTCTCGCCTGGCAACGTGTCCGCGTTCTATTGGGACGCGCCGCCGGTGTCGGCACGGGAGCGGCGGTTCTATCGGGCAGTGTGGGTACCGCAGATCCCCCGGTGAACGAGGTGAACGGACAACTCGATCTGCGCCTAGTTCGTTCTTGTTAGCCGGCGTCCTCATCGCTAGAAACTGCGCTGCATGCGCTCGTTTGCTCACGATGGGACCAACGCCTCGCAAGCGATCGCGTCGACTCGGGCCCTTGGCCGTCCAGGGAGGGAAGTACTCACGAATTTACTGATGAGAACGGCTCTGGCGCTCTTTGCACTTTTCCCAATGACGCTGAACTCGCCCGCCAAGGCTGCTTCCGCCACCCAGTCCTCACTGGCGTTCTCCATCACCTTCGCCACGGCAAGGAGCGCCACCCCACTCGATGGCCGCTTACTCCTATTGCTCTCGACCGACCTGGCCGCGGAACCGCGCTTCCAGATTGACGACAGCCCGAAGACCCAGATCGTTTTCGGTCTGGACGTCGCGAATTGGAAACCGGGCGAAGCGCGCCTGATGGCCGCAAGCGATCCGGACATCTTCGGCCATCCCATGCGCAGTCTGCACGACTTGAAACCGGGCGAATACGCGCTGCAGGTGTTGCTCGACCGTTACGAGACTTTTCGCCGGGCGGATGGCCACGTGCTGAAGCTTCCCACGGATCGCGGCGAGGGACGAAAGTGGAATCGCGCCCCGGGAAACCTCCACAGCAAACCGCAAAAGTTCCACGTTGATCCGACGCAGCCAGGGCGGATCGCGCTCGTGCTGACGGAAGAAATTCCACCGATTCCGCCGCCGGCGGACACGAAGTTCGTGAAACACATCCGCCTGCAAAGCCAGCGACTCAGCAAATTCTGGGGATGCCCGATTTATCTGGGCGCGCACGTGCTGCTGCCCACGGGCTTCGACGCACATCCCGACGCGCGTTATCCGCTGATGGTGTTTCACGGCCATTTCCCCGCTGATCTCAGCGGCTTCCGCACGGAGCAGCCCGATCCGGACCTGAAACCCGATTACAACGAACGCTTCCGCATCCATGGCTACAACCGCATTCAGCAGCAAGAGGCTTATCGGTTTTATCAAACGGGGACGAACGCCGATTTCCCGCGCTTTCTCGTGGTCGAAATTCAGCATCCGACGCCGTTCTACGACGACTCCTACGCGGTCAATTCTGCAAACCTTGGTCCGTACGGTGACGCCATCAACCTCGAGCTGATTCCGGAAATCGAGAGGCGCTTCCGGGGAATCGGCACGGGCTGGGCACGCTTTCTCTACGGCGGTTCAACCGGCGGTTGGGAAGCTCTAGCCACAAAGATCTTTTATCCCGATCTCTACAACGAGTTAAGTTTTTTGTCGCGGCAGAGGGCGTAGGTTATGGGAGTGACGTGGAGCCGCGACAAAAAACTTAACTCGTTAGGCATTGTGGTCATGGCACTGGCACGGATAGCTCACGAGATGAACCTACCCGCATCATCGTCACGCTCAAGGTTTCCGCATTGGTCCGCCCGACAAGCAATACCACACGGTTGGTGCTATTCGGCTGAAGGGAGATAAACGCATCGCGGGGACCGCCTGTAATCATATCGCGGGGACCGCCTGGCTGATGGAAAGCACAGATAACCAATGACGCGCTTGGATTCTCAAACTCAAATGTCGCTTGGCTGGATTTGCCGACGACGGCGTTACCAGCAGCGTCAATGTAACTTCCAAATCGAACAGTTGGTGTCTCCTTGGAACTTGTTGAGCAACCGATGACAAATGCAGCCATCAATGCTGCTCCGATGATGATGTGTAGTGTGCGCATAAATTTCGACGATGCCTAACGCCGGAACTGAGCGACCACGGGCAGCGCCAAGACGGCCTCGCATTCAGAACAACCGTTCATCGCTGCCTGTGCTTCGCTCCAGTGATTTTGTTCGGTGACTCTCACACTCAATTCCTCGCCGACCCGTCCGGTCCATTTACGACCTTCATGAACTCGTCGAGGAATTCACTGGCCGTGTCAACAAGTGGCTCGCGTTTGGGAAAGCCAAACGTCCGGTGCCGACGTCCCACCTGCAACGCGGCACCATCGGGGTAAATCCAAAAAATGATGTCCTGATTACTGACGCTGCCGGTAATGTAGGTTTCGGCAATCCCAGCAATTCGCCGATCTGCGACATGCTTGCCCAAGTGGTCAAGCACATCGTGAATTCCTTTTTCAACCTCAAGCTGGAAAGCTGTCAACTTGTCTCTCATGTCACCGAACATTATTATGGGTTTTACTTGGAGGCGAGGGTCGGAATCGAACAGGTCCGATGGCTTTCGCCTTCCTACTCCGTTCAATCGCAACTCCCGCACTCACAGGCCCGTCGAGTGACAGGCAACGAAACCGCCCGTAAAATGGGCGTTTTCCGAGGCTTCGTCAAGTCGCTAAGTACGCAGTCACTACTCACCAACGAGTCGGAAAAAACTCATTCAAACCGGCGTTGCTGGCAATTCTGCTGGCACTTTTGCTGGCATTATTCGACTCCGAAAATCCGCTCATAGTTGCGTGATCGGTCGGTGCGTTCCACTCAGCAGGCATCCGCCGATGAGATTTCCGTCGTGTTCACCCGCGTGTGTCCGCGCTTCTGTGTGCTCCGCGCAACATCGCGCCGGCAGGCGAAAAGAGGATGAGAGTTTGCACCTGCCGTCACTCAGTTGCTGATGCTTCGCGTGAGGGCGCGGACAACCGTTTCTGTTTTCCCGACGCCCGTTGGTCCAAGCAGAAGAAAACTCCCGCGTGGCCGCGCGGGCTTCGTCAATCCGAGTTCGCCACGCCGCACTGCGGAGATAATTCGTGGCAGCGTGTGGGACTGGCCGCGGATTTCGCGCGTCAGGAGAGAGTCCAATTCGTGGAGCTTGGTGAGCTTTATGAGGTCTGTCGTTTTGTTCATCCCCGGATTTACCACGGACTGAGCGCGCATGTTGTGTTCGACATACACCAGCACTTCGCGTGGCTGTGAGATGGTCAACGCGTGTTCGGCGGAAAAGCCGCTGACGAGAGAAAACAAAAACAGAAACGCGTATGAAGCTTATCAAACAGATGCAACACATCAGACTCAAAGTTCGTTCGCGGCTGCCTTCGCTCCTCATGGTCGCCGCCATGCTCACCCTTAATGCGATGCCTGCGTGGGCGCAGGCGTTTAACTCCACCGAACTGAAGACCGGCATCAGCAACAGTCTGCCTGTTCGACGGCACGAGCAACCTCTCGCTCACCGGTAAAGTCGCGCACTTCGAGTTGGGATACATCCCGGAATCAGCGAAGGAGTTGAAAGCAGCGGCGGGTTTTCTCATCACCATCACCAACGCGTCCAAACTGCTTCTCCTAACCGTCGTCGCTGGCCTGTTCGCCGGCTGCGCCGCTACGCGCCCCATCAGCGACGTGGCACTCGGCGCGGGCGGCGCATATCTCGGTCACGAAATCTCCAACGGCGATCCTCTCGTCACCGCCGCTGGCGCGGCGGGCGGAGTCGTTGTCAGTGAAACTCTCCATTACGCCGCGAAGAAGCAGGCCGACAAAGCTTTCGCGACCGGCTACGACAAGGGGAAGAGCGACGCCGTGAAACAGCAGTATTGGCTTTACGTCTCGATGCAGAAGCAGCGCAACCAGGTCAGCGGCGTCCGCCTTTATCCCGTGCAACTCCCGGAGCAGCGCATTGACGGGGTAACGTTCCAGCCATCTACTAAATTGCTCCGCATTGAGGAATAGATTCGCCACGTTCAGGCAAGTTCTCCATACCTGAAATATTGTGCGCTGATGTGAATTCAGCCTTCGCGATTCGCCAGTGCGCGCTCAACGCGGCGGTCAGGGATGAGCCACATAACGGCTACGAACACATACAGCGCATCGCTCAGCCATTGGTTTACAAATGCCAGTCCGATGGCGGCGAAGTAGCAAAGGATGGAGAGCTTTCCCTTCCAATCGCTGCCGATCGCTCCGGCCAGCGAAGAGCCGCGGCCCTCGCATGCGATGATGGCGCGTTGCAGAATCAAGTAGGCGAACGCGGCCATCAGCAACACGACACCGTAAAGAGACGTGGGTAGGGCAGCAAAATGGTTTTCGCCCATCCAGCCGGTGACGATGTTCCAATATTCCGGGTAGTCGCGCTGGCAGAAAACGAGCAACGGTCCAAGCGCCACTTCGGCGGGCGTCACACGCGCTTTCCGGGCCAGCGGATGATGGCGGTTCACCGCCAGTCGCCATGAAGCGCATATAAGCTGCGTCCATTTGAAGCCATGCGCGTCGCGGTCCAGGCCGACCGTGAGCACGGCATCCAGGGTGTCGTTTTCCAGTCCGGCCAGCAGTTCCTTGGTCGAGAGGTCGAACAATTCCACGCGCGCGTTCGGATGCTTCTGGGCAAAATTCTCTACGGCTGCGGACAAGAGGCCGCTGGCGAGCGACGGCGCGTAGCCAACGCGCAACCGCACGCCCTGGCTGGCGGCGCGGACACGTTCCAGCATCTCATCGGCGCGTTGAAGAAATTCGCGCGCTTCGCGCAGCAACATTTCACCGGCAGGAGTGAGACGGATTGAATGAGCCTCACGCTTCAGCAGGCATTGTCCGATTTCATTCTCCAGTGCTTTGATTTGCCGGCTCAACGCGGGCTGCGTGAGAAAAATCTTCTGCGCGGCGCGGCTGATGTTGCCCTCCTCGGCGACGGCCACGAAGTAACGCAGTTGTCGGAGTTCCATGCCGGCAGCATAATCGGAATGCAGGCTCAGGCCAACAACTTGGCATTGGCCGGCAGCGCCCGAAACGAGCATCCTTTCCCCATGAAAACGACTGAGACGACGTTGAACATCCGGCGGGCGAACGAACGCGGGCATGCCGACCACGGCTGGTTGAACTCGCACCACACCTTTTCCTTTGCGGATTATTACGACCCGGCGCAGATGGGCTTCCGCTCGCTGCGTGTCATCAACGATGACCGCGTTGCGCCCGGCAAGGGTTTCGGCACGCATCCGCATCGCGACATGGAGATCTTCAGCTACGTGCTCGAAGGCGCGTTGCAGCACAAGGACAGCATGGGCAATGGCAGCGTGCTCAAGCCGGGCCGTGGCGCTTGGCTGCAAATTGCCGAAGGCGCGTTAACACTTAACGGCGTTACGTTGGCAACCGGCGACGGGGCAAGCACCGAAGAACCGGGCACGCTCAAACTCTCTGCGAACGCGGCGACAGAGGCGTTGCTTTTCGATCTCGGCTGAAAAGGACAAGCCCGACTTGCTCGAATTCGTAAAAGTTGAACTCAAACCGAATCAAACCGACTCAAAGAAAGAAATTATATGAACCAATACCATAAACTCTACACGCCGCAGGACAGCGCCGTTGTATTCATTGACCAGCAACCGCAGATGACCTTCGGCATGGCGAGCGCGGACCGAGCGACCATGATCAACAACGTCACTCTCCTCGCCAAAGTTGCGAAGGAGTTCAACGTGCCCACCGTGCTTACGGCTGTGGAAACGGAATCGTTCAGCGGCTACATCTGGCCGCAGTTGCTCGACATCTTTCCTGGGCAACCTGTCGTCGAGCGCACCTCCATGAACTCGTGGGACGATCCGGGTTTTCGGAAAGCCATCGAAGCCACGGGCCGCAAGAACATTCTCATGACCGGCCTGTGGACGGAAGTTTGCATCACCTGGCCGACGATTGAAATGCTCGGCGCCGGATACAACATTTATGTCGTCGAGGATTGTTGTGGCGCAACTTCACCCGCCGCTCAGGAAGCAGCACTCTCGCGCATGGTGCAGGCAGGCGCAGTGCGCGTCACCACGATTGCGGCTCTGCTCGAATGGCAGCGCGACTGGGCAAAACGGGATCACTACAACAACCTCATGGGACTGCTCAAACAACAGGGCGGCGCTTATGGCGTTGGGGTGGAATACGCCTACACGATGGTGCATCACGCGCCGCAGTCGGCGCAGAAGCCGCAGGTTGTTCCGAAGAAAGCGGCGCACTGAGGGATCGTAGAACGCGCTGCGCGGGCGACTTTGTAATCGTCCGCGCAGCGCTCAAACGTTTCATTTGCTTATGCCCATTCACGTTGCCATCACTCGTCGCGTGCGCGCTGGCTCGGAAGCGGAGTTTCAACGGGCGCTTCAGGAATTCTTTCAACGGTCGTTCGCTCACGGCGGCGTGTTGGGCGCGAGCATGTTGATTCCGCCGCCGGGATCGGATTCACGCGAGTTCGGCATCCTGCGCACGTTCGCCGACGAGAAGGAGCGCGATACCTTCTATGCATCGCCGATGTTCCAAGCCTGGGAGCAGAGAGCGAGAACGTTGACAGAGGGCGAGCCGGTCTATCGCCAACTGCACGGACTCGAAGCATGGTTTCGTTCGCCCGGCGGTCCGCCGCCACGCTGGAAAATGGCGACGGTGACATTGCTCGGTGTTTATCCCGTCAGTTTATTGATCGGTTTCATCCTTTCACCTCAGCTACGGAAGCTGCCATTGGCGGTAAACCTGTTCGTTGTTTCAGCGCTGATTGTGACCTGTCTCACGTGGATCGTGATGCCGCATCTCACACGGTGGTTAAAACCCTGGCTCAGTCCTCAACCAGAAAAGAAAGAAAGAATGCCATGAAAACAAAGACGATTGCCGATTTGATTCTCCACAACGGACGCATCACCACACTCGACCCGAAAGACCCGGAAGCGAAAAACGTGGCGGTCAGAGACGGCCGCATCGTGGGCGTGGACGACGCAGAGAGCTACGAGCGCGGGCCGAACACGAAAGTCATTGATCTCAATGGCCGCCGTGTCATTCCGGGCCTGAATGATTCGCACCTGCACGTCATTCGCGGTGGATTGTTTCGAATTCCGCACACTGCGGCAATGGCGCTGCGGCGAATTCAGCGCTTCCCGATCCTGCGGCTGTAACACTCTCGCTATGCCCCACTCGAAACCAGATAGCGTAAAGAGCCGGGAGAAAGGCCAGCGTCAAAACCGTGCCGACGGCTGTGCCTCCGATCAGCACATAGGCCATCGATCCCCAGAACACGGAATGCGTGAGCGGAATGAACGCCAGCACGGCGGCCAGCGCGGTTAGAATTACGGGGCGTGACCGTTGGACAGTCGCCTCGATGATCGCGGGATAGGGATCAAGGCCGTCGGCTTGATTGGAATGAATCTGGCCGATCAAGATGAGCGTGTTCCGCATCAGGATACCCGACAATCCGATCAGGCCGAGGATGGCATTGAATCCAAAAGGCTGATGAAAAATGAGCAGCGTCGGCACTGCGCCAATCAATCCGAGTGGACCGGTCAGCATCACCATCCACATCGCCGAGAATGAGCGCACCTGAATGATGATGACCGTCAGCATGAACAGAATCATGATTGGAAAAAGCGGCGCGAGCGCTGAGTTGGCTTTCGTCGCTTCTTCAATCGAACCCGCCATCTCGATGCGATAGTTTTGCGGCAGTGATTTTCGAAGCGGCGCGAGTTTGGCCCAAATCGCGGTGGAGACATCCGGCGGTTGGGTCGTCTCGACGTTGTCGCCGCGCACGGTGATGGTGGGAACGCGATCCCGCCGCTTGATGAGTGGGTCTTCCGATTGAATCTCGATTCGTCCGATCTGGCTTAACGGAATCGCTTTTCCATTCCGAGTCAGAATGGTGAAGTTTTCCAGCTTGGTCGGATCGAGTCGCTCCGGACCTGCGCTTCTTGCGACAACGTTTACTGCGCGAATGTTCTCGCGAACCTGGGTGATGGTTTGACCGTTCAGGAGAAACTGCAACTGCTGCGCCGCCTCTGCGGGCGAGAGACCAATGAGTTGCAATCGCTCTTGATCCAAAACGAAGTGTAACTGGGGCACGCGTTCGCCCCAATCCACATTCACCGTGCGCAGGTTCGGATCGCTGCGCATGATTTCTTCGACGTTGTGGGCGATCTCGCGCAACTTGACGGGATCAGCCCCCGTCACTCGAAACGCGACCGTGAAAGGCGAGTAAGGGCCAAAGACCAATTGCGTCGCGCGAATCCGCGCTTCCGGCGCGAGGCCATCGGCGGCGACCTGGCGAAGGCGCGATTTGAGATGATCCCTTGCCTTTGCATTCGGCGTCAAAACGACAATCTTC
>WNGF01009667.1_pt1 | contig 11052 bp, 2 predicted proteins | sample 5400641 | NCBI WGS metagenome assembly WNGF01 (sample SAMN13153371, study PRJNA577476) | soil metagenome | isolation source: 80 cm soil or saprolite under grassland replicate 2 | place: USA:California | collected 2016-06-15 | reverse complement strand
GCGAAGCCTCGCGAGCCGGATCGGTTCCGGGCAATGATCCATGATTACGCGGCGGCTCGCACTCTGCTTGTCGACGGCCGCTTCGCCGAGCCGTCCAAGGTCGCGATCACCGAGTCTGCGATGCAGCCGCCCGTCACATCCGAGGAGTTCGCCGAGGCGGTACAGGTGCTCGCGGCCCATGGCGAGTTCGCGGAGCACCTCAAGGCCGGCCGTCTCGTTCCCTATCGGCCGATGCCGCCGCTCGTCGACGCGCAAGAGCACGATGGGCGGACCCGCCGCGTGGTCGCGGTCGGGCTGTTTTCTCGGGAGATGAAGACGTCGCATGAGATTCTTGGCGTGCACCTCGCCGACGGCCAGTTGCACCGCTTCGACGAGCGCGCCCCTCTTGGATCGCGCCCGCCCAACACATCGGTGTGCGGCGCACCCAGCAACGCCAATCAGCCGACGGCCGCAAAAGGCACGGCGGGCCAAGCCTGGGTCACGATCACGCAGGGCGGACACACGCTGTGGCGGTTTCTCGCCGTGCGGCCCGCCGCCTCGTCCGGTCTGCGGGGATCCGGCGTCGAGCTGCGCTACGTCGACTATCGCGGCACCCGCGTGCTCTATCGCGCTCACGCTCCCATCCTCAACGTCCGATACGACGGCGACGCGTGCGGACCCTACCGCGACTGGCAGTGGGAGGAAGGCCAGATCCACGCGACGGGATCGGACGTGGCGCCCGGATTCCGGCTCTGCTCCGCGCCCGCCCGGACGATCATGGATACAGGGTCGGACACCGGCAATTATCTGGGCGTGGCGATCTATGTCGACGGCCAGGAGGTCGTGCTCGTCAGCGAAATGGAAGCGGGCTGGTATCGCTACATCTGCCAGTGGCGGCTCCATGCGGACGGCACGATGCGCCCGCGGTTCGGCTTTGCCGCAACCGACAGCCCGTGCGTCTGCAACGTGCACCACCATCACGCGTACTGGCGGCTGGACTTCGACATCGTGACGGCCGGCAACAATCGTGTGCTGGAGTTCAACGACCCACCCATCAGCGGGAGCGCGCAATGGCACGAGAAGCGCTTCGAGATCGCCCGACCGCGCGATCCGTCGCGCAAACGCAAGTGGCGAGTCGAGAATGTCGCCACCGGGGCAGGGTACGACATCGTCCCGCGGCCCGAGGATGGCGTTGCGACCCAGCAGTCCGACTGGCCCTTCGGGCGGGGAGACGTCTGGGTCCTGCGATATCACGGTAACGAAATCGACGATGGGTTCAACACGACCCAGAGCGCGAACGCCGACGCCAAGATCGGGCGGTGGCTCAACGGCGAGAAGGTCCAGGGCGAGGATGTGGTCGTCTGGTACGGTGCTCACTTCACGCATGACGTCGCGCACCAGGATCCAGCCGAACATGGCCATGTCGTCGGTCCAGATCTCGTTCCCGTCAAGTGGCGGCCCTAGCCCGGATTCCCCCTCACCCGACCCTCTCCCCCAGTGGGGGAGAGGGATCAGAATGAAGAGAGTAGCGTGGCGAGAGCGTTACCGTGAGCTGATGGCCCGCTATTTCTCGCCCGCGAGCTCGGCCAGCTCGGCGCGGAGGGCCGGGGAGATGTCGAGCATGCCCTCGGCATGCCGCAGCGCCCGATACCGCTCGCGGGGGAGATGGACGAGCGGCAGGCCGATCAACGCCTGGTCATCCCCTCTCGCGGCGTCGACGGCGCACGCGAGGTCCTCGAGGCGCGGGTGCTCGAACAGCATCCGGAGCGACACCTCCACCCCGAGCTGCTCGCGGACGCGGAACACGACCTGGGTGGCGAGCAGCGAATGGCCGCCCAGGTCGAAGAAGCCGTCGTCGAGCCCGACCTGCGACACGCCCAGCACCGACGACCAGATCGCGGCGAGCCCGCGTTCCGCCACGGACCGCGGAGGGCGAAAGGCGGGTCCATCGAGGCCTGCGCCGAGGGCGGGGGCCGACAGCCGCTGCCGGTCGAGCTTTCCCGTGACGGTGAGCGGCAATGTCGCGAGCGTCACGATGGTCGCCGGTATCATGTAGGACGGCAACCGCTCCTCGAGGAAGCGGCGGAGCGCCGGGCGGTCCAGCTCGGCGCCCTCCTTCGGGACCACGTAGGCCACGAGCCGCATGTCGCCCGACGGGCCGGCCTCCGCGACGACCGCGCACTCTCTCACGGACTCGTGCGTCGACAGCACCGCGTCCACCTCGCCCGGCTCCACCCGGAATCCGCGGATCTTGACCTGGTGGTCACGCCGGCCGTGGAAGATCAGCTCGCCAGTCGCGAGAAAGCTCACGCGGTCTCCGGTCCGGTAGAGGCGCTCGCCGGTGCCGGGGCGGAACGGGTCGGGGAGGAAACACTCGGCGGTGAGCTCGGGCAGATTCAGGTAGCCGCGCGCCAGCCCTTCGCCCCCGATCCACGCCTCTCCCGGCACGCCGACGGGCACGGGCTGCTGGTAGTCGTCGAGCACGTAGACGCGCGCGTTGCCGATCGGCCGGCCGATGGAAACTTCCCTCGTCCGCTCCCGCCCGCCCCGCCGACGCGTCAGATCGGCGACGGTTGCCACGACCGTCACCTCGGTGGGACCGTATCCCTGCATGAGCCTGACCGCGTCGCCCACCGCGACATCCCATTCGCGGGCCCGCTCCGGCAGGAGCCGCTCGCCGCCGGTGATGACCGTGTGCACGCACCCGGGCAGTCGCACCGCGCCCGCGAAGAGCTCCCGCACCAGCTCGTGCCAGTACGCGGTCGGCAGGTCCAGGATCGTGACACGAGCCGCCTCCACGCGCCGGAGCAGCGCCGCGACCGACTCCAGCTCGTCCGCCTCGCGCAGCACGAGCGTCGCGCCGGCGGCCAAGGTCGGGAAGATCTCCTCCACCGCGATGTCAAACGCGATCGACGCGAACTGCAGGACCCGATCGCTGGCCTGCACGTTGTAGGCGTCCCGGGCCGCGCCGACGAAGTTGGCGAGCGATCGGCGCGAGATCATCACACCCTTCGGCCGCCCGGTCGACCCCGACGTGTAGAGGACGTACGCGAGGTTGTGGGGCGCAGCCTCCGGAGCGGGGTTGTCCTCGCCTTCCCGGCCGAGCTCGGCTTCCATCGCATCCACGGCGAGGCACCACCGCGGCTCTCTGGGCACGCGGAGGCGGGCGTGGGTCAGCACCACCGGCGCCCGGGTGTCCTCCAGCATGAACCGCACGCGCTCGGCGGGCGTGGCCGGATCCACCGGCACGTACGCGCCGCCGGCCTTCAGGACCGCCAGCATGGCGATGACCGTCTCCGGCGATCGGTCCATGTAGAGGACCACGAGGACGTCGGGGCCGATCCCCAGCCGCCGCAGCCGGTGGGCCAGCCGATTGGCTCGACCGTTCAGCTCCGCGTACGTGAGCGAGCAGCCGGTGGCCACGAGCGCCGTCGCGGCCGGCGTGCGCTCGACCTGGGCTTCGAACAGCGCGTGAGCGCCGAGGTCGAGGGGATAGGCGCGCGAGGTCGCGTTCCACTCCACCAGCAGCTGCCGGCGCTCCGACGCGGACATCCACGGCAGCTCCGACAGCCGCCGATCCGGGTCCTCCGCGATTCCTTCGAGAAGCGTTCTCAGGTGAATGAGCATGCGGGCGATCGTCGCATCCTCGAACAGTCCGACGCTGTACTGCGCCATGGCCCGGATGCCCTCGGGGCTCTCCCAGAAATCAACCGACAGGTCGAACAGCGACGTGCCCCGTTGTACCTCGCCGGGCTCGGTGAGCGCTTCGGCCTGGTCGTCCGTCAACGCCCCCACGTTCAGGAGCTGGACCATCACCTGGAACAGCGGCGCACGGCTGAGGGATCGCTCCTGGGCGAGCTCGGCGACCAACCGCTCGAACGGCACGTCCTGCCGCGCCAGCGCCTCGGTCGTCGTTGCTCGGACCCGCCCCACCAGCTCGGGAAAAGTCGGATCGCCCGACAGGTCGGTGCGCAGCGCCAGCGTGTTGATGAAGAAGCCGATCAACCCCTCGACCTCGGCCCGTGTGCGGCCGGCGACCGGCGACCCGACGACGATGTCGTGCTGGCCCGTATAGCGATGCAGCAGTAGCTTGAACGCCGACAGCAGCACCATGAACAGGGTGGCGCCCTCGCGCTGGCTGAGCGCCTTCAGGCGCTCCGACGCCGCCGGCGCCAGTGTGATCGCCTGGAAGGCGCCCTCGGGCGAGGGTGAGGGCGGCCGCGGATGGTCCGTGGGCAGGTCGAGCAGCGCCGGGGCGCCCTCGAGCTTGCGCTTCCAGTAGCCGAGCTGCTCCTCGAGGACGGCGCCCTGGAGCCAGTCCCGCTGCCAGGCCGCGAAGTCGGCATACTGGATCGTCAGCTCACGCAACGGCGACGTGTGTCCGGCCGCGAAGGCCCGGCACAGGGCCTGAAGCTCGCTCTTGAAGATGTCCATCGACCAGCCGTCGGTCACGATGTGGTGCATCGTGACGAGCAGCACGTCGGGCTCGTCTCCGAGGCGCACCAGCTGGGTGCGCAGCAGCGGGCCGCGCTCCAGATCGAAAGCCCGATGCGCGTGGTCGTGCGCCAGCGTCGTGAAGGCTCGCTCGCGCTCGGCGGCCGGGAGCGGGGCCAGGTCGGCGACGGGGAGCGGGACCATCAGCTCTGGCGCCGCCACCGGCACGGGTCGGCCGGCAACCTCGGAGAAGGTGGTGCGCAGGATCTCGTGCCGGCGCACGATCTCTCCGATCGCTCGGCGAACGACGTCGGGCCCGATGCCGGGCGCGAGGGCCATGGCGGCGTGGACGTTGTAGATCGGGCTTCCTGGCTCGAGGCGGTCCAGGAACCACAGCCGCTGCTGGCCGAACGAGAGCGGGAGTGCCTCACGGCCTCTCTCCCGCCGGACGATCGGCAGCATCGGCGCAGTCAGCCCCCGCGTACGCAGGAGCTTCTCGAGCGCCGCGCGCTTCTCGGGAGACAGCTCGGCCAGCCGCCGGTCGAGGTCGTTCATGCCTCGCCCGCCGGCGCCTCGGGCGTCGCCTCCTTCTCGGCCAGGAGAAGCCGGACTTGCTCGTCGCTCATCTGCTCGATCCGGGTCAGCATCTGCTCGATCGTGGCCTGCGCCCGGCCCGCCGCCTCGGTGGCGCGATCGACCTCGGCGGCCAGCAGCGCCACCGTCGGCGCGGCCAGGACGCGCTCGGCCGAGACGTCGACCCGAAACGTCTCGCGCAGGCGGGCGGTGAGCTGAAGCGCCAGCAGGGAATGCCCGCCCAGCTCGAAGAAGTTGTCGTCGACCCCGACCCGGTCCACACCGAGCAGCCGCTGCCATAGCTGCGCGATCCGCTCCTCGGCGGCGGTACGGGGCGCCCGGAACTCGCTGCGCAGCGACGGGCGGCTGTGCAGCGCGCCGCCTTCTTCCTCGTCGTCCGGCGCGTCCGTCCTGGCGTCGGCGAGCTCCACCCATTCCCGCAGTCGCTGGTCGAGGTCGTGGGTTGACACGACGACCTGGGGACCCACGCCCCGGGCAAGGATCCGGCCGAGGGCCTCGAGGCCGTCCTCGGGCGACAGGGCGACGTCATCGACCTCCTCCTCTGCCGGCTCGTCCAGAGCCCACCCATCCCAGTTGACGCTGATCCACCGCGTCTTGCCGTCGCGGGCCCGAGCGTCCGCGAACGCGTCCATGAAGATATTGGCTGCGGCATAGGGGAGGAAGCCCAAGCCCCCGAGCACGGCGGACAACGACGACATGAGCACGCAGAAGTCGAGGCCTTCGGCGGGCAGGACCCGATCGAGCGCGAGGAGCCCGCGAACCTTGGGGCGGAAGTGCTCCTCGGCCATCGCCGGCGTCACCTCCATGAGGGGCGCGAAGAGATCGGCCCCGGTCGCGCCCGCACAGTGGATCATCCCGCGCAGCGCGCCGAAGCGCTCCTGGATCTCGGCCACCACGGCCCGCATGCGCGCCTCGTCGGTCACGTCGGCCGTCAGCACGAGGACCTCCCCGCCCGCCTCCTCGATCGCCTCGAGGAACCGGATCTTCTGGCTGATCACATCCTCCTCGTCGTGCGCCGCGAGCCACGCCGTCCAATCTGCCCTCTCGGGAAACGGCGTGCGGCCGGTGAGCGCCAGTCGCGCGCCGGCGTGCTCTGCCAGCCAGCCCGCGACCAGCAAGCCGATGTCGCCGAGACCACCGGTGATGAGGTACGCGCCGCGCTCGCGCAGTATGGGGACCGCGTCGACGGGATCGAGACGGACGGGCTCGAAGCACTGCACCCAGCGGTGGACGCCCCGATAAGCGACGACGGCCTCGCCCACCGGGGCCGTGGACTCGCCCAGCAGATCCAGGATCGTCCGCTCTGGCCACGCGCCGCCATCCGGGAGCGGAACGTCCACCGCCCGACACGTGATGGTGGGATATTCCTGAGGAATCGTGCGGCACGGACCCAGCACCGTCGTCTTTTCCGGCACCAGCGGCTCGTCTCCGATGACCCGCTGCGTCTGATTGGAGATGACCACAACGGCCACCGGCCGGTCGAGCCCGTGGCGGATCAGCGCCTGGGCGAGGAAGACGAGACTGTAGAAGCCGCGCTGCTGCAGCTCGTCGAGCCCGACCGCTCCGGCGAGATGATCCGGGTCGCGCGTCAGGGTCCAGAGGTGGAAGATCCGGTCGGGCCCGAGCCCCCGCTCCCGCAGCTCGTCCAGGAGGGCCCCGTAATCCTCGGCATGGTCCAGCCGGAGGCGATAGCGTGCCTCTGACAGGCGTGCGAACGATGGTCCAGGCACGACCGACACGACGCGCCGCCCCGCCGCGATCAGCCGATCGAGCAGGCGCTCGCCCAGTCCGCCATCGTCGGACAGGATGAGCCAGCACGAGGCATCGCCATCCTCCGCGAGCGCGGCCGCCTCGGCCGGACGGAATCCGCTTCGCTTCCACGACGGCACGTAGAACCAGTCGGAGAGCTCCCGCGGCCCGGCGTCCGTGGCGACATCGCCACCGGCGACGTCGGCGGCGCCCGCGCCCGGCTCGATCCAGTAGCGCTGGCGCTCGAACGGGTAGGCGGGCAGCGCGACTTTGCGCCGGCGCTCGCGGGCGTGGAGCTCGAGCCAGTTGATCGCGACGCCGGACACCCAGGCTCGTCCGAGTGCCTGGAGCAAGGACTCGACATCGGAACCCGTATCGGTGGGCCGCCCGAGTGAAGGGATGACCACCGCGTGAGCCTCCGGCGTCAGGTGCTGGCCCACGAGGGTCACGAGGGCCTGGCCGGGACCGACCTCCACGAACACGGTCTCAGGCTCGGCCAGGAGCAGCCGTACGCCCTCCGAGAACCGCACCGGCTCTCGGAGCTGGCGGGCATAGTAGTCCGGATCAGTCGCCTCCACCGCCGTGATCCACGTGCCGGTCACGTTGGACACGTACGGCCGTTGCGGGGGGTGCCGGTCGGTCTGGGCGACGTCCCGGCGGAAGGCCTCGAGGATCGGCTCCATCATGCGCGAGTGAAAGGCGTGGGACGTTTCGAGTCGGCGGCACTGGACGCCGCGGTGGCCGAGCACACCTTCGAGGTGTTCGATCGCCTCAGGCGGCCCCGACACCGTCGTCAGCCGCGGGGCGTTGACGGCGGCCACCTCCACGGCCTCGGTCAGCAGGGATGCGAGCTCGCCCGCCGGGAGCGGAACCGCCAGCATCGCGCCAGGCTGGATCGTCTGCATCAAGCGGCCCCGGGCGGCGACCAGGCCGAGCGCGGCCTCGAGAGTCAGCACACCCGCCAGACACGCCGCCGTGTACTCGCCCACGCTGTGGCCCAGCATGGCGCGCGGCTTGACGCCCCACTGCATCCACACCTGCGCGAGCGCGTACTCGACCGCGAAGAGCGCAGGCTGGGCCAGCCAGGTGTCGCGCAGCTCGTCCGCGGCGACGGCCCGCTGCGGGTCGCGCGCGCCCAGCACGTCGCGGAGGTCCCGTCCCAGCAGCGGGCACAGGAGGTCCGCGCAGCGGTCGAACGCCTCTCGGAACGCCGGCTCAGCCGAGTAGAGCTCCCGGGCCATGCGCGGGGACTGACTCCCTTGCCCGGGGAACAGGAATACGACTGGGCGATCGTGCCGGCTGATGGCGCCCGTGTGCTCGCGGGAACCGACGGACGATCGCAGGGCGGTCACGGCGTCCGCCGGGTCGCGCGCCACCAGCGCGAGGCGATGCTCGAGCTGGCGCCTTCCTGCCTGCAGCGTGAAGGCGACGTCGGCGAAGTCGAGCTCGGGATGCCGCTCGAGGTGATCGGCGAGCTGCTGTCGCGCGCGGTCGAGCGCAGACGGCGTGCGGGCGGACAGCACGAGAAGCTCTGCTGCCCGCGAGGGCCCGGACGGCTCGAGCGCTGGCGCCTCCTCCAGCACGACGTGGGCGTTGGTGCCTCCGATGCCGAACGAGCTCACCCCAGCGCGCCGGGGTAGGGCACCGGCCGGCCACTGGGCCAGCGACGCGTTCACGTAAAAAGGGCTCGCGGCGAGGTCGATCTTCGGGTTCGGCGACCGGAAGTGCAGGGTGGGGGGAATCTGGCCATGCTCGAGCGCGAGCACGGTCTTGATCAGACTCGCCACGCCGGCGGCGCAGTCGAGGTGGCCGATATTGGACTTGACGGAGCCGAGGGCGCAGAAGCCGGTCCTGCGCGTCGACCGGCGGAAGGCCCGGGTCAGCGCCGCGACCTCGATGGGATCGCCGAGCGAGGTCCCCGTCCCATGCGCCTCGACATACGTGATCGAATCGGCGTCAATGCCACCCACCGCCTGGGCCATCGCGATGACCTCGGCCTGCCCCTGGATGCTCGGGGCGGTGTAGCCGATCTTCTGCGCTCCGTCGTTGTTGACGGCGAATCCGCGGATCACCGCATGGATCAGGTCGCCGTCGGCGAGGGCGTCGCGCAGCCGCTTCAGCACGACGATGCCGACGCCGTTGCCGCCGACGGTCCCCTGGGCCCGCGCATCGAACGCGCGGCAGTGACCGTCGGGCGATTCGATGCCGCCCTCCTGGTAGAGGTACCCTTCGCGTTGCGGCACCGCGATCGACACGCCGCCGGCGAGCGCGGCGTCGCACTGGTAGTTGAGCAGCGCCTGGATGGCCTGACATACCGCCACCAGCGAAGTCGAGCACGCGGTCTGGACGACCACGCTCGGCCCCCGCAGGTCCAGTCGGTACGACACGTGCGTCGTGAGGTGATCCTTGTTCGTCCCGACGAGCACCTGCAGACCGCCGACCAACTCGACGAACTCTGGGTGGGCTTCCAGGAGCTGGAGGTAGGTGCTCACGCCGACGCCGGCGTACACGCCGATCGGGCCGCGAAACGTGTTCGGGTCGAGCCCGGCGTGCTCGAGCGCCTCGACCGCGCACTCGAGGAACAGCCGCTGCTGCGGATCCATCGCCTCGGCCTCTCGAGGGCTGAACCCGAAGTAGCCTGCGTCGAAGAGATCGACGCCGTCGAGGACGCCGCCCGCCTTGACGTACGCCGGATCCTCTACCAGCTCGGCATCGACGCCGGCGGCGATCAGCTCTTCATCCGAGAAGAAGTCGATGGACTCCACGCCGTCCCGCAGGTTCTGCCAGAAGGCCTCGATGCTGCCGGCCCCCGGGAAGCGACCGCCCATCCCGACGATGGCTACCGCCTCGACCGCCTCGACGGTGCGCGAGCCGCTCATGATCCGGCCACCGTCTCCTCGCCCGCTCCCGTCACCCGCCTCGGCATCGCCTCGCGGAGCATCGCGGCGCGCGCCGCCACGCTCGCCGCCCAGTCGTCCTCCTCCGTCGCGTCGCCAAGGACCGGCGCCCGGCCGCTCTCGGCGATGTCATGCCCGAGGTGGCGGGCGAGCGCGGCCACGGTGGGATAGCGGAACAGGTCGAGCATCGTGGGCTCGGCGGGCAGGGCTTGTCGAAGGCGGTCGAGCACCCGGACCAGAAGCAGCGAGTGCCCGCCGAGGTCGAAGAAGTTGTCGTAGAGTCCGACCCGCTCGATCCGCAGCACCTCCTGCCAGATTCCGGCGATCGCCCGCTCCACGTCGGTCTGTGGGGCGACGTGGCGCGCTTCCTCGCCGGGCCGGCCGTCCGCGGCCTCCGGGAGCGCGCGGCGGTCGATCTTGCCGTTCGCGGTCAGGGGAAGCCCGGGCACGAGCACGAAGGCGCCGGGTACCATGTAATCGGGGAGCCGTTCCCGAGCATAGTGGCGGAGCGCGCCGATCGACGGCGAGCCGTCCGGGTGGCCCACCACATATGCGACGAGCTGGCGATCCCCGCGCGCGTCCTGTCGCGGCACCACCGCCACCTCGCGCACACCCGGCGCCCCTCCGAGGGCCACCTCCACCTCGCCCGGCTCGACGCGGAATCCTCGAATCTTCACCTGCCCGTCGATCCGCCCGAGGAACTCGATGACCCCGTCGGGCCGATAGCGCCCCAGGTCCCCGGTGCGGTACAGGCGGGCCCCGATGTCCGCGCGAAACGGGTGCGGGACGAAGCTCGCCGCCGTCGGCTCGGGCCGCCCGAGATAGCCGTGGGCGAGCCCGTCGCCACCGACGTAGACTTCGCCGGGCACGCCGATGGGGACCACCTCCCCGGCGCCGTCCAGGAGGTAGACGTCGGTGTTGGCGATGGGCCGCCCGATCGGCACGCTCGGCGCGCCCTCGGGCACATCGGTGACGAGGTGCCAGGTCGTGAACGTGGTGTTCTCGGTCGGCCCGTAGACGTGGACGAGCCGCGCGGGCGGCGTGCCGGCGCGGGCGATCGCCCGGACCAGGCGAGGCTCGGCGACGTCGCCGCCGAACAGCAGGTGCCGTACGCCTCCGAACGCCTCCGGCGCCTCGGCGGCCAGCTGATGGAAGAGTGGAGTCGTGATGAACATCGCGGTGATCCGCTCTTCCGCGATGCGCCGCGCGAGGTCGGGTGGCGAGAGGGCCACGTCCCGCGGGATCACCACCAGCCGGGCGCCGTTGAGCAGCGCGCCCCACATCTCGAAGGTCGCGGCGTCGAAGGACACGTTCGACGCGTGCGCGACCACGTCCTCCGGCCGCAGATCGATGTAGTTGGTGCTCTGGACCAGCCGCAGGACAGCTCGATGCGGCACGA
>WNGF01009665.1_pt1 | contig 11053 bp, 11 predicted proteins | sample 5400641 | NCBI WGS metagenome assembly WNGF01 (sample SAMN13153371, study PRJNA577476) | soil metagenome | isolation source: 80 cm soil or saprolite under grassland replicate 2 | place: USA:California | collected 2016-06-15 | reverse complement strand
AAATTAGTCACATATACAAAGCCAAATGACAGGAATGTTAAAGAAAGCATTTTTTGTTTTAAGAACACAAGTATTCGCAAGAATTTATATTGACACCAATACAGATTATCGTCATTCCATTTTATTGTCTTCTTTAGGAAGAAGCGGCAGTACTTTAATATCCAATTTAATTAATTATAAAAACAAGTACAGGATAATTTTTGAACCGTTTAAATATGATACAGTTGGTCTGGCCAAAAATTTTGTACATCCGGTTTATATTCTGCCGGAGAATAGAGACGAAACGTTTCTGAAGCCCCTGGAGACAATAGTAACTGGAAAGATCAGAACGGCATGGACAGATAAGGATAATCGAAAATTTATTGCAAAAGACCGGCTGATAAAAGATATTCGAACCAATCTTTTTCTTAATTGGATCAGGTCTATTTATACAGATTTACCAATTATACTGCTCATAAGAAATCCTTTTGCGGTTATTGAATCATGGACGCGGGCAGGTTGGGTGCCGGACAGACCTTACAAAAGAATTTTGGAACAGGAAGAATCTATAAGTCCGCTTTTGCCCGGGGGTGTTTTTGAATTATACAAATCTGGGAGCACGCATCTCGAGAAAAATTTCTATATCTGGTGTATTAATAATTATATCCCTTTACAAAAAGCAAAAGAAAATAATTACCATATCACTTATTATGAAAATTATTTTTTAAATCCTGAATCAGAAACAAGAGCTTTATTTCATTATTTGAATAAACCTTTTGATGCAAAAGCTTTAAAACAGTTATATCACTTTTCAAGAACCATAAGTAAGGATAGTCCTATACGATCAGGTCAAAATATATTGGACTTGTGGAAAACAAAATTTACCGAAGCGGAAATAGAAAAGGGGATAAGAATTTTATCGCTGTTTCATCTGGATAAGCTATACGATTTTAGTTAAGCTTATCGAGTCGCTGGCAGCATATCTTTCTCAAACTGTTGTTGCGTCGCACTCTTGTACTATTGAAACATGTTTCAACAAAGCAAAGATGATTTATTAGCTTAATGAAAAGGGAAATGCACAGCAACTAATTCCATTCTTTTCTTATCCGCGCTAGGATTAAATGAAAATTGTATTGCATTTTTGCGTATATTAAAATAATATTGTTTGCACTACAGAAAGTACCTCAATTTCAAATATATATTCACTTTCAGTACAATTAACTATCTGCAATCAGGTATTTCATTTGTTGTTTCAGTGTTGCTTGCACGGCAATTAGGCAAAGAAGATTTCGGTTATTTTTCTTATGGTTTGGTGTTTGCCAATACGATTAGTACGGCAATGCAGTTTGGAACTGAGCGGACACTTGTGAGAGACCTTGTACAACTAAATAGGCCTGATATTGTTATGTGGTCGGCGACTTGGATATGGTTTATTTTTGGATCTCTGATCTCTGCCGCCACCGCAGTATGGGCTTTTCTTTTTTCCAACATGGATTATAAGGCAGCTCTTATAGTAGCTTTCTGTTCATTCCTTGGGTTTGCAAGAGGAATGTCTCCAATGCCCTGGTTTGATTTTAAAGGGAAAGCAAATTACCAATCAGTTATTTTAGTATTTGAACGCATTTTATTTTTCGTTACCGCAGCAGTACTTGTCTTCTTTTTGAAAAATGAGAAAACAGTAATTTTCATTTCATTTGTACAATTAATTACAAGACTCATTGCCCTTTGCATAGAATGGAAATTTGTACTTAGAACTTCAACGCATATTTTTAAACCAATATATGGCGCTATAAAAAAAATAATCAGGGAAAACGTGTGGGTATGGTTGGCAGGGTTAGGCAATATTTTAATGACACAGGCAAACCAGATTATTTTGCAAGATAGATTCGGACCAAAAGAATTGGCAAATTATGGATTAGCGATCCAGGTAATTACTATAGTGAGATTATTACAAACACAACTTCAAAGATTAACGGCTCCCACTATTGCAGAAATTACACACGACCTGCAAAATGGTACTAAAACTATAAAAACCTTGTACCAATTTTCAATTTTATCACTGGTACTTACTTTAGTTATGATTGTGCCGCTATTTTTTTTATCGCCATATTTAATTCAGAAGTTTGTAGGTAAAGAATATTTATATTCAATTCCTGTTCTGAATGTTTTATATCTCTGGGTTTTATTTTATGGAGTAGCAATGATCATCAGTCAATTTCTATTAGGGCTACATTTACAGCGTTTTGCATTTATCAGCACATGCTTTTTTGGATTGCTCTCTTTATTACTTGCCCGAATTTTTGTTGATAAATACCAATCGACAGGAGCGGCTCTTTCATTACTTATTTCGCACTTTTGTTCCGTTCTATTTTTATTTTTTATAGTTTTAAAAAAAATAAAAAGAGCGGCAAATACAACACCTACTATAGTATAAAGCTGTTCGTGTTATAATTTAGATGCATAATTGAAAAATTGGTTCTTAAAATTTTTTTGAATGCTTATTCCATCTTTGAAAAAGATTTATATCGCTTATTTAAGAAAGAAAAAAAGACTCGCTAAAATATCTATTTGCAAACCGACTTACGTTCATTATACTGCTACATTTGCTTTTCATGAAGAAATAAAAATTGGCAAATATTGCAGAATCGGACATTTATGCCATATCGATGGAGAAGGTGGTGTTGAAATAGGTGATGGAACTATCTTCGCGCCGAAAGTTGTAATTCTTTCCAGTTCTCATGATTATGAGGGAAACTATTTACCATATACGGAGCATGATAAAAAATTACCGGTAAAAATAGGAAAGGGATGCTGGATTGGATGGGGCGCTATCTTATGTCCCGGTATTACTATCGGGGACGGGGCTATTGTTGGTATGGGCTCTGTCGTTACAAAAGACGTGGCACCAGGACATATTGTTGGAGGAAATCCTGCAAAAACACTTAAGGTAAGAGATGATATTGATATTGGAAAACTTGTATCAGAAGAAAAATTTTACTTAAAAGAAGTTTTAAATAATAACTTGAAAAGACGCGGGCGAAAAGATGATTCAATAGATAATATAGTTAGATAATTTTTCATTGTTTGGTTTGTGAAGATTGAGTTTAATATTATTTGTAGAAAAAATTTTGTCGTTTCAAGAAAGAGTTTATAAGAAAATATTATGAGGAAGATCGGAATAGTTGGCTGGAACGGTTATTATAATGTAGGTGATGATGCAATGACCTCTGTTATTGTAAAATATCTTGTTCAATCGCATATCGGGAATCGCTTTCATTTTTTTAGTGATACAAAATCGCTTGCAAAATATAATAGTAAAGACGAACCGGTTGAAATAAAAGGTATCCCGCTGTATAGAATTTTCAAGAAGATTCCCTGGATAAGAAGCATTGCGATTCATTATATTTTTCCCATCTTTTTTGCAAGCAATAAGGATATTCTTTTGTTTGGAGGAGGGTCGTTTATACATCGGGCTAAACTTTCATTCTTATACCTGCGGATCATTCGTAATATTCGAAAAAAAAATCCTGATGTTTTGATCGGAGCGGTTGGTATTTCTGTCGGACCTTTTAAAAATCAAAACGAAGAGAAAGCTGCAAAAGCATGTCTTGAACAAATGCATTTCATAGCAGTACGAGACAAGAGATCTTATCAACTGGTGAAGGAGATGGGTTTGAATAATCATATAAAATGTGCGCCGGATCTTGCTTTATTGTTACCTGCTCTTCACAATAATTCTTTTTGCGAGAAAGGTAACGAAGGTAATTACATTGGTTTATCGCTGCGATATGGTCATGTTAGGGATGAAAAGATTGTATGGCTATCGTCTTTAATTCAAAAGATGGCAGAAAAATACCCTTTCTATAAACTGAAAATTTTTACTTTCTGTGCTTTGGTAAGTGAAAATGATATGAATGAAAATAGGAGGCTTATTGCATCTTTGTCTGAGAACTTGCACGACAGAATAATAATAATTAACTATTCGAGAGATCCCTTTGATTTTTATGAGGAGATTTATTCTTGTGATCTTATGCTGTGCATGCGCCTGCATGCAGCTATAATTTCGTATGCGGTAAATACAAAATTTACAATGATCTCTTATCATCAAAAATGTCTTGATTTTGCAAAAGAGGTTGGATTGCCTGCTGAATATATACTTAAAGAAAATGTTGCGGTTGATAAAACGCTGGAAATTCTGGAGCAACTTTTACAACAAGAGGAATTTATTTTTTCAAAACCCAGGAATGAAATAATGGATAGCGTAAAAGAACACTTTTATTTTATTCCGCATGCATTCGCAGAATGAAATACATGAACTAAATACTGTGATCAACAGAATTGAGAATGTAGAAGGTGAGGGACATAACAAAAGCCGAATAAAGAACTCAAAGCCGGTTACAAAAAATATCTTTTACAATTATCAAAAAAAATCATGCGCAGAGTAGTAAAAAAGTTTTTTAAAAATAAATACCGGTCCATTTTTGAATTCGGGCAAAAGTTTGGTATAAACATTTTACCTCAACATTTTTATTCAACAATTCCCGATATACGATACCTGAAGCAAAATGATTTTTGGTTAGGACGAGGCAGCATGATCGGAGTTGAAATGAATTCTTTGGATGAACAACTTCAACTTGCTAAAACTTGCTGCGCAGTTGAAAAACACAGAGAACTTTCTTTAAAAAATATCTACGGAAAAGCTGTTTCTGAAAATGGTGAAGAAGGTGGATTCGGTGTTGTTGAAGCGGAATTTCTTCATTGCTTTATAAAATTTTATAAGCCAAAAAAAATTGCCCAGGTAGGTTGCGGAGTTAGTACGGCGGTGATTTTAAACGCAGCTTCAGAAATAAATCATTCAATAGAATTAACATGTGTAGAACCCTATCCAAGCCAATATCTTAGCGATAAAAACAATGCAAACGAAATATCACTTATTGTAAAGAAAGCACAGGAAGTTGACATTGAGGTTTATACGCAATTGAGTGAGGGTGATATGCTTTTTATAGATTCTACACATGCCGTTAAACCCGGAAGCGAAGTGAATTTTCTGATGTTTGAAATATTACCGCGGTTAAAAAAAGGCACAGTTGTGCATTTCCATGATATTTATTTTCCTTTTGATTATGGGCGCAATTTATTGAGTAATGATCTGTTCTTCTGGCAAGAGAATTCTCTGTTGCATGCGTTTTTGATCGGTAATAAAAAATTCAAAATAATGATTTGTCAAAGCATGCTTCATTATAAATGGACTAATGAGTTACGGGAAATATTCAAAAATTATATACCACAAGAAAATTATTATGGGCTTGCAAAAGGTAAGATTGCCGGAAAACATTTTCCCGCTTCTGTTTATTTAAAGGTAGTTGAATGATTCTAATTTATGCAGCTGAAAACCTCGCAGTTACTGCTCTTATTAATAAAAAACTGCTTTTATGGAAAAGATTAAAATGCATCATTGTTTCTAATATTTTTTAAAAACATTCTGTTATTTTAAACTATCATTTAATATGAAAATAAAGGATTAGTATAAAGGTTGATAATCCTGATCATATTAAATTGAAAGAATAATTCTTCATAAGATTAATATTGAAATCGGATCTTTATTCAAAAAAAACAAATGAAACACAAATATAATTGTAGCTATAAATTTTCTTTTTGCTTACTACCGATCTATGCTCTTACAGCATTTGCTACCATTTTTTTCCAGACATGTTATGCGCAAAAATTAAATGAAACCGATGTTACAACACTCGGAATAAATCCGCATGATAATATAGATGATTCAAAAGCTATTCAGAATATTATCAATAAAGCAAAACCCGGAGAAACACTCTATTTTCCAAAGGGTGTTTACATTATAGATGGTCCTATAGATATAATGATCAACAATATCACACTTAAAGGCGAAGACAGTACAATTTTTCGATTCACCAACAAAACTGATTATTATGCTCTCTACAAAACACGCGTAGCAATGTTGAATATTTGTTCAAACAATGTTATTATTGACAGGCTTTTTATAGACCAGAATTTTACAGGCTCAGGACGTAAAGACGGCGATGATGCACTTATAGCGGGAATAATGATTGGTTGCAGTTATAAAGGCAAGGCTGTAAAAGTATCAAATATCACAGTGAGCAATTGCACTGTTTATAATTATTATGGTGATGGCATTTCGGTTTTTCACTCTTCAATAGATCATTTCAGGGTACTCAATAATACACTAATATCTGCGTACGTAGTGGGAAAATGGACTTATGCAAAAGACAAGGGAGAGCAGGCAATCAATGTTCACTCAGGAGACAGTATTGCCATCCTAAACAATGTTATAAGAGGAGCACTGGATGATGCTATTGCAATACACAACAAATCAAAAAATGTAATAATTGCCAAAAATGATATAACAACAACAGCTGGCAGGATTCTAATGAATGGTACACAAAACGGAACGATCACAGAGAATAAAATCACGTATATTGAAGATGGAGGATCAGCAATATGGATCACTTTTGACTGGACTGATTTTGATTTTAACTTAAATGAAAATGTAAGTGTGACCAATAACCACATTTTTGTTCAAAAAGGAATAAAAGTTGTTTCAGGCATAAGATTATTTGGACCGGGCAATAATATTACTATAGCCAATAACACAATGGAAACCGAAGATAAACAAGGTATTGGTATTGAGATAAGGGACAGGATGCAGGAAGCTGTTAAGAAAAAATTTTTTGGAGATAATATTATTATTAAAAATAACGAAATAAAAAACTTTTCGAGAGGAATAGGCCGCAATATTTCAAAGCAGGTAAAACCCCCAAGAATTACCATAACAGACAATAATATAATAAATGCTGATATTAAATATGAAGATAAGCAGCAATAATTTTCAAAAAACTTTATGTCATCAAGCTATTTCTATTAAAAGAAAACAAGAATATATCTTTACAAATTTTGTAACCGGTTTAGTTTTCCAAGAAGTTAAATTCTAAATTCATCCATGGTATGCTGCAATATTCTGTCAGACATTATTTTTTTGCGATTCTGCTAATATTGTGCTTTTTCTTTTTGCTTCGTTCTGAAACAACCGGATTTATCTATGCTTTATTCTTTTTGTTTGGCATTGTAACCATTAATTTTTTTCGAAGCAATTTTTACAAAGGCGCATATTTTGTTCTGCTATTTTCAGTTACTATAGCATATTTTATACGACCACTGATACTTGTTGATCACCCGGACATGTTCATGTACACCAAAATTGCTTCAACAACCAGCGTTGAGGATATCAACAGATCGCTTATTTATGCTTCAGTCAGTATGGCTTGTATTGCTGCGGGATTTATTGCTGTAATAAAATTCACACCTGATAAAATTCATCTGGCATCCAGCGATAGCAATTTTATAATGCGTAAATTTTTTATAATCAACAGTATCATTATTGTTTTAACCCTTTGTAAACTTTTTTTAATTATTTCTATGGGTGTAGGTATAAAAGGCGATGAAGGGAGAGATTCCACCTTTGCATTTATCCTGAAACTATTATCGCCTGATCTGGCTTTTGTTGTTTACTATATCTATTTAACCAAATACTGGAAACAATTGAGCTTACAAAAAAAAGCCCTTATATTTTTAATGATTGCCTTAACCTCCTACAGTCTTTTTGTAACGGGAAGTAAAACATTCATTGCTATGTTTGGTTTATGCTTTTTCTTCAATTTTATTTTTAAAAACAGAAAAATTAAACTGCCCGCTTTTATTTTGGTTGGCATAGCCGGATTTGTTGTTCTTGCTTTTAGTTTTATTGTATCTGCTGCTGTAAGATACAGTAGTGAAAAAAATCTGCGTTCAATTGTTAATACTGCACAAACCTTCGCTTCTTCTGAAAGTTTATTAACCGTTTCTAATGAAATCACAAAAAGAATGATGGGACTGGATGGTCAAATAGCCTGTTATATAATTACAGAACAGGCGAATCCAATAGTAAAATACGAGCTTCAACAAAGCTTTAGTCCGAAAGATATAACTTTGCATACGCTCACCAATATTATTCCAAAGGTCAGTTTTATATCAACTCCGGCTTCGGGTAAAGTTATCAGTGAAACCGTTGTCGGCAAACCTGAAGACGTTTCTCATGCAGGTTCTTTGGGATTATTTGCATCCGTTTACTTTATGAGTGGATCTTATTTTTTTCTGTTCAATCTTATTTTAGGAGCTCTGCTCGCATTTTATTTTATTTATGCGAGAAAAATTAAGAATCTTGATCTGCAGTTTATCATTTATTTCCTGGGTTGTTTTTTTATAATGAGAACCGTTCTTTCCGGTAATTTCGATGTGGTGCTTGGGGAATTCATTCCCAAATGGGCGCTCTTATATTTTTACATCAAAATCATTTCGTTCGTCAATCCACCTGCGAGATATGCTTAACCGAATTCCTGATTTTCTATGAAGATTCTCATTGTTACTGAATCAATTCCATTTCCGCCGCTTAACGGTAGAGAGCTGCCTGTTGCGGGTATTTTTGAACAATTAAGTATTCGGCACACTGTACATCTTTTAGTTATTGAAAACAACAGTCGTAACAGTAAAGATTTATCACGTATTCCTGAATCAATTCAGTTCCTGGGATATTTGCCGGCAAAGAAATGGAGCAACAAAAAGCGAATTATAAAAACGATATTATCTCTGCGATATCTGTTGTCTCCCTTTTATTATACAGAAGAAGACGTTCGCAAAATAATATCACATCATGTTTACGATTTTATTTGGATAAGTCCCGTACTGTATTACGGGCTAATAATATTTTGCAGGCAACACAACTTGCATTTCTTTAAAAAAGCAGCAATTGGTCTAAACGATGCAAAAACATGGCTCTATCGTGATCTTGGAAGTGAAATGATACTTACATGCACATTCAATAAAAGTTATTTTTCGCGCTGGCTGCTTAGCTTTTTTTTAGAAGCTGAAGAAAAAAAATACCTTGCTTTAGTAGATCTTGTTCATGTTCAAACCCAACATGAACAAAATAAATTAGAGCATTTAATGTCTCCTTCATCTCATGCAAAAATTATTGCTGCGGCAAATGGTATTAAAGAAGAATTATTTTCCTGCACTTATAAAGGAATTGATAGTGATAAAATACTTTTTATGACACAGCTCGATGGTTCACGCGCAGAGGAAAGTAAATGGTTCATAAAAAAAGTATGGAGCATTATAGAAAACTCTTTACCCGATGCAAGATTACTTCTTGTTGGCAAGCCGCCAAAAAAAACAATTTCATTTGTAGTAAAAAAGAAGAATATCATTATAAACGGGTACGCAGAAAACCTCCTAGAAATTTTTGATAGCGTTCGTCTTGCAGTAGTGCCCACTTTTCATAGCACTGGGTTAATTAATCGTATACTTGATGCCTTAACAGCAGGGCTTCCCATAGTATCAACGCCACAGGCAATTGCAACATTTCCTGATATAAAAATCAATGAGCAAATTCTTTCAGCCGTAACTCCTGTTGCGTTTGCCGATGCGGTTATCCGGTTATACAATAACAAAGAATACAGAGAAACCATTTCAACTGAAGCCAGGCAATATGCTTTAAAATTTCCTACCTGGAAAAAAACTGCTGAAGAAATTGAAAATGCAATGAAAAAATTAATGTAGCTATATTTTGATATTAGCTGCAGATACTTTGACTGAACTTTATTTCGTCTCATTCTTCATCGAAAGATAATTCTATGCAGATAAACCGCGAAATAAAACCTTATTCGCCTGTGCACCGCTTTGTTGCAACATGACTGTACTGAAAATATCAGTAGCAATATGCGAAAGTTTATAGATGAATCTCTTTATTGTTTACTGTAAGGAAATAAATTATTATTAATACTTGCTTTCCTGGAATTATTTATAATAAAGTGTAAAATATGATTAATGTCCCAATCTAAAATCAGATGATCTCTTAAAATGCAGAGTTCATTTCTTGAAAGTGCTCTATCATGATTTATATGGCAACCCCTTTCTGCCGTGGCACATGAAATAAAGCCTGTGTTAAAAACGGTTTTTCTTCCTGCCTCACTAAAATGAAAAAATTTGCCGTATGGAAATGCAAAATGCTTTACATCTCCACATTTGGTTTTCAATATTTCGTAGCTCTTTTCAATATCTGCTTTAAGTACTTCTACAGGCGTTTCAGCAACATTTATGTGATTCATTGTATGCGAACCAATTTCGTGAGCCATTTTTTGAAGCTGTTCAATTTCTTTCCAGTTCAAAAACTCAACAGGTGGAAAATTCAATTTTTCCTTGCAGTATCTTTTTATTCTTTCGTAATTATTTTCTTCAATAATCGAAGGGTTTATAAAAAAACATGCTTTGGCGGCATAGCGGTTTAGAATCTCTGCTACTTTGATATTATTTTTAAAGCCGTCATCCGAACTTATAGTAATATAGGGTTTGTCTATTTCTCTCTTCAAAACTTTTTCAACAGCATTAAAGTAAGAAATAAAAGTATGATCTGCCGATAATTTTTTAAGTAAGAGATCGAATTTTTGTTCCTCATCTTTAAAAACATGATGAACGTAAAGAAATTGTACCCGTGGTCTTCTTAATTCTTTCTCATAGCTTTTTACTCTATCAATAACCGATAAGCCGGAAAGAGCAATGTTTCTCAAATGCCCTCTAACATTAAAAAGTTTTAATTCTTTTACTTCTTTATAAGTTTCAAAATATTTCATTATTCGCTAAATTAATCATTAGCTCAATATTTTTTTGATTTTAAATTTCACTTTATTTTGTGCTGCTAAAGGCGATATTTTATGAATGGAAAACACGTTATTATCGCGGGTGCGAATAAGGCCGGAACTACTTCCTTCTTTGAATATCTTGCGGCACATCCTTCGGTGTGTCCTGCCTTTATAAAGCAAACTTTCTTTTTTTTAAACAAAGAATGGCAGAAAAAATTACAGCTTACTTCTTTATATGATTATGACAAAGGCATAGATCAATATAACCTCTTCTTTCGAAATTATATAGAGGAGCAATTGAAATTAGAAGCATCACCCGAATATTTATATGCTCCTGGTACTGC
>WNGF01057355.1_pt1 | contig 11054 bp, 10 predicted proteins | sample 5400641 | NCBI WGS metagenome assembly WNGF01 (sample SAMN13153371, study PRJNA577476) | soil metagenome | isolation source: 80 cm soil or saprolite under grassland replicate 2 | place: USA:California | collected 2016-06-15 | reverse complement strand
CGTGTTTTTCGCGCTCTAAGGAGTCGCACCCGGACGCGCTACTCTTGCGTGGATCGTCCTCTGCGGTGCCAAGGAAATGCGCGCGTCGCGCTGTCGAATTCGTAAACAGGACCGTGCTGCTAGCGGCCAAGAGCGGTCCTAAGCCTGTCTGCCTGAAAGCAGACCTTCGGTGCCGTGATCAACGCCGTCGTTTGATTCTATCGGACGAAGGTTCGGAACCCGATACCTGAAAGTCAGAGCCTGCCGCGTAGCTGGCGAACGTCAGCATCGGGCAATCGCCATGCTGGTCGGCGGCGAATTGCGGAAGAGTTCAGCGGGGACGACATTAGCTGCCACCGTAGCTGGGGCCGTCGAAAATTCGCTTGGGTGCAATGTCGAGAATGTCGGTAAACAGTTGCCTGAAATCCTCGTCGGCGTCGACGGAAAAACGCGGATCGCCATTCTGGTCGAATGCGCGGCCGATTTCGGCCCAGTCCTCGGAATTCAGGTGTTTCTGCGCGGCCGGGATGATCACTTTCTGTTCGAGGTTCATGTGCTGCCATTGCATCGCCACGAAGCGCTGCACCGCGGCGGCAAACGCGGCAAGCCCTTCTGCAGGATCGGCTTCGTAGCGGGCAAGGCTCTGTTCCAGGTCGGCGACGAGCTCACGTCCCGCGATATGCTGGCGCTCGAGTTCGTCGAGCGTGTCGTTGAACTCAGGAGTGCGCTCTCGAAGCTTGCGGAACAGGTACGCATCTTCCTTGGGGTGATGCAGTTTCTCGGGAAAGGCGTTTATGTAGTGCAGCATCGCCCGCAGCAACGGAAACCGGGGCGGTGCTTGCCGCTCGCGGCTATCGCGGACCAGATACTCGAGGCCGTGCATCACGACCGCGAGCGAGCGGTGTTCGCCGCGAATTACACTCACCGGGGCGAGGTGCTCCGGCGCAGAAACGTTGCTCTCGACCGCCGACACTAGCACCGAGATGGTCGTGTGCTGGAGGACTTTCTGCGTCTGCGAGCCGAGCGTCAAACTCTTAATGCCGCGCCGGCCATGCGATGCCATGAAGATGAGATCGCAGCCGCGGGCTTCGGCCACGTCGAGAATCGCCTCATGCGGCCGGTCACTCGTCACGGCGAGCGAGGCGCAGGGCACGCCTGCTTCCCGGGCGACCGCCTCGGCCTTCGCGAAGAGGGAGCGCACCTCGCCCGTCATCACCTCGCTCGACGTCGCCCGCGATATCACGCGCCCGGGTGCATCGAATGTGCTTGCGCCGTCGTCGCCGCCGGCATGGAGGAATGTGACCTGTGCGCCGAGCGCGCGGGCAAGCGCGATGGCTCGGCCGACAGTTTCGGTGGACAGCAGCGAGTCATCGAGCGGGATCATCAGATGGTGATACATGCTCGCTCTCCTAAGCCAGTGCCCGGTCTTGGCGCCGGCCGTTTACGGAGGTGCGACGGCGGCGGTCAACGTCCATTACCACGAGTTCCACCCAGTTCGGTCTCACGGCGACCTCTAACTTGGATACGAGTCTACTGCGCCATCGCGACGACGGGGCGACATTCACGTAATCAATCTAATTCGCATGGTTTGCTATTCGTGGGTGTTACGCCTCTGCGTCAGACACGCAGACGTTCGTGTAAATCAGTCTCGTTCGTATAGTTTGCCATTTCGAAATAAAGGCCTATACGGTTCATCTTGCGCGCCGAGCAACTACCGGACTTGGCGCCTTCCCCCGACAAATAGCCGCATTGCAGCACGCCGAGGCGTCGCGTTTCGCGTCGTAAGCACATCCGGCGGAAAAGACCAACAAGGGGAGAACTTCGCGCCCCATCAGATCGGGGCTGATACGAAGTAAATGTCGGCCGAGGTGCCCCCGTCACCTCGCCTCAGTGGGAGATAACGATGAATCGGATGCGCAAAGCGAATCTGAAACTATTTGCCGTTGCGATCGTGACGCTAATGTTCGGCGCGACCGCATTCGCCGGTGGGTCCGCGACCCAGCGCCCTCTGTCGGACTTCCTGAGCACTCAAGGATCGACAAACATATTCATCCCTCCGGTGCCGGATTACCTGGGGTGGGTAGCTCCGCCGCCCGGGGTCAAGACGCCCGCGTCGAGCTATGTTGGAGGCAACAGCGCATCCTGCGACTACGCGGGCCTCGCGAATGAGTGGCTCGTAACCAATGGCCAACCAGACCTCGGCACTGCGTTTTCCGGTTCAATCACCGAGCAGACGCTGAACGACGGCTGCATCCTCGTTCACGTCGAGCTTCACACCATCAACGCGCTTACGTTCGGGATGCGAATTACGGCTCCTAATTTCGGCGACTTCGCGACTGATCCGCTAATCTTCGGCGCTCGGGCACAGGATGTGCTCCTTGGGGCGACCCCCGGCATCGGCGAGTGCCATGCTTCGTTCGCGTGGAACCAAGATCCCGGCGACCTGCTCGACTTTGAACACGCCATTTTCAATGGCGGTCCGGGCTTTGAACTGGTGGACTACTCGTTTCGTGCCACGGCGACGGGGCCGCTCACTCCCGACGCCGGACTAGGGCCGGCCGGGACGCCGGGTCATCTGCGTGTCTCGCAGACCTGCTTCTTACGCACCACGTTCAAGGGTGCCACGGCTGACACCTGTCCCGCCGAGTACGTTGAGGTCCGCGCCATCGGTAAGTAACACGATTGCGATCCCGCCGCCTGCTTCCATTGGCGGCGGGATCTCCCCCAACCAGAACCCGCGCTGGGGCGATGACACACGCCATGCGGTCCTTTTGACGTCCGCTTCGACAAATTCGAGCGTCCGGTGTGGGGGCGATTCCGGCCTGTCGCGCAGTCATGATCACCAATGTCGGCGGCGGGTTGTCAGATTAGCGTCTTAATGCCCATACCGAAAACATTTGATATCGGGACGAGAGGGCTTGCCTAAGGCCCACCTTCTGGAGCACTCAAACCGTTCCTCGAAAGCGATCCCTCGATAGGACTCGCGCAGGAAGCCGCAAAGCGCATCGGGGCCAGGGAGAATAGACTAATGACGAGCCCACGATCGGCAGGTGCTGGTTCCGAGGCATCGCATCGAAAGCTCTCCGGCGCCACGCATCCGATGCCAAAACAGCCCGGTACGAATCGAAAAACCCGAGACCACAAATTTCGTCCTTGGCCAAACGCACTTCATCAAATCCGTCGAAGACATCCACGAAGCACTCGTCGGTTCGGTTCCCGGCATCAAGTTTGGCGTCGCGTTCTGTGAAGCCTCCGGCAAATGCCTTGTTCGCTCCTCGGGCACCGATGAGACCATGGTCGATCTCGCGCAACGAAACGCGAGAAACCTTGGGGCCGGCCACACCTTTGTCGTATTCCTCGGGGACGGCTTCTATCCGCTCAACGTACTGAACGCCATAAAAATGGTGCCGGAAGTGTGCCGCGTCTTCTGCGCGACTGCCAACCCGACCGAGGTTGTTCTCGCTGAAACGGAGCAGGGACGCGGGGTCTTGGGTGTAATAGATGGTTTCTCGCCGAAGGGTATCGAAGGCGACGATGAGGTCGCGTGGCGCAAGACCCTGTTGCGTCAGATCGGTTACAAACTTTGACCGGATCCGTCATGCAAGGTCACGCCTGGCTGGGCAGCATCAGCATCCGCGCGGAATTGGTCTTAGAGTCCCGAGTCGCTCTGTGACCAGTAGGCCCAAACCGGCACCCGTGCCACAAACCCGGCTTGGTCGGCTTGCGCGCATCGGATTCGCCGCGGCCGAGATGGCGGTGGGAGGGGCGGTAGAAGGGTTGCGTGGATTGGCGCGATCAGACGCTGGTTCGACGGGCAGCTCCCTTTTTTCCGCCCGCAATGCGCAGCGGCTTGCGGCCCGTCTTGCCCGCTTGCGCGGTGCGGCGATGAAGCTCGGCCAGATCGTCTCCCTCCAAGGGGAAGATGTGCTGCCGCCCGAGTTTGCGCAGGCGCTCGCCGTGCTGCGCACAGAGGCCGCGCCGATGCCCGCGTCGCAACTGCACCGGGTACTCGGGCGCGAATTAGGAAAGGGCTGGGAGACCCGCTTCGCGCGGTTCGAGTTCGAGCCTATCGCGGCCGCCTCGATCGGGCAGGTGCACCGCGCTCGTACGCACGATGGGCGCGACCTCGCCCTGAAGATCCAGTACCCAGGAGTGGCGCGGTCGATCACCAGCGATGTCGACAACGTAGCCGCACTGCTGCGGCTACTCAACTTGCTGCCGATCGATCTCGATGTCGACGCCATCGCCGACGAAGCCAAACGCCAGCTCGCGCAGGAAGCCGACTACGTTCAGGAAGCGCGCTTTCTCGAGCGCTACGCCGGGTTAGTTGCGGATGAGCCTGCGCTCGTCGTTCCGCGCGTGCACTGGGACTTAACGACGACCCGGGTGATGGCGATGGACTACATGGATGGCGTCCCGCTCGAAACCCTATCGGGGCCCGACGTCGCTCAGACACGGAGAGATGCAGTCGGTGTGCTGCTCGAAAGGCTGCTGTTCCGCGAGCTATTTGCGTTCCGCGTCATGCAGACCGATCCCAACTTCGCCAACTACCTCTACCAGCCGAAGAGCGCCCGCGTCGCGTTACTCGACTTCGGCGCGACCAAGACATTCAGCGCCGAGTTCGTGGCGCGGTACGCCCGCATCACACGCGCGGTCATCGATGGTGACCTCGATGTAGTAGGCAGGGAAGCCGTCGCGATCGGCTATGTCGCCCCCGACGATTCGCCTGACCGTGTCCAGGCGGCGGTTGAGATGATCCTACTCGTGTGCGAACCGCTGCGGCATCGGGGACGGTATGACTTCGCTGCTTCGGGTCTTGCAGCGCGAGCACGTGATCTCGGCCTCGAGCTGGCGATTCGCCGCCGCCTAGTGCGGGCGCCGCCGCCCGAGACGATTTTTCTGCATCGCAAGCTCGCGGGTTCGTTTCTGCTGCTCGCGCGCATTGGCGCGCGGGTCGATGCGCGCGCGCTGGTGCTGCCTTTCCTGCCGACGGGACGGCGCGGCGCCGTCGCCCGGACGCTATGAAGTGCGCCCGGTTGTGGTCAAGTACGGGAGGCGTCACTTTCCCATTTTCGATGGGCGGCGAGCCGTGTTTCGATCGTTCAATGCCTTGTGGCAGTGCCCCATAGACAGGGTCGATCTTTCCCGTAAAGGGACGTTTTCGGGAATGTTCGGCGGGGATCCCATACGCTTGATCGATTCCTTGGAGTTCCACGAATGGACACATTTGATGTGATCGTAATCGGTGCCGGAGTGATTGGCGCTTCTGTCGCGTTTCATCTTTCTCGCCTTGGCGCGGGCCGAGTGCTGGTTGTCGATCGTCGAACGATCGGGGCGGGAACCACATCTCAGTCGTCCGGCATTCTGCGCACGCACTACTCGGTGAAAGAGAATGTGAAAATGGCACGTCTATCCTGGAACGCATTCCATGCGTTCCCGCAATATGTCGAAGATGACGAGGCATCGAGCGGCCTCGTGAAATGTGGGTACATGATTGCGGCACCCGAAGGGTCTAACCGACAGGCGCTTGCGGATTCGATTGCCACGCAGCAGGCGTTCGGAATTCCGATCGAAGTGCTCGGCCGGGCAGAGGCGACAGGCTTGCTGCCTATCGCCAATTTTGACGATGCTGCGTTGATTGCGTACGAACCTGAAGCCGGATTCGCTGACGCGTACCTCGTAACCAATGCCTTCGCGAGCGCTGCTAAGCGAAAGGGGGCCAAATTTCACGAAGGCGTGAATGTTCGTCGATTGCTTGTCCAGGCGGGAAAGGTCGTTGGAATTGAAACTGACCGAGGTCCGGTATCTTGCGGGAACGTGATCAGCGTCCAGAACATCTGGTCGAAGGAACTGGAAGGTTAACTGGAAGGTTGGACGGGTATACGAATTCCAGTTACCGCGGAGCGCCACACAGTCCTGGCGCTGGAAGGACCGGACCCATACACCTTCAAAATGCCAGTGTTCAAGGATCTTGCCTCGCCGGGCATGTTGTATTGCCGAAGCTACGGAGGAACGCAAATGCTTGTCAGTGAAGGCACATCCGGTGAGACGCTAGCCGGTGCCGACGATGAACAAGGCCCGGTTTCCATGGATTACGTTGCGGAGATCGGTATGCAGGTCGCAACTCGGTTCCCGAGTTTCGAGACTGCGGGTTTGGCATCCTCGTGGACCGGCGTATATGACGTGACACCCGATTGGAATCCAGTGCTTGGCCGGGCTCCCGGCATCCAAGGGTTGATTCTTGGCTTCGGGTTTTCCGGTCATGGCTTTAAGCTGTCACCGGTCGTCGGGCGGGTTCTTGCGCAGGAAGCGCTCGGTCTAACGACGGACGTTTCGCTTGCACCGTACTCGATAGAGCGATTCGATAATGGCAAGCTTTTGCTTGGAAAATATGGTTTCGGTGCCGTTTCTTGACCATTCCCTGTCACGGAGTCGTGCGTCGCCGCTTGCGCGAGATCCGTTGATCCGGTGACAAAAAGTCGTCCGAAAAATGTCTGCCACAAGCAAGCTCGTTTCCTTCGTCTGCCAACTTGATCCGGAAACCTTGCCCGCGGCAATCCTGGATCAGGCCGTGCGCTGCGTTCTGGATCTGGTCGGTGTGGCCATTGCCGGGGCGTCGACGCCGATGGCGGAGATCAGCGCACGCTTTGCGCACGAGCAATTTGCCCCGGGCGATGCCACCGTAATCGGTTCGGAAAGGCCGCTGAGCGTCACGGGAGCAACTTGGGTCAACGGCGCGTATGCCAGCGCATTGGATATGGACGATGGCAACCGGATGGCGATGGGACATCCCGGAGCCAGCGTAATTCCGGCAGCGTTGGCAGTAGCCGAGCGGGCCGGGGCCAGCGGCAAGGAATTTCTAGCTGCGCTGGTGGCGGGTTATGAGGTGGCTGTTCGGGCAAGTGCCGCGCGCGTTCCCTGGTACAAGGACAAGATGTACTCGACCGGCATCTGGGGCGTCTTCGGTGCAACCGCGGCCGCGGGCAAATTGCTCAAGTTCGATGATGCCACGCTTCAGTCGGCGCTCGGCACTGCCGGCTCGCACGGCTCATTTCCGCCGGGCGGACTCCAGGCGAACCACGCCATGGTCAAAGAAGCGATCGCGTGGAGCGGCATGACGGGCGTCTCCGCCGCGTTACTGGCCCAGCAGAATTTCCTGGGTCCTGCCGATTTCCTCGATTACTCCGAACGCTGGGATACCTCGGCGCTGGTTGCCGGGTTAGGCGACCTGGGCGAATCGGCGATCCTCCGGACCTATTTCAAGCCGTATGCCGTGTGCCGCTGGTCGCATGCTGCGGTGGATGCGGTGCTGGAGTTGAAACACCGGCATCAACTGCGACTCGAAGAGATCGAAACGATCCACGTGGAAACCTTCTGGGAAGTAACGCGGCTGGCGAACGATCAACCGAGCAATTCCATTGCGGCGCAGTTCAGCGTTCAGTTTGCACTGGCGGTTGCGTTGCGGCATGACAGAATTGGTCCCGACGAAGTCAGCGATGCGCACATTCACGATCCGGCGATCCTGAGTCTCGCGCGCAAGGTCCAGGTATCCGTTGACGATGCGTTGGATCGTCAATTTCCCGCGAAGACGATGGCGCGAGTGACGATTCACTCGCATCGCGGAGACTATCGGACCACCATCGAATACCCGCGCGGAAATCCCGAGAATCCGCTCAGCAATGCGGAGCTGGAAGGCAAGTTCCAGTTACTCACCCAGGATCTGCTCAGTGAAAAGCGCAGCCAGGAGTTGCGTATCGCGATTCTCGACCTGCCGGACGCAAAAAACGTTCTGGCGTTGACGCAATTGCTCAGCTACTAGCGGACGCGAAGCGGCCTATATCGAAGGCAGCGATCGGCGTTGGCGTTGCCCCATCCAGAATGAGCTCGCTCAGCACGGCACCCATCGCGGGGCCGAGCTGGAAACCGTGGCCGGAAAAGCCGAAGGCGTGGAAGAGGCCCGGCGTCGTCCGGCTCCGGCCGATGACCGGGATGACGTCGGGCATGACGCCCTCGATGCCGGTCCAGGTGCGGATGATCTGCGCGTGGCGCAGGCATGGCACCAGTGTGATGCCGCGCGGAATCTGTCGGACATAGAACCCGCCGCCGCAAACGCCGAAATTCGGCACCATGAAATGAGGAACCGGCTCGGTGACGCACATGTTCGGCGCGATCACGTCCTCTGGCACGCTCTCGCCGAACCGCGCTGCGATCTCGTGTCCCCAGGCACCGGCGACATTCAGCAGTGTTGTGGCGGTGACCTCGATCCCGCTCGCCGTGCGCAGGCGAAACCGCGCGCCGTCGTGCTCGATCGTCGTCACCGATGCGTGCTCGCGGATGTCGGCGCCGGCTGCCCGGGCGGCGTGGGCAAACGCGGGCGCGACGAGCCGCGGGTTGGCCTGACCATCATCGGCGCAGAGCGAGCCGCCAACCGCAGCATCCCCGAGAAAGGGATAGCGCGTCCGAAGGTCGTTGCGACCGAGCATTTCGAGCTCCAATCCGTACGGACGGACGGCCTCTCGATAGGCTTCGAGTTCGGCCATGTCGGCATCGGAGCGTGCCAGCTTGACATGGCCGCTCGCCACGAATTCGCAATCGTTGCCGACGATTTCGGCGAGCCTGCCCCACATTTCGCGCGAGCGCCGTGCCAACGGCAGCTCGGCCAGGTCGCGCCCTTGCTGGCGCACGCCGCCATAGTTGACGCCGCTCGCCTGTCCGCCGCACAACTCTCGCTCGAGCAGAACGACCGTGGCGCCGCGCCGGCGCAGATGGAGCGCCGTCGAGCAGCCGGCCGTGCCCCCGCCGACGATCGCGACGTCCGCAGCGACGTGCTCGGTCATGGGTGTACCGTCACCACAGCCATCGGGATGGGCTTGACCGGCGGCTGGCCGCGCAGCCGGCCTACGCGTTCGGGCGGCAGATTCAGCGCCGCCGCCAGCACGGCGGCGGCGGCCGGCCCGCAAACTCGTCCCTGGCAACGCCCCATGCCGCAGCGGCTAAAGGCTTTGGCACGGTTGATCTCGTCGGCTTCGAGCGCGTGCGCCGACGAACGAAACTCGCCCGCGGTCACGGCTTCGCAGCGGCAAAGGATGGTGTCGTCGGGCATCTCCTCGGCAATATCGACGGGAAAGGGGAAGGCTGCCTCGAGCGTGACCCGGAACTCGGCGATTTGCCGCAACGCTCGCTCGAGCGCCGCCACACGTGGCTTGCCCACCTCATGGCCGTGATCCTCGAGCAGCGCGAGCGCCGCTCGCTCGCCAGCGAGCTCGGCGGCGTCAGCGCCGGCAATGCCGCTCCCATCGCCTGCCAGGTAGACGCCGCGGACGGGCGTGCGGCCGCTGATGTCGTGCTCCGGCAGAAATTGCTGCTGGATGGGGTCGAATGTGAACGGGATTTCGGCCAGATCGGCGAGTTGCGTCTCCGAGCTAAGGCCGAACCCGAACGCGATGGCATCGCAAGCAAGCCGCCGCTCTACCCCGGCCGCGCTGCGATAGGCGAGGACAGAGACGGCGGCGTCCTTCTCTTCAGCCGCGACCGGCCGGATGCCGTTTGCCACTATGATGCCGCGGGCGCGCAGCGCCGCCACGTACCACAAGCCCTTGGCGAAGGTGCTCCCGCCGCGCAGCAGGCCGGGCACGGCGCGACGTTTCGCGGCGAAGGGGGTCGTGTCGAGCACGGCGGCGATCGCGCCACCCGCCTTGGCGTATTGGTAAGCGACGAGGTAGAGCAGCGGTCCCGTGCCCATGAAAACGATTCGCGTGCCGATGGCGCAACCTTGGTACTTCAAGGCAATCTGCGCGCCGCCCAGTGTGTAAATGCCCGGAAGAGTCCAGCCCGGAAAGGGGATGATCCGGTCGCGCGCGCCGGGCGCCAGGATGACGTCGCGATACGAAATCTCCTGGCTGCGTCCGTTGGATAAACAGTGCAGCGCACCGTGCTTGAGATCCCACACAAGGGTACCCGGCCGGTAGTCGATGCTACCTTTGATGCCGTCAAATGCCGCGTGCAGGCGGCGCGCCTTCGCCGCGTCGAAACCGTAGAGCGCCCGATAGGAGCGGGTGAAGCCGCTGGGCGCACGCCGATAGATCTGGCCACCGCTCGCCGGTGCCTCGTCGAGGACGATGGGGGAGTAACCTGCGGCCACCAGCGTCGCCGCCGCACGACTGCCCGCGGGGCCGGCACCGATAACGATCGGTGGTCTATCGTTCATCGTTGACGGCGCTCGCAGTGACGATCCGCATGCCTTCGGCGACGAAGGTCGTGCAGGCGCGCAATCTCGTGCCGTCCTCGAGCGTGACCCAGCAATCCTGGCAGGCGCCCATCAGGCAGAATCCCGCGCGCGGCTCGTCGCCGAACTCCGACGATCGTAGTCGTCGCCCATTGGTCAAGAGCGCGGTCAGCAGCGTGTCTCCAGCCAGCGCCTCGCAGGAACGGCCGTCGATGGAGAGACGAATGCGCGGCCGATCGCTCTCGGCGAGTCGTCGGAATTGTGGCGCTTCCATCAGAACATGTCCTCGAGCCGGCAGTTGACCAAGAGCTCGGCGACAACGGCGTTGTTCGGCAGCGCGAGGGCAGTCGCCACCAGCTCGGCGAGATCGGCCGGCTGGATCATCGCGCCGCGCGGCACGGCGGTGACGTCCATGGTCATGTCGGTAGCGACGAAGCTCGGACAGATGGCCGTCGCGCGCACACCGTCGTCCCAGCCGAGGCGACGCACCGAATGCGTGAGGGCGATGACGGCGAATTTGCTCATCGCATAGCCGGCGTTGGCGTTCTTCACGCGCTTGCCCGACAGCGACGAGAGGTTAACAACGCGCCCGCTCCCCGATTTCTTGAGATAGGGCATAGCGAGGCGGATGACGCGAAGCGGTCCCTTGACGTTGACGTCCCACATCGCGTCATAGGCCGCTTCGTCGTCATCCTCGATGCCGACCGCGAGCGCGATTCCGGCGCTGTTGACGAGACCGTCGATGCGGCCGAAATGGCTCGCCGTGCGTTCGACCCAGGCCTCGCAGCTTGCTCGATCCCGAGCGTCGAAAGCAACGGCGATGATGCGGGAGTGGTCGAGACCGTCAAGC
>WNGF01009663.1_pt1 | contig 11054 bp, 10 predicted proteins | sample 5400641 | NCBI WGS metagenome assembly WNGF01 (sample SAMN13153371, study PRJNA577476) | soil metagenome | isolation source: 80 cm soil or saprolite under grassland replicate 2 | place: USA:California | collected 2016-06-15 | reverse complement strand
CAGGGCAGCCGGGTCCTCGCCGATGATACCGATCAGTGCCGTGGCTCCCGGCGGGGCCAGCGCGAGGCCGCGGGCGCGGGCCCTCTCCAGGATCCATCGGGGCAGATCCTGTCGTTTCACGGCGATCTGGCGGACCAGTCCCCCCGACGACTGGACGAACTTGGCCAGGGGCGGGAGGGACCTGGCTCGGGACACCAGCGTGAGTACGCAGAAGGTGTCCGGCGAGGGACCCGCCACGTAGCCGCGGATCTCCCGAGTGCCCTCCTCGGGAAGCGACTGGCATCGCGTGACGAGCAGGGCGCGCTGCTCCCCCCACAGCGATGGCGTCGCCAGATCCGAGGTCTCCCCTCCCCGCCACTCCGAGCTGTCCACCTCCGTGGCACGGACACCTCGCTCGGCCAGGAACGCCAGCGCGGCCTGGCGCAGGAGGAACTCGTCCTCGCCCCAGAAGAGCACCACGGCCGACGACTTTGACATGGAGCCGATTCTATTCAGGGGACGTTCACGTGGGCTCCGACCACGTCCGCTCGTGCGCCTCATCCTCCCGAGCTCACCAATACCCTCCCTTCGTCGAACGAGACCGTGATGTCACCGGAGCGATCTGTCCGGAACACGCGCATGCCATCCTCGGCCAGCCTTTGAAGCACGGCCAGGACGGGGTGGCCGTACCGGTTTGGCCCGACGCTGACCACGGCCACCCTCGCGCGGACAGCCAGGAAGAACTGGTCTAGCGATGTCGCGCCGCCGTGGTGGGGCACCTTGAAGACCAACGCGAGCAGCATGCCCGCATGTCTTTCCAGGAGTTCAGTCTGGGACGGCTGTTCGGCGTCGCCGGAGAACATGGCCGAGGCAGGGCCGTCGGTCATGCGGAGGACCATCGAGTCGTTGTTCGGGTCCGACGCCGTGCCGTGGTAGCAGGCCTCCGGGCCGAGGACGTCCAGGCGGACGTCGCCGATTCGAAGGACCGTTCCGGCTGCAGGATGGCGAAAGGGCACGCCGGCGGAACGGACCGCTCGTAAGAAGTCGGCGTAGAAGGGCGAGTCGCCCAGGCAACCCGGGTCGATCACCAGGGCCACGGGGAACCGCGCCAGGACCGTGGGAAGGCCTCCCACGTGATCGGCGTGGGCATGGGTGGCCACCATCAGGTCGACTCGCCTGACACCGAGGGCGGCCAGCTTCGCCGCCACCACGTCGGGGTCGGGCCCTCCGTCGATCAGGATGGTGGCCCCGCCTGGCGAGCGGATAAGGGCGGCGTCGCCTTGACCGACATCGAAGAAGACGATCGTCAGGCGGGAAGGAGGCCCGGCTCGGAAGGCACTGGTCAGGATGAGGATGGGGAGGATCAGTGCGCCCAGGACGACGGCCCTTGGAGGGATCCCCCGGCCGGATCGGATCCACCAGGCGGTCGCCGCCAGGGCAGCCAAGCCGACGATCAGCGTCACGACCTGGCCGCCCGGTGACGTGATCGAAGGAAGCGGCGAGCGCGCCAGATGGTCGGACAACCACTCCAGGTACCCAATGGGGACACGAGCGAACGCGGCCGCCACGACCCCCAGCGGGTGCCACAGCACCTCCAGGGCTGCGGCGACCAGACCGAGGAGCATCCCCGGCCCGACCGCGGGGAAGGCCAGCAGGTTGGCCGGGATGGACACCAAGGGAAACACCCGGAAGTAGAAGAGCAAGAGCGGCATCACCCCAGCCTGCGCTGCCAGGGTGGTCCCGGCCGCCACCGCCAGCGACGGGGGAAGGGAGGAAATGCGGTTCGCCACCGGCTGAGCCATCAGAGCCATCCCCACGGTGGCTGCCACCGAGAGCTGGAAGCCCACCGAGTGAACCAGGGTCGGGTCGTGGGCGAGCAGCAGGAGCACCGCGCCTCCCAGGATGGCCGGGGGGCTGCGCGGCCTTCCCAGGAAGACACCCAGGAGCGTCAGGCCCGACATTGCGGCAGCACGGAGCACCGATGGCTCGGCCCCAGTGAGAAGAACGAAGAAGCCGACCGCCGCCATTCCGAGCGCGAACCGGGCCCGTCGGCCTGCCCCCGCCCACCCGGCGAGCCCCAGGATGGGAGCGAGGAACATCACGAGGTTCTCGCCGGACACGGCGGTCAGGTGGGACAGTCCGGTGCTTTGGAAGTCCTCTTCGACTCGACGATCGAGGCCCGAGGTGTCCCCCAGCGCCAGCCCCATGAGAAGTCCGGCCTCTTTCCGAGGGAAGACCCGGGCGAGGGACCGGCGCAGAGATCTCCGAAGCGAGTCTGCCAGACGGACGACCGGGTTGGCCGGAGGTCTGCGATCCAGCACGGCGTCAACGGTCAGCGTGGCCGCGTAGCCTCGCCGTCGCAGGTATTCCCCGAAGGAGCCACGCAACCGCTCGAGCGTTCCCTCCACCACCACCTGCTCACCCGGGGGAAGGCCGGGTGGCCGGCCCCGGCCCTCGAGCCATACAGCGCTCGAAGACCGAACACCCGAGGATGGCGCCGCCTGGAGGATGACCAGCTCCGTCCGCATGGCTCCTGTCCAGCCGAACGTCCCCTGCTCGGGACTCGAGGCGATCTCACCCGAGACCCTCACCGCACGCCCGGCCAGTGCCGCGATGGGAGCGGAGCGGACGTGCGCGTCCCGGATTCCGGCCCAGCCCGCCCCGAGGAGGCCGAACGCCATGAATACCACCAGGAATGCCAGGGCGGCCCCCGCCAGCCCGAGCACAGCCACACGCCGACGAGGGATCTGTACTTGGGGGTCGGGTGGGCTCCGCTTGGTTCGAACGCTGGCGGCGGCCGCGCACAGAAGGATGGTCCCCACGACGAGAAGCGCGGCGCCCGTGCGCGGTCCGAGTTCGCGCTCGCCTCCCGTCGCCCACAAGATGCCTGACCAGAAGGCGGCCGCGGCCATGGCCAGCGTCCATCCCCCCACGGCTCAAACGGTCACTTGCGACCGGAGATCGGCCAGCCTCTTATCGCCGACGCCAGACACGTTCAGGAGGTCATCCACCGATCGAAACGGCCCGTGCTCCTGGCGGTAGTCGAGGATCCGCTGCCCTAATACGGGACCAATGCCCGGGAGGGACTCGAGCTGGTCAAGCGTGGCGGTGTTCAGATTGATCAAGGGCTCGGCTCCCTCCGAGCCGGGAGCTGCCGCCCCGCCGCCCGACCCCGAGCTGCCGACGCCGAGCTTTCCCTTTCTGAAGACCACGACCTGCTGGCCGTCCGTCAGCGGCGCGGCCAGATTGATGGACGTGAGATCGGCGCCCAGCCTCCCACCGCCGGCCATCCGGATCGCGTCGATGACCCGGTCTCCCTGGCGGAAGTCGTACACGCCGGGTCGTCTGACCCACCCGGCCACGTCCACGATGATCGTGGCCGGAGTGGGCGAAGACGCCACCGCGGCCCGCCCGCTCGGACCCAGGCGATCGGTCGAAGCCTGGATGCTCACCGGGGAGGGAAGTGAATGTACATACCAGAGGGCCGCCCCGGCCACGATGAGAGTGCCCACGACGACGAGTCCCACCCACTCGCGCCGGTCCAGCGAGCGGAGCCGCTCCCGGAGCGGCTCACCGATCACGCCTGAATCTCGTTCCCACTGACCTCTTCTGCCCATCGCACCACCGCTTCGCCTGTAGCCGGGAAGGGCGAGGAGGAGATCACGGAGACGCAAGGCGCGCCCAGCCGCGTGCGAGTTCCGGCACGCTAACAGCAGGCGAACCGGCTGTCAGTGAACAAAGTCACTGAACGAGGATTTTCCTTCGATGTCGGCCGATGTCGGCGGCCCGCCGGGGATGACGATCAGTCGGCCGTGACGACGTTCACCAGCTTCGGCGCGCGTACGATCACCCGGGCGGGTTCGTGGCCCTTCAGGAACTCCTTGACCCTCTCCGACGCCAGCGCCAGCTCGCGGCACTCACCTTCGGTAGCATCGGCCCGCACCGTGATGCGGTCACGGACTTTGCCGTCCACCTGCACGACCAATACCACCTCCTGTTCCTTGGCCAACTCCTCGTCCCACGTGGGCCACGCGGCCACCGAGACCAGGTCGGAGTGACCCAGAACCTCGCGCCACAGCTCTTCGGCGATGTGCGGAGCCATGGGCGCCAGGAGGAGCACGAGGCTTTCAGCCGCGTCGTGTGCAGGCTGGCCCCGGACTCCGGCGTCCAGAGCCCGTTGGAGGCTGTTGGTGAGCTCCATCATCTTGGCGATGGCCACGTTGAAGCCGATCCGCTCGTAGTCGGTCGTCACCGCCTTCACCGTTCGGTGCACGAACTTGCGCAGCTCGTCCCCGACCGGTGCCGCGGCGTTCCCGTTACCCAAGGTCCCGGACCCGCCGCCCACCGCGGCCTCCCCGGCCGCAAACACCGTCCGCCACACCCGGCCCAGCCACTTGTGCACGCCCGATACAGAAACGTTCGCCCAGTCCATGTCGTCATCAACAGGCCCGGCGAACATCACGGTCAGCCGGATCGTGTCCGCTCCCCATTTCTCTATCGTTGGTCCCAGCTCGACCAAGTTCCGCCGGCTCTTCGACATTGCCTCGCCGCTGTAGATCACCATGCCTTGGTTCACCAGCGTCGTGAACGGCTCGACGAACCCGAGGTACCCCAGGTCGTACAGCACCTTGACCACGAATCGCGAGTACAGCAGGTGAAGGATGGCGTGTTCGATCCCTCCGGAATAGGTGTCGACGGGCAGCCATCGTTCCAAGGAGTCGCGCGACCACGCCTCCCGGTCGTCGTGCGGAGAGGTGAAGCGCAGGAAGTACCACGACGAATCGACGAACGTGTCCATCGTGTCCGTTTCGCGCCTGGCCGGCTCGCCACAGCGCGGACAGGAGACGTTGACGAATCCTTCGTGCTTCGCGAGCGGCGATTCGCCCTGCAGCGAGAAGTCCACGTCGTCCGGCAGGAGGACAGGCAGATCCTCCTCCGGAACCGGGACCTCGCCGCAGGAGGAGCAGTAGATGATCGGAATCGGAGCTCCCCAGTACCTCTGGCGGGAGATGAGCCAATCGCGTAGCCGGTAGGACGTTGCTTCCCTCCCCTTGCCCTCCTGGGCCACCCACGCGGTAACCCTCTCGATCGACTCCGGCGAAGGAGTCCCGTCGAACGGACCCGAGTTCACCATCACGCCCTCGTGGGGCCACGCCTGGCTCATCTCGTCGGGATCCATCGCCTGCCCCTCGGGCTGGATGACCACGCGGATCTCCAGGCCATGCTCCCGGGCGAACTCGAAGTCGCGCTGGTCGTGCCCGGGCACGCCCATCACCGCTCCGGTTCCATATTCCATCAGCACGTAGGGGGCGACGAAGCACGGGACTTTCTCCCCGTTCACCGGGTTGACCGCATGCACTCCCAGTGCCAGCCCCTCGCGGGACAGAGCCTCGTCGCGTTCGGCCGCCGCCGTCCGCTGAAGCCGATCTTGCAGCTCCTTGACCGCCCTGGACGTCCCGCCTGCCTCGGCCAGGCGGTCCAGCACGGGGTGTTCGGGCGCAAAAGCGAAGAACGTCACGCCCCAGAGCGTGTCCGGCCGGGTGGTGAACACGGGAATCCTGTCGGCGGTCTCGGCGATCTCGAAGGTCACCTCGACACCATGGGACCGGCCGATCCAGTTGCGCTGCAGGGTCAACACGCGCTCGGACCACTCCAGCAGCTCCATGTCATCCAGCAACCGGTCGGCATAGTCAGTGATCTTGAAGAACCACTGGGTGAGGTCCTTCCGAACCACTGGCGTGCCGCATCGCTCGCACCTGCCCTGGATGACCTGCTCGTTTGCCAACACTGTCTGATCCTTGGGGCACCAGTTGACCGGCGCCAGCTTCCGGTAGGCCAGCCCCTTTTCGTATAGCTTCAGGAAGATCCACTGCGTCCACCGGTAGTACTCCGGATCGCACGTGGCGAGTACCCTGGTCCAGTCGAAGGACATGCCGTATCGCTTGAACGTCCTGCTCTGCTCCTCGATGTTGCTGTACGTCCACTCCTTCGGGTGGAGTCCTCGCTGGATGGCGGCGTTCTCGGCCGGCAGCCCGAAACCGTCCCAGCCGATCGGATGCAGCACGTTGTGGCCCTGCATCCATTTGTATCGAGCGATGATGTCGCTGATGGCGAACGCTTCAGCGTGACCCATGTGCAGATCGCCCGAGGGGTACGGGAACATGTGGAGCTTGTAGAAGCGAGGCCCCCCGTCGTCCTCCTCAATAGCCCGGAAGACCCCTTCCTTTTCCCAGATGGCCTCCCACTTGGGCTCGATCTCGCTGGGGTTGTAACGATTCATTCGGAAAATCGTACCGCGCGCGACCTGCCCACCCGCGAGCTATCGCAGGACGAAGGCGAAGGCTCCCCCGAGCAGCGCGAGCCCAAAGGTGAGCCAGGCGACGTAGTCACCCACGTGGCCGCTGTGGAGCTCGCGCACCCTGAGCACCACCGGCCCGAAGAGTCGGTGCGTGGCTCCCCGGAACCCAGCCGACAGCCGGCGCCGGAACAACGCCACCCCGGCGAGGGCAACCGCACCCGCCGCCGACGCCACCCCGTACCAGGTGCCCGGGACGCTCGGCGGACTCGAGGAAGGAGCAGGTTCAGCGACCACGCGCCCGCGGAGCACCTTCGCGGCGTAGGCGGACCGATCCTCGAATCGAGCGGCCGCCCGCTCGGCCGTTCCGCTGATCCCGGGAACCAGCCCCAGGGCCAGAGCCCCGACCATGAGGACCAGGGCGGGGCCCCACATGGTGGCCGGGGTTCGGTCCCGGGCCCTCCTCGTCTCAACCTCATGCTCCTCCTCTCCAAACTGCTCCGACCCGAAGCGGTCCAGCTCGCGAGGGCCCAATCCGAGGAAGATGCGCCCGGCGGCTCGGAGCACGGCCCCTCCGGCAACCGCCGAGACGATGGCAAAAAGCCAGGGTGCCCACCCATACCCGGCATGGCTCGCGGCATCCTCGATCAGCGTCTTGCCCAAAGAGGTCCCGAACGGCGGCACCTCGGCAAGGGCCAGCCCGCCCACCAGGAACAGCAACCCGGTGAAGCGAAGCTCCCGGCCCCGGCCGCGCACGTGTTCCTCGTCGGCGCTTCGGAGCCTGTGCAGGACGATGCCGGCGCCCATGAACAGCGAGCCCTTCACCAGCCCGTGCCCCACCACGTAGAGCGCGACTCCGGCCATTCCGACGTGCTCGAACAAACCCAATCCGAGCAGGAACAGACCGCTGTGGCTGATCGTGGAGAACGCCAACAGCCGCTTCAGATGCTGCTGGGCAAAGCTCATGGCGGCACCGAGCAACGCCGTGACCGCCCCCAATCCCACGAGGACGTGACCGAGCGGCAAGTGGAACGGTGTGAACGATCCGTCGAACACCGACCAGTACACGCGTGCAACGCCGTACAGTGCGAGCTCCACCATGACTCCGGAGAAAAGGACGCACACCGGCGTGGGGGCGACGGCGTGGGCGTCGGCCAACCAGAAATGGAACGGGACGATGGCCGCCTTCACCAACAGACCCACCACGATGAGAGTGAACGCCACCACCAGCAGCCCGTCTGGCGACTGGCCCGCGATCGCCTGTCCGATCTTGGCCATGTTCAACGCACCGGTTCGTCCGTACAGAAGGCCGATCCCCAGGAGGAGGGAGAAGCTCCCAACGCTGTTGGTGATGCCCATGGCCAGTGCACCCTGTAGCGGCGAGGGCTCTTCCACCTTGTAGCCGGTCAGCGCGTAGGCGACCAGGCCCATCAGCTCGAAGAAGACGAACACGTTGAACAGGTCGCTGGTGAGGGCGAAGCCGACCATTGCCCCGCCGAACAGCAGCATCAGGACGTCGAACCGGTGCTCTGCCGTCTCCTCGAAGTAGCGCAGGGAGAACAGCAGGGCCGCCGTCACCAGGAACGAAGCGAGGGACGCCATCCCTGCTCCGAAGCTGTCCACGACGAAGGAGATCCCGAGCGCGACCCCACCGGTCGGACGCCATCCCGAGAACCAGTAGACGGTCCGCCCGTGCTCCACGTGCACCAGGAGCACAAGGCACATCACGGTGGACGCTGAAGCGGCGAGCACGCTTATCGGCTCCACCAGTCGCCGAGGAAGCAGCGAAGCGAACGCGGCGATCGCCACGGCAACGAGGAGGGGAACGACGACCGCCAGAGCCAGGAGCGGGCTCACCGCGGGGTGCCCGCCTTCACCCCCGCATCGGCCGGAGGTCGGCGGGGTCGAGGGATCCGGACCGCTTGTGCGCCTGCAGGGCCAGGGCCAGAAGAACGGCAGTCACGGTGACCCCCACCACCACGTCCGTCAGGGTCAGCGCCTGTACGACCGGATCCACCGCCCGCGTGCCGACCGGAACGTCCAGGAAGAGGGGGGCCGTGCCCCCTCTGACCGACCCGATCTGCAGGAGGAGCACATAGGTGGATGACTGGACGACTGACAGGCACACGATCATGTGGACCAGGTGCCGGCTGGTGACGATGCCGTACAGCCCGACGAAGAACAGCCAGGCGGCCAGGAGATACGGGGCGTTGCTCACGATGACCTCCTTCGCACGAGCAGCGTCTGTTCGACGAACTCGTAGACGATGAACACGAGGCCCAGCGCGACCTCGAGCCCCACCAGGACGTTGATCACCGGGATGGTCCCCGCCGAGAACAGCGTCCCGGTGACCCCGAGAGGAAACACGTTCGACAGGTACGCCGCCCCAACGGACAGTCCGATAAGCCCGATGACCATGAACCCTCCGCCCCCAATGGCTTCCCCCAGGTCAAGAAAGGCCACCGGGTGTACGCGCTGGAAGGTCAGGTACTCCCCGGCCAGGTACAGGAGGATGGCCGCGGCGGCAAGAACCACCCCGCCCTGAAAACCGCCCCCGGGACTGAGATGGCCGTGCACCACCACGTACACGCCCAGGACGAGCGTCGGCGGGATGAGGGCGAGGGCCACCACCCGAGAGGATTCGCTGACGCGGAACGACAGCTCCTCCGCACGCTGCCTGGCCGGTTCCTCACGCTCCTCCCTCTGTGCCCGAAGTAGCACGATGACCCCCATGACCGCAGCGAACAGGATGAGCTCCTCTCCCACGGTGTCGAACCCTCGGTAGTCGAACACCACCGGAGCCACGGCGCTGCTGGAGTGCCGTTCCTTCGCCGCGCGGGCGTCGATCAGGTTGCCGTACGGCCCCCTGTAATGCCCGAAGCCGGGCAGACCCCGCAGACCCCAGGCCAGCAGCAGGATGCCGCCGAGGGCGCCGGCGAGGAACACCACGAGGCGGGGCCGCATGTCCCCTACTCCTCCCGGCGGCGGACCTTCGCCAGGGTCAGGAAGATCATGGCCGGGTACGCGACTGCCCCCGCCACGAGCTCGGACAGGGCCACGTCCGGGGCCTGCAGGATGAGGAATAGGACGGTGAGGGCCAGCCCATACATGGAGAAGACCATCGCCTGGTTCTCTGGGCGGCGGGTGAGCACGACGAGTGCTCCCAACACCCCGACCACAAGCATCGATACGGCCTGAACCGCCGCGATCACCTGTCCCTCTCCTTCGTCGGTGAAAGCCGCCAGTCGCCTTTCTCCCTGACGCGAGCGGCCCGGGCCGTGGCATGGGTCAGGATGGGTCCGAGCAGGACCATGGCCGTGACGGCGGCGATCGTCTGAAGTCCCCGGACGTTGAACGTCTCTTTGGCCACGACGGCCGCCGCCGCCAGCAGCGGGCCAAGGACCGCCCCGGGCGTGACGAAGTGCAACCGCTGGTAGACGTTCCTCGCCACGACGACGCCGACCACCGAGAGCAGCGTCACCAGGACGCCGAGGCCAAGGAACACAGCCACGAGGGCGTCCCTGGGGCTCATAGCCCGTGCTCCAGGAAGCGGGCGTAGACGAGGTTCCCCGCGAACGACAGGACCGCCATGATCACGGCGAGCTCGAAGTACACGTCCCGGTCGAAGCCCTCAGCGAGAAGGATCAGGGCGATGGTCTGTGTGGCCGAGGCAAGCTCGAGTGTGACGAGCCGGTCCAGCGTCGACCCTCGCATGGCCATCAGGCCCAGCGGGAGGAGCATCGCCACCATGGCCACCGCGGCGGCCAGCCACACGGTCATCGCACCGACGCGAGCTCTCGAACCGACCGTGGATGCCTGGGAACCGCCTGGTGCACGACGAGGACCTCCCGGTCCCGATCGAATCCGAGCACGATCGTGTTCGGCGTCGACGACATCCCGAGCGTGACCACGAGCTCCTTTCCTGCCGCCTCGGCTTCATCACCAGGAAGAGCCATGGGGATCTGTTGAAAGCTGCCCCGAGCTTCTCGGCCCACGGCGAGCTGTTTCCACAGGACCCCGACCAGGGACACGGTGTCTCGGAGGGCCAGCGCCGGCCACCGCCACACGGGCGCAAGCCATCGGAGCCGGACTCGTACGAGTGGGCGGGCCCGGCCCCGGACTACGGTCATGACGCTCGCGGCGATGGCCGCCGCCCCGGCCCCAACCGCTCCCTCCTGAGCCTTGATCGTGCTTGTGAGCAGCCACCAGACGAGCATCGAGGCCACCCACCAGCGCACCCAGGCGACCGCGCGTCGCCTTCGTCGAATCCATTGCGCCCTCGACATGCTCGGTTCGTTCTCTACCCTCGACGCCCTCGTTCAATCGCGGCCCCAGTGCGGGGGCCCGTTTCATGCGAATATCCGGTGGGTAGCTGTTTTGCCATCACCACCGGCAGGCAGGGAAAGGCTGGCGTGGGCATGCTCGATGGCTTGGGCTCCAGGGCCGGATGGCCCGTCCTCAGGCAGCTCAAGGAACGGGACCTGAAGGGATTGGGGAAGACGGCCTTCTCCAAGCGAACCCTCGACCTGATCCCTCGCACGCGCACGGCCGACGAGGTCGTCAAGTCCGTCTGTCCTTACTGCGCCGTCGGCTGTGGACAGAACGTGTACGTCAAGGATGGGAAGATCACGGACATCGAGGGAGATCCGGATTCTCCGATTTCCCGGGGCCGCCTGTGCCCGAAGGGCGCGGCTACGTTCCAGCTGGTGACGGGGTCGCACCGCGTCCACAGCGTCCTGTACCGGAAGCCGCACGCCACGCAATGGGAGGTCATCCCCCT
>WNGF01009659.1_pt1 | contig 11056 bp, 8 predicted proteins | sample 5400641 | NCBI WGS metagenome assembly WNGF01 (sample SAMN13153371, study PRJNA577476) | soil metagenome | isolation source: 80 cm soil or saprolite under grassland replicate 2 | place: USA:California | collected 2016-06-15 | reverse complement strand
CGAAGGCGACGCGGCGGCGGTTCACCCTCGACTACAAGCGGAAGATCGTCCAAGAGGCTGACCGGTGTAAGACCTCCGGGGCGGTGGGAGCGCTGCTGCGCCGGGAGGGGCTGTACTCGTCGCACCTGACGACCTGGCGTGCGGCACGGGAGCGCGGAGACCTGGCCGACAGGACCGTGAAGAAGCGCGGCCCTGTGCCGAGGGTTCGCGATCCGCGCGACAAGCGGATCACCGAGTTGGAGCGAGAGAACGCGTTCTGGCGGAAACGCGCGGAGCGCGCCGAAGCCCTGATCGAGGTGCAAAAAACATCGCGGCGTTGCTGGGGACGCCCGTGCACACCGAGCACTCCTCATAGCCACCGTGACCGAAGTGGGACCCCGACTCGGCATCTTGCCGACGTGCGCGGCACTCGGGGTGCCCCGGGGGACCTACTACCGACGGCGGCGGCCCCAGAACGCCCCGCCGCGCCGCCGACCTTCCCCCCGCGCGCTCAACGACGCCGAGCGCATGGCCGTTCTCGCCGTGCTGCACGAGCCGCGCTTCGTGGATCTCGCGCCGGCCGAGGTCTACGCCACCCTGCTCGACGAGGGCCGGTATCTCTGCTCGGAGCGCACGATGTTCCGGGTCCTCGCCGAATGCCATGAGGTACGCGAGCGGCGCAATCAGCTCCGGCATTCTCACTACGCGGCTCCTGAGCTGCTGGCACGCCGCCCCAAGGAGCTGTGGAGTGGGGACATCACCAAATTGCTCGGGCCGGCGAAGTGGACCTACTTTTACCTCTACGTCATGCTCGACGTCTTCAGCCGCTACGTGGTCGGCTGGATGGTCGCCCATCGCGAGAGCGCCATGCTGGCTGAGCGGTTCATCCACGAGACGGGTGCCCGGCAACGCATCGGGCGCGCGCAGCTCACGATTCACGCCGACCGTGGTTCGGCCATGACCTCCAAGTTCGTCGCGTTCCTGCTCGCCGACCTGGGGATCACCAAGACCCACAGCCGGCCGCACGTCTCCAACGACAACCCGTTCTCGGAGGCGCAGTTCAAGACGCTGAAGTACCGCCCGGCGTTTCCGACGCGGTTCGGCTCGATCCAGGACGCTCGGGCGCACTGTCGCGGCTTCTTCCCCTGGTACAACAGCCAGCACCATCATGCGGGCCTTGGCCTACTGACGCCCGCTGACGTGCATCACGGACTGGCCGAGCAGCGCGTAGCGGCGCGAGCGACCGTGCTCGCCACGGCCTACGCGGCCCATCCGGAACGCTTCCCCGGCGGGCTGCCCCATCCTCCGGCGTGTCCAATGGAGGTTTGGATCAATCCGCCGAAGATCCCGGCACCTTTGCAGACATCATCGGCGCTCCCGCCGTCCCCGCTTGCTCGCGCTGGCGCCTTCGCCTAGGCTGTCGTCGATCGCTGCGCCGTGGGAGGCAAGGACAGGCTGATGGGTCGCCGTGCAAAGCCCCAGAAGGGTAAGGCGGACGCCAAGCGACCGCTCGCCCGCAAGTCGCGGAAGGACGACGGCGCCAGGGTCCGCGACCTGGAGAAGCGCCTGGCCGAGGCGTTGAAGCGCGAGGCGGAGGCGCTCGGGCGGTTCCAGATCCGCGACCGGGAGCTGGGTGAGGCGCAAGAACAGCAGGCGGCCACGGCCGAGATCCTCCGGGTGATCAGCCAGTCGCCGACGGACATCCAGCCCGTGCTGGACGCAGTGGCCGAAAGTGCCGCTCGCCTATGCGAGGCGTACGACGCCTCGATCTTTCGTCGGGACGGCGATCGACTCCTCCTGGTGGCCCATCATGGCCCGATTCATAGTGGGCTCGGCGCGTTCACCATTTCCCTGGACCGCGGGACGATCGGTGGGCGGACGGTGCTGGACGCACGACCATTTCACATCGGGGACGTGCAGACGGAGGCCACGGAATTTCCTGAGGCCAGCGAAAATGCGCGGCAGCTCGGCTTCCGCACGCTCCTCAGCATTCCCTTGATGCGGGAAGGTGTCGCCATTGGCGTCATACAGCTCCCGCGCAGGGAGGCTCAGCTCTTCACGGAACGGCAGATCACCTTGCTCCAGACGTTTACCGACCAAGCCGTGATCGCCATCGAGAACACCCGACTATTCACGGAGCTGCAGGCGAGCAACAAGTCCCTCGCCGAGTCGCTGGAGCAGCAGACGGCCACTGCCGATGTCCTCAAGGTCATCAGCCGTTCGACGTTCGATCTCCAGCCGGTTCTGAACACCCTCGTCGAGAGCGCGGCCCGGCTCTGCGGAACCGACAAGGGTTTCATCTTCAAACGTGACGGTGACATGTACCGCGGTGTTGCCGACCACGGCACCAGGCCTGAGCATCGCGACTATATCTACCGCACTCCGGTCGCCCCCGGTCGAGACACCGTCGTCGGGCGGGTGGCGCTCGAACGGCGAACGATCCATTTCCCCGACATCCTGGCCGACCCGGAGTATCGGTGGGCGGAGGCGCAACGCATCGCCCGCTTCCGGACCGTGCTCGGTGTCCCGATGCTGCGGGAGGGCGCGCCCATCGGGGTCTTCTTCATCTGGCGCGAAGAGGTCCTTCCATTCACGGACAAGCAGATCGAGCTGGTGACGACCTTCGCCGACCAAGCCGTCATTGCCATTGAGAACGTGCGCCTGTTCACGGAGCTGCAGCAGAAGAACGAGGCGCTGGCGCAGGCGCACGCGCAGATCAGCGAGTCGCTGGAGCAGCAGACGGCGACGAGCGAGATCCTGCGCGTGATCAGCCGCTCTCAGACCGACGTACAGCCGGTCTTCGACACCATCGTCCAAAACGCAGTGCGGTTGTGCGACGGCATCTTCAGCGTGCTTTATCAGTTCGACGGCGAGCTGATTCATCTGGTCGCGCAACGCAACTTCACCGCCGAAGGCGTCGAGGCAGCGCATCGCATCTTCCCCGCACGCCCGACGCGAGGCTTGGGAGTGGGGCGAGCGTTGCTGGAGCGCGCGATCGTCCACGTACCTGATGTCGAGATCGATCCGGAGTTCGAGTATCCGGGCTTGTCGCGCGCGGTCGGTTGGCGAAGCGGCCTGTTTGTTCCGATGTTGCGGGACGGCACGCCCATTGGCGTCATCGTGGTCGCGCGCGCGGTCCCCGGACCGTTCTCGGAGAACGAGATCGAGCTGCTGAAGACGTTTGCCGATCAGGCGGTGATCGCGATTGAAAACGTCCGCCTCTTCAAGGAACTCGAAGCCCGCACCCAGGACCTGACGCGCTCGGTGGGGGAGCTGCGGGCCCTCGGCGAGGTCGGACAGGCGATCAGTTCCACCCTGGATCTCCAAACGGTGCTGAGCACGATCGTGGCCCGAGCCACGCAGTTGTCGGGCACCGACGCCGGGGTGATCTACGAGTACGACGAGCCACGCGAGGTCTTCGTGCCACGTGCCACGGAACATCTTGAGGCCGAGATCGTCGAGACGATGCTGTCCACGCCGGTCCGCAAAGGGGAAGGGGCGACCGGACAGCTCGCGCAGGTGCACGAGCCGATCCAGTTGCCGGATATCCTGGCAGCCCCCGCCGAGAGCCGAGTGCGTGGCGCCCTCGTGCACGCGGGATACCGCGCCCTGCTGGCGGTTCCCCTCGTCCGCGAGGATCACCTGCTCGGTGGTCTCACCGTCATTCGGAAGGCCACTGGGGAGTTCACGCCAGAGGTCATCGCCCTCATGCGAACCTTCGCCACCCAGTCATCTCTGGCCATCCAGAACGCCCGCCTGTTCCTGGAGATCGAGGACAAGAGCCGGCAGCTCGAAGCGGCGAGCCAGCACAAGAGCGAGTTCCTGGCCAACATGTCCCACGAGCTGCGCACTCCGCTGAACGCCATCATTGGGTTCTCCGAGGTCCTGACTGACCGCATGTTTGGGGAGCTGAACGAGAAGCAGGACGAATACCTCAAAGACATTTACGCATCGGGCCAGCACTTGCTCTCGCTCATCAATGACATCCTGGATCTCTCGAAGATCGAAGCCGGGCGGATGGAGCTGGAGCCGACGGACTTCGACCTGCCGAGCGCCATCGACAACGCGCTCACCCTCGTGCGTGAGCGGGCCGGACGACGCGGCATCACGCTCGGTCGCGCGATCGACGAGCGCGTGGGTACGATCCGGGCCGATGAGCGCAAGGTGAAGCAGGTTGTCTTGAACCTGCTCTCCAACGCCATCAAGTTCACGCCCGAGGGCGGCCGGATCGACGTGCGGGCCACCGTGAGCGAAGGCACGGCGGAAGTGTCCGTCACGGACACCGGGGTGGGCATCGCCCCCGAGGATCAGGAGGCCGTGTTCGAGGAGTTCCGGCAGGTCGGCACGGCGGACAAGAAGGGGGAGGGCACCGGGCTCGGGCTGGCGCTGTCCCGGAAGTTCATCGAGCTGCACGGCGGGCGGATCTGGGTCAAGAGTCGGGTCGGGACAGGCTCGACGTTCACGTTCACGCTGCCGGTGCGCCGCGAGCCGAGCGACCGAGGAGGCGCCCCTACACTAATCTCATGACCCCACTGTCTCGTTCTTGTTGACAGGCTCCGCTGCGCCGACGATCCCGGTTATTCATTACTTGGATTTCCGGCGGGCGCTACCTGGACCCCGCGCACGCCGACGTGGTCGATGGCCTTCTGCACCAGCCCGGAGGCTTTGGCCTCTTCAGTGAACTCGCTGATGTACGCAAGCCATTCAGCCTGGCCTTTCGGAACTGCCATGGCTCCCGAGGTCGCGTGGAATCGATCCGCGAGCACGCGAGAGCCAGGCAACCGGACCGAAAACTGGAGAGCGGCAGGCCGTGGGACGGCCAATGCGTCGGCATGTCCGGCGCGCAGCAGCTCGAACCCCGCTGGTATCGTATCGGCGCTCCTCAGTTCAGCTCGCTTCAGCATTCGGCTTAAAACGATCTCCTCAACGCTCTTGCGCGTGACCGCGATGCGAACGCCCAGCTGGTCGGCATCACTGACGCTCTGAATCGGGGAGCTGCCTTGCACCAAATAGGTCGCATCTATTTGCAGGTAAGGGGGAGCGAAGTCCACCAAAGTGGCTCGAGACGGATCGATCGCCAGAAATCCGATGTCCCACGCGCTGGTCTTCAACCCATCGAGAACGCTGGGGGGACTCGGATATTCGACCAGCACCAACTCAACTCCCATGCGCTTTGCCAATGCGCGCGCGATCTCCACGGCCACGCCCCGCAACTCGCCAGTCGCCGGGTCTTTGACCGCCCAATGCGGAGCGACAACGCCGACCCCAGCTCGAAGCTTGCCTGTACGGACGAGTGGCCCGACGCGCGGATCAGCCGCGTGCTGGGCGTTCACGGTATCGGTGAGTCCTAGTAAGATCGCTAGGGCCAACGTCAACACCAAAGCTTCACGTCTCATAGCTCACTGCCTTTGATTTCGTGGTAAACGCTAACGCTGCCGTTCACCTGCGCCGGGCGGAGCGACCGAAGGGAGCGCGGCCGGCGTCAGGTGAAACGGCTTGTTCGGCAGTCTCATGCCCGGAACCTCATACCACAGCCTCCATCTCGAGGATCTCGAGGGTGGGATTCGTCGGGAGCGGTCGACGCTTCCCGGTCTCTCGAAAGCCCGCTTGGCGGTACAGGGCAAGGGCGCCAGGGCCGTGGGATGGGGCCCACAAACCCGGTCGGCTGAACCTGTGCTCTCGCGCCCAGTTGAACACTTGCTGGAGCAGGACACGTCCAACGCCGCGCCTTCTCCATGCGGGTTCTACCCACATGCCGCCGACTCTCCCCATCTCGCTCTGGTCCCGGTCAAGGAGGCCATAGGTAGAGCCCAGCACGTCGTTGCCCTCATAGGCGAGGAACATCACATGACGTCCGGATTCAGTGACAGAACGGGTGAGGTCCTCCCAATAAGAGGACGGCCGCGCCACAGCGTCTGCGAACGTCTCGCCGAAGGCATCTGGCGCCTCCTGCAAGGCTCGCAGGCGAAGCTCACGGTGGAGGCTTACCTCGTCTGGCTCCAGCCTTCGAAGGTGCATGAGATCACTCGTAAAGCAGTCGAACGACCGCGGTGACCGGCCGCGGCGAGCGAACGCGAGCCGCGGTCCGGTTCACTGCGAGGTTCGACGCCGCTTCGGACCAGCACGCGAAGCGCTCACCGTCGATCACTCGATGACCTGGTCCGTGCGTAGCAGGAGTGACGGCGGGATCGTCAACCCGAGCGCCTTCGCGGTCTTGAGGTTGATCACTAGCTCAAACTTGGTCGGCTGCTCCACGGGGAGATCGCCGGGTTTCGCGCCCTTAAGGATCTTGTCCACGTAGACGGCCGAACGGCGGAACATGTCGGAAACATTCGCTCCATACGACATGAGGCCGCCCGCGTCCACGTACTCCCTGGCCGCGTACATGGACGCGATCCGGTTCGACTGCGCGAACCGGGTGATCGCCGCACGCCGCGCGAACATGACGATGTTCGCCGCGGCCACGATGAATGCTTGCAGACGCTCGCTTGTCAATGTCGCGAAGGCCCGATCGAGGTCCTCGGCGGTGGACACCTCGAGGGAGGTAAGCTCGATCCGCAGCGAGCGGGCACGCGCTTCCGTTTCCTTGTAGTCGAGCACGGCGCCCCGGACGTCGGGGTTCCAGAGGAACGCCACGCGAGAGAGCCCGGGGATGGCTTCCTTCAGCAGTTCCAGCCGCTTCCCGCCGAGTTCCGCGGTGATATTGCTGAGCCCAGTGACGTTTCCGCCGGGGCGGGCGAGGCTCGCCACGAACCCGGTCCCGACCGGATCGGTACTCAATGCCATCACGATCGGGATCGTCCGAGTCTGTCGCCTGACCGCCGCCGTCGCCACATCGGTGGACGTCACAATCACGTCCGCCTTCAGACGCACGAGCTCCCGGGCAAGCTCGGCGAGTCGTTCAGATCTGCCGTCCCCGTAGCGAGCCTCCAGGACGAAGGCCTTGCCTTCGATATAACCAAGCTCCCGAAAGCCCTGCGTGAACGCCTCGACGAGATGACCGGAGCCGGCCGGACTGCTTGGGGTGAGCAGCCCGATCTTCACAACCTTCGGCGCCGGCTGCGCCTCGAGGGGGAGCGGCAGAGCGAAAACGACAAGGGCAAGGACGAGGGCGCGCTGGCGGCGCAACAAACCGCCCGCCAAAGTTTCTAGCTGTGCGCATGCCCGCCCCTTTTTCAAGTCACACCCTTCCGACTGCGGCTGCTTTTGGATGACCCGCTTGGCGCCGAACGCGACGCTCAGCGGCCAGGGCGAGCACCGCGAACCCCGGTCCGTTGGAGCGTCATGTTGGGCAGCCGTGGACGACTCACTGTTCAATCACCTGATCCGCCCGCAGCAGGATCGATTGCGGAATCGTCAGGCCGAGCGCTTTCGCGGTCTTGAGGTTAATGACGAGTTCGAACGTCGTAGGTTGTTGGACGGGGAGGTCGGCGGGCTTGGCACCCTTTAGGATCCTGTCCACGTAACTTGCGGCGCGCCGGAACAAGTCAGGAATGTTCGGGCCGTAAGCCATGAGCCCTCCGGCTTCCACCTGTTCTCGCTCTCTGTATATCGTCGGGAGCCGGCTCTTGACCGCCAATTCTGCAATTTCCTTTCGGCGAGGATTAAGAAGGGGGCCCCATACCAGCATAATGGCGGCTTCAGCTTGCCCCTTACCTGCCGCTTGGAACGCCATCCCAAAATCCTGGGGACGCGATACGTCGACGTATTGAAGCCTTAGCCCCAGCGCTTCCGCCGCCAGTTGCGTTTCTCTTAGTCCGTGTGTGTTGCCCGCCCAAGTCGAAGTCCCAAAAAATGCCACGCGAGAGAGCCTAGGAAGCACCTCCTTCAGAATCTCCAGTCGTTTAGCGCTTATCGCAGGGTGAAGCGTTGACAATCCAGTTACGTTCCCGCCCGGTCGCGCGAGGCTGGTGACAAATCCGCTCTCCACAGGGTCGCTGTCCTGTGCCATGACAATAGGTATCGTGACAGTTGCTTCCTTCGCGGGGCGGGTGGCTCCCGCACCGCCCGTGACAATAGCATCCACCTTGAGACGAACGAGCTCGGCGGCAAGGCCGGGCAACCGGTCATCCTTGCCGTCTGCAGATTTCCACTCAATGGCGAGGTTTTGCCCCTCAACGTAGCCGAGGTCGCGCAGACCCTGCCGAAATGCCTCGATGCGCCCCGAATTCGCGGAAAGGGAGGCACCGTCTAGATAGCCTATCCGAGGGACTCTTTTCCCCGTCGGCTGCGCGTCTGCGACGAGCGGCGCGGCGAAGAGCAGAACCGCCATGACTGTGGTGAGCCTAATGAACCTCGCTCTCGCCGCCATAGTTCTCCGGGTGGCCCGCTCAGCATCTCGCCGAGAACTGAAGCGGGCTTTCGGAGTCGTCCTCACCATGGCTGACGCCAGTTGTCTGCCCAACGGTGCCGATCAGCGGCCGAGAAAAAGCGGGCGGCAGCCCGCTTTGAAGCGGTCCGCTGCATCGGGTGGTTGGGCGTCAATTTCACGGTAGAATTCAGGCACGATCCACGCCCTTCGCCTTGATTACTTTCGCACCCTCCGGCGTGCGCATGAAATCGATCAGCGCCCTCGATGCCACCGCGTCGCTTCCGCCAGCCATGATTGCCGCCTCAAATATGAGGGTGTCCTGTGTAGCGCACGTAGCTGGTTTCGAGAGTAACGGGGATCTTCCCCTTCCAGGGTTGGCTATTTGTCCTTCAGCTTCACGTCTTCGTATGGCGCGGAGAACAGATAGCCGGCGATGATCCCGAGGCCCGACTCCGCCACCCGCGGTCCGACGCCGTTCAGCCCCGTGACCTGATAGACCGGCGCGACGATCGCTTTGTCGTAGACGAGCTGCTGAATGCGATGCAGGGTAGCCTCGCGGCGCTTCGGATCCAGCTCGCGCGCCTGTTCCCGGAAGAGTCGGTCGATGTCCGCGTAGCTTCCGTGCGCGTAGGTGCCACCGCCGACGAGGAACGCCTCGAGCCGCGTCGCTGCGTTACCGAACCGGCTACTGGCGCCCTGGATCAGGTTCTTGTACTTCTTTTCTGCCCATCCCTGATAGAACGAGGCCCGCTCGATCGGCCGGAGCCTCACGCGGATGCCGACCGCGTTGAGGGAGTTGATGACGGGTTCGCCGAGGTAGGTGGCGGCGGAATCGCAAAAGTAGTCTCCCGCGTCGAAGCCTTTGGGATGACCGGCGTCACCAAGGAGTTGCCTGGCCTTGGCCGCATCGTACACATAGCCGGGCGACTGCCAGTAGAACTCGAAGCTCGACGGGACGATGCTCCCCGTGAGCTTGGCGAATCCCAGAAGCTCGGCCTGATTCATCGCCGGCCGGTCAAGAGCGTGATTCGCCGCGAGGCGAATGCGGCGATCGTGCCACGGCGATTTCGGATCCCACTGATCGGCGAAGTACACAAAGCTCGTGAGCTGGGTGTCGACCGGCTTCAGCGTGAAGCCCGGCGTGCGTCGGAGGTCTTCGGCGAGCGGGCCACGGATGGCATATGCGACGTCGACCTCGCCTCGCTTGAGCGCAATCAGGCGGGTGGCGTCGTCCGGAATGACCTTGAGCACCACGCGCTTCACGTGTGGCGCCTTTCGCCAGTAGGCATCGAACGCCTCGAGGACCAGCTCCACGCCCGGAGTAAACGACACGAACTTGTAGGGCCCGGCGCCGATCGGAGCCTTCTTGAAGCCCTGGTCGCCGACCTTCTCGACGTAATTCTTCGGCACGATCCAGCCCGCGGCGCCGCCACCTCCATAGAACGTCATGAAATCCGGCCACGGGCGTTTGAGGCGGAAGCGGACGCGCGAAGGATCCAGCACCTCCACGGCGGCGACCGCGTCCTTGAAGGGTTTGTGGTCCGTCCCGCGGTAGCGTTCGAACGAGAACTTGACGTCCTCGGCTCTCACGGGCTCGCCGTTGTGGAAGCGTGGGCCCTTGCGCAGGATGAACTCGTAGACGAGTCCGTCGGGTGACACGCTCCAGGATTCGGCGAGGCTCGGCGCCACGGGCGCTCCAGGCATCGGTTTCACCAGCGCATCGTGGAGCGCGTAGAGCACCATGAAGGCCGAGCCGACTGACGCCTCGCCCGGATCGAACCACGCCGGCACCACCGTCACGTGGGACGCCCAAGTGATCTGGCCCTCGGGACTTGCATCGGCAGGATGTGCCGCGCCGATCGTGAGGAACAGGACGAGACACGTCGCGAGCGGCTTCATCGTGATCTCACTTGCTCTTGCGCTTCACGTCCTCGTAATGGCCCTGAGAATGGGAATCCCCCGTGGCGACACCCCCGCCCGGCGCCGTCTGGCTCCCCGCCCGAGCCGCCCGCCCGATCACGTTGGGTGCCACGTCAGTTGCTCGATGCGTGCGAGAATCTGCCGAAAGAGGGTCCTCGTCAAGTGGCTTTGGGCTCTAACCTACGACGGCGTGCGCAATTTGACGCCCAACGCGCCGGTTGAGCGGCGGCGCCGCCAGCGGTGATTTCTTGGCACTCCGCTCACTGCGCCGTCCGCTCCAATCGGAGGTTAGACATCCAAGGGTAATGTCTCAGTGTGAATGGTCACCATTTCGGCGGAGCCTCCGCTTTGTCTCAAGGTGGTTGCGCAGGAGGTTGGCGATCCGGCCAGTAAGCAGCCAATCGCCGACGAGCAGAAGCGCCGCCACTGCAGCGACTCCCGCCAGAATCCAGACGTTTAAGTATTCCCAGAGCCACACGGTTCAGTCCGCCAATCGCGGATCTCGTCCAGAGACGACATGCGATCCGCTACGGCCGCCTCCATGGCCGGCGTCATCCGGAGCGTGTTTTGAATCCGGGCGAAGTCGTAATGCATGGAGTGCATAGCGATCATCGCGCACGGCGACTCACGTGCCCGAATCAAACTGAGACCCTACTCTCGTATGTCTAACGATCCGGTTGAGCGGCCGGCGTAGCCGGTCGCTCCAATCGGCTGTTCGGCAGCCCGATTCATATCGGCTCGCGAAAGTCCAAGTCATCTCAGCAGATGCCGCAGCCTCCAGCACCAGAATGCTACCCCGAGGAACGAGAGCCCCGCCCAAGGGTACGGATAGGCGATGGAGCTTCC
>WNGF01009654.1_pt1 | contig 11057 bp, 9 predicted proteins | sample 5400641 | NCBI WGS metagenome assembly WNGF01 (sample SAMN13153371, study PRJNA577476) | soil metagenome | isolation source: 80 cm soil or saprolite under grassland replicate 2 | place: USA:California | collected 2016-06-15 | reverse complement strand
GCGCTGGAGAGGGGCCAGGCCGTCGACGCACTGCTCGAGGTGAATCTTTCGGGCGATGGGTCGAAGTTCGGCTTTAATGAAGGCGATGTGCTTGCCGAGGCGGAGCGGCTTGCGAACTTGCCGGGCATTCGTCTTCGCGGAGTGATGACGATGGCAAGCTTCACCGCCGGTGAAGCGGAGCTGCACCGGACGTTCGGCGCGGCGAGGGAGGCGAGGGAGTTTCTGCGTCAGGCCGGTCATCCGGCCGACGAGCTTTCGATGGGAATGTCGAACGATTATGAGATTGCGGTAGAGGAAGGAGCAACGATGGTCCGGTTGGGAACAACTCTCTTCGGAGCGAGGGAGTAATGATTGACGAAGCCTTTCATCTGACACCACTCGACGTCCGCCGGTACGATTTCGGCCGGGCGCTGCGCGGCTACAATCCGGCGCGCGTGGATCAGTTCAGGGATCAAGTCGCCGAGGAAATGGAGCGGCTGACCCGCATCAACCAGGACCTCGACGCGAAGGCGAGGAGCTTTCACGAGCAGCTGCGACACTTCCGCGAAAAAGACAAGGCGATGAACGATGCGCTCGTCTCGGCGCAGCAGCTGCGCGGTGAGGTGAAAGAGCAGGCCGAGCGGGAAGCCCAGCTCATTCTGCGCGAGGCGCAGGCCGAGGGCGACCGTCTCATCGAAGCGGCGCGCACCGAGGTGCGGAAGATGGAAGAGGAGCTCGATTCCCTCGACCGCTCGCGCCGCTCATATCTGGCGCAGATGCGCAACCTGATTGCCCGCCAGCTGTCCGAGGTGGAAGCTTCCGATTCGTCGCCGCCCCAAGGGGGCAGGCGCCCGTCGAAGAACCCCGGATCGGAAGAGAAATGAGCGCAGCTCGCTCCGCGCCGAATGGCGCGGAGGGGAAGAAGAGGACGGAGGCAGAGGCAGCGAAAGTTGGAACCGCGCGGAGCGAGGCGCGGTTCAGACGCCTTCCCGTCGATCGGTCCCCCGACGACATCGAGAAGGAGCTTCTCGAGATGTGGCAGAGTGAGCAGCTCTTCCGCAAAACCGTCGAGCGGCCGGCCCCACTGGGGGAATTTGTTTTCTTCGAAGGGCCTCCTACCGCCAACGGCCGCCCGGGAATCCATCACGTCTTCTCGAGGACGGTGAAGGATCTCTTCTGCCGCCACCGCGCGATGCAGGGCTACCACGTCACGCGAAAGGCGGGCTGGGACACGCACGGACTTCCCGTGGAGATCGAAGTCGAGAAGCTGATCGGCGCCGAGCATGGACTTAGCTCGAAGCAGCAGATCGAGAAGATCGGCGTCGAAAAATTCAACGCAATATGCCGGGAGAACGTGTGGAAATACCGCGTCGAATGGCAGGAGCTCAGCGAGCGCATCGCGTACTGGCTCGACTACAGCGATCCATACGTCACCTACAGCAACGACTACATCGAGAGCGTGTGGTGGGCGCTGGCGACGCTATTCCGGAAGGGACTGCTCTACCGCGGCCACAAGGTTCTTCCGTACTGCCCCCGCTGCGAGACGACTCTCTCGAGTCACGAAGTCGCGCAGGGCTACAAGGACGTCAAGGATCCGAGCGCATATGTGGCGCTCGATCTCGTCGATGAGAGGAATGCATCGTCGTCGAGACGGAGAATTCTCGTCTGGACGACGACGCCCTGGACGCTGGTCTCGAACGTCGCGCTGGCGGTGAACGCCAAGCTCGACTATGACGAGCTCGTGAGGCGGGAAAAGCCAAAGGACGCAGCGGGACCTGCGGTCACTGAGTCACTAGCCAAGAGTCACGAGTCTCTCATTCTGGCTTCGTCCCGCGTCAGCGCGGTACTCGGCGAGGATTGGCCTGACCGTTGGGAAAAGATTGGATGGTTCAAGGGCGCGAAGCTCGTCGGACTCAAATACAAACGTCCGCTCGACTGGGTTGCGTATGGCGAAGGGAAGCACGAAGTCGTCGTCGCCGAGGATTTCGTTTCTGCCGAAGATGGAACCGGAGTCGTTCACATGGCGCCAGCCTTCGGAGCGGACGATTACGCCGCCGGCAAGAAAAACAAGCTCGCTTTCCTTCAGCCCGTTAACTCGCGCGGCGAATTCGTGGATGGAATTCCGCTCGTCGCCGGAAAGTTCGTCAAGGACGCCGACCGGATCATTCTCGACGAGCTGAAGCGCACCGGCGTGCTCTGGAAGACGAGCATGTTCGAGCACTCGTATCCGCACTGCTGGCGGTGCGACACGCCGCTCCTGTATTACGCGCGCACCTCATGGTTCATCCGCACGACGTCGTTCAAGGACGGCATGCTCGAGCGGAACTCCCGCATCGACTGGCATCCGCAGGAGATGCGTGACGGGCGCTTCGGCGAGTGGCTGACGAACAACATCGATTGGGCTGTCTCGCGCGATCGCTACTGGGGCACTCCGCTTCCGCTCTGGATTTGCGACAAGGATCCGTCGCACGCAGAAGCGATCGGCGGATACGAAGAGCTGTCGAAGCGCAGCGGTGCGTCAGTCGGCCCCGGCTTCGATCCGCACAAGCCGTTCATCGACCGCATCACCTGGAAGTGTGAAGAGTGCGGCGGCACGATGACGCGCGCGCCCGAGGTAATCGACGCGTGGTTCGACTCCGGGTCGATGTCATTCGCGCAATGGCATTTTCCCTTCGAGAACGCCGACAAGCTGAAGACCCACTATCCCGCCGATCTCATCGCCGAGGGCGTCGATCAGACGCGTGGATGGTTCTACTCGCTGCTGGCGATCGCGACGGGGTTGGGGGACGCGCTGCCGAACAATAAAATCGAGACGACCTCCGGAGTTGGGAACGGCGATGATAAACGCGTAGCTATTCCAGACACGGCCCCATATCGCTCTGTCGTGGTAAATGATCTCGTGCTCGACGCCGAAGGTCAGAAGATGTCCAAGCGGCTGGGCAACATCGTGGATCCGTCGCAGGTAATCCCGCGGTACGGTGCCGATGCCATACGATTGTCGCTGCTTTCGTCGAGCCAGCTATGGATGCCGCGCCGGTTCGACGAAGCGGGCATCCGCGATACAGCGGGAAGATTTCTGCTGACGCTCAAGAACGTCTACGATGGAATATTCGCCGAGTATGCGAATTTCGGATGGTCGGCCAGCAAAGCCGATCCGGCGCCGGCCAAGCGCTCGCTTCTCGACAGGTGGGTGCTCTCGCGCCTCACCTCAGTCGAGGCGGAGGCCGACCGGCTTCTCCAGGAATACGACGCTACGTCGGCCGTGAAACTGGTGATGACATTTTTCGACGAGGATGTATCGAAATGGTACGTCCGCCGGAGCCGCGCGCGTTTCTACGACGTGGATGGGGACGACAACCGCGCTGCATTCGCGACGCTCCACGAAGTTCTCGTCGTCACGTGCCGGCTGCTCGCGCCGTTCGCTCCCTTCATCACCGACTGGATCCACCGTGAGCTCACCGGAAGCTCGGTCCACCTCGCGCCGTACACCCGGGAATCCGTGCCGGAGCGGAACGAGTCGCTGGAAACGGCGATGGACGGTATCCGCCGCCTGGCGACGCTCGGAAGGGCAGCGCGCGAAGAGGCCGCCGTCAAGGTGAGACAGCCGCTGGCGAGGACGGTCTGTGTCGTACCGAACCCGGCGGCGGATGCGAAGGGGAAGAGGGCGGTCGCCGCGCTCCTCGAGGAGCTGAAGCCGATTCTGTCGGCCGAGCTGAATGTCAAACGGGTCGATTTCGCGTCGACCGCGAACGAACTTGTTACGCTCGAGGCGAAGGCCAATTATCGTGCCCTCGGAAAACGTTTCGGCAAGAGCACGCCACTTGCCGCCAAGGCGGTTGAGGCCCTGAAAAGCGAGTCTCTTCGGGCCTTTGAAGGAGGAGAATCAGTTTACCTTTCAGTGGACGGGGAAACCCATCAGCTGTTGCCGGACGACCTGACAGTCATGCGCCGTGCATCCGGGGAACTCGTCGTGCAGGAAGCGGGGGGCTACTTCGCCGCGATCGATCCGGTCATCACGCCGGATCTGAAACGCGAAGGGTTGGCCCGGGAGATAGTCAGCAGAATTCAAAAATTGAGGAAGGAGCTCGGGTTCGCGGTCAGCGACCGGATCCGACTCGGGTTGTTCGGCGATGAAGAGGTCCGTGACGCGGTGACCGTCTTCGGAAAATGGATCGCCGATGAAGTGCTCGCCCTTCACATCACGTCGGGCGGGAAAGAAGACGAAATGAACGCGACTCAGTCGCTCGACCTCGAAGGTCGTCCGCTTCAAGTCGCCATCGAGAGGGTAGTCTAGGAATGCCGACAGCAACCGGTGGGAAGAAGCCGAAGGCGATGAGCAAGAAGATGCTCGATCACTTCGAGAAGCGACTGATGGACGAGCGCAAACGTGCCGTGAAGGAGCTCGGCCACTACGACGAGACCTTCGGCTCGACGCCGCAGGGCGCCGACGGCGATCTGAGCGCCTACTCGTTCCACATGGCGGACCAGGGCACGGACGCGATGGAGCGCGAAAAGGCGTTCCTCTTCGCCAGCCAGGAGGGCCGTTTCCTCTGGCACATCGACGAAGCCCTTCGCCGGCTGTACCGCGCGCCGGAACAGTTCGGCAAGTGCCACAATTGCGGCCAGGAAATAGCGTTCGAGCGTCTCGACGCCCTGCCGCACGCACGGTACTGCATCGAGTGCAAGCAGCGCGAAGAAAATGGAAAGCAGGCGTAACCCGGCGCTCTTCTGGAGCGTTCTTCTGACAGTGGTGATTGTCGACTTCTTCACGAAGATCGCAGCCGCCAGCGAGCTTCTTCCGCAGCACATTCCACACGAAGTTTTCGGGAACACGGTCCGTCTCACGCTCGTTCACAATCCGGGCGCGGCGTTCGGTCTCCACCTCGGCGACTATTCGCGCTGGATCTTCATGGCGCTCACCGCCGGCGCGCTCTACATCCTCGGACGCCTTTACCAGGCGACGAAGGGGAGTGAGACACTGCGCACACTCGCAATCGCCCTCGTATGCGGCGGCGCGGTGGGGAACCTGATCGACCGGATCCGCTCGGCCACAGGCGTCGTCGATTTCATCGACGTCGGCGTCGGCGACCTGCGCTGGCCGACCTTCAACGTCGCCGACATGGCAGTCAGCATCGGCGCGTTCCTGCTCGCATGGGTGCTATGGGGGGAAGAGCGGACGACGGCGGCCGTCGGAACCCCGGCGGCGGAAACATCTACCGAAGTTTGATCCTTCTCGCAAATGGATGAGTTCACCGTCGAGGCGGACAGCAATGTCCGCCTCGATTTGCTTGTCGCCGCGCAGGCCGGCGTTTCGCGGACGGCGGCCGCGACTCTCATCGCCAACGGCAACGTCACGGTCAGCGGCCGGCGGGAGAAGGCCAGCTACCGTCCGGAAGCCGGCGAGTCCATCAGGGTCGTCATTCCGCCGTCGCCCAAGCGCGAGCTACTCGGCGAGCAGATTCCGCTCAAGATCGTCTTCGAGGACGAATCGCTGCTGGTGGTGGACAAGCCCGCCGGGATGGTCGTGCATCCTGCTCCCGGGAACTGGACTGGAACCCTCGTAAACGCCCTCGTCGGCAGATCGGGCGATTTGACACGGTCCGACGACGACCGGGCGGGAATCGTCCACCGCCTGGACAAGGAGACTTCCGGCCTCTTGATCGTCGCCAAGACCGAGCGTGCCCATCGCCTCCTCAGCTCGGCGATCGCCGCCCGAAAAGTGAGCCGAAGGTACGCCGTAATGGTCTGGGGACACCTCCGGTCGGACACCCTGACAATCGACAAGCCGGTAGCCCGCGATCCGCGAGACCGAAAGCGTATGGCAATCGTCAATACCGGACGAGATGCGCGTACGGATTTGGTCCGTCTGGCGCGCTTTGATTCGGGGGATTTCCTGCGCGCTCAGCTGCATACCGGCCGGACACATCAGATCCGCGTTCATCTTGCTTCCATCGGCCATCCGGTGGTGGGCGATGACACGTATGGCGGAGGGGGAGGCCGTAAAGTGGCGGGTCTACTGCCGAAGCGGCACTTTCTCCACGCTGCGTGGCTTCAATTCACCCATCCCGTCACCGGAAATGCGATGGATTTGCGCTCGCCCCTCCCGTCGGAGCTCGAGACATCACTGAGAACGCTCGCCGGGGATTACCCGATTGGTCCCGATCCCCTCACCCAGCTCAAGTTTTATGAGTGAGTGGGAAACAGCGGTTCACGCCGAGGACGGGGCAGAGGAAGTCGAGCAGCGCCGGCTTCTTCTTTTCGAGATCGCGGGGAAGGTGTTCGCGTGCGACATGAGCGCGATCCGCGAGATCATCCCGTTCCAGCGGGTCACTCGGCTGCCCGGCGCGCCGAGCACTATTTGCGGATTGATAAATCTGCGCGGCAACATCGTGACCGTTCTCGATCTTGGCGCGCGCGTGCTCGGGAAGGCGTGCAATCGGGAAGGAGGATCCATCCTTCTCGTGCCGTACCGGGACAGGCTTGTCGGAATCGGCGTGGATGAGGTGCGCGATCTTCAATCCATTCGCGCCGACGAATTGACCAGCGGAGAGGATTTCACCGCTTTCGACGCGGAGATCATTCAGGGTCTCGCGGAAGTGGATGGTGAGCTGGCTGTGATACTGGACATCGACGCGCTCGTGCGCGGCGTACTCGAACAAAAACAGGGGGGCGAGCTGTGAGCGGCACGGTCCTGGTGTGCGACGACGCGTTATTCATGCGAACGATGGTGAAGGACATTCTCACGCAGGCGGGCTTCAGTGTCGTCGGCGAAGCGGAGAACGGCGATCAGGCGGTGGAGAAATACCGCACGCTCAACCCCGATCTGGTGACGATGGACATCATCATGCCGGAGATGGGCGGCATCGAAGCCGTCAAGAAGATCATTGAGCTCGATCCGCAGGCGCGAATCCTCATGTGCAGCGCGATGGGTCAGCAGGCACTGGTGCACGAGGCCATTCAAGCGGGGGCGCGCGACTTCGTCGTGAAGCCGTTCCAGCCGAGCCGCGTTCTCGAGGCGGTTCAAAGGGTGCTCGGCTGAGTGGATAGGCCCGGCTATGCGAAGCTCTTCCTCGAGGAGAGCAGAGAGCACATCGTCGAGATGAACAACGCCTTGCTCGCGCTGGAGCGTGGCGCGAGCCCCGACGCCGTCGACGAGCTGTTTCGTGCGGCGCACAGCATCAAGGGAATGTCGGCGGCGATGGGTTACCGCTCCGTCACGGCGCTTTCGCACGAGCTCGAAAGTCTGCTCGAAAAACTTCGTTCGGGGACCGTTCTCGTTACCACCCAGGTGATCGACGCGCTGTTCACGGCGGCAGATGCGCTCGAGAACGCGATCTCGCTGGCGACATCGGACAGGCCGCGCGAGCTGGGCGTGGACGACCTGGTGACACAGCTGCGCGAGCTGGCGAGCGAATCGGACAATCCGCAGACGTTCACCGCCGAATTCCAGATGCTCGCGCTCAAGAAGTCGGGCGCCGTGGAGGTGCCCGAGCACGTGCAGCGTCACGTCCGCATCGACGCGCGCCGCCTCGACAATCTGATGAACGTCGTCGGCGAGCTCGTCATCGTGCGGGACCGGCTGGCGCGTCTCTCATCGGAGCTGGCGGACGAGTCCCTCACCGAGACGATTCTTCTCGCCTCGCAGCTCGTCGGCGCTCTTCAGAACGAGATCATGACGATCCGGATGCTGCCCGTGTGGCAGGTCTTCGATCGTTTCCCGCGCATCGTTCGCGACACGGCCCACGCGCTTGGCAAGAAAATCGAGTTCATCATCGAGGGAAAGGACATCGAGCTAGACCGCTCGATGCTCGAGGAGATGGGCGAGCCGGTGCTGCACCTGCTGCGGAACGCGCTCGACCACGGCGTCGAGCAGCCGGAAGAGCGCGTCGCGCGCGGCAAGCCCCCGGTCGCAAAGCTGACTCTGACTGCGGAGCGTGACAGGTCGACCGTGCTCATCCGCGTTTCCGACGACGGCTCCGGTATCGAGCCGGAGAAAATTCTTCCGCGCGCGATCGAGCTGGGGATTCTTCCGCCGGGAACGACGACGATCTCCGAAGAAGATCTCATCCGCGTGATCTCACGCCCCGGCTTCTCGACGGCGAAAAAAGTCACCGACATCTCCGGTCGCGGCGTCGGGATCGACGTCGTCGCGACCCGCGTGCGCGCGCTCGGAGGCTCGATCGACTTGAGGAGCACGCCCGGTGAAGGGACGACGGTGACACTCCGTCTGCCGCTGACGCTGGCGATCTCGCGCGCGCTGCTGGCGCGCGTCGAGAACGAGGTCTACGCGATCCCGCTCACCCATGTCGTCGAGACATTCGCCGTCGCGGCGGGCGCTCTGCAAAAGGTGAAGGGCAAGGAAGTGCTCCTCGTGCGCGACGAGGCGGTGCCGGCGATACGCCTTCGCGAGCGCGTCGGCCTTTCCAACGGTAATGGACATGCAGCGCAAGTCGTTCTCGTCGAGCTCGCCGACAGGAGAGCGGGTTTGATCGTGGACGAGTTCATCGGCCAGCAGGAAATCGTGATGAAGCAGTTCGACGGGGTACGCGGCGGCAGCAGACTGTTCAGCGGCGCGACAATTCTCGGGGACGGCGCACCCGCGCTTATTCTCGACCCGACCACACTCGTTTAGTCATGGCACGCACCGACCACAAGACCCACGCTGCCGAAGATGCCGGCAGCTTCTCCGAAGAGCGGCTCGACGCGCTCAAGGAAGTCGCGAACATCGGGGCGGGCCACGCCGCGACCGCGCTGTCGACGCTTGCCGGCGGGCGCATCATGATCAGCGTGCCGACGATCAAGTTCGTGCTGCCGACGGACGAAGCGAGACGCGCGTGCGTGCCGTCGGACACGGTCGTCGTCGTGCGGATGGACATCTCGGGAAGCATCCACGGGCGGACGGCGTTCATCCTCCCGAGCGACGGCGCGTGGCGGCTCGCGGAGAGGATGCTTGGCAGGGCGACCGGGACCGTGGTCGACATCGGTGACCTCGAGGAGTCGGCGATGAGCGAAGCGGGCAACATCATCGGCGGCGCCTATCTCACCGCGCTCAGCGAGTTCCTTCACATGCGGCTGCTGCCCTCGCCCCCGATTCTATACCAGGGCGACACGGGCAAGGCGCTCAGTGGAGTCTTCCCGACGGGCGCTCCGCTCGACACTGTCCTCTGCGTCGAGACCGAGTTCAAGATGACGGAGCCCGACGAAATCCTGCGCGGTTTCTTCGTTCTGATTCCGGACGCGAACTCCTTCGAGGCGATTTTCAGCGCGGTTCGCGTATCCTGAAGCATGACCGCGCGAGTCCCCGTCGGCGGTGAAGAGCTAGAAGTTCTTCGTTCCTTTGCCCGCCGCATCGATCCGTCCGACGCGGGTGCGTACAACAACCTCGGCGTCCTCTATTTCAGAAAGGGGCTGACCGAGGAAGCGATTGCCGCGTTCTCGCGTGCCCTCGCGCTCGACGAGCGGATGCGCGTTGCTCGCAGAAATCTCGAGATCGCATATGGCGAATCCGGAGCGCAGGAGCGGCAGATCGAGGAGCTTCGCGTCCGCCTCGAACGAAACCCCCGTGACGTCGAAGCGCTCGTTCAGAGCGGAATCGCCGAGAAGGCCGCGGGCTATCTCAGACGCGCGCAAACGCTCTTCGAGAAGGCGATCGAGCTCGACCCGCAAAGCTCGGTTTTGCATTTCTCTCTCGCTGAGACGCTGTACAATCGAGGCCTTCACGAGGAAGCGCTGAAGGCGGTCCGCCGCTCTCTCGCGCTGCATCCCGAGAATCCCGATGCACTGTATCTGCTCGGCTTCATCCTCGGTGATCTCGGACGCAATGACGAAGCGGCCGAGGCAAGCCGCCGCGCGCTCGCGCTGAATCCGACGCTGACGCGAGCCGAGGCCAACCTATCGCTGGAGTCGAAGGCGGAGGGTGGTCCCGCTGCAGCCGACCCTTCGAAGGTTCAGTTGGGGGCGCAGATTGCCCTCGCGCTCGCGTACCGGCAACAGGGCTACTACGACGAAGCGCTGCGTGAGTACGAGAAGGCAACCGCGTCGCCGGACAGCGTGGCGCAGGCGCTCCGCGGAATGCTCGAGATTCATCTGCTGCGTCATGATGCCGAGGCGGCGATCGCTACCGGCGAGCGCGTCGCTTCACACCCTCCGTTGAGCGCCCGCGTTCTGAACGACTACGGCGTCGCGCTGCAGATGGCGGGACGCCACGAGGACGCGGCGGAGAAATATCGCAGCGCGCTCGAATTCGACGAGCATTACGCATTCGCGCACAACAACATCGGTGTGGTGCAGTGGCACGACGGCGATCAGCGCAGCGCGGTCAACTCATTCCGCCGGGCGATGCAGGCGACCCCGTGTCCGATCGAGGGGCGGCTGAATCTCGCGCTCGCCTTGTTCCGGCAGAAGCATCTCGATCTCGCCCTCGAAGCATACCGGCAGATTTTCCGAACCGATCGCGATCACCCCGTTGCGTGGAACGGCATCGGACTGATTCTCGTCGATCTCGAGCGCTTCGAGGAGGCGCGCAATGCGTTCGCGCGCGCGATCCAGGCGCGTCCGGAGTTCGCCGAGGCGCACTACAACATGAGCTTCACGCTGACGCGGCTCGGCGACTTCAACGGGGCGCTGCGCGAGACGAAGCAGGCTCTCGCGCTCGATCCCGTTTACTCGGCGCAGAAGCTCGCGCTCGCGGTAGAGCTGCCGCACGAAGAGACCGCGCTCTTTGTTGGACCGGCGCTCACCGACGCGAGCGACTCCGGTCAGGGAATCCCGGATTTTCATTTCGATCCGAGAATTCTCGAGGAATTGTTCGCGCCCGCTCCAAGCGCCGACGAAGCGCGCGCGGAAGGCCCGTCCTCATTCTCACTCGCGCGGGACTACGTCTCGAAAGGTCTTCAGGATCGCGCGCAGGCTGAGATCGCGCGCGTGCTCGCGCGCGGCGGCAATCGCCTCGAGGGGCTTCTTCTCGCCGGTGAGAGCTTCCGCGCGCAGGGACTTCAGGGTGAGGCGCTCGAGCGGTTTAACGAAGCGCTGGACATCGATCCCGCCAACCGCGAAGCACTGCGCGGCTCGGCGCAGTC
>WNGF01010588.1_pt1 | contig 11059 bp, 14 predicted proteins | sample 5400641 | NCBI WGS metagenome assembly WNGF01 (sample SAMN13153371, study PRJNA577476) | soil metagenome | isolation source: 80 cm soil or saprolite under grassland replicate 2 | place: USA:California | collected 2016-06-15 | reverse complement strand
CCCGCCTGGGTCCTGGCCCAGCGCCAGGCACTCGACACCGCAGGCATCGCCCCGCCGACCATCGAGCTCGCCGACACTGACCTGGCAGAAATCCGCTGGGCCGACCAGCCCGACATTGACTGGATCCTGCTGATCCCGTCCCTGGCGGCCGCCCACACCCAGACAGTCTTCCGCCCGGTGACGCCCCGCCAGCTCGTGCCATTCACCCTGCAATGGAACCCCAGCCGGGTGCACACCATAGCCGTTGCCCGATTCGTCCACTGTGCGCTGACTGCAGATCTCCCGCCCGGCTGGCATACCCAGCCCGATCACCTGCACCACACCGAACCAAACCAGGACCCGGACGACCCCCACCCCAGCCAGCAACATGATTAGGCTGCGGAGCCTGACCGCCATGGCCTGGACCCCGTCCTGGTCTGGCCGTGAGTTCTGGCTCACGGCGCGTTGTTGTGGGTGGTGGCCGGTGGGCGCCCGGCTGCCCGGGTTCGCCGCTGTGGGTCCCCTGCCGGGGGCTCAGCGTTGGGGCGCCAGAAGCTTGCCGACCAGGGTGTCGCAGTAGTCGTCGAGGTCGGTGTCGTCGTCTCGCCTGACCGCGGATCTGCCGGGCCTTCGGCTCCGGCTGGAGCCGGGTCTCACTACGATGCCTGGTTTCCGGCCCCGCCCGTGTCCAGCCGGTGCACGGAGATCAGCAGCCCGTGCAGCGCGGGTTGGTCAGCAAGCAGGCCGGAGATAACGGTCTCCCCGCCGTCGGCGCTGACCTGGGGGCCGCCGAACGAGTCCGCCCACCGGTCATCGAGGGCGCCGTCGACGCGGATCTCGTAATAGGCACGGCCTCCGGAGGCACTCACTCCAGCCCCAGCCAGCGGCCGGCCTGAGCGGCCATCGCCTCTGCGGCAGCGGGCGGCCGCGGTCGCGGGCTGCCGGTCACGGCCCGTCCTGGTCGCTGGTGTCGTCTGGGATGTGCAGGTGACTGCCGGTCAACCGGGGCCCGTCCAGGCTGGAGGTCCAGGCCAGAGGCCCGGCACGGTCGAGAGGGACCCGGTTGGCGCTCCAGAACAACTCCCACATGCGGACCTGCTCGTCGTGGATGGCCCGCAGTGCCGCTGCGGCCCGGCGGGGCGGTGCGCCACACGGACGCGGCCAGGCGGCGGACGGGCTGGCTACAGCTAGCTGTCATCAAAGATCACCTCGTGAGTCTGCTTGACTTGCCGCGGTGCGGCCCAGTGACGCGGGGGGTGACGCGGCTGGGCGGCCGGGGAGGTGCCGATGAGGGTGGCCGTTCCGACCGCCACGGCCAGGGCGAGTCCGGCCGGTTCTCGCGTTTCCTTCACCCGAGCACGCTATGAACGGTCACCGAGCCTGGGCGTCACCCGAAGGTGCACATACCAGGTGGAATCTTCGGCGCCGGCCGACTGGCACAAAGGTGTCATCTGACTGGCCTGCCGCCGGGCCCGGCAGCGGCGGCAGCCGGTCTAGTACCGGCCTGCTTTTCGGAATGGCCGGGGCATCGGAAACCCAGGGCGGCCGTTGACAGCCTGGTCCACGCCGGTCTGTGGGCCGCACGCCGGACGGGCCGAGGATGGGAAGGCTGATAGCCCGCCGCCGCACAGCCGCGGACGACGGTCAGCGAGCCGTTACACTGATCAGCACCCAGCGGCGAAGCTGGCCATTCGCCGGACGCGCTGAGGAGTGGGCCGCGGCCGGGCAGGATGTCCTGCTGGCTACCAAGCTGCATGTGCCCCGCCCGCGGCTGGCCGGCCGGCTGGAGGAGGGGCTGGCGCGAGGGCTGGTGCTGGTCTGCGCCCCGGCTGGGTCCGGCAAGACTGTTCTGCTGGCCGACTGGGCCCGGCGCGGCGGGCGGCCGGTGGCCTGGCTGTCGCTGGATGCTGCCGACAACGATCCAGCGCCGTTTTGGCGCTCCGCGATAGCGGCGGTGGGCCGGGCATGCCCCGGAATTGGCGAGTTGCCGGGTCCTTTGCTGGGCCCGCTCGTGCCGTCCCCGTCCGATGGGCTGGTGATGGCGCTGATCAACGAACTGGCCTCCGCCCAGGCTGCTGAGGATGAGGTGCTGCTGGTCCTCGGTGACTACCACCTGATCGACTCTCAGCCGGTCCATGCTGCGCTGTTGTTCCTGGTTGAGCATCTGCCGCCGGGGCTGCGGCTGGTGCTGGCTAGCCGGTCCGACCCGCCGCTGCCGCTGGCGGCTGCGGGCCCGCGGGCAGCTCGCTGAGCTGCGTGCTGCTGAGCTGCGCTTCACCGCGGAGAAGGCGGCGGCGCTGCTGTGCGAGGCGGCGGGACCGGCCTGCCTAGCACGGCGGTGGCGGCGCTGACGGCCCGCACCGAGGGATGGGCGGCGGGGCTGCAGCTGGCCGCCCTGTCGCTGCGGGGACCAGCGGATCCGGCCGGGTTTGCGGCGTTCAGCCGCAGCCACCGTTTCGTGCTGGACTACCTGGCCGGGGGAGTGCTCGGGCGGGAAGACGAGCAGGCGCGCGGATTCTTGCTGGAACCTCGGTGCTCGAGCGGCTCTCGGGGGAGCTGTGCGATGCGGTCACCGGCCGGGCCGAGAGCCAGGCGATGCTGGAGCAGGTGGAGCGGGCTGGCCTGTTCCTGGTGCCGCTGGATGAGGTGCGCGGCTGGTGACGCTACCACCACCTGTTCGCCGACCTGCTCCGTGCCCGGCTGATCGAGCGCTATCTCGACGCGATCTTCCTGCCGGGCCAGAGAGCGACGATCCAGCGGTGGCTCGCGGCGCTGCCCGCCGAGATGGTCCGCTCCCGCCCGCGGCTGGCCCTGGCCCAGATGTGAATGGTGCTCGTCGGCGGGCCCGCAGCAAGCTAGGCGACGGCGACAAGATGCTGAACTCCGTCTGCCAGCTGGAGCTGGCTCTGGCCGATCGGCCCCGCGGCCGGCTCGACGACGCCGAGCGCGGCTTCGCTTCCAGCGTCGCGGGATTGCAGGCGGCCGGTGAGCGCGGCCTGGCCGCAGCGGTAATCTCCTCGGCCATGTGCAGCTCGCCCAGGGCCGCCTGGACGCCGCGCTCGGCACCTACCAGCGGGCGCTGGAGATCACCACACCGCTCGGCCAGCCGGCCTTGCCCGTTGCGGGCATCGCGTTCGTGGGCATGGCGGAGGTGGAATACCAGCGGGGCGAGCTCGACGCCGCTTTGGAGCACGTCACCAAGGGCATCGCGCGGCTCCGGCCGGTCAACTACCCGGTGGCCACTGGCCTGGCCGCGCGGGCGTGGATTCGGCAGGCCCAGGGCGATGCGGCGGGAGCACGGGAAGCGATGGGCGAGGCTGAGCGGGTCGCGCCAAGCCCGGCGGTGGCCGGCCTGATTAACCCCGTGCCCGCGCAGCGGGCGCGACTGCAGCTCGCGCAGGGTGACGCCGCCGCGGCCGCCCGCTGGACGAAACAGCGCGGCCTCGGCGCCAGCGACGAACCGGGCTACCCGCAGGAACGGGAATATCTCGTGCTGGCGCGGGTGATGCTCGCACAAGACCGCCCGCGCCAGGCCCTCGCGCTGCTCGAGCGGCTGCTCGCCCAGGCAGCAACCCAGGGCCGGATCGGCGGCGTCATCGAGATACGCGCGCTGCAGGCCCTGGCGCTGGACGCTAGCGGCGAGCAGGCCAGCGTGGTGGACGCCCTGGCCGAGGCGCTCACCCTCGCCTGCCCCCAAGGCTACGTGCGCGTCTTCGCCGACGAAGGGCCGCCGATGGGGGGCCTGCTCGGCTGGCTGGTCGCCGCCCAGCGGGCAGAACAGGCCCCAGCCCGAGGCGTCCCGCTCAGCTGCCTGGCCCGGCTCCCTGCAGGCATTCGACGGCAAACGCGCCATGCCGGGCTCCTGGCGCAGCGCCGCCTCGGCGGTGCAGGGCCTGATCGAGCCGCTGACCGGCCGTGAGCTGGAGGTGCTGGGGATGCTGGCCGCAGGCACGCCGAACCAGGCCATCGCCGGGGAACTCGTGATCACCCTCGACACGGTCAAAAGCACGTCAGCCACGTCCTCGGCAAGCTCGGCGCAGCCAACCGCACCGAGGCTGTCGCCCGGGCACGAGAACTCGGCCTGATCCCCTAGCACGGCGCCCGTCTCCGATCCGGTGGCACCTTCGTGCCAGAGCCCGCCGCGGAAGATTCCACCTAGCAGATCCACCTTCGGGTGACGCCCTGGGCGGCGCCTGCTCATACCGTCCTCGCAGAACAGTCGCCGAAGACGCTGGGACTCCTCGTAACGGACCCGGACATGGCGACTGGCCGAGGAGATGACAGTAAAGCGCATCCGCATCGACAAGCTGAGGATCCGGCGCGAGCAACCCTGGCCTGAGGACCTGCCGGCCGACCCGCGAGACCCAGATGTGGTCCGGGTCAAGGCGCTCGCCCGTTCCCAGCTGACCGGCTCATCCCGCAGCAACCGCACTCAATAGGTGAACACGATGCACCCGTACATGATCGAACTACTTGCCCGCCAGCGCGAGGCTGAACTGCGCAGGTCAGCGCTCCGACACGGCCCTCCTGTGCCCCGCCGGCGCCGGGGCCGCCGCCGCTCGGTCAGTCACCGCGCCGGGTGGCGCTGGTGGCGACCGGCCTCACGCTCCCCCCGCGGATCAGGCGATGCCTGACACCCAGCCCGGCACGACCGGGGCCATGACCCCGGTGTGCTTGTTGGGCCCCAGAGATGGGTGGCTGGCCGAGGAGATGAGAAACAGTGGAGCGGATCCGTATCCGCCGGCCGAGGGTTCGGCGCGAGCCGCCCTGGCATGAGGTCCTACCGCCCGACCCGCGGGACCCCGACGTGGTCCGGGCCAAGGCACTCGCCCGTGCCGGTGATCGCGCCGGCAGAACAACAGCGCGGCACTCACGATCCCCCAGGCCTGCCGAGACGGCGGGCTGACGGTGCCCCCATGGATCACCAGGTGAGGGACCCACATCAATGCACCCGTACCTGATGCAAGAGATCGCCCGCCAGCGCGAGGAGGACCTGCGCCGGGCAGCACGGCAATACGGCCCGGCTGGGCCCCGCAGACACCGCCCGGTGACCGCGGCAAGAACGACCCGCCTGGAGGCAAAACAATGCGATCCAAACCCATGATCCTCGTCGCGCTGCTGCTGGCAGCGTTCCTCATCAACCTCGACACCACCCTGGTGAACGTGGCGCTGCCCGCCATGGTGCGCCAGCTGCATGCCACCACCACGCAGCTGCAGTGGGTCGTCGACTCCTACAACCTCGTGTTCGCCGCGCTGCTGCTCACCTTCGGCAGCCTGTCCGACCGGTTCGGCCGCAAGGGCATGCTCCTGGCGGGACTGGCCGTGTTCAGCGCCGCCAGCCTCGCTGGCGGCTTCACGACCGACCCGGCGCAGCTCATCGCGGCCAGGTCGGTGATGGGGCTGGGCGCCGCCATGACGTTCCCGGCCACGCTGTCGCTGATCTCCAACGTTTTCACCGAGCGAGGGGAACGGGCCCGGGCCATCGGCTTGTGGGGCGCGGTCGCGGGCGTGGCCATCGCGATGGGGCCGATCGTCGGCGGCTGGCTGCTGGAGCACCACAGCTGGGCGTCCATCTTCATCGCCATGGCGCCGGTCGCGGCAGCGGCTGCGATCGGCGTGGCGCTGGTCGTCCCCGCGTCGAAGGACCCGGCCGCGGCAGCTCCCGACATCCCCGGCCTGGTGCTGTCCTCGGCAGCCATGGCAGTGCTGGTCTTCACCATCATCGAGGCACCCACCTACGGGTGGGCAGCCGGGCGCAGCGTGGCCGGGTTTGCCGCCTCGGCGGTCCTGCTCGCCGCGTTCATCGTGCGGGAGCGGCGCGCCGCGCACCCGATGCTCGACGTGCGGCTGTTCCGCAACATGCGGTTCAGCGCGGCCAGCGGCGCGGTCACGGTGTCGTTCTTCACCCTGTTCGGCTTCATCTTCCTGATGACCCAGTACTTCCAGTTCGTCCGCGGCTACGGCCCGCTCTCGACCGGGGTGCGCCTGCTCCCGGTGGCGCTGTCGGTCGGCGCCGGGTCGGTGGCCGGGACCCAGCTCGCCGTGCGCGCCGGGACCAAGCTCATCGTCACCACCGGGCTCGTCGCGACGGCCGCGTTCTACGGCTGGGTGGCAATGACCACCAGCGCGACGATCAGCTACGGCATCATCGCAGCGCAGATGGTGCTCTACGGGCTCGGCATGGGCCTGACCTCCGCACCCGCCACCGAGTCCATCATGGGCGCCATCTCGCGGCGCAAGGCCGGCGTCGGCTCGGCCGTCAACGACTCCACCAGGCTCGTCGGCGGCACCCTCGGCGTGGCCGTGATCGGCAGCGTGTACGCATCTGTCTACGGATCACGGCTCACCGCCACGCTGCCGACGGGCGTGCCCGGCCCGGTCGCGGCGATCGCACACCAGTCCGTCGGCGCCGCCTACGTGGCCGCCGGCAAGATCGCGGCCCTCGGCCACCCAGCCCTGGGACAGGCGCTGCAGCACGCCTCCACCAACGCATTCCTGCGTGGCCTCACCATCGGCTGCCTCGTCGCCGGCGCCGTCGCCGCGGCCGGGGCCGTCCTGGCAGTCCTGTTCCTGCCCGCCCAGCCCGCCCAGCTCGCTCGGCCAGTGAGCCCGGCGGCCGATGAAGCCGAAACAGCCGAAGGCGCGCACGAAGCCGGGACCCAACCGCACCCCGCCCCGGCGGCCCGCTAACCCCGCCCCAAGCAACGGAGCACGGCGATGACCAGCAACGAAAATGCCTCCGGCAGCACCGACGGCACGCCCACAATCAGCAACCGCAGTACCTACCCATACGACAACCGGAGGTCGCAGATGGCAAACCTCGATCCACTCCTGGAGCGCAACCCGGTCTTCGCGACCGCAGGCGCCTACGCAGGCCTGTCGATCTTGCCCAGCCAACCTGCCGGATCACGGCCGCGGGTCGGTACCCGGCCAGTTCCGTCGCTGCGCCCGGCCACGAACCACAGAGGGAGACGATGCGACATGCATGCCAGGACACGGCTCGTGCTGACTCAGCCGACTGGGAGCGACGCGCGGTGTGAGGCGCTGTTCGCCTCCGCGCTGCAACCATCAGACACCCCGACAGCCGACGCGATCGCCCGGGCAATCGGCTTCGCCAGGCAGCGTTTCGGCGCGCGAGGCTGCGCCGGCCGGATGGCGCAAGAGTTCGGTGATCACCCCGATGCGGCGGCCCAGCGGATGCGCTGGGCGCGCCAGCTCGCGGCCTAGCGCTGACCGAGCCCCAAACGGCTTTGCCAGCACGCGAAGGAGACACGTCATGAACGAGACATGCGATCGGTGCGGACCCGCGGTCCGCGCGGCCTACCGCACAGTCCGCGGCGGCCAGCTGTACCTGTGCCAGCACTGCACCGCTCAGCTCAGCCCCGCGCTCAGGGCGCAAGGCTGGACCATCTGGCCAGCAGGACACAATTCGCCCACAGGACGAGCCGCAGCGTAGCCGCTGCCGCCGACTTACACAGGAAGAAGCACGCAATGTCACAGCAGATCATCAAGGACCACAACATCGAGGCGCTCAAAGTGGCGGCCACACGGACAAAGGACGGAAGCAGACGACGCCCCAGCACGTGGCAGGGCCTCCTCGGTGGGCCGGACCGCCCCAGCACGTGGCAGGGCCTCCTCGGTGGGCCGGACCGCCCCAGCACGTGGCAGGGCCTCCTCGGCGATCCGGACCCCCGCTAAACCCACTGTCGAAAGAAGCAGATATGAAGACTCCTCAGATCGACAACCAGTACTCAACCGGCCTGTCCCGGCACAACATCGAGAAGGCCCTCGTCGCCGCCGGCCTGGACCTCAACCACATCCAGCCCGCGGACCTCGGCGTACTCGAGGACTTCCACACCTTGGGTCGAATCGCCACCAGCCAGCTAGCCGAACTGGCCGAAATCAGCAGCCACGACGAAGTACTCGACGCCGGTAGCGGGATCGGCGGAACAGCCCGCTTCCTCGCCGACCAGTACGGCTGCAAAGTCACCGCCATCGACCTCACCGAGGAGTACTGCGAAACAGCCCGCTGGCTCAATCGACTCGTCGGCTTGGACGACCGGATCTCCGTCCGTCAAGGAGACGTAACAGAACTGCCCTTCGCCAAAGCCGGCTTCCACGTGGTCATCAGCCAACACGTCCAGATGAACGTGACCGACAAGACCCGCCTGTATCAGCAAGCACGCCGGGTGCTCGTCACCGGAGGCCGTCTCGCCATCTGGGACATCACCGCCGGCACACCAGGCAAGATCGACTACCCGCTCCCATGGGCCGACCAGCCCGACCTCAGCCACCTAGCCTCCGCCGACCAGTTGCGCGCCGTCATCGACGCCGCCGGCTTCACTGTCGTCCTCTGGAACGACCTCACCGAACAGGCAGCAACGCTCATGGAGACCTTCCTGTCTGCTCCTGCCGGCCCGCTCGGACTGCACAGTTTCATCGACAACTTCGCCGAGAAAGCCAACAACCTCACCCGCGGTCTCTCCAGCGGGCGGCTCCGCGTCATCCAAGGCGTCGCTCAAACCAGCGCCTGAGAACACTTCTGCTGATGTCACAGCCGCCGCCCCTGAACAACCAGCCAGACTCGCTCCGATGGTCACTCCAGCCCACGACACCCGCATCGGTACCTGCGAGCCCGCAGACCAGCCCGGCCTCGAACGGATCGTCAACGCCGCGCGGATGGCGTCGAGCACGGCTGCCAGAGCGGTGACCGGGATCGCCGGCGCTGACGGGCAGAGAGCTCAGCGCTGCCAGCAGCCGGTATGCGAGCAGAACTCGAATCAGCCGATGGGTCTACCGCAGAGGTCGTGTGGCCGACGATCCAAACTCCAACCTCGTGTGATGAGGACATTACCGAACGAGCCCATCACAATGACAAGTCGTAATCCCGGATCCGACTTGGCAACAGAGGAGATTTTCTCGGAAGATCGCCGGCTCCCGGACATCCTGGAGGAGGCCAGCCTCCCGGCAGTGCTCCGTGATCACCCCACGGCGGTCGTGCCGTACCTGGTGATCCGCGACCCACTTCACCGAGCGGCTCCACCACCAGCACACCGGGTGCTGGCAGCCAGACGGGCGGGGGCTTGCCCGCGCCCAGAAACGCAGTCCGGCGACCGCCAGGCGCCGGCGCGATCCGCTACAGGCCTTGAAGAACCGGACAGCGGGCAGGGCGGTGTAGCCGGCCTCCTCGTAGATCCGCCGGGCAGGAGTGTGCCCTAGGTCGCCGCCAGTCTCGATCATCGCCACCAGCATCCCCGACTGCCGCAGCGTGGCGGCAACGAAACCGATGGGCTCCCCACCGGCCTCCGCCACCCACACCCGCTGGGCGGGAACGGCGAGCACCCCGCGTACCTCCTGGGCCTGACCGGCCCGCCAGTCACCCCCGCAGCCGGACGAACAACTCCGTTCCCAGCATCTCTCCATGGCGGCGAACACCGGTTCCACGCCCGAGGCGACAGCCCGACGACAGGCTCCTCATCGGACGGCTCGAACTCCCGGATGTTGGCCTTCATGAGCTGGAGTCTTGCACAGTGGCGCGCACACCCGCCGCCGCACGCGTGCCCCGTGGGAGTAACCCCACCGGGCACCGGCAGGCCGCGCACAGCCAGGGCGCTTCCGCAGGCCGACCGTGACCAGCACAGTCGCGGATGCCCCGCCCGCAAAGAAGGCCGGTGAAGGTACGACAACTCCTCCACGCTGTCCGACCGCGCACAGATCTGGCTGATCGGCGCGTCAGGAGTGGGCAGGAATGAACTGCACCTGGGAGCGCCTAATCGGTCTGTCGCCCATGCAACTCCTCATGCACCGATACGGCTTTCACCCTGCGTAGCGGACAGGCTCTGCGCGGCTGGGTGCCACCGGCTAAGTCTCTGAGGCACCCGGCCGTTCGAATCTGATGACATCCACGTGTAGCGGTAGTCCCAGTTGCGTGCGCCGCCGAGCCGCTCCGGCAGGCTGGTGGTGGGGCGGCCACGATCGCGCCGGTCGGCGCGTACGTGAGCAGCTTGAGCGTGAGCGCCGAGCGATGCACCATCTCGCGCCAGCGCCCGCCATAGCGCGACCGGCTCAGCCAGCGCCGCCAGCACGCCACGGTGGCGTCGAACTCGGCGGCGATGTCGGCATGGAGTACGGCGCCGGGGCCTCGCCAGGCTTGACGCGGTCGAGCACGAAGATGGCCGTCTCCCCGGGCCCGGGACGGCGATCTGCGCGCGGACGTCGCCGCCATCGAAGATCTCTAGCAGCGCGTCGAGAGGCTGAGCCCCAGCTCGGCAGAGCGGAACAGCGCGCCGTGCGGGGTGAGCGCGACCTCGTGGCCGGCGCGCGTAGTCGAAGCGCGGGGCGACGTGGACAACGAAACGCATCTGCCCGCGCACGCGACCACCCGGCGGATCATCCGGTGGCGACGCGCCCCCTCGCCGGTACGCGGCAGGGGCATGAAATCCTGCACCTCCCGACTCCGTCCGGCATCAGGAAGCGCGTGACGAGGATGTTGGTGTCGGGGAGGTAGAGCTGCTTCGAGCTCCAGCCGTCGCAGTCGGGCGCGATCCGGAACAGGCCCCCGCCGACGGCGTCGAGGATCGCCGCGAAGACGCTCGGCGAGTCATACCGCGGGCATCAGTACCAGTCGATCGTCCCGTCGGTGCCGACGAGCGCGACGGTGTGCAGGTCGATGCTCCGATTAGGCCGTGTTCGGCGATGGGCAGGTAGCGCGCCATCAGCGGGCGTCTTGGTCGGCTTATGGCACGAGCACGAGTTTCCCCGTCCCCGCCGTGCTGTCCAGCAGTTCGTGCGCATGGCGAGCCTCGGACAACGGCAGGCGCTCGGCCACGACTGGGTGGATCTCGCCACGACGGAGCATCTCGACCAGCACGCGGAAGTCCTCCTGGAACCACTCCGGGTAGCGGGGCTCTCCGCCCACTGCTCCGGGTCGGTTTTCAGCAGCGTCGCGGAACTTCTGGATCTGGTATTTCATTGCGCGCCGGCGCGGCGAAAGCGTCGCCCAGAGCCAAACCGCCGCAACCGACACGTACCACTCGATCACCGCCGGCCAGTTCTTGTGCCCGTCCCTGAGCGTGGCGTA
>WNGF01009644.1_pt1 | contig 11061 bp, 9 predicted proteins | sample 5400641 | NCBI WGS metagenome assembly WNGF01 (sample SAMN13153371, study PRJNA577476) | soil metagenome | isolation source: 80 cm soil or saprolite under grassland replicate 2 | place: USA:California | collected 2016-06-15 | reverse complement strand
TGGCTTCTCCGAGGCGCCGAAGGAGCGCCGGTGGTAATCTTTTTGCACCGGTATGGAGGCGACCGCTCCCTGCTGTTCAACCTGGGGATGAAAGTAAATGAGGCGACTAATTTTACAATTTTCTGGCCTGACCTCAGAGGCCATGGATTGAATCCGCCGGTTAAATGGACCGGGTTTGGCAGCCGGGAAGGAGACGACGTGTTGGCCGCCCTGGACTTTCTCCGCTCATTGAAGGGTGAGAGCCGGAGCCTGCTTACCGGAGAACGCATTGGAATTTACGGAGTGGAGCTGGGAGCTTTAGCTGCGCTCCGCGCTGCTACTCAGGACACGAGTATTAAGGTCCTGGTGCTTGATTCGGTTCCGCGCAATCCCGATGAGCTGGTTACTGCGGCAGTGCGCGGCGATATCGGAGTGAGCGTTGGCGCGATATTAGGTCCGGCTCGTCTGGCAACCCGGTTCTATTTGCTGGGGAAATATGACAACAAGAGTTCTTGCGAGCTGGCGGCGGGACTCGGAACTCGTCGAGTGCTTTTGCTAGCTGGCGCTGACAATGGTTATTTGCGCGAATCCACGAAATCTCTCCAACGCTGTTTTCCAAATCCTGCGAACCTCGAAACAAAAACTGACTTGCCCCTGACTGGCTTTACCCTACCCTCTGCAACTGGCGAACAAGGTGAAGGCTACGATCGTCCGGTGATCGACTTCTTCGTGAAGAACCTGAGTTGATCGGATCCGGCGCCAGCACCATTCAATCGGAAACCTGAAGCGGTAGCGACCGGGTGACGCCTGCCTTGAACTACCGCTGCCGTCCTGAATTGAGTTGTACAGGCGACGTTGACTTGAGCCAGGCTTGCATCTGGCCACTACGGCTTCCGACTCTGAATTGAGTTGTGCGGCAACGTTGACTTGAACCAGGCTTGTACCCGATCGCTACGGTGCTTAGTTGAAACGCTGAAGAGCCTGCGTGAGCAAGACTCTGGCGTCGTGGGTCGACAAATACGGAACCGGGAGCGATAGCGACCGGATTCAACCTGCGCTAAACAAGCCGTTCAATGCGCGCGCGGCCGCATTAAGCACGGACTTCGGCAAACATGGATCGATAAATACGGAACCGGGAGCACTGGCGACCGGATGCTGTGTCCGATATAGAATACCGCATCAAAGCGGCGATATCGTGACGGCTCCTCGCGGATCGGGCATCCGGTCGCTATCCGCTTTCGGGTCCGTATTTGTGCGGCGTCGCAACTCTCTTTCCTGAAAGTTGTGTGGCTGCAGTCAGGATTAGGATGAAGCGTCGATATCGCGATGGCGGATCGGGCAACCGGTCGATAACAGCTCCCGGTTCTGATTTTGTGCAGCGTCGGTCCTCGATTTCGCATAAAAGGGAAATGACCTCACGGCCAAAACACAACCACCACGGGCTGACCGCGGATATGTCCGGAGAGCTACGGCACCCGCTTCTCATAGCGCACGGCAACAATCGCGTAGCGGCCATTGCTTCCGATCACGTCAGCTTGCGCCGAAGCCATTCCAGTTAGCTGGCTCAACTGTTCGAGTGGCACAAAAACCAGAACAGCCTCCGCGCGCCGCTGGCTCTCGGCGACTACCTGTAATGGTCCTTCGTACATCATTGGCTCTCCATCTGCGCCGTAAATAACGCGGCCGGCCGCATAAAACTCCGGAGTCCGATCGCTGCGCTGCATACCATAGATGACCGACCCTGAATAGCCCCGCGCATCCGCCAGCTGAAGGAGACGTTTTGAAGATTCGAGTTCTGCCGCTCCTGGGGCTGCACAACGCAAGGCCACGATTAAGACGGTGAAGGTCGCGCCGCCAATCGCCAGCACTGACGCCACCGGCTTGTGACGCGAGAGCAACGCGAAGGCTCCCGCAACCGAGAGAGGCGCGGCAATCAGGAACGCGCAGCCGATCGACAAATCCTTTGTGAGCCAGGCATACACAGGCGCACCAATCGCGAATAAAAGGCAAAGACTGGCAGTAGTTCTGACTGTCCAATGGCTGTTTGTATGCTCGGAGTTCAGTCGCCAGAGTCGTTCCCCGATTATTAGGGCGGCTGCGGGTAACACTGGAAGTATGTAACCAGGAAGCTTTGAGTTTCCGAAACTGAAGAAAAGCAATGGGAACAGAAACCATGCGAGGGCAAACATGAGGAGCCGATTCAACATATTGAGCGAGCGATCGCGCACGGGGATTCCGGCCCTGTTGAGCCACTCTCCGGCGTGCAAAATTCCATCAAGCAGGAAAGCTGTCCAGGGTAAGGCGAGCAACGGGATAACGAAAAGATAGAAGTAAACAGGTCTCCAATGATGATATTTGTTTGATACGTAGCGGGCGAAGTGATGTTGAATAAAGAACTGATCAATAAATGACCAACCGTGACGTGAGATGATCGCTGCATACCAGGTCGAGGCTACGACCAGTGTTAACGGTATTCCCCAAACCAGGCTAATGAATGTACGGTGCTCCGGTAACCTTCTGCGGAAAAGATGGTACAGGGTGACAACGCCGATTGGAATCACTATCCCGACGAGGCCCTTTGCCAAAAGTGACAGACCCACGAAGGCATAGAAGCCAAATAGAAATGCAAGCCGCCGCTTTGCGCCCACATCTACCTCATGAAGAAGATAGAAAGCCAGCGCCCATGTCGTCGTCATTGTCAGTATGATGTCGAAGCTGGCGGCGCGGGAGAAAACAACGGTGCCGACTGTCGTAGCTGACGCGACTGTTAACCAGAAGCTGTATCCTTGAAGTCTTTCAACTGCGTCGTGTTCGATTCGAGTGCCGATACAGTAAACAGCAGCAATGGTAAAGAGCCCGGAGAGTGCCGCCGGGAGACGCGCTGCCCATTCCGACACTCCAAACAATTTGAAACTGGCTATCATCATCCAGTAGAGCAGCGCGGGCTTTTCAAACCAGTTATGTCCTCCGAGAGTTGGAGTGATTAGATCGTGACGCTGAAACATTTCACGGGCGACCTGAGCATAGCGAGGTTCATCTGGGCCAACGAAAGGAAGATGACCAAGGCCGTAAAAGTAGAACGCGGCAATGACGAGAAAAAGGAGAACAGTGCCACGCTTGGCAAGGCTTGAAGGATGCAAGTATAGTCAACTCCGCGTGAAGTAGGCAGAAAGCAGTAAGCAGAAGGCAGAGAGCATACCTTGTTTGCTGCCTTCTGCTTTCTGCCTACTGCTTTCTTCAAGATTAAGCTAAACCAAAAAGAGAAATCAGTAAACTGTGCCTTTTCGTACCGCAGTTATCGGCGTGGGCCATCTGGGCCGGCAACACACGCGTATTCATTCTGATCTGGCCGAGGAAGGCTTGACCGAATTTGCCTACATCTGCGATCTCGACGAAAAGACCGCACGCGAGGTCGCGTCGGAAAGAAACGTCGAGTGGACGAGGGACTGGCGCGAACTGATTGGCCGCGTTGACGCCGTTAGCCTGGCAGTTCCTACCGAGTCGCATTGCAAGATTGGCTGTGAGCTCCTTGAAGCCGGCATTCACGTGCTGGTGGAGAAACCTATCGCACGAGCACTCGCCGAAGCTGACGGAATGATAGGGGCGGCAGCTAAAAGTGGGGCTCTATTGCAGGTTGGACATTTGGAACGCTTCAATCCTGCGCTCGTCGCCCTCCGCCCTCACGTGCGCAAGCCTGTTTATTTCGAGATCCATCGCGTCGGCGAGTTTACTGCGCGTTCGCTGGACATCGATGTGGTGTTGGACCTGATGATTCATGATTTGGATATCGTGCAGTGGCTGGTGGGCGAGGACGTTGAAGTGACCGAGCTCCATGCTGTTGGTATACCGATACTGACTAACAAGGTCGATGCTGCAAATGCGCGTCTTGAGTTCTCCTCCGGCGCAGTCGCAAACATTACCGCCTCGCGAGTAGGCACCGAAAAGATCAGAAAGATGCGCTTCTTCCAGCCGCATGATTACGTGGCGGTCGACTACGCGACGAAACGAGCATCGATTAGCAGTCTGGCGCCGCCAAGTGCGGATGGCGCCTGGCCTGGCGTGCATGTCAAAAATCTGGATGTCCTGGACATCGAACCATTGCGCGCAGAGATTCTTGCGTTTGTAGAAGCAGCGCGCGACGGACTGCCCGCGCCGGTGTCAGGATTAGAAGGAAGAAACGCGCTTGCCCTGGCGCTCCGAGCGCTGGAACGAATTGAAGAGCACGCGACGAAGGTGCAAGTTGAACCTGTTGGCAAGAGCTTTCCGTAACCAGGAGCGGGGGCGAGCCCGCCTTCCTGACCTGGAGCTTCAGTCTGTTGAGTGAGAGTTGAGAGACTTTCAACGGAAGAGGAAACAGTGAACCTGGAAAGTCTCTCAGGTTAGGAAGGCGGGCTTGCCCCCGCTCTTCATCGTTAGCCTTGGCGGATGTCTAAACCATCTAATTCCATCTCGGCCTTCCTCGCCGAGCGCATCGCCGCCGGTGACTTCCCTTCCGCCGTTTATCTCGTTGCCGAACGGGGCCGCGAGATTTTTTCTGATGCTCTGGGTTACGCGGTAGTTGAACCGCACCGAATCGCCGCCACTCTCGACACGATCTACGACCTTGCGTCGCTCACGAAGCCACTCGTGACCGGTCTTCTCTGTGCCCGCAGAATAGAAGCCGCGGAACTCACGCTCGACAGTTCAATCTCGCGGTACCTGCCAGACTTTGATCGAACAGATAAGCAAGCAATCACCGTCCGCGAACTCCTGTCGCATAGTTCGGGCCTGCCCGCCTGGCGTCCACTCTACATTCTTGCCGGTGGCGAAATTGAACGGACTCTTTCGGCGATCGCGAACATTGATTTGGAATACAAACCCGGGAGGCGCGTAGTTTATAGTGACTTAGGATTTATGGTGCTTGGGCTGCTGTTGGAAAAGTTGACAGGCAAACGTTTGGCGGACCTGGCGCGAAGCGAAATCTTCCAGCCCCTGGACTTGAAACGCACCTTCTTCAATCCGGAGATTGCGATGCAAACCGGAATTGCCGCCTGCGAAACCGGTAACGTTTACGAACGGGAGACGTATCAAGATAGTGACGCGAGTGATTACAAGCATTGGCGTCAGGAATTGATCTGGGGGCAGGTGCATGACGGCAACGCGCATTTTTTGGGAGGGGCCGCTGGTCACGCAGGACTGTTTTCAACAGCCCATGAAACTCTGGTGCTCGCAAATCAGTTTATAGGTCGTCAAACTAAACTACTGAAACCCTACACATGCGAATTATTTTGTAAGAACCTGACAGCAGGACTGGAAGAAGCAAGATCCTTCGGCTGGCAGTTGGCTGAAACAAAAGATTCAGCCGCAGGCGCCGATCTTCCATCAGATAGTTTTGGACATTCCGGCTTCACCGGAACGAGTTGCTGGAACGATCCGCACCGCGAGCGAGCCTTCATCTTACTGACTAACCGTACCCACGCACGCGCACTTCCGTTCGCTAATATCAATAGCGTACGGCGCAAGTTTCATAGTCTGGCGGTTGCCGCTCTCGCTAATTCACGTTAGTCGGAGTGTCATCTCATCTACTGGTTGGCATTCGAGTAGCGCGGGGGTCTTTGGGAAGCACCGTAAAATAATTCAGACCGATAAACACGCGATCTCCTCGCCTGAGTTTGACGGCCATCGCTTCGGGTTTGGGTCTGGTCACGATGATTGGTTTCGCGGTTTGGCTTTCCGGAGTTTCAGTGGTTAGGTAGTAAGGCGTTTCGCCCGTTTCACAGGCGCCACTTCCAGTCGGATCAAGCCGAATACGCAAGCGCTCATAAGCCCCTACAAAGCTTGTCTCCCCGACTATGCCGCTGGAAAGGCACACCTGGCCCGCTGGGAAAGACTGAGTCTTGCTTAGGGAAACGTCCTCAGGTCGAAAGATCAGTTTCACCGCCTCCCCGTCACTGAATTTCTTCTCATCTATACGCGCAGGAATTTGCGCAGAGCCTATCTCAACATGATCACGGCGGACAATGCCTTCGAGAATATTAGCAGCCCCAAGGAACGTAGCGACATACTCGCTGGCCGGATTGTTGTAGACCTGATAAGGGGTACCAATCTGTTCGATGTGGCCCACGTTGATCACGGCGATGCGATCGCCCAGGTCAAGAGCCTCTTCCTGATCGTGCGTAATGAATACTGCCGGCACGTTTACCTTCTTAAGCAGGCTCCGAATCTCGCGTCGCAGGCGTCCTCGGATCTGCGCGTCGAGCGCACCGAAGGGTTCGTCAAAAAGCAGGACTTCAGGCTTGTATGCAAGCGAGCGCGCGATGGCCACACGCTGTTGTTGGCCACCGGAGAGTTGTGCAGGATATTTCTTCCGATGTTCTTCAAGTTGAACCAGCGAGATCAACTCATCCACGGTCTTCCTGATTTCTTTTCGCTTCCGCCCTCTGATCCTGAGACCGTAACCTATGTTCTTCTCTACGGTCATCTTGGGGAACAACGCGTACGACTGAAAGATTACTCCCACACCGCGCTCGCGGGCCGGAAGTTCGGTGACGTCTTTGCCATGCAGAATAACCTTCCCGGTGTACGGCCGCTCTAAGCCAGCGATGATGCGCAGAATCGTCGTTTTACCGCTGCCCGAAGCGCCCAACAACACCAGTGCCTCGCCTTCGGCAACGTCAAACGAGATGTTTTCCAGCACACTCGTTTTACCGAAGCGCTTGCTAATGCCGAGGACACTCGCTGCGACCTGGGGCCCGTTTTCCCTTAATGCAGCGCTCAAGGTTCCTTCTTCGATTCTAGCTGGTTGCGGTTTCACAATACGCCTCAATAAACGTACAGCCAGGGTCCTGTCCAGTAAACTTCATTTTGTCGCTATGCCTATATTGCTTTAAGTCGGTTGTTGCCTGACCTCCTGAACAATCGAAAACTAAAGTCTGCCGGACTTTTAACCAACAATTCTAAACGCCCTCCGCCGCGCCGTCATGTGTCATGACTTCCCTTCTAAAGAATTCCATCATGATGAAAATAATGAAGGTGATACAGGCCAGTAGCAATGACGTCGCATAAGCCGCTGTATAATTGCGATCATCGAGTGAGCGAAAGATGAATAGCGTGGAAGTCTCAGTCAGGCCGCTCACGCCGCCGCTGACGACCAGCACTGTGCCGAATTCTCCGATTGAGCGAGCTAATGTTAGGGAAATGCCATAGAAGAGGCCCCACTTGATGGACGGCAGAGTGATATGCCGGAAAGCTTGCAGGCCCGTGGCGCCCATCGTGTAAGCAGCCTGCTCTTGCTCAACGCCGACCTGAGCCAGGACCGGCATTACTTCTCGGATGATGAATGGCAGCGAGATAAAGACGGTTGCCAGCAACATCCCAGGCCAGGCAAAGACTATTTTCACGCCGAGCGCGTCAGTCGCTGGAGTAAACCACCCGCCCCGACCAAAAAGAAGAATCACCATTAGTCCGGCGATGACTGGTGAAACGGCGAATGGCAAGTCAACCATTCCGTTAATGAATCTTTTCCCTTTAAAATCATCGCGCACCAGCACCCAGGCAATGCACACGCCCAGGATCGCATTGATTAAGGTGGCCCCGGCACCGAGGAGAAGGGTCAGTTTGAGCGCGCTCAGCGCGTTGGCAGAGGTGATCTGGGCCCAAAAGGTAGTAAGGCCTTCAGAGAATGCCCCCCAAGTCATGGCAACGAGGGGCCCGGCCAGGAGTACGGTCGCATAGAACAAGCCGATACCAATCAAAGACCACTCGATCAAACCGGGTCGCTTCGTTCTGGCACGCGCCGCCCCAACGGTCTCAGCTTGAATGTCCCAGCGTTTCTGCATCCAGTCCACTAAGAGCATTAGGGTAAATGAGAGGGCCAGCAACACAACCGACACCGCACTCGCGCCGCGTTGATTGTACGACTCAAGCTGTCCATAAACGTAAACTGGCGCGGTCAAGGTACGTCCGGGAATGTTTCCCGCCACCACTACGATAGAGCCGAACTCGCCGAGAGCGCGAGCAAAGGATAACAGCGCGCCGGTGATGATTGCCGGGGATATAGCCGGCAGAATGATAGTGCGAAAAATCGTCCATTTCGTGGCGCCTATCGTGTAGGCAGCCTCCTCCTGTGATCGGTCCAGCTCACGCAGTACCGGCTGCACAGCGCGGATGACGAAGGGGTAGGTTACGAGAAGTAAGGCCACGACGATCCCAGGCGTATTGAAGATCACCTGAATACCCTTAGACGACAACCATGCGCCCAGCGTGCTCTGGGGGCCATAGAGCAGGACGAGCATCACGCCGGTAACCAGTGTTGGGATCGCGAACGGCAGGTCGATGATGGAGTTGAGCAGGCGCCGCCCTGGGAATTCGTAACGCTCCAGCACGTAGGCTGTGAGTGTACCCATGACAAGGTTGATCACCGTCGTGATCACGGCTACCAGAATAGTCAGCTTGAGCGCGGCGAAAGCCATCGGGTTTGTGACATCTCTCCAGAATGTCCTAAGCCCGTCCGATAACCCGCTCTTCAGGATCGCCGAGAGCGGCAAGAGGATCGCCACCCCCAGGTATCCGATGGCCACCCAGCGCAGCCCCCATCGTCCCCACGGTACACGAACTCGCCTGCGAGAGAATGGTCTGGCCTCTCCGATCCTTGTTGCTTGAAGACTCATTTCGCACCATGCAGCTCTTCAAAGACTTGGGTGTAAACCCCGCTTGGGCCGTAAATCTCTTTGGAAACCTTCTGCCAACCTCCAAGAAAGTCTATCTTCCAAAGGTCTTCGATGGGCGGATATTGGGCCCGAACTTCGGTTGCCACGTCGGGATCGAGCGGCCTCAACCCGTACTTGGCGTAAGCCCGCTGCGTCTCCTTCTCCGAAAGAAAGTTGACGAATGCTTCTGCCGCCTGGCGCATACCATGCTTGTCCACGTATTTGTCAACGAGCGCGACCGGGTTTTCGATCAAAATCGTCGAGCGAGGAATGACGTAGTCATACTTCTGCCCGGCTTGACGGCCAACCAGCACCTCGTTCTCGTAAGTGATTGCTACATCCCCAACTCCCTTCTCGTAATTAGTGATGGATTCGCGAGCGCCCTTGTCGAGGATCGACACATTACGAAAGACATCTCTGAGAAACTGCTTCGCCGCCGTGGGGTCGTCTTTCGGGACACCAGCGTACCCGCGTAGAGCTGCTCCATAGATGGCGTTGATATTCCATTGCGCGCCACCAGAGGTTTTGGGATCCGGTGTGAGAACGTTCAATCCGGGCCGGGTTAAGTCCGGCCAATCGCGTATGCCTTTCGGGTTACCCTGCCTAACTGCAATAACGGCGATGGAGGTACTGACCATTCCGCGATTTGGTTTCGATCTCCAGTCATGCGTGATGAGTCCCGCCTCGACGATTTTGTCTATATCCCCCTCAAGTGATAAGGCCGCGATGTCGGCTTCGAAGCCGCTGACGATCGCACGCGACTGAGCGCCGCTGCCCTGATAAGACTCCTGGAACTCTATGTCTTGTCCGGTCTTCTCCTTCCAGTACTTCTGAAACGCGGGAATGATCGCTTTGGCGTATGCTTCGCGCGGAGTAGTGTAACCTCCAAGTCTCAGCGTGACCTTCTGGCCGTTCGAGCCCTTGCCACCGCACGTTTGGGAAATGATCGTCACCGCCAATAAAACCATCAGTGAGATCAAAGCGCCGCGCCAATTCTTGCCGTTGCTCGACGTCCTTCGCATGGAATGACCCTCCCTTCGGAATAAGTCATCTTTCAGTGGTTGGTCACTCGAACTAGCGATCTCGCAGGGTAAGCAGAGCGAGGAAGTTTGAAGAATCCCCTTCTCTTTGCTGAATGCACTCTCCCTCATGCGGATCGAAAGTCCTGGTCCGGATGACGCTAATCACGACATTTAAGTGCGGGGGTACTTGGTCTATAACATACCTCTAAGGCTTCTGGGAAGGTTTAAATAGTACCGGGTTCGAAACCGGTGCAACCTGAGACCTTTCAGTGCAATTCAGTGGATTGCCTGAACCGGCGTTAGACGCGTAATCTCGTCGGTCGAAGGGACACGATATGAAGCTGGACAAACCCGGAACTAGACCCGGATTCAAGCAACGCGCGAGATTCTTGATCGTCTCGATCCTGATTATCGTCGCAGGCTGTCAGGATCGCGCATGGAGAAATCAAGGCACGAATTCGCCGGAAATAGTCGTCGCCGCAGCCTCCAACCTGACAGATGCCTTTGCGGAGGCTGGCTCGCGGTTTACCAGTAAAACTGGTATTCGCGTGGTCTTCAGTTTCGGCGCCACGGCGGACCTCGCACGGCAGATTGAGAATGGGGCCCCTTTCGATGTTTTTGCAGCGGCTGACACTGAACATATCGAGCAACTCGAACGCAAAGGCTTGCTTACGCCTGGAACGCAAGCGCTTTATACCCGCGGCCGGTTGGTGATGTGGTTACCTCCAGGGAGCGACCTGAAGGCGGAGCACATTCAAGACATAGAAGCGAAAGCGTTTGAGCGAATAGCAATCGCCAAGCCCGACGTTGCGCCTTACGGGCAAGCCGCCGTCGAGAGTCTTCAGAAGCTGGGAATCTGGAATGAGATCGCAGGAAAAGTCATTTACGCCCAGAACGTTTCTCAGACTAAGCAGTATGCTGCCACCGGTAACGCCGAGGTTGCATTCATTCCTCTGGCGTTGGTGAAACCAGGCGAAGGAAACTACCTGGAAGTTGACGATGAATTGCACCAGCCGATTGATCAGGCTCTCGGAATCATTAAGGACTCGCTGAAACAGGCGGCGGCGCGTCAGTTTGTAGATTTCCTGTTAAGCGACGAGGGGCAGGAGCTTCTTTCAAAGAAGGGATATCGCAGACCGGCGGCCAAGTAGGAAGTCTTATCGGGGAGCCCGCCCTTAGGAAGATAAGGACCAGAGCGTCCTCAATAGTCGGGCTTCGGCCCAATCTTATTCAAAATTTCAGTGAACCATAAAACTAATACCAAGGCGGCCGATCAATCAGATCACGAGCCTTCGTGGCGTGAAGTGTTTCTCTATTTCCTGATGCTGGGATTTGTAAACGTTGGCGGTCCGGTGGCTCAAATCACGATGATG
>WNGF01019514.1_pt1 | contig 11064 bp, 9 predicted proteins | sample 5400641 | NCBI WGS metagenome assembly WNGF01 (sample SAMN13153371, study PRJNA577476) | soil metagenome | isolation source: 80 cm soil or saprolite under grassland replicate 2 | place: USA:California | collected 2016-06-15 | reverse complement strand
TCGGGACAGGCGTACCGGCAACCGACAGGCGGGCGGTGGGCCAGACAGTCCGATCGGGTTTCCCAAGGCCCCACCCGCCCCACCCGCCCGGTGGATCGGCGGCGATTGGGTCGCCATAGTTTCGAACTGAGACACTACGGCCACTTCTCCTCGTTTGGCAAATCCGGCGTTGAGATTCAGAATCGTGATCCTTCTGCCCTCCGCGCTTGATGGCGCCGATGATACCAGGAACGTATCTGCTCGAGTCCGCCCGCGGGCAGTGCGACGTAATGGACTCGGACTCGTCGTTGTCGTAGTGCACGCTGGCGCGGACGAGCGCCTCGACCCCACGCGTGGGCAGATCGAGCCGCGATTCGAGTGTGAGCTCGGCTACACGTTCGGTCGACGAGGCGTACCCAATGCCGCCGAGCTCTGAGGTTTGCATAGTTCGCAAGAAACACCGATAATGCCGTACCGCCATCGCCACCCGGAGGTGCCCATGTTCACGGCAAGCGTCCAGGCCGCCGGCTTCCGACTCGCCGTGCTGGCGCTTCTGCTGCTCTCGGCCGCAGCCTGCTCGGTGAAGTTCGTGCCGGACTACGATGCGGCAACGTTCGAAGAGATCCTCAAGACCGGCAAGGCCGTCGACCGCTTCTACGGCGAGATGCTCGAGGTGCCGGAGTCTGACCGCACGTACGCTATGTACTCGACCCGATACGTCGCAATCGAGACCGATCTGCGATCGTTGCTCACGCGGAACAAGGCGAGACCGCTAAACCAGGAGTCGATTCAGATCAACGAGATCATCCTGAAGCTCTGGCTGAAGTACAAGGATCGGCATCGGACCACCGGCGTGTATCGGGACGGAGATGCCCGTCCGGATCGAGGTCGCTTCACCCGGCTGTTCACAGCGGCTGCCGACGCCGAGGCCGCCAAGAAGCTCGATGCCGACGATCGAAATCCTGACAAGAGCAGTAAGTGAGGCTGGTCGCGACGCACGGATCGCTCGAACGTAGGAGGCCGCCATGAAGTTCGATATTGAGGAGACGGGAAAGAACATGCTGGCCGCTGCGGCCGGCGTTCTGACGGGCGAATGGCCGGGGATCCAGGCGTGCGTGACGAAAGCCTTCGAGGAGGAGCAGGAGGCACTCGCCGCGATCGCCCAAGCCCGGCTGGCCGGCGAGATCAACGACGACCAGATGTGGTCTCAACTCGATGACGAAAAGGACGTTCTGACCGCGTCGTTACTGGCCTGCAAGGTCAGGACGAAAGCCGCCGCTCAGAAGGCGATCAACGCGGCGTTGAAGGCCCTGACGGATGCGATTCAAGTAGCCCTGAAGGCTGCGGTCTGAGAAGCATTGGGAGGCGTGGAAATCGGATTGTCGCGGGTTCGTCGAGGCGCTCGCTCGGGAACTCGGTGTGCCGTCATGATGCGTTCGATCGCTCTCGCGGCTGCGATTCTTCTCTACGTCGCCGACGTGGCCATCAGCGCGCCGTTACCCTTTACCCTCGATGTTCTCGCAACCGGAAAGGACACCATATCTCTCAGTGCGCCGGCCGGCGGCGGCCGCGTTCCGCTCACCTTGATTCAGACGGCCCTACCCTCGAAGCCGCCAACCCTCGACGTGATGCTCTCGCAGTTCGTCGGAGAGCAGGGCAATTCCGTAGGGATCGATGTGCTCATCGAGCCTGCAGGGCAGCCAGCCCCCATGCACCGGGTCAAGGTCACGGGTGCTGCTTTGCCCCTCCAGCTCCTGATACCGGACCTCCCGACGCCGGGAAAGTACACCGGAACCCTGACATTGCTCGCCGAGGGTTATGACCCGCTCGTGCTCAAGCTCGTTCTCGTCGGCGCCTCGGTGTTCCGTCCCGCCACCTTGGTCGTCGATCGGGGCGCGCTGACGACGAGCGTGACGACCTGCCCCTGGGTTCCCTGCCTGGTGGACAAGCCCACGGCGGTGTCGGTCCACGTCGCCGACAAGAACCGGCTGTGGCCCCTCGATGCCGTAACCTATCGTCAGGAGCCGAGCGCAAAGACCTCGGAGTTCGACGCCGATCGAAACCTCGCCTTCACGTTCAATGGCAACCCTGTCGCGCGTCTCGGTGACCCCACATCCGACAGGCAGCCCCGCGTCGTCCCGCGCGGTCAAGCCGCCACGCTGGGGATGCTGCCTCAACAGCTCAGACCTGGCGAGTACAATGCGACCCTCCGGTTTCAGGCATTCAACTCCGTTGACGACGACGGGCAAAAACTCCTCCTCACGGTGCTCGTTCGTCACTGCATTTTTTGGGCGATCGTCGTCCTGTTAGTGGCCCTCGGCGTGTCGTTCCTCGTCACGAAGGTTCTCGTGATGCTTCGACAGCGTCTGGCCCTCCTGGCCCGCATACGAGATCTGCGGCCCGCATGGCTCGGGACCATGCAACCCGTCCTTCCCGTTGTGTGGACCCGGGCCATGCTCCGCGAGGCCAAGGACCTGAGCGGGCGATACTGGCTGACCGGGCAGAACCTGATCGACACCCGATTGAATCAAGTCGCCGGCGTCTTGAGCGTTCTCGAGAAGGTGCGTGATCTCCACGTCACCTTCGACGGAGCGTTCTTCCTCAATGACTTCGTCAAGGTCCGCGCCGTCACGGCGCTTGGCCGCATCGTTTCACGGATGGGCGCAGGCGCCCTCACCGATGCAAAGGCAACGGCGCTGAAGGCCGAGCTGGATGGACTCGCAGCGTGGACGGCCCAGACCGCGCAGTCTTACTGGGCCGATGTCGTCAAGGCCGCTCAGGGGTTACTGGATGTCGCCGATCCGCAGCAGGTTCCTCAACCGGGTCGGGCTGCGGTCGCGGCGTTGAAGACGGAACTCGCGACTGCCATCCAGACGGTTCCTGCAACTCTCAAGGACATGACCGACATCGAGGCGCAATACGCTCGGCTCAAGGTCCTGTGGGAGCGCCGCCACGTCAGCGAGTTCGCCGACCTCCTTGCGCTACAGACGCAGAACAAACCATTGTCAGACCTGTTCGCGGCGGCTGATCAAGCAGCCTGGGGACGTCTGCAGGACGACAACGCACGTCAAATCGTCTTGCCCCAGGACACAGGCGCCGAACCGCTCGAAGCTTACGAGCCACTCACGTTCAGTCTCGAGACGCCCACGGATCCGGCTATCGCAGAGACCTATCTTTTCCTTCACGGACTCACCTACGCGTGGACAATCACGCTCGGTGCGCGTAAGCGCGACTGGAAGACGCTGTGGTTCAAACGGCGATCCCCACTGACGCTCGGGGCCGTCTCCACCGAGCCGCATGTCGTCGTCTACGCGCCGGAGCACGGCCTCCTGAGCGCGGAGGTCACCGTGAAATACAAAGGCGCCTCCATCACCGCCCAGAAGCAAGCGTCCGTAAAGATCGTCAAGTCTGAAGACTTCACCGTGGACAAAGGGTTCGAACGGGTGGAAGTCCTCTCATTCGCCATCGCCGGAGCCATTGCCCTCGTCAGTGGCCTCTCGCTGCTGTATGCCAAGAATCCGACGTTCGGCACCATGTCCGACTATCTCGGACTGTTCTTGTGGGGAATTGGAGTGGATCAGAGCAAGAACCTGGTGCAGGCGCTCCAGATGACAGCTCCGCCCGCAAAGGTCACGTAGGCAAGAACGCCGAATCCCTGCCAAACCGTCAGCGTGACGTCAGCGTCCGCCCTCTCTGCCAACGAGCGTGAGACAGCGACCCCCCGGGAGTTTAATGTCGAGGGCGAGTCAGGATCGGAGGCCGATGAGGACGGTGGAGCGGGCCCTCAGTAGGGCAGCAATCGAAGTGACGGCGAAGGCGACGCGGCGGCGGTTCACTCTCGACTACAAGCGGAAGATCGTCCAAGAGGCTGATCGGTGTAAGACCCCCGGGGCGGTGGGGGCGCTGCTGCGCCGGGAGGGGTTGTACTCGTCGCACCTGACGACCTGGCGTGCGGCCCGCGAGCGCGGGGACCTGACCGTAACGACCGTGAAGAAGCGCGGCCCCGTGCCGCGGGTCCCAGATCCCCGCGACAAGCGGATCGCCGAGTTGGAGCGGGCCGCCACGTTCTGGCAGAAACGCGCAGAGCGCGCCGAGGCCCTGATCGAGGTGCAAAAAAACATCGCGGCGTTGCTGGGGACGCCAGCGAACATCGAACGTTCCTCGTAGCCACTGTGACCCAAGTTGGATCTCGGCTCGGTTTCGCGCCGACATGCGCGGCGCTCGGACTGCCGCGAGCGACCTACTTCGCTTTGCTCCACGAGCCAAGATTCGTGGATCTCCCCCCGGCGGAGATCTACGCGACCTTGCTCGACGAGGGCCGGTACCTCTGCTCCGAACGGACGATGTATCGCATCCTGGCGGCGCATCAGGAGGTGCGGAAACGGCGGAATCAGCTCCGGCATCCCGTATATACCGCCCCGGAGCTGCTGGCCCGCCGGCCCAACGAACTCTGGAGCTGGGACATCACGAAGCTGCTCGGGCCGGCGAAGTGGACCTACTTCTACCTGTACGTCATGCTCGATGTCTTCAGCCGCTACGTCGTGGGCTGGATGGTCACCCATCGCGAGAGCGCTACGCTGGCCGAGCAATTCATCCATGAAACGTGTGCCCGGCAGGGGATCGGGCGCGATCACCTGACGATCCACGCTGACCGGGGCGTAGCAATGACCTCGAAGTCCGTCGCGTTCCTGCTGGCCGACCTAGGGATCACCAAGACCCACAGCCGGCCCCACGTCACCAACGACAACCCATTCTCGGAAGCGCAGTTCAAGACGCTGAAGTACCGCCCGGCGTTTCCGGTGCGGTTCGCCTCGATCCAGGACGCCCGGGCGCACTGTCACGGCTTCTTCCCCTGGTACAACACCGAGCACCATCATGCGGGCCTTGGCCTGCTGACGCCCGCTGACGTCCATCACGGCCTGGCCGAGCAGCGCGTAGCGGCGCGAGCGGCCGTGCTCGCCACGGCCTACGCGGCCCATCCGGAACGATTCCCCGCCGGGCCGCCCCACCCTCCGGAGTGTCCGGTGGACGTGTGGATCAACCGTCCCAAGACCCGGGCGATGGAGGAGACTGGAGGCGGCGCGCCGGCCTGCGGTGGTGCTCTTGACCGCACGAGTCTGGGCCGCGTAATCTCGGCCAACCGTTGCGACCGTCGTGGGCCCTCCTGCTTAGAGGCTCCGGCATGAGTGTCCCCGGTGCCAGCGGGAAAATCCTGGGTCGCGAGCGAGGGCTACATTCCGACGAGCTCGAGCGCTAGCACCGCACGTTTGCGACGCCGGCAAGAATACGGGGCCCTCGGCCCGGCGATCGCACCGTGCAGCTGAACGCATTGACGACCTCGAGACGGGAGCCGGATTCTAGCGCCCGCCGAGACCATGGCGAACCGTCGGTCGCGTGGGCCGCGAAGCTTGATCGCCGTACCAATGCTCTGTTACGGCGAGGTCATCCGCGCCATCGGGCTCCCATGGGCGAGATCGTGGAGCTGCACGGCGGCAGTGGGTAGGATCGATTCGCGGGAAAGGATCGGACTTGTATTGACCGCCGCTTGGGGTGGAGCGGCAGGCGGAGAGGGCATGTTCGGGGGCATCCTGGCCATCGAGGGCACCGTTCAACGAGGAGAACTGACGCATCGTCGGCTACGTCCGGGCAGAGGCTCTATCAATGGGAGAAGGCTAGTGAGCGCGAAGCGCTTTACGATTTGTTTTTTGGCGGTAATTCTCGCGATCGGGCGACTCGCACCGGCCGCGGCCGCCCAAGCGAAGGAAGTCTTCATCCCGTTGCTCGTGTACCGGACGGGTCCCTACGCCTCGAGCGGGACTCCAGTCGCCAACGGGATCATCGACTATTTCACTCTCATCAATGAGCGCGATGGGGGGATTAACGGGGTCAAGCTCGCCTGGGAGGAGTGTGAATTTCAATACGACACGAAGCAAGGCGTCGAGTGTTACGAGCGGCTGAAGCTGAAGGGAGCGGTACTGGTCTTCCCCATCAGCACCGCGGTCATGTACCAGCTCATCCCGAGGGCCCCCATGGACAAGATCTCGGTCATCCAGGTCGGCGCCGGCATGACGGCCGCCGCGGACGGCCGTTGGTTCCCGTGGGTGTTCAACTTCCCCGGGACCTACTGGAGCCAGGCCTCGGCGGTGATCCAGTACATCGGCCGGAAGGAGGGCGGACTGGACAAACTAAAGGGTAAAAAGATCGCCCACATCTTCCTCAGCGTGCCCTACGGCAAAGAAGCGAACCCGACCCTCGAGACTCTCGCTCGGCAGCTCGGCTTCCAGCTCACGCTGCTCGCGGTGAATCCGCCGGGCCAGGATCAGAAGGCGACCTGGCTGCAGGTGCGACGACTCAACCCGAACTGGATCTTTATGTCGGGGTGGGGGGTGATGAACCAGGTGGCGATCAAGGAGGCCGCGGCGCTCGGCTATCCGATGGATCACTTCATCGGTAACTGGTGGTCAGCGAGCGACGGCGACGTGACCCCCGCTGGCGCTGCCGCCAAAGGATACATCGGCGCCGCGTTTCACGCCTCGGGCACCAGCTTCACAGTGCACCAGGAAATCTTCAAGCACGTATATGACAAGGGCAAGGGCGCCGGGAAGCGAGAGGCCGTCGGCGAAGTCCTCTACAATCGCGGCCTGGTCAGCGCCACGTTCGAGGTTGAAGCGATCCGGACGGCCATGACCAGGTACGGCAACAAGCCTCTCACTGGTGAGCAGGTCCGCTGGGGCCTCGAGCATCTGAGCTTGAACGAGAAGAGGCTGGAGGAGTTGGGGATGAAGGGCTTTACACACCCGCTCAAGGTCACCTGCGAAGATCATGAGGGTGGCGGCGGCCCGGTCCTCTTCGAGCAGTGGGACGGCAAGAAGTGGAACACCGTGTCCGACTGGATTCCGACCATGCGTGACCTGATCCGCCCGAAGATCGAGATAGTCGCAGCCGAGGAAGGCAAGAAACTCGGGTACGCGATGCGGGACTGCTCGAAGGAGCAAGGACATCCTTAAGAATCGCGCCCTCCTGGAGGCACTCTGCCTTGCGTGACGGATTCTTCGCGGCAACCGAGTGGCTGCCGCAGCTGGTTGCTAGAGTCCCCGCAACGGTTCAGGCCAAGCTCCTCGTGGCTTTCCTTGCAACCGCGGTACTGCTCATCACTCTCGGCGCCGTCGGCCTCCAAGTGCTCAGCGGCGTCAATCACCGAGCCGAGGACCTCGTCAAGCGCCAGGAGAGGATCGGTGCTTACCGCCAGTTTCAGCACGACACGTCGCTTCCGGCCTCCTGGTCCTGGAATGAGCGCTCGCTCGAGGCTACCCTCCAGCAGCTGAACCAGTACCGCTACGAGCTCGACCAGTTGCAGGTCATCGCTCTGGACGACGCCGTTGTGCTCGACCAGGTGCGCGAGAACTATGAACAGCTCATCAAGGTCGTCGGTCAGGTCGTCGAGCTGATCAATGCGGGGAAAATTGCCGAGGGACGGAACCTCCAAGTCGTGCAGGCGAACCCACTCGCCGACCGCCTCGAGCGCCTGACGAACGAGCTCGTAAACAAGGCGGAAGCGGACCTGGTGGCCAGCATCGATGCGAGCCAGGCCGCCTACAGGAGGTCCCGATGGATGGTGATCGGGTTCGCGACGGCGAGCATCGTGCTGGCACTCGTGCTCGGCTATACGATCTCGTGGTCACTGATCGGGCCGGTGAAGCTGATGGACACCCGGCTGAGGCTCGTCGCTTCAGGGGATCTCTCCCAGCGGCTCGAGGTGCCCAACCGGGATGAGCTGGGCGCGCTGGCGGTGCAATTCAACCTGATGGCCGGCCAGCTCCAGGAGTCGAACGCCAAGCAGGAGGAGAGAACCCGCCAGTTGACCGAGACGCTCGAGCAGCAGACGGCGAGCGCCGAGCTCCTGCGCGTCATCAGCCAATCGCCAACCGACGTTCAGCCGGTCTTCGATGCCATCGCCTACGAAGCCGTGCGGTTATGCGGTGCGTCCTACAGCGTCGTTGCGAGATTCGACGGTGAGCTGCTGCATCTGGTTGCCCACGAGCATGTCCGTACGGAAGGGGTGCAGGCGGTGAAGCAACTGTTCCCGACGCGCCCGAGTCGGGCAACGACCACCAGTCGGGCAATTCTCGACCGGGCCGTCGTCCATGTGCCGGACGTGCTTGAAGACCCCGAGTACGACAAGTCGGTGGCTCTCGGCATCCAAAACCGAAGCACGCTCGCGGTGCCCATGTTGCACAATGGTGAGCCGATCGGAACGATTTCCGTTGGTCGGCTCGAGCCTCGGCCGTTCACCGACAAGCAGATCCTGCTCTTGCAGACCTTCGCCGACCAAGCCGTAATCGCCATCGAGAACGTGCGCCTGTTCACCGAACTGCAGGCGCGCACGCAGGAGCTGACGCGCTCGGTGGAGGAGCTGCAGGCGCTTGGCGAGGTGGGACAGGCGGTCAGCGGGAGCCTCGACATCGAGTCCGTCCTCACCAGCATCGTCTCCCACGCTGTCGAGCTGTCGCGGGCCGACGCCGGTACGATCTACGAGTTTGACGAGGCCGCGCAGGTGTTCGTGCCGCGGGCGAACTACGGCATGGGCAAAGAATTGATCGAGGCCCTCCGCCAATCGCGAATCCGAGTCGGCGAGGCCGGGATCGGTCAAGCGGCAGCGACGCGCGCCGCGGTCCAGATCCCCGATCTACAGCATGAATCGAACTATCTGCTGGCCCATTTGCGCGATGCCGGGTATCGCGCATTCCTCGCCGTCCCGCTGCTGCGTAAGGACCATGTCATCGGCGGGCTGGTCATCCGACGAAAGGTTGCGGGGACGTTCCCGCAGCCGGTCGTGGATCTGCTCCAGACCTTTGCAACGCAGTCGGTCATCGCCATCCAGAACGCGCGGCTCTTCCGTGAGATCGACGAGAAGAGCCGGGCACTCGAGGAACTCTCGCGCAACCAGGAACAGATCTACCGTCTTTCGACATCGCTCCAAGAGCCGCTGTCCCTTGCCGAGCAGCTCACGCGCGTCCTCGACGCCGCGCGTCAGGTGGTCGGTCTCGATCGCCTCTACATCTGGACCCTCAGCGTCGCTGGCGACGGACTCATGGTCAGCGCCCAGGCCGGGTTCGGGGAGCGCGACTGGCAAGGTCTAGTCGGGGCGACCATCCCCATCGATGAGGCCGGAGCGCTGGCCGTTGCCTGGCGCGACGGCGAGCGGTTGCTGTTCACCGACTCCAACCCGTTGCCGCAGAAGTATCGTCTCCACCATCCGTACTCGGCGCTGGCCGGTCTGCGGGTCAAGAGCTTCCTCGTCGTTCCCATGATCGCGCGCGGCCGGACCGTCGGCGTCCTCGCTGCCGACAACCGGGTGAGCCGCGCGCCGATCCCGGCCCACACTGTGGACCTGCTCCAGACCTTCGCCGCCCAGGCAGCGGTAGCCGTCGAAAACGCGCGCCTGTTCCAGGAGATCCAGGACAAGAGCCAGCAGCTCGAGGTCGCCAGCCAGCACAAATCGGAGTTCCTCGCCAACATGTCCCACGAGCTGCGCACCCCACTGAACGCCATCATCGGCTTCTCCGAGGTGCTGACGGAGCGCATGTTTGGAGAGCTGAACGAGAAGCAGGACGAGTACCTGAAAGACATCTACGCATCCGGCCAGCACTTGCTTTCGCTGATCAACGACATCCTCGACCTCTCGAAGATCGAGGCCGGGCGGATGGAGCTGGAGCCGACGGACTTCGATCTGTCCGGCGCCATCGACAACGCCCTGACCCTGGTGCGCGAGCGGGCGGGGCGGCGCGGGATCATGCTCGGCCGGGCCATCGACGAGCGGGTGGGGACGATCCGCGCCGACGAGCGCAAGGTGAAGCAGGTGCTCCTCAACCTCTTGTCCAACGCGCTCAAGTTCACGCCCGAGGGCGGCCGGATCGACGTGCGCGCCGCCGTGGGCGACGGCGTGGTGGAGGTGTCCGTCGCGGACACCGGGGTGGGCATTGCCCCCGAGGATCAGGAGACAGTGTTCGAGGAGTTCCGCCAGGTCGGGACGGCGGACAAGAAGGTGGAGGGAACCGGGCTCGGCTTGGCGCTGTCGCGGAAGTTCATCGAGCTGCATGGCGGCCGGATCTGGCTGAAGAGTCAGGTCGGGACGGGCTCGACGTTCACGTTCACGATCCCGGTGCGCTGCGAGCCGAGCCATTGAGAAGGCACTCCTACACTAAACTCATGAACCCACTGTCTCGTTCTTGTTGACAGGTTCCGCCGCTCGGCGCGGCCGAGCGGCATCGAGCTGGGACAGAGTGGCGGCGCGCTGCCCATCGAACCGTATGGCGCTGGCGATCATGCCTCCGAGGAAGCCGAGGACCACCAGGTACGCGCCGAGTGCGCAGGCGCCCACGATCTGCCGCGCGCTCATGACACGCTCCCCGCGATGCGACGCATCTGTCCCGCCTGCTCCGGGTCGCCGAGCTTGTTGAACACCTGGGCGATGCCGAGGACCGTGTCCCGCGATCCTTCGGCGCGGGCCCGCAGCGCCGCATGCACGTAGACGTACTTCGCCTCTGTCAGGAAGTAGCCCGACCCGCCCGCGCGCGCCGCGATGCGGACCGCTCGGTCGCCGACGGCGATCAATCCGTCAGAACGCCGGCTCCTGAGCGCCGCGCCATAGGCCTCCCGCCACTCGTAGATCGCGCGACTCAGCTCCGCTCGTTCGAGCGCTTCGTCGACGAGCGCGATCCGCTGTACCCACGCCGGCACCGACTCCGGCTGAACGAACACCACGCGAGCGAGTCCCAACGGCACGTGTCCGCTCGCGCTCAGCCCGAAGATGCCGATCACCCCGAGCACGACCGCTCCCGTCAGTCCGAGGCCCCATCTGGTCTTGATCATCTGTCTCCCTCCCTTTCTGGTGCCCACTCAGTCCACGGGGCGTACCAAAGAAGAGCGACAACAAGATCAGCGGGTTACTGGTGCGGCGGACGGGTCGGGCTTCAGTTTCTGAATAGGCAAACTGAGCAGCACCGCATGGCGCTGCTACATGTGGACGTCAGCGTCAACATCGCGACGGCGAGCTGCGGCCGATATCATTTCGCTGCGTTCACG
>WNGF01011540.1_pt1 | contig 11064 bp, 9 predicted proteins | sample 5400641 | NCBI WGS metagenome assembly WNGF01 (sample SAMN13153371, study PRJNA577476) | soil metagenome | isolation source: 80 cm soil or saprolite under grassland replicate 2 | place: USA:California | collected 2016-06-15 | reverse complement strand
CTACGGTTCGGGCTCGGAGGGATTGGGTGCGGCGTCCCGGCTCTACTGCGGGCTCTTGGACCCAGTCCCTGTCGGACTGCCGCACCCCGGCCACCACCGAATCGCTTCGGCTGCAACACATCTCCAAACATACAAGTCCTTTGGCAAGTAGAAGTCGCAGCGTGCGCAGGCCATGCGATGCGGGCATTGCTCGAAGAAGCTGTACGTGCAAAAGCCATGGCCAAGATCGAAGTACTGCCAGGGCGCTCCACTCGCAACAGCGCCACTCTGAACAACCTCGCGGTCGATGAGCACCTCCACGCTGCGTACGTTGCGGGCGAAGTAGCCGGCGTCGCGGTAAGCCTTTGCCAATGTCGTCGGCGTGATGCGCGCGTAGTGCTGAGTCGTCTCCGGCGAGCGATGCCCCAACCAGGCCTGCAACTCGAACAGCGTCATTGGTTCTTTGGCGTTGTACAACTGGCTCGCGATCGTGGCGCGCGCCCGATGACTCGTAATTCGACCGCGCGAGTCTTCGAGCGGCAGGCCTGCCTTGCGGCAGGGGATCGGTATCAGCGTGTCATTAATCGTTCGCAGCGGCCGTCCCGCCGCCCAATGCTCCAACACCTCGACCACGTTCGCCACCTGCAGGCTCCTTCGACCCATGGTCACCTCACTTGACGAGAAGTGACTCCATGGTTCCAGGCGTGCCCGCGGTCCCCCGCGGGTGGGCGAATTAGCTGAACATCAGGTGGGTGAATTTCCTGAACATTTCAGCCTCAGCCTGGGTGAATTAATTGCTTTGATGAGCGGAATCAGGAGGTGGTCGTTGAAATCATGCCAAAGCGCATCTTGAGTCACTCGTCGGGCAACAGCGAGCAACGAGTTCTGAAAAGTGGTCCCGGACCCTTCGTTCCGTTTGCTCGGCGGTGGCCCTGGCTTCGTCCAGCCGCGCGTGAGCGGCTTCCGAGATCTTAAACCGTGCGGAGCGGGCTTCGACGAGATCACCAGCCGCGACCAGCGCTTCGAGTGTTTCCAAGGTCTTCTGTCTGGGCAACTCGACCGCGAATCGCTTCCGTAGATATGCCCGGATCTCGTCCGAGTGTGGGGTCCCTGTCAGTCAGCCAGATGCCCGCAAGAACGATACGTTGAAAGAGCGGCATCCCACCAGCCGTCCTTGTGCAACTCAACGTGGTGGGTGAGGGACACGAGTTCGATTGGAAGTGTCTGAATGTGAGTCACAAAGCTGCGCCCGGCACGGTCGAATTAACGAACATGCATTCTACAACATTCTGCGGCCTGCAGCCGGTACGGACGTAAGGGATGACGAGACCCAGACCGGCCATGCAATAGCCCAGCAAGTGGCCTGCGGCCCCTCGCCTGTCAACCGCGCTTCGCGCGGTCCTTCACTCCGCTCGTTCCTCGCTCCGTTGCGGCCCTAGCGGGTGACACGCTCACCCCGCTGCCCTGCGGGAGTTGTGGATGTTTGCTTGCAAACATCCTTTTTCCACTAACGGGAAAGTGCGCTTCAACACGCGGCGTGTGTCGCACCATCAGCGTGAGCGGAGGCAACACGTAATGATCAACATGTAGCGTACGCAAATGCCTATGCTGGAATAATTCCCGCAGCCTAGGGAACGTTTGTTCTATAATCTATCCACTGCACTCATGGCCGAATCGAAACAAAGAACCTCCTGAGAGGCCTAAACGAGGAGCGGAAGACGGGATTCGAACCCGCGACCCTCTACTTGGCAAGCAGATGCGCTACCACTGCGCCACTTCCGCAACAGGAGACCCCCAATGATACCTAACCCGACGAGCAAGGGCAAAACTAGCGAGGCGGTCATCCTGGCAGCGCTCGTGAAGCTGGGCAAATCGGTGCTCATCCCATGGGGCGAGGAACGCTACGACCTGGCACTTGATGAGGACGGCAGGCTGGTGCGCATCCAGTGCAAGACTGGCCACATTCGGGATGGCTGTGTCTGCTTCAAGACCAGCATCACGGATGCGCGACGGCCGCTTGGAGACGGCGGCTACGCGGGCCAGATTGATGCGTTCGCTGTGTACTGTCCGCAGATCGAGCGAGTGTTCCTCGTGCCGATTGAGGCGGTTCTGACGACGATTGGCGCGCGCTTGCGCTTGGAGCCGGCTAAGAACGGGCAAACATGGAACGTCAGGTGGGCTCGAGACTTCGAACTCATTTACAGCAGATAAGAGTAACTCCGCTCGGGCAAGATTGTGCGCTACCACTGCGCCACTTCCGCCTGGAGCAACTGAAATGATACCGAACCCAACTGGCAGGGGCAAAAGGAGTGAAGCGATCATCTTGTCAGCGCTGGCGCAAACTGGGCTGTCGGTGCTGCTCCCGATAGGCGAAGAGCGGTTCGATCTGGTTGCCTATGATGGGCAACCGTTTACGCGCATCCAGTGCAAGACGGGCCGGCTGCGCGGTGGCTGTGTCGAGTTCAACACGTGCGTGCGGGATCTGCGCCGGCCGAACGGCGACGGCGGCTATCACGGGCAAATCATGCGTTCGGCGTGTACTGCCCGCAGAACCAGATTGTGTACCTCGTGCCGATCGAACGCGTGCCGTGTATCACCCTGGGCACGCTGCGCGTGGAGCCGCCGCGGAATGGGCAGACGCACAACATCCGCTGGGCCCGCGACTACGAGCTCATCCTCAACCGCTAGCCGAGCTTCCACAAGACAAAAAACGGCCCAGGCTCTCCTCTGCGTCAACGGCAAAGGAGCCCGGGCCGATGGCTGGGGGCACTGTTTGAGATGTCCCGCCCTGAGCCTAGTCCAGCCTGGTGGGTGTCAGCGGGGACACACTGAGAAACGTTGAATAGCCGCGAATTATTCCCTCGCCGGCGACAGGTTGCCTGAACTGGTGGAGCGGCTGGAGCGCCGCATCGGAATCTCGCGCCAGACCAGGCTGCCGGCCAGGCCGAACAGGCTGATCACGGCGGCGGCGCCGAACACCCAGTGCAGCGCCCCGGCGAGCGCAGCGCGGATCGCCAGCTGGACCGCCGGGGCGGCGGAGGAGTCGAGCAGCGCCAGCGGGTCGCGGAGCGCCGCGGGGTCCAACGTCGCCAACGCGTCGGGCGGCAGCGCGACGTGCACCTCGGGGATGAACCGCAGGATCAGCAGGCTCCCGAACAACGCTGCGCCCAGGGTGCTGCCGATCGAGCGACAGAACTGGTTCAACGCCGTCGCCACGCCGAGCTCGCCGAAGCTCACCGCGCTCTGGTAGGACAGCGTGAGCGTGGGAAAGATCATCCCGGTACCGGCGCCCAAAACGACCAGGCAGACCGGCAGCGCAAAGCCTGGTGAGCTGGCGTCGAACTGGGTCATCGCCACAAACCCGACGACCCCGAGCGCGAAGCCGATGATCGCGCAGCCCTTATAGCGGCCGATGTGCGCGATCAACATCCCCGCCGCGAGATTGCTGACGAGCATCGACGCCAGCAGCGGCAGCATGATGGTGCCGCTGAACGTCGCGCTCGTGCCGAGCACGCCCTGGGCGTACAGCGGCACGAACAACGACAGACTCATCTGCACCATCGACTGCGCCAGCGAGTTGGTCGACGAGATCGCCACCACGTTATTGCGGAACAGACTGAGGGGTAGCAGCGGGTCGGCCGCGCGGCCCTCCAGCCACAGGAAGAGCGCCAGCATGGCTACACCCGTCAGCAGTAAGCCGACCACGAGCGGCGAGTCCCACGCATACTCGCGACCACCCCAGCTCAGACCCAGCAGCACCAGGACGATCCCGCCGATGCTGGTGACGACCCCGCCGTAGTCGATCGGACGCCCGCGGCTTAACCCGTACTGGACGTTGGGAAAGAAGCGCCACAGGACCAGCAGCGCGATGAGGCCGATCGGCAGGTTGACGTAGAAGACGGCTCGCCAGGAGAAGGCGTCGGTCAGGTAGCCGCCGACCACGGGGCCGGTGACTCCCGCGAGGCTGAACACGCCGGTGATGAGGCCACTGATGCGGGCGCGATCGGCGGGTGGGAGCAGCTGGCCCATCACGGCGAAGACCGTGGCGGTCAGGACGCCGCCACCGACGCCTTGCAGGGTGCGCAGGGCGATGAGCTGGGGCATGCTCTGCGCCAATCCGCACAGCAGCGTCGTGGCCAGAAAGAAGCCGGCGCCGCCGATCAGCAGCGGTTTTCGTCCGTAGCGGTCGCCGAGCTTGCCGCCGATCGGTGTGACCGCCGTGCTCGACAGCAGGTAGCCGGTGGTGACCCAGGCGTACAGCTCGAAGCCATGCAGCTCGGCGATCACTCTGGGGAGTGCGTTGGCGACGATCGAGCTGTCGAGGGCAGCCAGAAAGACGCACAGCATGAGCGCGCCGAGCGTCAGGGCTACTTCGCGGCGCCCCATCTCGTCGGAGAGGAAGCGAGGCGCCGCCATCGAAGAGATCGCCCGATTGTACCGAGCTACTATCGGGTGCTGATGGCTTCGCCGCGTGCCACGATCGAGCGGTTACTGGGTGCAATGAACGCGCACGACATCGAGACCTTTGTCGCGTGCTTCGACCCCGGGTATGTGAGCGAGCAGCCGGTGCACCCGGATCGCGCGTTTGGCGGTGTGGAGCAGGTTCGCAAGAACTGGTCGCAGCTGTTCTCGACGCTTCAGGACTTCCACGCGGAGTTGCGCGCGGTGAGCGAGGACGGCGAGACCGCCTGGAGCGAGTGGCACTGGACGGCGTCGCAGCCGGACGGCACGGCGTTCGATTGGCGCGGAGTGATGGTGATGGGGATCCGCGGTGGGCTGATCGCGTGGGCGCGGCTGTATATGGAGCCAACGGAGCTGGCGGGCGAGGGCATCGACGGTCGTGCGGGACATGACCTCGGGCTCGGCCCCGAGCTAGGGCTAGCCCTGCCCTACCTAGCCCTCACCCCTTGATAAAGCCTCTCCCAGAGGGAGAGGGAGGAGGTCAGGAAGTCAGAAGTGGGGCCCGGCTAGGGCGTTTTGACCGTCAGGTGCTCGAGCGCGACCTGGTTACCGTCGCCGCCCACGAAGATGCCGATGTTGCCCACGGCAAGGGTGCCGTCGTTGCGGAAGCCCACCTCGGTGCCGTTCACCGTCAGCGACAGGCGATCGCCGCTCACTTTGACCGTGAGCTCGTTGGCTGCAGTACCGGGGCGGACGGCGTCCGCGCGCTGCCATGGCAACAGGTCGATCCAGCGGTCGCCTTCGCGGCGCCAGATGCCGACCTCGCCCTTGTCGCCGACTTCGAGCACGTAGTAGCGGCCAGCCTGATTGGCGCCGTCGCGCGGGCCCGGGCCCTGATCGCGCACGATGATGCCGTAGCCACCGCCAGCCGGGCCGCCGACCTTGCGGAACGTCCCGCTCACGGTCACGTCCTGCAGGATCTCACCCACCGGCGGGACGGCTAGCGCCACGAACTGACCCGCCTGGCGCGGCGCGATGCGCAGCGTGCCGCCGGTGACCCACGCGACGCCCTGCGGATTGTTCGGCCAGTTGCGGCTGTTGTCGTCGAATGATTCGTCGAGGAGGGTGCGCGGACCGGCCGGCGTGGGAACAACGGTCGGCGCGGCGGGGGGCGCGCTGGTCGGCACGACTCGCGCGGCGGCGGTCGGTGCCGGCGCGGGCGCCTCGGCGGCTCCCGTCGCTCCAACAGCGCCGGTGGCACCAGTCGCCCCGGTAGCCGGCGCGGCGGCGTCCGCGGCCACGGTCGGCCTGGGCGCGGGCAGCTCGGATACCGGCGTGCCCGCGATCACCGCGCTGGCATTGGGCAGCGAGGACAGGTCGACGCCCTGCTCATCGGTGAACAGATCACCCAGCCGCGGCACGAGCAGCGCACTGACGACCGCGATCACGATGACCACCACCGCGGCCGCGGCGAGCGCGCCCGGGGGCAAATTGCCGAGCAGCCGGCGGGGCGGCGTGGCCTCGATCGCCGCGGTCGCGACGTTCGGTCGGCGCGGCGGCGCGGGCGGTGCGGACTCGACCTTTGGCTCGCCGGCAGGCGTGGCGACCGGCTCGTCGATCACCGTCGCGGCGCCCAAACCCGAACGGATCGGCCGCGCGCGCAGTGGCGTCGGCTGGCTGGGGCCAGGCGTGGTCTCGATGGGACTGGCAACATGTGCGGCCGGGCGAGCGCGACCGCCGACCGGCAGGCGCACGATACGCGGGTCATCAGCCAGGGGCACCTGGGGCTCCGCAACGCTCTGCTTGACCGCCGACAGCGGCGCCGCGGGCGTGACGATGGTGGCTGCCTCGAGCGCGCTGGGAGCCAGGCCGGCCATCGCCAGACGTGGGCAGGTGCCGTACTGCTCGCTCAAGCACAGCTCGCGCTGCTGGTCCAGCGACAGCGGCAGAGGCGTGCCGGCGGCGAAGCAGCGGTGCAGTCGGGTGGGGCGGGCGAAGGAGCTGGACGGATCGTCCTCGAAGCCGAGCTTGGGGCAGCTGGTGAGGGCGGTCGACGGGCCGGTCGTGAGGGGCACGACGGGCGTGGGCCGCTGCGGCTCGGGACGCGGCGCCACGGACGGCGGCGCGACGGGCTGCACGACAGACGGCTGCACGACAGACGGCTGCACGGCCGACGGCTGCACGGCCAACGGCCGCGGCTCGGGCCGCTTCGGCTCGCGCACCTCCGCGGTCCGCGTCGCCCGCGTGGGCGTTGGCGTGCGCGGCGGAGGTGGAGTGGACTTGCGCTCCTCGCGCACCGTCATCGGTGTCGCGGCGGGCGCCGACGCGGACGCGGCTTTCGGCGCTGCGTGCGGGGCGGTGATGCTGACCAGCCCAACCTCAGCCAGGTTGGCAATCTGCCACAGCGCGTCGAACGAGCCGCGAACGCCGATGATCTCGCGCACGGTGCGGTGACCGTCGATCTGCAGCAGCGTCTGCAAGGTGCCGCGATCGAGCGGCACGGTGTCCTCGTCGGTCGCGTCCTCGATCTGCGGTGTCAGGCGTGGTACCGACTCGAGCGACGGCAGCACCGGACCGCCACTGGCAGTCCGGGTGGCCAGATCTTCCAGATGCGCCAGCAGCGCCTCATGGCTGAGCTCGACATTGGGCGTTTCGGGCGCCTTGGCCTCGACATCGAACACGAACGCGCCGCCCGGCAGCGCCTGCACCAGCGCGTCGAGCGCCGTCAGGCCCTGGCGCGAGCCGAGCTGGGCCGAGATCACACGGCCAGCATCGAAAAAGACGTCGCCGTGCCAATCCTGGTTGGTTACGCGTAGCGCACCCGTTTTGTGCAGACCGGCCAGAAAGCGCACGATGGCCGGCAGCCCAACGCCTTCCAACGTGCCACTAAGTTCTGTCATTCTTCGCGCGCCTCCGGCAGAGTTACGTCCCGTAGCCTAGGCCGGATCAGTTGAGTGCCCCCCGCCCAAAGGTCCGAGGCCGGTTGAGATTTGGTTGAGACGGCCTCAGTCTACGAAAGTGGGAGGCTGCCTGGCGCGCTTGGCAGATCGGCACGCATCTCGACGCGGCCTGTGCTCTCCGCGGTATCGGCCGAGATCGTGTAGCCGCGGCCGCGCACGGTGATGATGACGGGCGCCGTGCGCGACGCGCGGCGCAGCTTGAGGCGCAGCCGACCGATGTGCACGTCGATCAGGTGCCCGGTGCCCAGGTCCTGGTACCCCCACACGATCTGCCCGAGCATCTCCCGCGACAGCACTTCGTCGATGTGCGTGGACAATGCCACCAGCAGGCGGTACTCGGTCGGCGTCAGGTGGACTGCCGTGCCGCCGAGCGTCACCGTCCCACGCGCCTGGGCGATGACCATCTCGCCAACGCGAATCTGGTCTGATGGTATGGACGGCACGTCACGCGCCCGTGCAGCGCGCCGCAGCACGGCCTCGATCCGTGCTTCGAGCTCGTCGAGGTCGAACGGCTTGGCGACGAAGTCATCGGCGCCCAGCTTCAGCCCTAACACCCGGTCGACCTGTTCCGTGCGCGCGCTGCAAATGATGATGGGCGCGTTTGTCAGTCCCTTCAGCGCGGTCGTCAGGACCAGGCCGTCCGTGTCGGGGAGCATGAGGTCCAGCAGGATCAGGTCCGGGTGCAGGTGCACGATGAGCGCCTTCGCCTCGCTGCCCGTGTCGACCGCCGTGACGCGGTAGCCACTGTTCTCGAGCGCGCGGGAGAGCGCACGTGCTGTATCCGCGTCGTCTTCGACGAGGAGAATATTCGCGGCCACAGCGCTACCCTCCCGCACACGGCAGGCGAATTAACTCCCCTAACGCTCTCTCTATACGCCTGTTATGGCCCGAGAACAAGGGGTGAACGTCTGGTGTGAGTCTGTTGTGACCCCAAGCGATCACCGAATTAAACGTTTGGCCCTGGTCGACCGGGACGTTTGGCTGCCGAAAATGCCCCATTTGGGGGGCGTAAACAGGCTACCTGAGAGCGGATAGTCAGCGGCGGCGGCGCCACCTCGTACGTGGCAGCTGGCCGAAGGTACTTGATGGAGGTAGGACCAATGCGGTTCTTTGCGAGCTGGTGGGAACGAGTCCCGGTGCGGCAGATTGGCGCCGTCGTGGCGGTCGTAGCAGTACTTGGCCTGCTCAGCTTCCAGTTCGGCGCAGGCGCGCGGCCTGGTTCGGTGTTCGCGAACCTCCACATCCAGCGACCGAGCGGCGAAGTCTGGGACTGATCTCGTCCCGTCACGCCCGGCGTGACGGGATGCAGGTCGACTGATGCGCCCCAAACTCAAGGGCTACATCGCGTTCATCGTCGCCGCGGCGGTGGTTCTGCTCGCGGTCGATCTCGTCGCGCTGCCGACGTGGCACCACACGTGGTCGCCCGAGCTGGCGCTGGCGCTGCTGCTGCTCACCCTGATCGGCGAGCACCTGCAGTTCGAGGTGCGCCGCGGCTGGTCCACCAACTGCAGCGCCGTGCCGCATCTGGCGGCGGCATTCCTGCTTCCGCCAGCGCTGGCGATGAGCATCGCCGTGCTTGCCGCGTGCGCGCGGGCGGTGCGTTACTCACCCTCTCCGGCGAAGCTGGTCTTTAACGCCGCGGCGATTGGCCTCGCGGTGCTCGGGGCGGGGCATGTCACGACCCCGCTGGGTGGACCCGACCTGGTGCGTACGGGCGGCGCCTGGTCCGACCCACTGGTGGCGGTGGTCGCCAGCGCGACGTACTACGCGTTGTCGGCTGCGATGGTCGCGGGCGCCGTCGCGCTCGATCAACGACGCTCGTTCTGGCGGGTGGTCGGCGGTCGGATCGGGGTCAAGGCCGTCAGTGAGATCGGACTCGGTCTGGTCGGCGCGATGCTGGCGGCGATGCTGCTCAGCGCCCCGAACTGGGCACCGATGCTCGTGGTGCCCGCGGGATTGCTGTACTTCGCCAAGCGCTCGATGGATCGCGCCGATCGGCGCTCGCACAATCTCGCGGTCACCAGCGCCGTGGGCCGCTCGGTCGCGGGCACGCTGGATCCCGAGCGGGCGTTCGAGTCGATCACGTCGACGGCGGTCCTGGAGGGACTCAAACTCGACGGCATCGGCGTTCTGCCACTCGGCGAGGTGCCCGCGTTCGGCGAGCACATCGCGACCGAAGCCGATCGACCCCTCCTACGCGCGGCCATGCTGGCCGAGATCGCACAGCTGCCGCGGCAGCTCGAGGTGCACGGCGAGCGCTGCAACCCCCTGGGCTGGCTGCCCGAGGATGTGCGCGATGGGCGGGTCACCGCGGCGGCGATCCCGTTCGGCGCGGGTGGGCGACCAGTCGGCGTGTTGATTGCCTGGCGCGAGCTGCTGGCGCGTCGGCCCGCGTACTTGAATCAGGAAGACCTGCTCGTGCTCAAGACCCTGGCCGACTACGCTGCTGTCGCGCTCGAGACCGCGCGGCTCGCGCACGAGACGGCACGCCTGCACCACGAGGCAGGCCAGGCCGAAGCGCGGCGGGAGATGGAATCGCTGCGCCAAGTGTCGCGGCTCAAGGATGAGTTCCTGGGCCAGGTGTCGCACGAGCTGCGGACACCACTGACCATCATCCACGGCTACTCGGAGCTGATGGTCGATGGCTTCGTCGACAACGAGGACCTCGTGCGGCAGAGCGCGAACGAGATCCACGCCAGCTCGACGCTGATGCTGCGGCTGGTCGACGATCTCCTGGACACGTCGCGCCTGGACTCCGGCCGCATCGAGCTGAAGCGCGACGAGCTCGATCTGACGGCCTGGCTCGAGCGGGTCGCGGCCAACTTCTCGCAGGCGGTGGCCACGCACCGCGTGGTTGCCGATGTGCCGCAGCGGCTACCGACGCTGAGTGCCGATCCGTACCGGCTCGGGCAGGTGATGAACAACCTGCTCTCGAACGCAGCTCGCTATTCGGCGGCCAACACGTTGATCCGCGTGTCGGCCACTGTCGTCGGCGACTCGGTCGAGATCACCGTTTCGGACGAGGGGTCGGGCGCGACGCTGGCGGTACGTGGCACCGGGCTCGGGCTGGCGGTGGCGCGGCAGCTGGTCCAGGCGCACGGCGGCACGATCGGCGTGCGCAGTCGGGTGGGCGAAGGCTCGACGTTCTGGGTGCGGCTGCCGCTCCGTTCTCCTGTTGCGGGGCCCACGGCGATCGAGCCAGTGGCCGCGCTGGCGCTCTCGGCCTAGCCGCGCAGGGCAGTCAGTCTGGCGCGGGGCGCGTGACGGGGTCCGCGCGAGTGGGCTTCGGCATGTGGCCGCCCGAGCCCAGATGCAGAAAATTGCCGATCACGGTCGGGACGTCGCGGCTCGCGCGGCGCAGATGTTTGAGGAGCGGCTCGCCGTGTGAGTGGTACACCGCCGCGGTCGGCTGGTAGGCGATCAGATAGCCGCGCTCCTGCATGGTGCGCACCCAGGCGATGTCTTCGGCGCCGCCGATGGCCTCGTCGAAGGGCAGGTCGAGCCACAGCGACCGGCGGAAGGCTCCGTTGGCGTTCGAGAACAGCGGTCGCGTTGACAGGATCCTGGGTTTGTCGCTCAAGACGCCCGTGAGGCGCATGCCGGCCAGCTCGAGGATGGTGGCGTTGGCGCGCGGGAGTTGTCGGCCATAGACCCCGGCGACGCGGGCCTGACGGAAGGGCTCGATGAGGCGCCGCAGCCAGTCGGGGTTGGTTGGCAGCGAGTG
>WNGF01009641.1_pt1 | contig 11064 bp, 14 predicted proteins | sample 5400641 | NCBI WGS metagenome assembly WNGF01 (sample SAMN13153371, study PRJNA577476) | soil metagenome | isolation source: 80 cm soil or saprolite under grassland replicate 2 | place: USA:California | collected 2016-06-15 | reverse complement strand
GAAGTCGCAGCGGCGGATAGTCGAGGCCGTAATCCTTCTCGTATGCCTTGTGCTTCACCCGCTCGTAAAGCGCGAAGTAGCCTCGGCAAAATCCCGTCAATGAATTAGCAGAAGCTTCATCGGGCGATAACCGACGCGCCTCTTTCAGAACCTCGCTGCCCCAGTAAAAAGCGTTGACGGTGTCATGCTGATAACGCACGTGCCTCGTTGTGCCACCGATCCAGCGGCGCAGTTGAACCCCGCCGAGAAAAAGCGCAATGATCAAAAGCGCAAGCAATGCGCGCCGGACAAATTTACTGGCGTAGGTTTGGCTAAGCAGCGCGCGAATGGCCATTGGATACCCGTGAAAAAGACAGCGATTCGATTCGAAAAGTTACAAGAGTTTCTTCGAAATGTGTTCTCTCCATTCGCTCGTGGCTGTGGCGATAGCTGTATGAAAGTACTAATTCAGTCCGAGAATCTGGCTTCTGCCAAATGCGCGCCAGAGCATGAAATTTGGCTCCAGCGGTAGGATTCGAACCTACGACCAATCGGTTAATCCCGACTGCGTCGGGACTCTATTACTGAGCTACGATTTCACCTTTAGCAAGCGGTCGCGGATCAGGCGCGCAGACTTCCACGATTTGATTTCACGCTCGCGGCGCATGGCGCTAGAGCGGTCGGGATGCTCTTCGGACCAGATCACAATCCAAGGACCGTTTTTACGCGCAAATTTTCCAGCGACTTTGTCGGTTCGATTGTGACTTGAAATCCGGTTCTCAAGATTATCGGTGTGACCAACGTAAAAGCCTCCGCTAGGATTTTGAAGAATGTATACCCAGAACATTAAATTTGGCTCCAGCGGTAGGATTCGAACCTACGACCAATCGGTTAACAGCCGACCGCTCTACCACTGAGCTACGCTGGATTAACTAGTTGAGGATCAACGACTTCCGACTGACGTTTTTATTCCTTTCCATCTGCCCATTCATCGGCGAGAATAAGGGCATGCGGAAACCGAACAACGAGGAAGCAGTCAACATACAAGGAAGGGAATTATGAAGCGAAACATTAAAAAAGAAAGCTCGAAAACAACCAGATGGATTCGCGCCGGGGAGTGCCTTTACCGGTGGGCAGAGAACGGAATGTATTATTTCCGGGGACAAATTCGCGGTCGTCAATTCATGAAGTCGCTCCGAACGACCGACTTCGAGACAGCAAAGGCAGAGTTGGCGAAAAAGCGTCGAGCATTGGGTTATCTCGATTCCAAAGCATCAGATCGAACAACGCTCGCCGAATTGTGCGCTTCGATAAATCCGTCAATCAATTTCGACGGTAAACGGGTTAGCGATCACACTCGCGATTACCGGAAGCGCATCTTAGATCGAATCAACGAGGATTGGCCGACCGATACCACGACAACTCGCCTTAGCAAAATTCGTTCGAGTGATTGCGACCGCTGGTTGGCGAAGTATGACTTTGGCGCATCAACGCGCAATGAATACGTTTCCATGCTCAAGGGAATATTTCAAGTTGCTATTCGAGACCATTTGATGATTGAGAATCCAGCAGCGCACCTAAAATGGGCGAAGCGTAAGGCTCCGAAAAGGCTCACTCCCTCCTACGACGAATTTCAAGCAATCATCGCCAACATACGGGAGCAGAAATTCAACGGGAACGGCGAAGGCAGCAAAGGTCTGAGCGCAATCCTTACCGCTAGAGTGAACGCGAGCGCGGATTTTCTCGAAGCAATGGGGCGTTTGGGCTTGGGACAGGCGGAACTCGCTCCCATGACTCGAAGGGACGTTGATTTTCGCACAGGCCAAGTCTCTGTCCTGCGAAAGAAAACCGGAGAGCGTTTCAAAATTCCGATCTATCCTTGGGCGCGTTCGCTGCTTGAAAGGTTGTGTATCGGGAAACGCCACCACGAACGATTGTTTGAAATCTTGGATGCGAAGAAGGCGCTGGCGGCTGCTTGTGAGCGGCTGGACTTCCCGGCCTATAGCCAACGGTCTTTTCGCCGAATGTTCATAACGCACTGCTTGGAAAAGGGAGTAGATGTTAAGACGGTTAGCCAATGGCAAGGACACAAGACAGGGACTCTAATCCTGTCCACCTACTCGCACGTTCGCCCTCTGCACTCTCAGAAAATGGCTGAACTTATTAGCGACGATAACAGCAGCGGCGATGATTCCAGCAACACAACTACTACTAAGGTTGTTCCAATGAAAGGTGGTGCCGCGTGATTAGATCGTGGCGAGATTACCATCCCGATTTGAAACAACCTGATCCAACAAAGGCACCCGCTGAGGATGTGTTGCGTGCGATGGAAGCACAAGGTTGGAAAACGGAATTTGATAAAGCAAACATCTTCATCTTGGAAAATTGGCATTGTGGTCTAATTCTCCGGGATAAGCCACCACGCAAAGCTGTCGAGTTAATCAGAGCAGCTAACATTTGCACCATGTCCTCTGACCCTGTGAAAGCGGTTGCTTGGTATGTTAAGAGGCGGAAACGCCTTGCCCTTCGCGGTCATCGACCCAGTAAAAATCGGGACGAAAAATAGTCTAACTCCGTCCCGGTCGTTCTTCGGAAAACGCGCTTTAGTTAGCGCGTGAAGACAACAAGCAAAGAACAACCCGAAACGGCTCCCTTAGACGCAGGCCAGCAGAATTGCGTCGTCGTCAATGGCCGCGGTGCGTTGAGGCTAAAGGAGGCTGCTCACTACCTCAACATGTCCCCGGTAACAGTTCGCCGAAAGGTGGACGATGGACTTATTCATCCTAACCGGACAGTGCGCTATCTATTGTTCCCGGTTGCGGAGCTAAACCGCTTCCTGATAGAAGAAAGCAACCGAGCGCGTCGCTCAGAACTCCCTCCACAGAACCGTCCCGGCTCTAAGACTTGGCGAACGGCTGTGGCTAACTCTAGGCAGAATAAACCGCGAAGGAAAGCAGCGTGAAAAAGATTCCATTAACCAAAACACGTTGGGCTCCGAAGTCACCAAAAACTCCCTTTGCTCTCGTTGATGACGAAGATCACGAAAGGTGTTGTAAGTATGAGTGGAAAGTTGGTGCCTGCGGTGATGCCTTTAATCATATTGGTCTTACCATGCATCGCTTCATTCTTAATCTTAAAGTTGGGGATGGACTTCACGGCCATCATGTAAACCGAAACCGACTCGACAATCGGCGTTCAAATCTGCTGGCTGTAACTCCGGCTCAACATGGCTTCTTACATAGGGGACAGCGACGAAAAGCAGCAGCCAAGGCCAAGACCGCCGCAGTCAAAAGGAGAGCGACATGAAAATACAGCACAAGCTTCCAATACAAAAACGCACGACTGGCAGCGAGCACTGTGCTTCGAGCCGAAAAACCTTCACCGCAGTTATACCGATCTTTGCTCCCATTCGTCACGCTAACCTAAGAGGCAACGCTCCGTGGAAATTTCCAACAGGGACACGGATAGATGAGGAGGGACGGGCGCTTGTTCCTTACAAGTTGTGAAAACAATTCCACTCACCAAAGGCCGCGTAGCTCTTGTTGACGACGAGGATTATGAATGGCCTCAAACGCGCACAAAAATGGCGTGCGGTAATTTATCTTAATCGACATCAGATTTGCCTTGGCTGTTTCGATAGTCCAAAACTAGCTGCGGTTGCGCGTTGGAAAGCTGAAGTGAAATACTTCGGCGAATTTTGCAAATTTCATACCAACATGGCGAATAAAAACTTCGACTTACTCGAAAAAGCGCGCGAGCGTTAACTGCGCCTAACAAGTTGTAACATGAACACTCTAAAAGAAAAAGCCAGCCATAGGGGATTTAATCCTACAGCTGGCTTTTCAAACCTTCAAGTCCCCACCACCGCCACAGCAGCGAGAACCAACAATCACAAACCTTCACACAACATGAATGCTTATGAAATCGTCGTCTAAGAAGAAACGTCCTGCGGATTCCCAAACGAATCAAGTTTCTTTTTCACCAGCAAAAACGGCGCTGGATCAAAAGCAAGTCTCATGGTTCAAGAGCGCAACCAGCAAGCTTCCCTCCAAAACTTCGACGCTCCGAGAAGTGTTTGACGTTATCGAAAACGGAAAGCTTCCCCTACAGGACAAGATTCGGAAGCTTCAAGACGAATGGCTACGGGCCAAGGAGCAACACGGGGAGAAGTCCGACGAAGCCAAGGCCATCTATAAAAAGAAACAGGCACTAAAGGAAAAGTCTTGGCTTCCAGCTGTCAGCTTATCCGCGTTGTTCAATGGGAAGCGAGCTAACGAAAATGTCTCGGAGCACACTGGCCTTCTCCAAATCGACATCGATCACTTGGAATCGCCGACCGAGTGGAATCGCGTTTGTAAGCTTCTTCAAGGCTCCCCGCATATCTGGAAGATTTGGCGCAGTATCTCCGGGGATGGAATAAAAGCGGCTATGCTAATTCCTCCCGACACCAAGACGCACAGGGATGCGTTTAAAGCAGCAGCAGCGCACGTCCACGAGCTAACCGGGAAAGACATTGACGAGGCTTGTAAAGACCCGGCTCGGATTTGTTTCCTGTCTCGGAGCAAGGTGTGGACTAATCCGAAGGCGTTTCCAATAGAACCTTTGCCGCCTGTCTCCGGTAATGGCTCAACACATCCTGTAATACCTATCACTGACCTTGATCCTCTAAAGCAGCGTGCTAGGACATTGGCCGAAAAATGGTTCAGACAACCAATCACTACAGAATGGAAAGTTAACAGTAAAGGTAGATGGTTTCTATCGTGTCCGTGCGCCGACTCCGAGCGCGAACATACAACGGAGAATAAGACTTGGCTGTGGCTTAACCCTGAGTCAGTGCCTCAGCTATTTTGTAATCACATCCTGTGTAGCGACCGAGTAGCAGCATTCAACCTGTGGTTTGCAAAAGAATTGAAAACGGAAGCTACGGGCACTTACACAGTTTTATCAGCTGCGGAAATTTTAAAGCTACCTGTTGATGAACATGATTGCTTGTTTGGTGATCGTTTATTAAGCAAGGCCGGAAAACTAGACATAGTCGGCCAACCAGGTCTCGGTAAAACTCGCCTAGTCTTACAGTTTGTAGCAGACAGCTACTACGGCCACAAATGGCTAGACATCGAGACTCACGCACGCGGGATTCGGTGGCTAATTCTTCAAACCGAAAACAACATTCGCCGATTACAGACCGACATTCGGGCACTCAAACGGGAATATGGAAGCGAGTGGCTAGAGCACGTGTTTATCCACGTTGTAAAAACGGATATGGATGGAGTTGTTGGGTTGGACAAGAATTTTGAAAAGCTTAAAGCCACCATTCAGCAGTATGCTTTCTGCGGTGGGCTTATTATTGATCCTCTGCGGGACTTTGGTATTGGTGATTTGAACTCTGACGAGGGAATGACGCTAACGTGCGGTGCGTTAGGCCAGTTGTATCGTATTGGTAATCCTGATAGGGCAATCGTCCCTGTTCATCATGCCCTCCCCGGCAAAGCTGGTGCATTAAAGGCTACGGGATATGAACGAATTGGCTTTGCACGGAATAACAAGGTGCTGGTGGGTTGGGTGCGAGCGCAAATCAACATAGCTCCAGTTTCACGGGACGACAACGAACAACTGGTCATAGCGTGCGGAAAGAACAACGATGGTAAAGAGTTTCCGCCTTTCGGTGTAAAACTCGATCCTCATAAAATGATTTATGAAGTTGATTCGACCTTTGACCTTACGGAATGGGAAACACAAGTGGCTTCTGGTAAGCGTGAGGGAAAACAGACAATAAACAAAGTTGCTGGGGACATAGGAGAATTTCAGGATTGGACATATTCCAAATTAGTCGATGAGATCGGACGCAAGGCTGGGTGTGCTAGGTCAACTGCCCAGAAGCTTATCAAAAAAGGAGAACACACCAAGTGCTTTAAAAAGAGCCGTAGAACAAGCCTTTATTCATCATGCTTTTAACCCTACATAAACCATATACTTATTGGACTTACGACTTGCGTCCCAGGAGGGCTATTTTTGGGTGCGAGCTAAAAACGCTCGTTTTTCTCACTCGGATGACGCTCGTTTTACCGCTCGTTTCGCTACGAAATACACGCACATACCTTATGTTACGCCAGAGACTTATAACACAACCAGACCGATTTTTAGACCGACGTTTAGACCGCAGTCTATTTCACGCGGTTAGACCGCAAGACCGACTCCCTTATAGTCGGTCTCGGTCTTACTACCGCGGGTGCGGTCTTGAAGGAGCGTTAAAACAAATATGAAGACACCCACACTCAACTAACAAAATGAAAAGGACAACAATATGAAAATTGAAACCATGATCGTAAGACCTGAAGAATTTAGGAAGTATTTTCAGGCCGACCGAAACCAGCTATCTGACTTTTTGACCAATGGGTTTAGGACAAAGACGGAGCGTGGCTTATGGAAAAAGGTTCGACAGCGTATTACAAAGCATAAGAATAAACATGATACTCCTTATCAGTGTCCGCCTGGTCATTGTCACTTGCTAATACGCAAGCAGGACGACACAGTGCTTATGATATGTGAATCGATAGGTAACAACTGATTATGCCTAACGACACTCTCACTCAGGTTCTCCTGAAACTGGTTCTTTGATGCGGGTCGCTGAGTGCGTTCAAAAAAAGTGTAACACTGAAATACAAAAAGTGACTTGTGAAACTGGACACTCCGAAATCGTAACAAAGCTTATGACTAGACAATTAAAACATTTAAAGAAACTTAATTCCGACCTAACTGTGCGTGCTAAGTCTGTAGCCACATTAAAGAAAACGCTTCGGCGTAAACGTATTTTTAGAATTCTCCAGTTGCCCATCAATGAGATCGCACGCGCATATCTGCAAGAGCGAATAGGCGCCAAGCAAATAGCGAAGCGAATAGGGCTGAGTCATCAGTGGCAAGTGATACGTGTGCTGAAGTTGTTAGGAATTTATGAACCTGGATCCATTGAACACCAAAAATGAAACAACGAAAATACAAGGCTCGTAAACTCCGAGGAAACAAAAACGCTTCCAGAGCGTATCGCCGACGCAACGACAACGACATTAACTTCCAACGGAAAGTTGTCGATGCTCGTTCAGCAGTCCGCATTTCTAACAACCAGCAACAGCCACAGCAACCCGCAGTGAGACGTTTAGGCGTCGCTGCCGAGCGTGCTGTATCAGGCTTTCGATGGAATGGAAAATACCACCTTGGATACACACTATGAAAAACCAAACACCACCCACATTAAACGAAGACATCAAGCGGCAGGCCAAACTCTACGTTCCCCTGTTCAGCATGGCTTTGAGAATAGCAATATCTGATGGCAATACGGAAAAGCTCAAGTGGCTGGCTGTCCAAGCACACGAACATTATACCAACCTCAGTTGCTACATTGACAAGTGTGACCCGACCATTGACCTTGACCCAGAGATCATCGTGCTGGCTGACTATTTCCTTGAAACAGCACAGGACATTGAGAAGGCGTTAAAGCGTCCGCTAGACGGCGAAGAATGGAAGGAACAATCTGGCTAAAAAAAGAGTTTGCCTTCGCTCAACTCCAACACGATTATCCTTTGTAGCAGCAACAGTGAAAGTGGGGAACTGTGAGTAACTGGTGCGAGCGTTCGAAAGAAGCTTTGGTTAGGAATTTCTGAAGCTTGGCATAGGACGGCGAAACAAAATAGTTGGCGTGTGTTAAATCGCGCCAGCAAGTTAAACCGTAGTCATAAAACCTATGTCATATGAAATGCTGGTATCAGTTCAAGAACCGTGTTAACGGGGAAATCGAAATCTCCATCATGGAGGAAATCGGAGGCTGGGGCGTCTCAGCCAAGCAGTTTCGGGATGACTTAAAACATCTAGGCGAAACCGAGCCGATTCACCTTCATATCAACAGCGACGGTGGAGACATCTTCGCCGGCAACGAGATTTACAACGCCTTGCTAGAGCACAAGGGCAAGGTGCGTGTTTCGGTTGGAGCGTTGGCCGCGAGCATGGCGTCAGTCGTTGCTATGGCTGGGGATGAAATCTCGATTGCCGAAAACGGTATGCTAATGGTACATGACCCTTGGTCAATGATGGCCGGCGATAGCGAGGAATTTCGCAAGACGGCGGACACACTCGATGACCTCAAAGCTGGGATTGTTAAGGCGTATCAGCGGCAGACTAATCTGAGTCCAACGGAAATCTCCGCGTTGATGTCGGATGAGACTTGGATGACTGCGGAGGAGGCAGAGCAACTAGGCTTTGTCGATTCGATCACACCCGGCGACAAGGCGGACTCGGAGAAGGCAAAAAACTTTAACGTGGGACGTTTCCGCAACTCGGCAGCGTTCCGAAACCAATTAGAAGGAAATAACAAATTGAAGACGAAAGAAAAATTACTTAACAAAAACGGGGACGGTGGCAATGGCGGCCAGCCGTCCGAAGATGATTTGAAAGCGCAGGCTGATGAATTGTTCAAGGCTGAGCGCGGACGAATTAACGAGATTCAAGAGATTGTCGATCTAGTCAAGAAACGTGACAACATCGACTTCTCGAACGAAGCACGTAAGGCCATCGCGGACGGTATCAGCGCGGATACATTCAGCAAGGCACTCGTCAACAGTGACCGTTTCAAGTCCATCCAAGTGATTGGCTCCGGTCGGGAGTCATTCGCACGTCGCGGTGAGCGTGGTAACAGTCTTGGAGACTTCTTTGCCAACAGCGAAGCGTTCCAAGCGTTGAAGGCACGTGGCTCTCTGCCGAAGGGCAAGACGCTAAGCATTGATATTCCATATTCATTTTTTGAATATCGCAACTCGATGCGCGCTGCATTTTTCAATGCCACACCGACCACTGGGGCTGGCCTAACGAACGTGGATCACTTGGGCGGTGAGGTTCGCGGCTACCTAGCGTTAATGCAGCCCAAGATTGCAGATGTTGTTGGGCGATTTGGAACAGGCGGCTCTAGCGTCACGTATATTCAGGAAACTGCATTTACTAACACAGTGGCTAGTGTTGCTGAAGGTGTTGCTAAGCCAGAAGTTGTATTTTCTCTGGCAGAAGTCACTGCCGCGGTGCGTAAGATCGCAGCGTTCACAAAGATGAGCGATGAGCTCATTCAGGATTACCAGCGAACCATTTCCTTTATCAACTTGAAGATGCAAGGCGCCACGTTGTTGGCCTTAGATGATCAAATCCTGAACGGCAACGGCACTGCTCCGAATCAACGTGGAATCCTGCAAACGGCAGGTATCCAGACTCAGGCAAAGGGCGCAGACACAAACTTTGACGCCATTTACAAGGGACTTACAAAGGTGCGCACAGTGGGGTTGTTTGAACCGGATTGTGTAGTGATTCATCCTAACGACTTTCAGTTGCTCGTTTTGGCCAAAGACACCGCAGGCCAATACCTTGGTGGTGGCCCGCTGACGGGTGCTTATGGAAATGGCACCTATGCGGGTGCTACTCCGGGCGTAATGACGCCTCAGCTTATTTGGGGCAAATTGCCCATCCTCACAACTGTGATCGCTCAGGGCACAGTGCTTGTTGGGTCGTTTGCGATTGGCTGTGAGTTCTATGATCGTCAGGGATTGACGATTGATATGACAAACTCCGACCAGGATGACTTTATCAAGAACCTGCTCACGCTGCGTGCTGAGCTGCGTGGCGCAAACACGGTGCCTCACCCGCTGGCCTTCTGCCAAGTGACAGGCATTTCATAAAAGATGTGGTAAAAGCGTCGCGGGTGGGATGCTTCCGTGGTTTTCCTACCTTGCCCATTCGCGACGCCTACCCCTTTAACTAATTCGATGACCCACCACCACCGCCATGAAGATAGAAGAACAAGACGAAGCGACCCGTGCTGCGCTCGCGTACGAGGCTCGTGCGTTGACCGAGGCAACGGAGCGGCTCCTAAAGCTGCTGGATGAGTTTAGTCTTCTGCCGGTCGAGGGGTTGGATTCCGGTTTTCGCTGGAATCTCGTTTCGCAGCCGGACGAAAAACGCCTAGTGCTCTGTGTCGATTGGGAGGAGTAGCGCGAGCGTTTCTCCGAGGGTAAAGACCCTGCACCCCTCCCACAAAACGATTCTGGCGCAATCCTCGCGCACGGATCTTTACCCATTCGGGCGATAAAAACGCATTCTTCACACACAAAACCCACACGCTTCGGGTGTATCCGGGATGCGATCGCACTCCGACTTTTTACAGAGGGAACGAAAAAAACTGTCGCCATCACCAGACTTTTCCCGGATATATGTTCAAATGAACATTCAAAAAGACCAGTATCCACCAGCAGTAATCGAATCCGTTTGGCGTCGCGTCCCGAAAACGCCTATGCGGGAATTAGAGGAAAATTGGGCGAGTGTCCGGCATCATTTTCGGAACGTCCCGAAGATAGACGAACCGTTGCCGGAATTTATCACGTTGGATTTATCCTTCGTCCGCCGATCTATCGAATTAGCGATTTGTCCGAGCGGATTGAAATTGTAACCGAATCGCCTTCACCCGTAAACGCCCCACACGTTCAGAGCGAGCGTCGTGGGGCGTTTTTACATCTTCAACCCATCTGTCCATTCATCTGTCTCCGGTCGGTTTCCGGTCGCATCCTTTCGGGTGCTTTCATAGGTAGCGCACCTGAGAAAAACCCGCCCGGAAACGTTAACAGCCGACCGCTCTACCACTGAGCTACGCTGGATCTTTTTCTCTCGCGGTTGCGGAGCGTGAATCTTGCCCGCGCGATACGCGGCGGCAAGTGCCAATCGGCGAAATCCGACCAATTTGAAAAATTGGTTGCGGGGGCGGGATTTGAACCCGCGGCCTTCAGGTTATGAGCCTGACGAGCTACCAGGCTGCTCCACCCCGCATTTTGAGAATAGTTTCGATGTCTAAGTTGTGCAAATCCGAAAAACCATTTGTTCGATGGGAACGACCTAAAATAACGATCTGTTTGCGTTCGCCGCGGGGTGTGACTTCGTTGAAGCGTGACCAAAAGATCTTCTGGCAAAACAGGAGCCGAAAAAATCCTCGTCGGTACAGCCAGCTGGTCGGATCCCGGGTTTGTCGAGCGTTGGTATCCGAAAAAGATGCCCGCTGGCGAG
>WNGF01009640.1_pt1 | contig 11064 bp, 7 predicted proteins | sample 5400641 | NCBI WGS metagenome assembly WNGF01 (sample SAMN13153371, study PRJNA577476) | soil metagenome | isolation source: 80 cm soil or saprolite under grassland replicate 2 | place: USA:California | collected 2016-06-15 | reverse complement strand
CGATCTGCTCCGGCAGCCGCACCTCCGGAAGGGCGGCGAGCTCGACCGGCACGGGCGCGCGCAGCGCGAGCGCCTCGAGCGCCGGAACGAACCCGCGCTCGGTGAGCACCGAGGGGTGGACGCCGCTCGCGAGCTCGCGCAGCTCCTGGAGCCCGAGCGCGAGCTCGTCGATCGCGGCATCGAGCAGCGCGCCGTGTCCGTTCTCGTCCGCGGCGCGAAGCCGGCCGATGGTCAGGAGCACGGCGGTCAGCCGCTGCTGCGCGCCGTCGTGGAGGTTGCGCTGGATCCGGCGCCGCTCGGCGTCGGCGACCTCGACGAGTCGCGCCCGCGACGCGCGCAGCTCCGCCTCGGCGCGCTTGCGGTCGGTGATGTCGCGCAGGAAGCCGGTGAAGGTCGGCGGCCCCGGGATCTCGATCCTCGTGATCGTCAGCTCGACCGGGAACTCCGTCCCGTTCTTGTGCATGCCTGTCAGCTCGAGCCGCTTGTCGAGGACGACTGGATGCTCGGTCTCGAGGAACCGTGCGAGGCCCTTGCGGTGGGTGGGGCGCAGTGCCGGCGGCACGATCAGGTCGGCCATGTCGCGGCCGATCGCCTCGTGCGCGCGGTAGCCGAACGTCGTCTCGGCCGCATGGTTCCAGTCGAGCACGCGGCCGTGGTGGTCCATCGTCACGACGGCGTCGAGCGCCGCCTCGAGCATCGCCCGCAGCCGCGACTCGCTCGCCCGCACCTCGGCCTCGGCCAGGCGGCGGGCGACGAACTGGCCGACCTCACTGCCGAGGACGCCCATCGTCTGGAGCAGCCGCTGGTCGGGATCGCGTGCCTCGTGCGAGAAGAACTCCATCACGCCGACGATCCCGCGCGGGCTCCGCAGTGGGAACCCGAACGCCGCGTGGAGCCCGGCACGCCGGGCCGCCTCCGCGCGCGGGAAGTTCCGGTCGTCCGGGGAGTCGACGATCCATGCCGGCTGCCCGGTCAGGAGAACGCGGCCGGGAAGCCCCTCGCCGGAGCCGAGCGTCAGCCGCTCGCTCAGTGCCTCGAACTCCGGGGCTCCGTCGCCGGCGTGCCAGGTGCGCACGCAGCGCAGGCGCCGGTCGCCCGGCCCCACTTCCCAGACCGCGCCGAGCTCCCAGCCGAGCGAACGTCCGATCGCCTCGAGCGTCCTCGCATAGACCTCGACAGGAGCCTCGGTTTCCGCGAGGATCTGGGCGACCTCGTGCTCGACGCGCTGCAGGCTCTGCGCGTCAACGATGACTGACATGGGCACTGCTGACGCTACACCCGTCGGAGGCGAAACGGAAGACGCCGCGCGGTCGCTCCGCGTGGTCGTCGCCGACGACAACGCCCTGCTCCGGGAAGGGATCGCATCGCTGCTCGTCGATGCGGGTCACGAGGTCGTCGGCCGCGCGGTCGACGCGCCCGACCTGCTGCTGAAGGTCCGCTCGTACGCGCCCGACATCGCGATCGTCGACGTGCGGATGCCGCCCGGGAACGCCGACGACGGGCTCGTCGCGGCCGCGGAGATCCGGCGGACGTATCCGGACGTCTCCGTCCTCGTCCTCTCGCAGCATCTCGAGCCCACGTACATGCTCGAGCTCGTCGGCGACGACGCCTCCGGCGTCGGCTACCTGCTCAAGGACCGGGTGCGCGACGTCGGCGAGTTCGTCGACGCGGTCGAGCGCGTCGCGGCCGGGGGGACCGCCTTCGACCCGGAGGTCGTGAAGACGCTCGTCGGCGGCCACCGGCGCTCGGTGCTCGACGAGCTCACCGAGCGGGAACGCGAGGTGCTCTCGCTCATCGCCGAGGGACGGTCGAACCGCGCGATCGGCAAGCAGCTCTTCCTCAGCTCGCGCGCCGTCGAGCGAAACGTCCAGTCGATCTTCAGGAAGCTCGGCCTGCCGGACACCGAGGACGACAACCGCCGCGTGCTCGCGGTGGTCGCGCTGCTCGGGCACTAGCAAAGCAAGTCGGCGGAAAACCGACAGCGTCGCGCCGGTCAGGAGCCTGGTGCCCAGGCTCGCCGGCGGCGAGGCTTGCCCGGTCACTCCACAACACGCAAAGGAGACCGAGATGAGCCTCGACCTGGAAGCACTGGAGACCAGCTTCGACCTCGTCGCCCCGCGCGGCGACGAGCTGATGGACGAGTTCTACGCGCGCCTGTTCGACGCGGCGCCCGCCGTGCGGCCGCTGTTCCCGCCGGATCTGCATAGCCAGAAGACGATGCTGCTCGCCGCGCTCGTCCTGCTGCGCAAGTCGCTGCGCAACCTCGACGCGATCGTGCCGACGCTGCGCAAGCTCGGCGCGTGCCACGTCGCCTACGGCGCGAGGCCGGAGCACTACCCGGTGGTCGGCGCGACGCTCATTGCCTCGCTCGCGGCGGTGGCCGGCCACGACTGGAAGCCGGAGTACGAGTCGGCGTGGGCCGGCGCGTTCGAGATCGTCGCGGCGACGATGCTCGAGGGAGCGGCGGAAGCAGAGCTGCTGGCGGTCGCCTGAGCCCGGGCGAATGCTTACGGAATTCTTACCCCCGCGCCTTTTCGCACGTGCGGGCGTGCGAGATACTCGGGGCCGCTAACCGCGACTGCCCAGCAGCAAGCGATCCAGGGGCTCGACGGCCCGTCCGGGCGTCGACGCGACGGCCGTGCAGCCGACCGTGCTCGTCGGAGAGGAGTTCCGATGCCCAGGATCATGGTCTTGGCCTTTGTCGCCGTCCTCGTGCTGTGCGTCCCGCCGGCGGCATCCCCGACACGCGAATCTGCTTGGCGCACGCTGGACGGCTCTGGCAACAACCCTCGGCACCGCGCCTGGGGGGAGGCCGGCAACACGTACCTTCGCCTCGCCCCGGCGAACTACGCCGACGGGGTCGCCCGGATGGTGGCGGGCCCGTCGCCGCGGTACGTCAGCAACCGCGTCTTCAACGACGTCGGCCAGAACCTGTTCTCCGAGAACGGCGTCTCGCAGTGGGCGTGGGCCTGGGGCCAGTACCTCGACCACGACTTCGGGCTGCGTGACGAGACGCCGGCGGAGAACGTACTGCTGCGGTTCGACGGCGGCGACCGGCTGGAGCAGTTCAGGAACGACCTCGGCGCGATCGACTTCGCGCGGACGCCCGCGGCCGCAGGCACCGGCGTCTCGACGCCGCGGCAGCAGATCAACACGATCAGCAGCTACAGGGACGGCTCCGGCGTCTACGGCGTGACGTCCTCGCGGCTCGAGTGGCTGCGCGAGGGGCCTATCGACGGAAACCTGAACGACAACTCGGCGCGGCTCCTCCTGCCGGACGGCTACCTGCCCCGCGCGGACGCCCGCGGCGCCGCCGCCGCGGCGCCGCCGATGGACCTCATGGGCGGCCTGATGGGGCGTCCGGCGGCGGCGGTGGTCGCGGGAGACGTGCGCGCGAACGAGAACATCGCGCTCACGGCGATCCACACGCTGTTCGCGCGGGAGCACAACCGCATCGTCGCGGCGCTGCCGCGCTCCGTCCCCACCGAGCTCAGATTCGAGATCGCCCGCCGCCTGGTCGGCGCCGAGATCCAGTACATCACCTATCAGGAGTTCCTCCCGGCGCTCGGCGTCAAGCTTGCCCCCTACCGCGGCTACGAGCCGAACGTGAACCCCGGCCTCGGCAACGAGTTCGCCGTGGTCGGCTACCGCGCCCACAGCATGATCCACGGCGAGCTCGACGTGAGCGTGCAGGCCGGCACCTATTCGCCCGGGCAGCTCGAGACCTTCCGGCGCGAGGGAATCGCGGCCGAGCAGGACGGCGACGGCGTCCAGCTCGTCGTGCCGCTGAGCCTCGCGTTCGGCAACCCGGACCTCCTCCAGGCGCTCGGCCTGGGCCAGGTCCTGCAGAGCCTGGCCGCCGAGCGGCAGTACAAAAACGACGAGCAGATCGACAACTCGCTCCGCAGCGTCCTCTTCCAGGTTCCGAAGCCCGGCGCCTCCGATCCCGCGGCGTGCGGCGCGCCCGTCGTGAATCCCGACTGCTTCAACGGCGTCGAGGATCTCGGCGCGATCGACATCCAGCGCGGCCGCGACCACGGGATGCCGACCTACAACGAGCTGCGGCGGGCGTACGGGCTGGCTCCGAAGCCGTCGTTCACCGCGATCACGGGCGAGGCGACGGCCAGCTTCGCGGGCGTCGGCGGCCGGGCTCGCGTCAACCCGATCGACGACCCCCGCAGCCTCGCCTTCGTCCGGCTGCAGGACGCGCACGGAAAGGTCATCCCGTTGGACAGCGACGGCGCGCGGGAGGACGCGGTCGTCGGCATCCGCCGCACGACGCTGGCGGCGCGCCTCAAGGCGATCTACGGACGGGTCGGCAAGCTCGACGCCTTCGTCGGCATGGTCTCGGAGCGGCACGTGCGCGGGACTGAGTTCGGGCAGCTGCAGCTCGCGATGTGGAAGGCCCAGTTCCAGAGGCTGCGCGACGGCGACAGGTTCTTCTACCTCAACGATCCGCTCCTCGGTGCGATCAGACGGGAGCTCGGCCTCGACTACCGCCGGACGCTCGCGGACGTGATCCGGATGAACACGGGGGTGGCGCTCCAGCCGGACGTGTTCGAGGCAACGTGAAACTCTCAGCCGCCTCCAAGCGGATCGTTAGGTACCGCCCGCACGCTCATGGGGTCGGTGGTGCCTGCCGCCCCTGGCGGGCGCCGCCGGCGCCTCTCGCTTCGCGGGCGGCGCGGCGGGCGTGCCGGAGCGGCTCGGGGGTGCGGGCGTGCCGGGTCGAGGCCATGGCGACGGCCACCGCCACCTCGGGGTCCGTGCGCCACGCGCCGTGCACGGCGAGCGGCCGGGTGCCCGGCCGCGTCCGGAGCCAGTAGCCGACGAGCTCGTCCTCGAGATGGAGCGGGCTGCCCGCGCCGCGCTCGTCCGCGGGCCACGCGCCCCGAGCGAGCAGGGTCCGGTGCGTGACGCCCACCGTCGGCAGCTCGAGCACTTCGCCGAGGTGCAGGGCGAGGCCGGCGCGGCGCGGGTGGTCGCGGCCGGTCGCGTTCACGAGCAGAACGTCCGGTCGCCGGGGGAGCGCGCGCACGGCCGCCTCGAGCAGCTCTCCCTCGCGGAGCGCGAGCAGCCCGGCGTCATAGCCCGCGCCGGCTGCACCTTCGATCGCGGCGACGTCTCCTGCGAGCGCCGCGGCCGCCCAGCCGCGGTCGCCCGGGCGGCCTGGACCGGATGGGCCGCGCTCGAAGCAGACGAAGCAGGCGCCGACGCGGGTCGCGTCCGTCGGGCTCCACGGAGGTGGGCTCGCCGACGCCAGCGCGAGCTGGGTCGCGATCAGCTCCTCGGGCGCCCGGGGCCAGCTCACGACGGGCACGCGCGTTGCGCGGCGGTCAGTCCTGGCAGATGCCGGCGACGCGCGCCTGGGTCAGGCGCAGCAGGTCGGCCGTCGCGAGGCGGATCGACTCGTCGTGCGACCCCGCTTCGAGCACGACCGACTCGCGCTCCGCGAGCCGCGACTCGACGACGACCGGGTCGCGATGGGCTCCGCCGAGCGGCGGCACCGCGCCCAGCTCGAACTCCGGATAGGCGACCCTGAGCTCGTCCTCGCTCGCGAGCTGAAGCTCCTTGCGCTTCTGGCCGAAGAGGTCGGCGAGCTTCCCGAGGTCGATCCGCTCCGATGCAGGCACGACCGCACGGAGGTGCCCGCCCGGCGTCTTGACGATCAGCGTCTTCGCAACCTCCGTGGGTGAGAGCCCGAGCGCCTCCGCCTCGGCGACCGCGGTCTCGGCGTGGCCGTGCGCGAGAAGCTCGTACCGAGCGCCCGCCTCGTCGAGGACGCTCGTCAAGTGTGCGATTGCCATGGCAACCTCCTCTCGAGGCCTGATCCTAGCTTTGTCCTTCGGCCGCAGGAGCTTTGTCGAACACCACGTGCCCCGACGGGACGAACAGCACCGCCGACGGCGGCACCTGCAGCGGGCACCTCTGACGGTCCCTGGAACCGGTCGAGGTTGCGTCGTACGCTTCGGCGCATGCGGACATGCCCGAAGTGCGGGCGAGAGCAACGAAGCTCCTCGCTCACGGCGGCGGGGTCGAGGCGGCCGAGCGACTCGGCCGCGAGGCCGTCGCGTTCGCGGCGGCGAGCGACTTCCTCGACGCCCACGGCGACGCCCTCGTCGATCTCGCCGAGGTCCTGCGCCTGGCCGGCCGGCCGCAGGAGGCAGCGTCGCCGCTGCGGCACGCGCTCCGCCTCTACGAACAGAAGGGCAACGTCGCCTCGGCCTCGAAGGCGCGCGCGCTGCTCGGCGCGGTGAGCGCCGCGGCTGCCCCCGGCTCCTGACGCACGCGCGCCGGGCGGAGCGTCAGGCCGCCTCGGCGGCGGTCCCGCCGGGCGCGCCGAGCTCGGCGAGCCGTCGCCGGTAGCGCTCGACGTTCGCGAGCTTGATGCCCTCGTAGCCGCGCACCAGGTCGATCGCCTCGGCCACGGCGACCGCATGGTCGTAGCTCTCGCCGTCGAGCGTCGAGGTGAGGCTCGAAACCAGCGCCTGGTACTCCCGCGCGAGCGCGCGCTCGAGGCGGCGCACGCGGGCGTAGCCGAAGGGGTCGAACGGCGTGCCGCGCAGGAACCGCAGCCGCGCCAGCAAGACCAGCACAGGCTTCCACGCCGGCCCGAGCGCGATCTTCTTCTTGAGCCCCAGCGCGCGGAGGAACGGGGGGTGGAGCTGGTAGCGGAACCGCCGCGCGGTCGGGAACTGCTCGTGGAGCGACGCCTCGAACTCGGGAGTCGTGAGCATCCGAGCCACCTCGTACTCGTCCTTGTAGGCGAGCACCCGGTGCAGGCCCACTGCGACGGCACGGCTGAAGTCGGTCCGCGCCGTGACGCGCCGCTCCGCGTGCCACGCCTGCTCGACCGCGGCCAGATAGCTGCGCACGAGATCCTCTCCGCCGTACTCGGCGAGGTGGTGGGCCCGCACGGCCGCCGCTTCTCGGGTCACCCCCGCGAGCGGGCTCCCGTCGAGCGCATGGACAGGCCGCGGCGCGCCTGTGCGGGGGGCCGTCGCGGCGGCGAACAGGGTCGGCCTCGCGACGGCGACCCGGCCCCACCGGAAGGCGGCGAGATTGTCGGCGACGCCGACGACGTTCAGCTCGATGGCCCGCTCGATCGCCGCCGCCGAGATGGGAAGAGCTCCCGCCTGGAACGCGGCGCCGACGAGCAGGAAGTGACACGGGGTCGTGTGGCCGAAGAGCACGCTCGCAGCGCCGAGCGTGTCGAGCTCGAAGAGCTCCCGGACCGACGAGCGGATCCGGCCCAGAAGCTGCTCGCGCGGCGGGAACTCGAGCCCGACGGAGCCCTCCACCATCGCGCCGGTCGGCACCTCGCTCGTGGAGACGTAGGCCGCCGTCCTGCCGGGCTCCGCGTACTCCAGGTTGCGCGACTCGCTCCCCGTCAGGAAGTCGAGCGCCACGTAGCAATCGGCCTGGCCGCTGCCGATCCTGTTCGACGGCTCGATCCCTTCCGGGGCGAGGCGCAGGTGCGAGACCACCGGCCCCGCCTTCTGCGACAGGCCCGTCTGGTCGAGCGTCCGGACGTTCAGGCCGTCGACCAGCGCCGCGGTGGCGAGAACCTGGTTCACGGTGACGACACCCGTGCCGCCGACGCCGGCGAGGAAGACGTTGACCGTCGAGGCCTGCGGCGCGGGCGTCGGCTCCGGCACCTCAGGGGCGACGGGCACCTCGACGGGCGCCGCCTTCTGCGGCGCGGCGAGGTCGACGCTGACGAACGACGGGCAGTCGCCCTCGAGACAGGTGTAGTCGGTGTTGCACGACGTCTGGTCGATGCGCGTCTTGCGTCCCAGCTCCGTGTCGACGGGCTGCACCGAGAGGCAGTTGCTCTTGCGGCCGCAGTCGCCGCAGCCCTCGCAGACGTCTTCGTTGATGAACACCCGGGTCGTTCGCGGCGGCAGCTTGCCGCGCTTACGCAGGCGCCTGGCCTGGGCCGCGCACTGCTGCTCGTAGACGAGCGCGGTGACGCCCGGCACGTCGCGGAGCACGAGCTGCGCCTCGTCCAGCCGCGTGCGATCCCAGACCTCGGCGTTGCCGGCGACGCGCGCGCGACGACGACCCTTGTACCGGTGCGGCTCGTCGGTGCAGACGATCGTGCGCCGGATGCCCTCGGCCTCGAGCTTCCTCGTCAGGTCGGGCACCGAGAGGGCACCGGTGGCGTCCTGTCCGCCCGTCATCGCGACCGTCGAGTTGTAGAGGAGCTTGAACGTGATGTTCACGCCGGCGGCGACGCACGCCTGCACGGCGAGCTGCCCGGAGTGGAAGAACGTGCCGTCGCCGATGTTCTGGAAGAGGTGGCCGCCGTCGTAGGTGAAGGCCTGCCCGATCCACTGCGCGCCCTCGCCGCCCATGTGCGTCAGCCCGGTGACCGCGCTCGCTGGGCGATCCATCATCGACACGAGGCCGTGACAGCCGATGCCCCCGCCGGCGAGCGAGCCCTCGGGGACGACGGTCGAGCGGTTGTGCGGGCAGCCGCTGCAGAAGTAGGCGCTTCGCTGGACCGGCAGCACGGGAAGCGCGGCCGCCGCCCGCGCGGGCGCCTCGGGCACCTCGATACGGGGCGCGAGCACCCGGCGGAGCGCGGCGGCGACCCGCGGCGCGGTCAGCTCGCCGGCGGCGGGCACCAGCAGCTTCCCCTCGGCGTCCCGCTTGCCGAGGATCGCGGGCGCGTGCGCGGATCCGTACAGCGCGTTGCGCACGCTAGCCTCGAGGAAGCCCTGCTTCTCCTCGATCACGAGCACCGTCTCGAGCCCGCGTGCGAAGTCGCGCACGCTCTCCGGCTCCAGCGGATGCAGCATCCCGATCCGCATCGTCCGGATCCCGCGTCGCTCGGCGGTCGCCGCGTCGATCCCGAGATCGAGCAGCGCCTGGAGCGTGTCGTCGTACGTCTTGCCGGCGGCGACGATGCCGAGCCAGGCGTGCGCCGGGTCGATCTCGACCGTGTTCAGCGCATTCGCGCGCGCGAAGGCGCTCACCATCTGCCAGCGCGGCCCCGCCAGCTCCGGCTCGGCGACGGACGCGGTGCCCGGAGCGGGCATCGTCTGCTGCCGGTACGTCCAGAACCCGCCTTCCCACTCCACCTCGGGCACGACGATCTCGAGCCCGGCGAAGTCGCCGTCGACGCTCCAGGCGCCGTCGGCGACGTCCGTGACGACCTTCAGCGCGATCCAGCAGCCGGAGGCGCGCGAGAGGGCCACGCCGAGCAGGCCGAACCGGACGATCTCCTCGCTGTCGCGCGGTGCCAGCACCGGCAGGCCGTACGCCGCCAGCGTCGCCTCGCTCGCGGACGGGATCGTCGAGGACTTCGGGGCGGGATCGTCGCCGGCGAGGACGAGCACGCCGCCCGTCGGGCTCGCGCCGAACATGTTCCCGTTGCGGAACGCGTCGCCGGAGCGGTCGACACCCGGCGACTTTCCGTACCAGAGGCCGATCGTGCCGTCGTACGCCGCCCGGCGGCCCGGCAGCGGCAGCTGCGAGCCCCAGACCGCGGTCGCGGCCAGCTCCTCGTTCACTCCCGGCACGAGCGCGAAGTCGGGCCGGTCGCGGAGCTCCGGCAGCGACGCGAGCGCGAGGTCGAGGCCGCCGAGCGGGCTCCCGGGATAGCCCGAGACGAACGTCGCCGTGTGCAGGCCGCGCGCGTGGTCGCGCTCGCGCTGCTCGACGAGGAAGCGCGCGATCGCCGGGATGCCGCCGAGCAGCACCCGGCCGCTGTCGGGCCTGAACCGGTCGGCCGGCTGGTAGTTCCGGATGCCGACGTCGACGGCCGTCACATTCACCGAGTATGAACCTCGCCGCGGCAGCGCGCGAGACGCCCTACGTGGTACGCACGGGCGGATCCGTCTGGATCAGCCAGCTCGCGTCGAGCTCGCGGACGTCGTGGCACCCCATCAGCACCAGCGTGCGGCTGAGCTCGCTGCGGAGGATCTCGAGCACCCCCGCGACGCCGTCGCTGCCGGCGACCGCGAGCCCATACACGAACGGCCGCCCGACGAGGACGGCACGCGCGCCGAGGCTCAGCGCCTTGACGATGTCGGTGCCGCGGCGGACGCCGCCGTCGAGCAGCACCTCGGCGCGGCCGGCGACGGCGTCCGCGATCTGCGGCAGCATGTCGAGCGTCCCGACGCCCGACTCGAGCTGCCGGCCGCCGTGGTTCGAGACGACGATGCCGTCGACGCCGAGCGCCACTGCCTGCTCCGCGTCCTCGGGGTCCATGATCCCCTTCACGAACACCGGGCCCTGCCACTGCGAGCGCACCCAGTCGAGGTCGTCCCAGCTCATGTCGGGATAGAGGTAATCGGCCTGGAGCTGGACGGAGCGGATGCCGGCCTTCGCTCCCGGCTCCTCGAGCAGGTTGGCCAGCGAGATGCGCTTGTGCCGGACGAGGCCGTACGCCCAGCGCGGCCGAAGCGAGGCGGCGAGGATGCGGCGCGGCGTGAGCTCGGGCGGGAAGCCGAGGCCGCCCCGCAGCTCGGTCTCGCGCAGCCCGTAGGTCGGGACGTCGACGGTGACATAGAGCGTGTGGTAGCCGCCCGCCTCGGCGCGCCGCAGCATCTCCTGCATGTGGCGCCGGTTGTTGCCCCACGGGTAGAGCTGGAACGAGTGCCGCTCCGCCGTCGCGTCCGCGATCTCCTGCAGCGAGTAGGTGGCCGCGTTGCTCACGACCGCGCGCGTCCCGCAGCGCTCCGCCGCCTGCGCGGCGCCGAGCTCACCGCGCCAGTGCGAGAACCCCGTCAGCCCGGTGGGGGCGAGCAGGACCGGCAGCGACAGCGGCACCCCCGCGACGTCGACGCTGAGCTCCGGCTCGCCGACGCCCGTGAGGACGCGCTGCCGCAGGCCCCAGCGCCGGAACGCGTCGAGGTTCCGCTGGAGCGTCACGCCGTCCTCGGCGCCGCCGTCGACGTAGGCCCACACCATCCCCGGCACCGCCCGGCGCGCGGCGCGGCGGTAGTCCTCGACCGTGATCAGCAGCCGCGACTCGAGGATCCGATAGCGAAAGGTGGTCACTCTCGGTGGTCGAAGACGCGCCGCGTCTTCCTCTCGCTGCGCGGCAGGCTGCCG
>WNGF01029406.1_pt1 | contig 11066 bp, 9 predicted proteins | sample 5400641 | NCBI WGS metagenome assembly WNGF01 (sample SAMN13153371, study PRJNA577476) | soil metagenome | isolation source: 80 cm soil or saprolite under grassland replicate 2 | place: USA:California | collected 2016-06-15 | reverse complement strand
GGCCCGGTACCGGCGGGGCAGCGTGTCGCCGGCCAGCTGCGCCAGCGTGCGCGGCGAGACGTCGAGGAGGATAGCCCGGGCCGACGGGAGTTCGGCCAGCGAGCGCACCCAGCGGCCGGTCTCGATGCGCCCGCCGCTGGCGACCAGGGCCGCGGCCATCGCGTCGGTGATCCGGGCGCTCCCTCCGGCCACCACCGGCCAGCCGGCCGCGTGGGCCAGGCCGATCAGCATCAGCCCGACGCCCGCGGTCGGCACCGCGGTCAGCGGCATCATCGCGTGCGCCGCGGCGCCGGCCATGATCGCCCGGGCCTCCTCGGTGTCCCACCGCCTGGCCACCACCGAGGCCGGCAGGATGGCCCGGCGGCCGTAGTTGGCGGCGGCCAGCGGATGAGCGGGCGGGGCGCGCAGCGGGGCCAGGATCGCCTCGAGGACGTCGTCCATGTGGCTGGTCAGCGGGCCGAGCAGGCGCCGGTAGGCGCGGCCGTCGGCACCGAGCCCGGCGGCGGTCTCGACCACCGAGCGGATCACGACCGCGGCCCGGCCGCCGTCCAGCGGGTGGGCGAACTCCACCTCGGGCCGGGCCAGCGTGACCCCGCGCGCGGCCAGGTCGAAGCGCTTGAAGAACGGTGACGCCACCGCGAGCGGGTGCGCCGCGGAGCAGACGTCGTGCCAGAAGCCGGGCAGGGTCAGCTCCTCGGTCCGGCAGCCGCCGCCGATCGACGGCGCGCCCTCGATGACCTGCACCCGCAGCCCGGCCGCCGCCATGGTCAGCGCGGCGGCCAGGCCGTTGGGCCCGCTGCCGACGACTACCGCGTCCACGTCCATGGCTGATGACCCTACAGGCTGATGCTGAGCACCACCGTGATCGTGAGGCCGCCCGGGTTCACGGTGAGCTTGCCGTCCAGCGCGACCAGGCTCTTCGACGTCACGGTGATCGTCACGCTCGCTCCGGCGGCCAGGGAGCCCGACGCGGGTGAGACGCTGATCCGGCCCGCCAGCGCCGATCCGGCCGTGATCGAGTAGGCGCTGACCGGGCCGCCCCGAGCGGTCAGCGTGAACCTCCCGATCGCGGTGCCGTTCACCGAGGCCAGGACGAGCCGGCCGGTTGAGGACGACAGCGTGCCGGAACCCGGTGGCGGCGCAGAACTCGCCGGCGGCGGCACCGGGCCCGCGCCGCCGGCGGACGGCAACGTCAGGGCTCCGGGCGACGACGGCAGGCCCACCGGGGTCGCGGTGGCGGTGACGCCGCCCGGCAAGGCCGACGGCGCCAGCCGCTGCCCGGTACCGCCGGCCCCGCGGCTACTGCCGCTGATGCCGCCCCCGCCGTTGCGACCGGAGGGGCCGCCGCGCGCCGGGCCCGGGCCGCCGCCCGGCGCGCTCTGCGTCGCTCCGCCGGCCGGGCTCGCCGACGGCCCGCCCGGATGCGGGCCGGATATGACGCCCACCACGATGGCTCCGGCCACCACGACCAGGCTGGCCGCGCCGGCCACCAGGGCCTGCGGGTGATGCAGGATCCGGCGCCACCGTCCGGCCCCGGGCGGGCTGATCGGCTTCGGGAAACCCTGAGGACCGAACGGGCCTGCCCGATTCGCCACGGTCAGGCGATGAGTCAGCCCGGCGGGCGAGCGGTCCGCCAGGACCCTCAGCACCTGCTCACGGAACCCCGGCAGCAGCGCGGCTATCGGAACCGCGCCCGCGAACAGCGCCGGCGTCAGCTCCCGCCGCTTGCGCTCCCCGCAGACCTCGCACTGCTCGATGTGCCGGCTGATCCGCTTGCGCATCAGCACGGTCAGCTGCCCGTCCCAGCCGGCCAGCACCGCGTCCAGGCCGGCGCAAGCCGCGCGACCCGTCCGGGCCACGATCAGCGCGCCGAGAGAGCGTTCGAGCTGGCTGCGCGCCCGCGACAGCAGCGCGTGGGCGTGGTTGCGGGATACCCCGAGCGCGTCGGCGAGTTCGTCGTTGTCGAGTCCGGAGATCAGGCTCAGCTCGATGACATCCCGTTCGCCCGGGTTCAGCCCGTCGATCGCGGCCCTGACCAGTTGCTGGACCTCGGCCCGTTCGGCCTCCGCGCCGAGCTCGGCGCTCTGGACGGGAATGTCCCCGGCCTCCTCGAGCGCGGACAGGGCGCTCCCGGCTCGCAGCCGGCGCAGGCATTCGTTGCGGGCGACCGCGTAGAGCCAGGGGCGCAGCTTGGCCGGATCGCGAAGGTCCCTGAGCTTGGCCGTGGCGACGAGGAACGTGTCCTGCACCGCGTCGGCGGCATCGGCCGGCTCGCGCAGCATCGACCGGCAGTACGTGTAGAGCGGCAGGGCATACCGGTCGTACGCTTCGGCGAGCCCGGCGGGGTCGCCAGCCACGATGGCGGCGACAACCTCAGGGTCCTCCATGCGGCATACCGTAGTTCCGCTACTCATGTGGTTCAGTCGGAATGCGGTATCACCATAGGCGGAAATGGACAACAAGTCGGTATCGGCGAGGCTACTGCCTGGTAGATCCCGATTTCTGTTACGGTCTGTGACCGGTGTGAAGGATATGACGTAACCGGGTGCCGCGGCGAGGCTCGTGCCCGGCGCGGCGCATGCCCGGCGGGTCTACGCTCAGCGGGGCGCGCCTGGGCGGGCGTTTGCCCGGCCAGGGCGCGCGCCTGGGCCGACCCCTGCCTGCCCGGCCAGCACGCGCCCAGCCCGTTCGGCTGACCTGATCTCACCTAACCCGTTGGCCTCTTCAGCCCCACCCGCCCCGACCACTAGCGCCGCGCAACCACGGCGATGTGACTCTGTAGTGGTCCTGACCACGGCGATGTGACATCGTCGTGGTTGCCGGGAACAAAGCTGGGCCGTCGCGGATCCCCGGTGGCGGAGCGTCAGCTGGCGAGGACCTTGTTCGGGTCGTGCAGGACCACGGTGCCGGCGATCCAGTCGTGCAGCGCCTTGTGCTCCTTGCCCGCGACGAAGAGCACGAACGAGGTGATCTCGGTGATGAAGCTCAAGATGCCGTCGATGAGGCGCCCGGGGATCTCGCGCAGCGCCATCCACCAGAAACCGGCCACCCGGTTGGTCTCAGGGCGCCAGCACCGCATCCCGAGCACCTGCAGCGCGGGCGTCTGCCCGTTGCCCCAGACGATGAGGCCCCAGACGATATAGCCGATGCCCAGCGTGACGATGGCCAGCGGGATGGCCAGGAACCACGCGCCGATGCGGCGGCCCACGCTGGCCAGCTCCGTTCCTTCCGGCAGGACCAGGCCGGACATCTGGTCGAAGTACATCCCCTGCGGCACGGCGACGGCGGGGGGCTGTCCGTAGCCGTAGCCGGCGGGCACCGCGGGCGCGGCCGTGAACCCGGGCGGCGGCGCCTGGCCGTAGCCCTGGCCCGGCGGCGGAGCGTCGTAGCCCTGGCCTGGGGGCGGCGGCGGGTTAAAGCCCTGGTTGGGCGGTGGCGGGTCATATGCCTGGCCAGGCGGAGGCTGAATAGCATCCTGCCCGGAGCCGTACGGATCCGGAAAAGTCACGGTGATCTCTCTTCCCCTGTATGCGCTAGCTGCAAGCCGGACTCTATGTCAAGGATGAGATCATCCAGCCGCCCGGCCTGCGATCGTGCACGAACCGTTACGAGCCCATTTAACCGCCGCGAAACGACAATTGGCTCGAATAGGATTTACCACGTTGTCGAGGCCAGGCGGCCATTTACGGGAGGTCAGGAGATGGCGGCCATTTCGGCGCACAGCCCGCGGACCGGGACCATCGAGGCGTTTGCGAACGCCGTCGGGACCGGCGCGGAGTACGTCGAGTTCGACATCCGGCGGACCGCCGACGGTGAACTCGCCGCCTTCCACGACGCACGCACCCGTCAGGGCGAGCCGCTGGCCGCCATCAGCTACTCCCGGCTGTGCGAGGCGGCCGGCTACCCGGTGCCGCGGGTGGCCGACGTGATGGCGACGATCGCCGGGAAGGCCACCGGGCACCTGGACCTGAAGGACACCGGCGGCGAGGAGCAGGTCGTCGAGATGGCGCTCGACATCCTGGGAGCGTGTCGCTCGGCCGTGACCTTGACGAGGTGCCGCGGTCCAGGTGGGCGGCCACCCGGATCAGCGAACTAGTGCCGATGCGCAGGCTGCGGGCCTGCCGGGCCGACTGGGTGGCGGTACACCGCCGCCTGGCCGCGGCCGGGGTGCTGGCGCAGTGCCACCGGGCCGGGATCAAGACCATGGTCTGGACGGTCGACGAGGACGCGGAGATGAGGCGCTGGCTCACCGACCGGCGGGTCTCCGTGCTGATCACCAACCGGCCCGCGGACGCGGTGGCGCTGCGCGCGTCGCTGTCCTCGGTAACGCCAGCTGCATCTCGAGAACCGTGAACGAGTGCGGGGAGAAGGCGATGTCGACGTGCTCGCCGTCCACCTCGCGCTTGGCATTGCGCATGCTGATCGAGTCCCGGCGGGTGAAGGAATTGACGCTAGCCGGGCTGTCGCCGGTGACCTCGTGGACGCCCATCACCCCGGTCGCGGTGGCGTCGAGCAGCCGGATGCGGGTCCTGATCGACCGGCGCGGATCGCGGTTGACCACGGACAGCGTCAGCCTGCTCCGCCCGGGATCGGCGGTAGCGGCCACGTCGAGCCGCTGGAACAGGCCGAGGTCGCCGACCCTGTGAGGCCAGCGGTCCCCGGCCCGGTCGCGGTGGATGTGGGCTCCCGAGTCCGTGTAGGTGTCCACCGCGACCTGCTCGGTGGCCGCCGCCATCAGCTGGAACGGGTGGTAGATGGCCTGGCTGAACAGCCCGTCCGCGGAGGTGACGATGGGCGCGAGCGCGTTGACCAGCCGGGCCTGGTTGGCCATCCGCACCGTCCAGGACTGGCGGACGAAGACGTTGAGCCAGGTCGCGACGGCCAGGGCGTCGGCCAGGGTATAACGCTCCTCCAGCCGCCCGTCCTCGGTCCGGTACCATACGTTCCACTCGTCGCAGGCCACGGAGATCTCGTGCTCGACATGCTGCAGGTAGCGGGCCCGGTCGATGAGCGCGCCGGCGACCGACAGCGCTCGCTCGGCGTAGTGCGGCGCGAGGAGGTTGGACCAGTAGTCCGCCGAACCGGTGTACAGGCGGATGCCGTGCATGTCGACGTGCCGGGCGAGGCCGTCGATGACGTCCCGGTCCCAGTCGTCCATTCCGGTCTGGCCGCTGCTGATCAGCCGGATGCCGGGGTCGAGCCGCTTGAGCGCCGAGGCCCATCGGCTGGCCTCGGTCACGTACTCGGCTGCGGTGCGGCGGCGGTGCATCTGGTGGCCCAGGCCCCAGTACCTGACGCCGAACGGCTGGGCGTGCCCGTCCGCCTGCCGGCGGCGGGCCCAGTGGCTGTCACCGCTGCCGTTGCAGTACTCCACCCAGGCCAGCGCCTCGTCCAGGGTGCCGGTGTCCATGTTGACGCCGAGCACCGGCTCGACCGCGGCGGCCGCGCACCAGCTCAGGAACTCGCCCGTGCCGAAACGGCCGGGCTCCTCGGCGCCAGGCGCGGCGCCCAGCGGCCAGCGGACGTTGGTCACCCCGAGGTCGCGGACGGCCGCGAGCACGTCGGCGCGGAAGCCGCCCGCCGATCCTTCCTCCACGACGCCGCCGTCAACGCAGCGTCCCAGGTGCTCGGTGACGCTGCCGAAGATCCGCCGGTCGACGGTGCCGATGGGCCGGCCGGTCAGCACGTCGATATGGGCCACAGGCGCTCCTTCCCGACTATCGGCTGCTACCCTCCAGACCCGGGCTAAACGGGTTCGAGCGCTGATCGAGTCACTGGAGCATGCCGAGCGGGGCGGGCGCGCCGAACTCGATCGTCAGCACGTATCCGTCCGGGCCTGGGGTTCCTGGGATTCCTGGGGTCAGGTCCGCGCGGGTGGCCAGGTACGGCGAGCGCTGGGCCCGGACGAAGGCCAGCATCCGGCGCGCGCTGGTGGCCGGGGCGGCGATCTCGGCCGTGCGCAGCGCCAGGCCCGGGCTCTCGCCCGGACCGCGGCCGCCGAACCCGTCGACCCGGACCGGCTCGCTCGCGGCCAGCGCGGCCAGCGTGATCAGCAGCCGCGCGTCGACCTGGCCCGCGGCCAGCGCGGCCCGCGAGGACGGCGTGACCATGATCCGCGGGGCATGCAGCAGCTGGTCGCCGGCGGCCCGCCGGGCCCGGATGTCCGCGGCGAGCGCCCGGCGGTAGGCGGCCGTTCCGTCCGGCGCGACGATGCGCACAGCGATCCGGGCGGCGCCGGCACCGAAGCGGGCCAGCACCTCGGGCGCGTACACGCTGGCCAGGCGGTCACCGAAGATATTCCGGACGGCGGCCGTCTCGACCACCACGGCCGAGCCCAGCGGGTCACCCGAGCCAGGTCCGAGGACCAGCAGGTTCCCGGCCGGGATGCCGCGCTGGGCTAGCGCCGCGCACATGGCAGGGTCGCACGCCAGGACGGCGCCGCCGCTGACCTGGCCGGCCACCCAGGCCGCGGCCTGGTCGCGGGTCGCGGAGGCGGCCGTGACCGAGGTGACCGCGCGGGCAGGCCCCCCGGCGGCGGCGAGGTGCGGGGCGGCGAGGTGCGGGGCGGCGAGGGCCCGCCCAGCTTCCACGGCCAGCGCGACGGACACGGCGGCCAGCGCGAGCGCGGCGCCGCGGCGGCGCAAGCTGGGGCCCCGGCGCGGCGCAGGGCCGGCCACCCGGATCAGCTCGGCGGCCTTGCGCTGGTGGTAGCCGGTTTCCGGGGAGGGAACGCCTCGGGCCAGCCAGTACGCGGCCGCCTGCCGGTGCGCCGCCGCCAGCTGCGCGCCTAGGCCGGCCTCGGCCAGCCGCCGGTGCAGCGCGCCGGCCGTCCACCGGTGGACGCCGAGCTCGTGACCGGGACCGATGGTGAGCAGCCCGGCCGCCTCGCATTCGGCGATGGGACCGGGCCGGGCGGCGAGCGCCTCGGCGGTAACCGGCACCCGGAACACCGACGCGCGGATCAGCAGGGACCTGGCGGCGGTGCCGAGCCGGCCGAACAGGTCGCCGGACATCAGGTCACCGGCGGCCGATGCGATCTGCGCGGCGGTCGCGTCGGGGAGCTCGGTCGGCTCGGTGCGCGGTATGCCGGTCCCGGCCGTGATCGCAGCCTCGATCCGCCTGGCCAGGTCCTGGTAACGCTCGCCGCGCGCCAGGAGCAGGTCGAGGTATTCCATGGCCAGCGGGTGACCCGCGGTCAGCCGCCACACCTGATCGCGTTCGGCGTCGCCGAGGAGCCGGATTGCGGGGAGCGAGGTGGTGAGCTCGGCGGCGCCGGAGGGGGTTAGCGGCCCGAGCCGGCGGAAGGTGAGGCGGGCCTGGGGGGTCTCGCCGAGGCTGAACGGATGCCGGCAGGTGATCAGCAGCTTGCCGGTCCAGCCGACTAGCCGGGCCGCTAGTGACGGGTCCCGCACCGTCCACCGGCCCGAATCCTGCGACAGGTTGTCGTCGAAGTTATCGAGGACGACCAGGTCCGTCTCGGCCGGCCAGGGGGCCGAGGCCGGAACCTCTCCGTTGACGACGGTGATCACGCGATCGGACTGCAGCCGGCCCACCCGCGTGGCGATCTGGGCGGCGAGGGTGGACTTTCCGATGCCGCCCATCCCGTAGATGACGAGACCGCCGCTGCCCGGTCCGGTCAGGTCGGCGGCCCAGCGACGGCGTTCGGCCGAACGGATGGACAGTGATGTCCGGTGGCGGGGCCTGGCGTCCGAGCTTCTCGCGTGGCGGGCCGTGTGCCTGACCCTGACCGGCCGGGACGGCACCCGGCTTGCGGCGTTTTCGGGGGATTCTCCCGGGCCTGGCGTGCGGGCCGCGGGTATCTCGTGCGGCCGCGCGGCGTGCTCTGGAACGACATTTTCGTGTCCAACACGGACTAATCTCGCCACTTCAACACCCCTTCCCCCGTACTCCGGCAGACGGGGCAAGTTGCCATGCATTTTTGTATAGCACACTCAGCGATTGGTTGGACGCTTTTAGTTAGCCACTCCTGGTCACGAGCATGGGACATTTATGCTCGAAGCGGGACTTTAGGTATTTTGGGAAGGCCGACGAAATGCGGTTCCCGCACGGCATTACGGACTAATTGGTTAAGGCCGACATATACCGGGAAGCGGGGCAAGACGGATGCGGCTAAAGCACGGTCCTGGAGCTGGCCGTCGCTGTCACCGCGGCGGCCAGCGCGCTGTCACCGGACGGCAGGGCGAGTGCCGTGCGGGCGAACTCGGCCGCAATCGCGTGCCACAGGCGCGCGCGGCGCAGCATCGCATGGTCGCCGTCGCGCACCTCGACGGCGGACACCTCGGTTACGGTGCGGGCCCGTTCGAGGAAGGCCCAGGTATCCGCGGGGCGGGTGATGCTGTCGGTGGTGCCGTGGGCGAGCAGCACCCGCCGGCCTGCGAGCTGGCCGACCGGCTCGCCTGGCGGCAACCAGGGCGCCAGGCCGGCGACCGCCGTCACCGCGGGGTGGGCAGCGGCTCGTACCGCGGCGCGCGCGCCCATGGAGTGCCCGACCAGCACGACCGGGACGGATCCGCACTCAGCGACGACCGCGTCGAGCGCCTCGTTCAGGTCGCCGACAGGGGAGGCCAGCGCGCCGTTCCAGCCGCGGACGCGGAAGCGGGGGCGCTGGACCACGCCGCCGCTCCCCCGCAGCGCCAGCCGGATCGCGGTCGCAACGGGGATCATCCGGAGCACGGCGGGTTGCAGCGGGGAGGTAGGCGCGGTGCTCGACGTCTGGCCGCCGTGCGCGACCAGGACGACTCCCTTGGTGGATACCCGTGGGGGTATCTGGCCGCTCGTCATCGACCCTCCTCGGGCGCCCTCCTCGGGGCTGGCCTGGTCAGGCTAGCAGGGTGCAGAGGACACTGGTGCGGTGGAGGCTTCGGCGGGCGAATGGGACCTGGTGCTGCGTGGCGGCCGGGTGATCGATCCCGAATCGGGCCTGGACGCGGTGCGCGACGTGGCCGTAGCGGCCGGCCGGATCGCGGCCATCGGCACGGGCCTGACGGCCGGGGCCGCGTGGGGCGATGTGGATGTGGCGGGCCAGGTAGTGACGGCCGGGTTCATCGACCTGCACAGCCACGTCAGCGACCTGGGCGGCCTGCGCCTGCGGGCCATGGACGGGGTAACCACGGCGCTGGAGCTCGAAGCCGGCGTCACCCCGGCGGCCCAGGCGTACCAGCGGGCCGCGGATGAGGGCCGACCGATCAACTACGGCTTCGCCGCCTCCTCTGGGCGGCCTCATGGCCCGCATCTCCGACCCGGCCTGGCAGCGGCAGGCTGAGCCGAAGCAGATCGACGCGCTGCTGGCCCGGCTGGCCGAGGATCTGGCCGACGGCGCGCTCGGCATCGGCGTACTGCTCGGCTACGCGCCCGCGGCCAGCCCGGCAGAGTACCTGAGCGTGGCCGCGCTCGCCGCGCAGGCGGGGGTGCCGACGTACACCCACGCGCGCGACCTCATCGAGATGGTGCCCGGCACCCTGGCCGACGGCGCCGAGGAGATCGTCCGGGCGGCGGCGGAGACCGGCGCCCACATGCACTACTGCCACGTCAACAGCACCTCGCACCGGCACATCGACCGCGTGCTCGGGCTGGTAGCCCGGGCCCAGGCCGCCGGGTCGCGGGTCACCACCGAGGCGTATCCGTACGGCTCGGGGATGACCGGCATAGGCGCGGCGTTCCTGGCGCCGGAACGGCTCGGCGAGCGGGGCCTGTCGCCGTCCTCGCTCACCTACGCTCCGACCGGGGAGCGGGTAGCCAACGCCGGCCGGCTGCGTGAGCTGCGCGCCACCGACCCGGGCGGGCTGGTGATCATCGACCTGCTCAGCGAGGACGATCCGGCGGACCGGGCGCTGCTGATGCGGTCGCTTACGTTTCCCGGCGCGGTCGTGGCCAGCGACGCCATGCCGGTGACCTGGACCGAGCCCCCGGCTGACCCGCAGGCCTGGCCACTGCCCCCGGCGGCGATCACCCATCCTCGCACCGCGGGCACGTTCGGCCGGGCGCTGCGGCTGCTGACCAGAGGGGGCCCGCTAGCCGGGGAGGGTTCGCCTCCCCGCGGCGGCCCGCTCAGCCTGGGCCAGGCGCTGGCCAAGTGCAGCCTGGAGCCGGCCCGGCTGCTGCAGGACCGGGTGCCTGCCCTGCGCGACAAGGGCCGCCTGCGGCCCGGCGGCGACGCCGATATCGTCGTGTTCGACCCGGACGTCGTCACCGATCGGGCCAGCTACCGGCACAGCACGCGCCCGTCGGCCGGGATCAGGCATGTCCTGGTCAACGGTGCCTTCGTGGTCCGGGAGGGCGACCTCGTGGCTGACGCGCGGCCGGGCCGCCCGGTCCGTGCCGAGCCGCGCTGAGCCGGGCCGGAGGCGAGGGCGCCGGGAGCAGGCTTCGAACGCAGCTAAGCTGTACGAACAAACTCTTCCCTCGGTGATCGAAGTTGTGTTCTAATAGCTGACATGAGTCGGCGACGCGAGGCAGGGGCGCGGGCGGCGCCGCCGTATACCGGCGAGCCGCCGCCTCCGTTCTCGCCCGGACGCAAGCCGCCCGGCTAGGTCGCGATCTCGGAGCCGGCCGCAGGCCGGCCGGCCGGCTGTCCGGAGTGTCCCAGTTCACGTGAGCCGCTGGAGGTGAGACCGATGACCAATGAGTTCGAAAACTTTAACGATCGAGACGAGGAATGGCTGCGTGAGCTAGAACTCAGAGCCACAGACCTCGAGAACGACCTGTTCGACTGGCGCGAGGCGCACGCCAGGGAACTCGCCGATGGCAGCTTCGGGCTGGACGGGACACCGCAACGATTCGGGGAAGGCCGTCCCGGGATGTTGCGAGCCCAGCCTCGGCCGGCACCGCCCACCAGGGCGCCGTCCCCGCCGACCCGGCCACTCGACGACGAGCTGGACGACGCACCGCCGTACGCCATCGAGGAGGACGAGCTGGCCTCCGCCGCCAGGACCGCGGGGCGGCCGGGCTGGCCCGGGGCACCGGGTCAGCGGCGCACGCAGGCGCTCATCGACCGCGGCCGGCGCAGCGCTAGCCGGGGCGCGGCCGCCAGGCCCAGGATGCCGAAG
>WNGF01010230.1_pt1 | contig 11071 bp, 10 predicted proteins | sample 5400641 | NCBI WGS metagenome assembly WNGF01 (sample SAMN13153371, study PRJNA577476) | soil metagenome | isolation source: 80 cm soil or saprolite under grassland replicate 2 | place: USA:California | collected 2016-06-15 | reverse complement strand
GGCCACGAGCCCAAGCGTGATCGGGTCGCCAGCCGTCTCAAAGACAATGGGAATAACTTCGGTCGCAGCTTTGGCTGCGAGCGCCGCGGGCGTGCCGGTGGCGGCGATTACGGTCACCTTTTTGCGTACCAAATCGGTGGCCATCCCCGGGAGCCGATCGTAATGCCCTTCCGCCCAACGGAATTCGATTGTGACGTTTTGGCCTTCGATATAGCCTGTTTCGCTGAGTCCCTGCAGGAACCCGGTGGAATAAAGCGCCCACCTCTCGGCCGGTGCAGCATTAAGAAATCCGATCACTGGCGTCGTCTGCTGCTGCGCGGGTGCCGCCGCGAGCGGCCAAACTGTCGCAGCGCCAATGAGCGCGATGAACTCCCGCCGCCTCATCTGCCTCTCCATTACTAGGCTCGCGATCCTACATTGGTTTGCTTGGATAGGAACCCCATCCGACCCCGAGGACCGGGTTTGACCCGTTCCGGACATCTGCGATGTGCGAATGCCATCCATGAGCTGGACCGATGTGCGAATGCCATCCATGAGCTGGACCAATGCAGTCGGAGTGCGATAGCCACTGGGGTGGATTTTGCTCGGAGTTGGCTCTAATAGTAGCCGGATTACGTCTACCGTGCTCGTTCCGCATTAATGGCGGTCTTTAGCTACAAGTTCGATCCCGTCGTCGCGAAGTATTGATCTCTGCAGGGAGGAACCGACATGCTACGTCTTTTTGTATCAGCGAGTATCTTCGTAATCGTCCTAGGGCTGGCGGGACTAACAGCCAGGGCGCAAAGCTCGTCGGATGCCACGTCAAAATCGCTTCGAGTGGCGCAAAACGTAAACCCAACCCAACAGGAGGAACAGAGGGCAGCGAAATCAGTGGCTTGCCGAAAGCAGGCGAAAGAACAAAAACTCAGTGGTTCAAAAAGAAGGGCGTTCTTGAAGGACTGCATAAGAAAATAGGCAGTCTCTACAGGGCGATTGGCTGTCCTACAGACCCTTCTTTAGCTGAACCCCGCCCTCGCGCCGGGGTTTGATTGACCCAGCGGCCCCAATGTCGGTTTGTGGCACATCTCGTCGTTTCGCTGCGATGCTGGTTATGACCGCAGTTGGAGCTAAAGCGGACTTTTTACGGACATCGCAGTTGCGTGGTCGATTACTCGATCTCTTGAATCAGCATGCGCGATTGCCGCAGCAAGGCCCGCAGTTGCCGGCGTTCTTCGAGGGCCTCGCGTGTGTACCGCCCATGCTTCAGCGCGTTTTTGTTGCCGCGTGGAGCGCCCGACCCCGGCGCGCCGCCGTGCATCCGACAACGTCTTTTTCCGCTCACCGCCGGAGACATGCAGGATCTGCCCGAGCGCGTTTTAACCCCGCAGCGTCGGCTCGAGAGCATCGGACCAGTATTACGCGGATGATCCGTCATCTTTTTGTCTGCGCCGCGACGGAATCGGCGCACGCGCCGATTCGCCAAGGATCGTCATAGGAGGTTTGTGCGCGTCGGTGAGAGCCGGCGTTGAATTGGCAGGTTTTTCCGGCGTGGTCTCGCGCGCGGCCTGCGTCACGTTGCCGACGATCGCCTGCCCGCCCTCACTCACCGACACGTGCTGCACCGTGACCTTCTGCTCGCCACCGGTTCGGTACCGCTTGAGCGCCTCCATCTGAGCTGCGAAAGTCCGCGCCAGCTTGTTGAGCGCGCGCTCGGCGCTGTCCTGCTGCGGTAGGATTTCGACCCGGGCAAGTCGCTCCGCGAGGGTCAGGGTTGCGACGTGAATCACTGCCATCTGTGCCGCAAGCATCGCCTCGAGCTGATCCCTCGGCTTGATGCCTTTGACGACGGAAAGCATGAAGTTAAGTCCTCCCCGGTCAATCTGTTTGTTCTTCGTATCCGCATTCGCCAGTTGTTGGAGAAGGCCCCGCGCGAAATCATAATTGGCGGTCCCGAGCGCCTCCATCAGGAGGGCGTAACCGAGGACCTGGTCCGGATGATCCGGCGAGATCGTTGCCGTTCGCTCGTCCTCTGGCATCTTCAGCCTCGGCGCCGGTGGTTCAGCAGTCAGTCGGGCAGCCTGCTGCGCGAGCACGGCCTGCTCGCGCAAGGTCGGCTGGTACTTCACCTTCGGAGCCTGTGGCTCGCGTTTCTTACGGCTACTCAACGGTCAACCTCCGTGCGGCGATTCTCATTTTTCCACCGAAGCGGCCGCGAACGCCACCATCATTTTTGCCCCCTTTCCTACTTTGCACAGGGTTGTTTTAATTTTTCTGCAGTCCCCCCCTCCCCCGGGGCGAGGCTTCGCGTGCTCGTCCTGTTCGCCGCTCCTGTATATTTCACTCCTGTATATTAGTGTGTGGGCGCCGAGACGTTCGAACCTTGGAGAACAACAGCCATGCTTCTGAGATCACGGCTCGGCATTGCCGCCCTGGCGCTCATCGGCCTCGTCCTGGCGCTGCCGGCGCCAGCCGCTGGCGTCACCGCCGATGCATTCATTCGGCAATGGGATTCCGATCATGACGGTACGCTTAGCTTGGACGAAGTGAAAAAAGCAGCCAGCGCGCGCTTCGACGCGCTCGATCGCGATCACGACGGCACCCTCGATCGCAGGGAGCTCGGTGCGACGATGAGTCCGCGGGAACTTCGCCAAGCGGATGTCGCCAAAGACCGGAAACTGGACAAGAACGAATATCTGGCCCTGGTCGAGAAGCTCTTCCAGGCCGCCGACAAGGATCGCGACGGCAAGCTCGACAAGAAGGAACTCAGCAGTCCGGCCGGCAAATCGCTATTGCGGCTGTTCGGCACAAGGCAGGGTCCGCTATTTTAGGTTCCTCGGAGCCGCATGCGGCGAGCCCGGGGTTTGTCCCCTTGCGCCGACTAATCCAGCGTGATCGCCACCTTTCCGAAATGTTTTCCCCCCGCCATGTAGCGGAACGCGTCGCGCGCCGCCGCGAACGGAAACGTCTTCTCGACCACCGGCCGCATCCGATGCTGGGCAATTGCCGCGGCCATCGCGTCGAGATCGTCCAGGGAGCCCACCGTCACCCCCTGCAGGCGCAGCTGCTGCATCACCACGAGCGGTAGCCGCACATCGTTGGCCGGCCCGGCCAACACCCCGATCATGGCGAGCGTGCCGCCGATCCGGACGGCACGGAGCGACTCGTTGAGCGTGCCTCCGCCGCCGACTTCTACGATCAGATCGACGCCGCGGCCTTTGGTGAGCGCCCGCGCTTGCTTGCCCCACTCGGGCGTTGCCTTGTAGTTGATGGTCTCGTCGGCGCCAAGCTTGCGCAACTTTTCGATCTTCTCCTCGCTCGAGGAGGTGGCGATCACCCGTGCCCCGGCGAGCTTGGCGAACTGCAGCGCGAACAGCGAAACGCCGCCAGTGCCCTGAGTGAGCGCCACGCTGCCAGGCCCGATGCATCCGAATTTCACCACTGCGCTCCAGGCGGTCAGGCCGGCGCAGGGCAGGGCGGCGGCCTCCGCGTCGGACAGATGCGAGGGTGGGTGAAGCAGGACATGTTGCGGGAAGACGCGGTATTGGCTCAGCACGCCATCGAGCATACCGCCCGGCGCACTCGCAAATTTCTCCTCACTGGGCGCGCCGCCGGTCCAGTTCTGAAAGAAGCTGTTGAACGCGCGATCGCCTATCTTGAAGCGCGAAACGCCGGGGCCGACCGCCTCGACAACGCCGGCAGCGTCCGAGAGCGGAATGAGCGGTAATTTCTGCCGTGAGCCGTAGCCGCCCTTGACCGTGAGCAGATCGCGGTAGTTCAGTGTCACCGCCCGGATCCGGAGGAGCACCTCAGCGGGCCCAGGTTGCGGGATCGGGCGCTCCACCAGCTTCAGACCCTCGATGCCGCTGGCGTCCTGGGCTTCATAGGCTTGCATCGGTTGTCCTCGCGCGAGAGACGGTACTGCTTCGGCTGAAACAAACCCGCGTGCGCGCGCCGGCCCTGCAGCAAATCGCAGACTCCGTTGCGGTGGCCAGACTTGGGTCAGCGGCCTTCGCGTTTTGCCGACTTGGCCTTCAGCCGTTCGTAGGTCTTGGCTTTGTCGACCACGAAGCGCGCGTGGGTGCCGGTGCTGATCGGCTCGAGCTCGTCCTTGGCGTTCACTTCGAAAGCGATCTTTCGGCCGTCCACGGCCGTGACAGTGGCGGTGATTTCCACTTCCATGCCCAGGAGGGTCGGCGCGAGATGCCGCACCGCGATCTCCATGCCGACCGAATCCTCTTCCGGATCGGAATATTGGAGCAGTAGCTGGCGGCAGGTCTGCTCGATATCCCGGACCAGAAATGGCGTCCCGTAGACGCGGGCCTGCTCTCCCATGAAGTCGATGGTGCGGTCGCGATCGACCTTGACGCGGTTAACGTGAGAAGCGCCCGGCTTAAGCCCTGGTTTCATGATGGGTTCCTCGATCTCCGGTAGCTTCACTGGTTCGCGACCGTGCCCAAGTCAAGCCCCCGAATGGAGGTCGGCTCAGTGCGCGCGCTGAGCGTCCCGATCAGCCCGGCCGGCGTGGTACGATCCCGATCGGCTTAAACGTATAGACCGGTTCGCCGCGCTGGTTGAACGCGGTCCACTTGACCTTGACGATACCCTGCGGCTTTGTCTTCGATGGAGTCAGCTCGACCACCTCGCCCTCGATGTGGAGCACATCGCCAGGGCGGACCGGCGCCAGCCAGCGCAACTCATCGACTCCGATCCCCAGCAGCGGATTCGGCCCGAACGGGCGCAAATCGGTCACCAATCGCATGGCGATGGCCGCGGTGTGCCAGCCCGACGCGGCAAGTCCCCGCAACGCCGTCTTTTCGGCGGCGGCTTCGTCGAGATGGAAGGGCTGCGGATCGAACTCCGCCGCGAAGCGTTTGATGTCCTCCCGCGTCACCACCCTTTCCGCGCTCTTGAACCGCATGCCGATCGCGAGATCTTCGAACCATTCGACCATAAAGCCCCCCTTGATACGGCCGTGCAGCATAGCGGCTTCCCAGTTCGTCCCGCCAGCCGAGCGGTCGAAACCTGCGGCGCGGACCGGAGCTCCAGCCATGGCGCTCACTACCACGCATCGCCGCCAACGCAGCGCGCCAGAACGCCGTCAAGCCAGCGGTGATGATGTGCGTCACGTTGGTGCTAGTGCACTCCGCCGCGGGTCACGATTCCAAGGCTACAGACCCGCGCGGTTCTTGGCCTTTACGGCGCGATTGACCACGTTCGCCGGCCATTGCCCCGTGAGCACCCGGCGCACTTCGCCGGGTGCTCCGGCCTGAAGCCCCGCCATTGCCTGCTCGCTGTACCAGGCGACGTGCGGACTGATGATGACGTTGTCGCGTCCGCACAGCGGATGCGCCTGCGGCAAGGGCTCGGGATGGATGGTGTCCAGCGCGCAGCCGGCGATCGTCCGGTTGTCGAGAGCCCGCACCAGCGCCGCGGTATCGACAATCGGCCCGCGAGCACAATTGATCAGAAACGCGCTCGGCTTCATACGCCTTAACGCCTCGTCATCGATCAGCTTGCGGGTCTGCGGCACCAGCGGCGGATGCAGCGAGACGAAATCCGCCGCCGCCAGCAAGTCGTGAAGCTCATTCCTCTCGGCCAGAATGCCGTGCTGGCCCTCCTCGACGAATGGATCGAAGAAGAGGATCCGCATGCCGAAGGCGGCTGCCCGGGTTGCCACCTGCCGCGCGATGTTGCCGAAGCCGACGAGCCCGAGGATGCTGCCGGCGAGGCGGAACATCGGCTTGCCTGGAGGCACCTCCCATCGCCCCATCCGCACCAGCCGATCGTAGAAGGCGATTTTGCGGGCCGAGGCCAGCAACAGCGCCATCGTGTGCTCTGCTACCTCGTCGATGCAGTAGGTCGGATTGTTGGTTACGATGATGCCGGCCGCGGTGGCGGCATCGAGATCGATCGTGTCCACGCCGATGCCGTAGCGGGCGATAATCTTGCAGTTGGGCATTCGCGCCATCACCTCGTCCGTAATCGGCCCCGCATAGGTATTGAGCAGCGCATCGCAATCGGCGGCTTGATGCAAGAACTCTTCCGGAGTCTTCGTCTTCAGCGCCACGAGCTCGGCAACACCTTCCAGCGTCTTCCTCTCCACATCCAGCGAATCCCAGACATAATCCGTCAGGACGACTTTCGCCTTTGCCGCCATTGTGATTCCTCCCGCTCCCATGATCGCCGACTTTCCGCCATGTTTCGGCCGGTTCGCGCAATGGCACCGATCCGACTGGGTGTCCAGGGCCAGAAAGGAGCATGGCGATCGCTGCGACGCATGCGCCTTGATCAAGAATCTCCGCTTTTTACCGAATCGTAACCAGCATTACGTTAGCCGTTCTTGCGACCGACTATCGCCACAGTTTTTGGTCAGGCTCTAAAGCTGGAAGGGACGCTCCAAACAGGGGGACGAGACGTGAGTAAGCCCGTCGATTTCCGAGACCACGTAGCGGATTGTTTGCGCATGGCGGAGCTAGCCAAGACGCAGACCCACAAAGCCCTCTTGCTGGACCTTGCCCAGGCTTGGGTTCTGCTCGCAGAACAGGCGAGACACGTGGCGAGCGCGCATGGGCTAAAGGGTTCCGAACCCGCCAAGCTTTCGAACTGACGACTACCCTCAACGCATCGGCCAACCGGAAACGGCGGCTCCCGTTCGGGCTATGTCCGAGCCGTACCGTGTCCCACAAAAGCCCAAGGAGGAATAGCGATGCTCGACGCCGCGAACGTGATGGAAACCGATCGGTCGCAACTGCGCCCTTGCGCGCAATGCGGAGATGCGCTCGTCGCGCCTGAATGGTCCGAACACGTCAACGAGCGTTGCGTACGGCATCTTTGGTCGTGCGATGCGTGCGGATACGAGTTCGAGACCGCAATCTACTTCTCCGAGGCGTAACGGGGGTAATCGGAACACGAGCGGACAAACCAGCAGCGCTCGAAAGCGGAGGAATCGGCCGGTGAACGTCAACGTCTGCAAGCGTCTGCGCCTCTGGTTCCTCGACACCGAACTCGTCATCCGCATCTCCGAGGCGGGCGGTGGCGATGGGAATCTCTATGCTGGAGCATTCCGCGCCATTTGCGGACTCCCCGGCGCTGCATCGCCATACCGACGAGGACGAGATTTTTCACATTTTTGTCCCGTACGCTTCGGTTCATAATCGACGGGCGCGAAATAGGGCACGAGCAGGCGAGATGCTGCGAGCGCCCAAGCAGACCCTCCATACCTACCGGGTACAATCTCGCGACCGTGCACGCTGGCTGACAATCACCGTTCAGCGGCGATTCGAGCGCTTCGTTCGAGCCTTCGGCCGGCAGCCGACCCGAGCCGGCCTGCCCGATCCCTCGGGGCCGCCCACCCCGGCGCAGGCAGAGGCGGTCAAGCGGCGTGTCGGAACTACGGGATCGAAATCGTGGGGCCGCCTTTGCTTTAGGCGCCGCGGCAATTTAAGATTTAAGATCGATGGGTTTCTCTGCCGCCGGGATTCATGACCATTCGCGGCAGAGGTTGCTTTTCGGGCGATCGCTGCGGTGACGCAGTAGGCTTGCCACTCTCCGGGAAGCCGGCGATGCTAAGGGACGCCGACAAGCCGAAAGAGCGGGAGTAACGCCCCGCATTGCCCGATTCCATAGGCCGCCTCGCCCTCGCGAGGCGGCCTATGACCGGATTCGATCAAGGGAGCGTCCGGACGGCGGCCGACCCAAAGGATAAATCCGCACCGGGCGGCGCGTTGCTTTAATTCAGTGCGGAACGGGAACCTGGCCGAAGGAGTTTGTAAGGCGCCTTCGACCGGGAGAACTGCCATGTCGCCCGATACAGCCCGCTCCGCTTTCGTCCTCGAACTACGCAACGCCCATGCCATGGAACGGCAATCGCAGGAGCTGATGAAATGGCAATCGGTGCGACTGGCCGATTATCCCGACATCGAGCAACGGATCCGGACGCATATGGCGGAAACCGACGAGCAGTTGCGGCGGCTCGAACAGTGCTTGGAATCGCTGAACGAGCGCCCTTCGATCCTGAAGGACACGGCCCTGTCGCTGCTGGGGAACTTGACCGCGACTTCCAACGCGATGGGCGAGGATGAAATCCTGAAAAACATGTTCAGCAATTATGCTTTCGAGCATTACGAGCTCGCTGCGTACAAGTCGCTCGTGAGAATGGCACAGGAGCTTGGATTGGAAGAAGCCAAATCGGTGCTCGTCGTCTCGCGCGGCGAGGAGCAGAGAATGGCTGCCTGGATCGATCGGCGCATCGAGAACGTAACCGCTGCCTATCTCGAGCGCACCGACCAGCTCAAGCATGCGGCAACCGCGCTGGGCTGACGGATCGGCCGGCGCACTTGGAGGCGATCTAGTGACCGAGAGCACGGTTCCGAGGCGTGCCAGTTTGAATTTTGGCAGCGCCTAAATAGAAAAGTCCCCAAAAGCCAAGCCGAAGGGGCCCATTGGTCCGAGGAAGACACTGCCAGGATCATGTCCGCCGGCACGGTTCTTGCTGGCTCGTCATTGCGGCTTGCGCGTCACGCGGACGAGGCCGCCGGTCTCGCCCGCGAGCCGTCCGCGCTCGAACGGGGCCGGACGAAGCATCGCGGCGAGCAGTCCCTCCTCGCTCGACCGTTAGGGGATTACCACTGCCGGTCCACGTCCATGACGAGCACGCGCCCATGATCGGCATCATAAGCCGCAATCGGCGAGATGTGCGGCCCGTCCCAATCGCCGGTCAGTACACCTTGATTGAAATAGACCAGTACGATGTCGCGATCGCTCGCCTCGTTCTCGATCAGCATCCGCTGCAAATTCGCCAAGGTCGATACCGAGCTGTCGTGCGGGCGTAAGATTTCGAGCTCCGCGTTCAGCTTGAAAGCCTCGAGGCTGAGCCGCAGATAGCGTTCGAACTCTTCCCAACGCACGCCGCCGCTACGTTCGGCGGTCGCTTCCGCCCACATCCTATTATCGACCGCATCGAGCAGCGTTCGCTGGGTCACCAGAGGCTCGGTCGAATGGGTGGGCAGCCCGCTCAAGGCATTGACCAGCATGGTGATCGCAGCGAGCGAGCAAGCGCTGCCGGTCGCCTGCGGCACGGCACGTAATAGGGGCTCAAGGGCGGTGTGGGGAAATGCCTCACAGCCTCAGCGATTTAGCTCTTGGACGAGGATGCCGGGTATCGCCTCGGGTAACGCCAGGATGCCCCACCAGCCTCCGTAGGAAGCCCGCTGGCGGCGATAAAGGGGTGGGGCGGATCTGGCCGTCTTGACCCGGAATCGCCCTTGCGCGCTACATGGCGGTCATGCCCGAAGCCGCCGCGATGATGGATTTGGTGTCGCGTCTCGAAGACCTGCCGTGTTCCTCGACCTCGTGCGACTGCGCAGCCTCGAAGCCGGCGCGATGTTCGCAGACATAGCGGAGCAGTCAGTGGCTAGCGATGACGTAGATGATGGCGATGACCTCGGCCGCAAGTACATACCACGCGGTAACGGCTCCAGTCCAAGCATCGCGCGCGAATAATCACGCCCCGGAAATGGCCCAGGACGCCCGCCGGCCGGTTGAGCCGCGGGGCCGGGGAGCGGCGCGCGCCACTCGGCGGTCTGGGCACAGCATTGCCGCAATCACGTCCTAATGGCGGCCGGATCTACCCATCCTCGATCCATATTGGAGGTGTCAATGCCGGGCACGCCGCTCCGAATTCTCGTGGTGTTCTTCGTCGGGATGTTGGCCGCCGCGGCGAACGCCGCCACGTTCGAATTGGCCAGAATTGCGGACGGGACAATCAGGCGGGGGGTCAAGGTCGAAGGCGATATCGTACCCGGAGACGCACAGAGGTTGCTCGATTTCTACAAGACCTACGGGGTAATGGCATCTCCCATCTACCTGCGTTCCAAAGGCGGGAACGTCGAGGAGGCGATGAGGATGGGCGTGATCATCAGGCGCCTTCGCCTAGAGACCAGGGTTCCGGTTTGGGACACCGGCATGCCGCCGATCGACCGCATCAAGATCGATCACCAGGAGGACGAGGTCTGCGCCAGCGCCTGCTTCCTCGTCTATGCCGGCGGCGCAAGCAGGTTCGGCAATTACCTTGCCCTGCACAGGCCGTTCCTCCCGAGTGATCAGGCGCGGAAGCTGACCGACGTGGAATATGAGGCGGCCCAGAAGGACATGGTCACGAAGGTCAAGAAATATTTGGCGGATATGGAGGTTGACCAGTTCTGGATCGACAGGATGTTCGCGGCGAATTCCCAGGAGCATTACATGCCCACATGGGAGGAGGCGGACAGCAAGGTGCATCATCTGATGGGGATGGTTCCGTCCCTTGAGGAGGTCGTGCTGTCGAAATGCAACGAAGACCCCGACTTGGACAGAAAACTGAGGGCGCTCCGCAACTCGGGAGGGCCTGCGGCCAACAATCAGGAGAAGATCAAGCAGGCACTGCAAGAAACGGACGTGTTTCTTGAATGCAGCAAGATCGTCCTTTCCGATATGCAAAGCGCAGCCTTCGACCGCGAGAACGATGATCTTCTGAGGGAGAAATGCAAACAGTTTCCTCAGTTGACAAGTTCAGAGTTCTCAATGGCAAAGGCTCTCTTCGAAAAAGGCTCCAAGGTCACGATCGATGAAGACAGGCTTAGGACGCAATTGGCCAACAAGTATGGCGCGAACAACGAGTGCGGGGCCACAGCGCGCTACGCGCTGTCATTTGCAGCCAGCAAAAGGTGGCGAGAAGAATTCAACAAGAATAAGCGCGCCGCGCATCCGCCGACCGCCGACGATTTCGACGCAAAGGGCCTGTCGGCCGAAGCGATGGCGAAAAAGGGCAAGGACGCTTATGAGGCGGAAAACTATGACGCGGCCATGCGCTGGTTCAAAAAGGCCGCCGATCTCGGCAACGCCGAGGCAATGATGGGAATGAGTTGGATATACGGGAACGGTCGCGGCGTGCCGAAGGATGAGGCCGAAGCAATGCGCTGGCGCAGGATGTCCGCGCAACATGGAAATTCAATTGCGATGGCCTCGATCGCGTACGAGTACGAAGAGGGACAGGGCGTGGGGCAAAATTATGCCGAGGCCATGCGCTGGTACAGGAAGGCCGCCGACCGGGGGG
>WNGF01011739.1_pt1 | contig 11072 bp, 14 predicted proteins | sample 5400641 | NCBI WGS metagenome assembly WNGF01 (sample SAMN13153371, study PRJNA577476) | soil metagenome | isolation source: 80 cm soil or saprolite under grassland replicate 2 | place: USA:California | collected 2016-06-15 | reverse complement strand
CCCGGAGCTGTGATGGGGGGAGACCATAAGCGGACGCCGATATCCGTCCGGCTTCCTGAAGACCTGGAACAGCGTGTGCGGCAGCTAGCGGCGGATGCCGGGGTGCCGGTGAACGCCGTCATCTGCCGCGCCGTCGAGGAGCACCTGGACGCCCGCGAGAAACGGGAGACCACCCGGTGAGATGCGGATTGTGCGGCCATGACGGGCCGCTGGACGAGCACTGCGACCAGCCCCGGTGCGCGGACGTGCTGGCATGCCTGGACCGCCGCAGCAAGCCCCGCGCCGCCGGGGGTTCCGGTGGCTAGGCCGCGTGATCCAGGCGGCAGCGCTCGGCCTTGCCCTTGCTGAGATTGCAGCGACGGCACAGCGTGGCGTACCCGGGCGGGAACCCCTGCTTGATCAGCCAGCGGTAGAAACGGGTGCCGCCGGAAGCCTGCGAATCGCCGTACAGCTCTATCCGGTGCTGATCGCCATCGCCGTTCACGTGGTCGATCGTCAGGTCTTCCGTTACCCCGCAGCAGGCACACGCGCGGCCATAGTGGCCGAGAACCTTCTCCCTCAGCGCCGCCCTGCGCTCCCGTTCCCGCCCGGGATCGTAGTAATGCCCGGAACAGAACCCGAGAGCCGAATGCGGCCGGCCGCAGCCAGGGATCTTGCAGCCGACCCGCGGCCTGAAGGGTTGCGCCTCCGGGTCACCATGCCGGTACCAGCGGTTCCAGTGGAGCTCACACAGCCCCTTCGCCTTCGGGGCCGCGCCACAGCCCTCGATGGTGCACTCCCCGGGGGCCGGGAAGTTCTTCCTGCCAGGCGGTCCGGGATCACCGCTATAGCGCCAGCGACCGTAGTGCATCCGGCAGAAGCCTCTAGCCTGGCGCGGCTCCTCGCAGCCTTCGACCGCGCACATGCGGTCAGGCGGCGTTACCGCATTGAGCCTCTCCCGTTCCCGCTTGCGGATTGCGTCGTGATTGACCTCGCGATACTTACGGGCGCGCTCACGTGCCGTCTCGGGATCCGCGTGATAGCGCTCACGGTCCTTCTCGCGCATCTTCTCGCGGTTAGCCTCGCGGTACCTGCGGCCTGACTCGCGAGAACAGTCCCGGCACCAGCAGAAGAGTCCGTCCCGGCCCTTCGAGTCGCTGCCGAATTCGCTGGCCGGCTTGACCTCACCGCACTTCGTGCACCGCTTGCTGGCATGATCTGTCATACCAGCATTCTACGCGGGGACGGCAACGTTTTAAGCTGGAACTACGGCATTCTCCGTGGGGTTCTTCGTGACATAGAACACGAGGCTGATCACCGACGGGTTCCCGAACGCCGTCGGCTTTGCCTGCGACCCCACTTTAATCGGGAAAATGTCCATCCGGCGCGCCGCGATATCGCCCTCAGGGAATTTAACTATGTAGCCCACCGTGTTACGCGGCAGCAGGGTCCGCACGTCCGCGCTGGTCGAGTCGGCGTACATGTCCAGCGTCGACCCGTCCACCGACACCTTCCCCGGGATCTGGGCGGTGAACGTGGTCGCCAGGTCCGGCGCGTCGACCGCGTTGGACGTGATGCCCCAGTTCCCGGCGTTCGCGACCTCCGGGGTCAGGTCCGTGCCCGCGTTCAATTCTGCCCTGGTCGGCGAGTTGTAGTTCGCGATGGCGGCCACGAAGTAGAAATGGGTGACGCCCTCCGGGATGTATCTTGATGATCCTGCGATCGGCGGCGCTGCCACGGCGTCACTTCTCCTTCGCTGCGGTCTTGCTCACGGCGGCCTGCTCACGCTCAGCTGCGGCGGCCTGGTTCGCGTTGTGCTCGTCGAGGAGCAGCCACCCGGACACCCGCAGGTGCGGCACCGCCGACTCGGGAACCTGTGCCTGCGCATCGGTGCCCGGGTGGTACATCGTCACGTCGCTCATGGCGTCATCAGCACCGCGTACGTGATGCCGGTCAGCGTCCCGGCCCATGTCAGCGTCACGGGCCCCGCCCCGTACACCGAGGGCGGCAACGGCACCGACCACGGCGTGTTGCCTGACGCGATGGTGACCAGCCGGCCGGCCACCGCCTGCGTGCCGTCCACGTTCGGGATCGGGATCGTCACGTTTCCCGACCCGGACCCGGCAAGGATGAGCAGTCCGAGCCCTGCGCCGGTGGGAACGGTGTCAACGGCCCCGGTAGTAGGTGTCGTCATGCTGAGCTGCTGGCCGGCATGCGTCGGCGACTGCACAGCGAGGGCAGTCATAAGGGTGTCCCTTCCGGTGGTTACAGCGCCCTGAGAACGATCTGGAACGTGACCCGGGCGAGCGGGCCCTGGTCCGTGTTGTCCTGATGCAGCTCCGAGGCGGTCACGCCCGGGTCGGCGGTCAGCCCGTTGCCGCCGAACTGCGTCGCATCCGCCCGGACCAGCGCCTCCGCGGCGGCGGCGATCTGGTACGCCGCGGCCCGCTGCGCGCGGATGCCTTCCTCGCCGGACCACGCCTCCGCCGCGCACGGGATCGTGATCAGCTCGCCCTGGCCGCCGAGCCCGGACCAGTACCGCTCGGACGTGGCGGCCAGCGTCCCGCCATCCGGGTCGTCCAGGCCGACCCACAGGGTCAGCTGGCTCACGGCCGCGGTGGTCACCGGGCCGTCGTACACGGCCACCGGCGGCGTCGCGGCCCCCAGGGTCGGGGCGGCGGCGAACGTGTCGGCGAGGTAGGCCAGGGCAGCCGGGACACGGGAGATGATGCTGGTCACGCGACCACCGGGCGGGGCGGTCCGAGCCATTCCTTCGCGCGGTTCGGGATGGTGAAGAACTCGCTGGGGACGGCCGCCAGGTCCCCGCCGCCCATCGACGGCCGCGCCGACGGGCCGCGCTGCGTTTCCCACACGTGCTTCAGGAACACCAGCGCGCCGCGCCGGTAATGGCCGGGGACCTGCTGGTACCCGGCGAGGTAGGTGACGTCGGCCAGGCCGGTGACCGGCGGCCCGGCCAGCACCCGCACCACCCCGGCCTCGCTGACCCGCATCCCGGTGACATCCCAGGTGACCGCGCCATCCCAGGAGACGACGGAGACCAGGGAGATCACCGGCGCCGACCAGAGCCGGAACTGGCGGCGCCCGCCGTAGCCGCCGCCGCAGAGGTCGAGCGTGTCGGTGACCGTGCGGCGGACGATGGTCTCCTGCTTGTAGTCCTCGATGGAGCCGGTTATCCCGGCCAGGTAGTCGCGGAGCAGATCGTCCTGGACGTGGCTGGTGAGGGGGATGCCCAGCTGGGCTTTCGCGTCGGCGAGGGAGATGATCGCGGGCCAGGGGGCTGGGGCGGCGTCGAACTCGTCATCCCAGGACGTGACCGGGCCGGTGGTGACGGCGTGGGCGGTGTACCGGCCGGGGATGGTGGTCTGGTAGGCGAGGCGGTACTGGCCGGGGACGGCGGTGTCGGTGATGGCGGGGGCGGCGGCGGTGCCGTCGGGGAGGGTGATCGTGAGGGTGGCGGTGGCGGCGTGGGCCAGGTTCCCGGACGTGTCGTAGACGTCGAACGCGATGGGGTACATGCCGCCTGCGGAGATCACGGGTACTGGCCTCCTTCCGCGCGGGGTAGCGTCATCTGCCCGGATTCGGTCTCGCCGATGGTCATCCGCCCCTGCCGGGCGGAAGCTGCGGTCAGGGCAGCGGTCCCGGATTGCGCGCGGGGCAGTCCGGACTGCCCCGCTGCGGCGGCGGGGATGGCCATGGCGCCCTGCCGGGCGGTCCCGTAAGTAACCGGGGTGATGGCTAGCGCGGACGCCGCGAGCGTGCCCTCTGCCGCCAGGGACGCGGCGGCCCGCTGCAATGCCAGCGCGGTCAGCGTCCCGGCTGCTGCGAGGCCGGCCCCGGCACGCTGGGTGCCTTTCGCCGTCAGCGTGGCCGCGGCTGCCAGGGCCGCGGCGCCCTGGATGGTGCCGCCGGCGGCCGTGCCGGTGCCTGTCAGCGTGGCGGCGGCGGCGAGCGCGGCGCCTGCGATCGCGGCGGCGGCCGGTGCCGTCAGCGTGGCCGCAGCGGTCAGCGGCGCGGCTGCCTGCTGGACCGCTGCGGGCGCGGCCAGGGTGGCCGCTGCGGCGAGGGTAGCCGGGGCGGCCTGCCGTGCCGCGGTGGCCAGCGACGCGGCGGCGGGCAGCGATGCCACGGCCCGCTGGGTGGCCGCAGCGGCGAGTGTCCCGCTGGCGGCCAGGGACGCGGCTGCCTGCTGGGTTGCCGCGGGCGCGGCCAGGGTGGCCGCTGCGGGCAGCACGGCGGCGCCGGGGATGACGCTGGCGCCCGTGCCCGCCAGCGATGCGGCTGCCGTGAGGGAAGCGCCCGCCTGGGCGGTGGCGGGCGCGGACAGCGTGCCCTCGGCGGGCAGCGACGCCGTGGCGGACTGGACGGCGGGCGCGGTGAGCGTGGACTCGGCGGGCAGCGTGGCGGCACCGCTGACCGTGGCGGCCGTGGCGGCGGGCCGGACCGCGATGGCCGAGCCCATCATGTTGATGGTCCCGACCAGGCCGGTCGCGGTAGCGGTCTTCGTGCCGGTCGCGGACGCCGCGCCGAGCAGGAGCGACGCGGCCTCGACGGCGGCGCCGGAGACCCCGGCCGCCGCTGCCGCCACGTCCGCCTGCTCAGTCTCGGTGGCGTCCGGGGTGAACGCGGTCGCGCCGCCGTTGGTGCCGTTACGGACCGCGTGGAACGTCAGCAGCAGGCAGCCCGCGGTGACCGGCGTGATCGACGGCGCCCGCACCGACGGGGCCGTCACGCCCGTGTTGTCATCGGCGGCGGGCGTGACGTCTTCGGGCGTCGTGTTGTCCGCGCCCTGAACCGCGGCCAGCGCCATCGCCATGCGGCCTGACGTGAACGTGATCGCGGGCGCGGCGTCACCGGCCTGCATCACCCGGCGCAGCACCCCGTGCAGCGTGTTCGTGGTGCTGCTGGCAGCGTGGATGGGGGTGAATACGCTGGTCCACCCGGCCGGGGTGGTGACCGTGCCCGAAGTGGCGGTCAGCTCCCAGCCGATGTAGATGACATCGCCGGGCTGCCAGCCGGGCGGCAGGTCCGGCGTGGCCGGGCTGGCCTCAGTCCCGCCCGAGGCGTAAGTGGAGACGCTGCGGACGCCGAACCCGGTGCCCGGGACCGCGGTCGCAGCGGGCTGCCGCGGCAGCGGCCTCAGTCCCCGCAGCGCCGCCGGGGACTGCAGCCCGGGCGGGACGAGCAGCGCAGGCATATGCCCTCCCGCCCGCCAGGGTCAGTCCATGTCCTCGATCAGCCACTGATGAACCTGGATGGACTGGCTCGCGACCGATTCCGTCGCCTGCAGCCTGATCAGCCCCGCCACGGTCGTGTCCACGGTCGTGGCCGCCGGGGCTGACGGCGGCAGCAGCGCGTCAGCCAGCTGCCCCGCCGTCGCGGGCGGCGACGTGGCCAACGTCGCGAACGCCATCCGCCCGGCGGCGAACAGCGACCCCGACGTGCCCGCCGCCCGGCAGATCACGTATGCGTCAAGCTGCCACGCCGCGTTCGTCAGCGACGCCGTCCAGACATACGCGCCGGAGGTGAGAACCGTGACAGGGGTCGCGATCAGCCCGGCCTGCAGGTTCAGCGTGAGCGTGCCCTGCGCCGCCGTCGTGGTGAACCGCCCGAACGCGTAGGCCCGGATGACCTTGCCCGGGTACCAGTAACCCGGCTGGTACGTGAAATCCGGGGCCGGGGAGATCGTCGCGGTCGCCGCCGACGCCAGCGCGGTGCCATCCGCGGTGGCGGCGGGGGCATTGGCCAGGGACTCCCAGAACTGGGAAGGCATTCAGGCTGGCTCCCTAGGTCAGCGTCGCCACGATGGCCTCGGCAGCCACCTGGAACGTGTTACCGGTGGCCACCGAGATCGGCTGGCCGTTCCAGTTGCCGTACCACACCCGGACCGGCACCGAGTCAACGATCTCCAGCGACACGATCGACCACGCCGCCCCGGAGTTCGTCCACGAGATCGCCGTCGTGTGCGGCATCGTCACCCCGCCCGCACCCGACGGGGCCAGCGACGCGGTCGAGAACGCCGTCCCGCCCGTGGTGTACCCCGACCCGCCGGTCAGCTCCGTGCCCGCCGCCGTCGCCGAGCTGGCGGAGGAGAACAGCTTCAGCTTCATCGCCCCGGCGCCCAGCGCCACGAACGACGTCCCTGGCACCCCCGCCGTGCCGGACGGGGTCAGCGCCACCAGGATCCGGTTATACAGGGTCTGGTCCAGCGCGTTCGCCATGTCAGCCTCCGCTCACGGGCGCCACCGGAACAGACCCCGGCAGGACCGTGATCACCAGCGGACGGCACACCGCGCAGCCCGGGTTATCCACATGATGCGGGCCCTCGTGGTCGCCCGTGCACGCGTTCGCCGCCTGCCCGTGATGATGGTCGATCTCGCAGCAGCCCGCGCCCGGCGGGCAGGTGACCAGCGCGTCCAGGTCAGCCGCCGGGCAGCCCGCCAGGTGCGCGCCCGGCACCGCATCGCAGCCCGGAAGGCATTCCGCGTACGCGGACGTGCCGCAGTTCAGGTGCTGGACGTGCAGCACTAGGTCACCTACTTTCTCGCCGCCGCAGCCCTGGCCGGGGCCTTAGGCTCCGGCTCGGCAACGTCGTAGTGCACATCCGGCGGCTTCCACAGGTCCGGGTTCTCCGTCACGATCGGATGGCTGTCCCGCGCCATCGTCACCCCGGCTTGCAGGACATGCGGGATGCCGTCCAGCGTCACCGCCGCGTCCTGCGCGGCTACCACGATCTCCGACATGCCGATCACGCCCTTGCCTGGAGGAACACCTTGGTCACCGTCGCGTCCGCGACGGTCTGCACGAGCCGGACCCGGAAGAACGGCGACAGCACATTGAACGGCGTGCCCGAGGCCGGGAACGCGCCGTACAGCGTGGTCAGGTCGGCGTCCAGGGTGGTGCCGTCGAAACTGCCCTCGGCGGTGGCCGTGCACGTGCCGGTCGTGAACTTGTACGACGGCAGCACGACCGTGTACCCGGTCGTGTCAAACCACGCCGTGACCAGCGGGGACGCCGCCTGCGTCAGCGGGGCAAGCTGCACCCAGATCCTCTCACCAGGCCGGGCCATCGCTGCGGGTCAGCCGATCTTCAGCAGGCGGAATGCGTTGGCATTCAAAATGACGGCATTATTGCGCCACCAAGCGAAATATCCGCGCCTACCTGTCGGGAACTGTCCCTGCGCTGCGCCGAAAAGCGTCGGGACAAGTTCCATGTTCATCCCGACCCTGTCGACGATCAGGTAGTTGGAGAAATCCCCGAAGAGCAGCGGGAACGCGCCGGTGGTGGTGACGACGGCCATCGCGGAGACCTCGTTCACCGGGTACCCGATCAGCTTCGACGGGACGCCCGCCTGCAGGGACTCGGCCCAGATGTTCGCGATCGACGTGCCGAACTGGCGGCACAGGTCGTAGATCGTGGACGACGCGCACCACTGGCCGCGGGGCCGGAACCGGTTCCCGACCGAGTTCTTCAGCTTGAAGATGTCGGCGAGGGCGAACGTGGCGACCGTCCCGGAGGTGACCTGCTGCCCGACGGGCAGGGTGGTGATGATGCCGCCAGCCTGCGGCGCGGTGCCGGTGCCGAGGACGAAACCCGTGGTCGCGCCGCCCGCGTCGGCCTCCTCCAAGGCCTTCGCGTCGGCGAGCAATTTAAGCATCTCGGCCTGCAGCGCGGCCCAGTCGCCTTCAAGCTCGACGCTGAACGGGATGAACGCCTGCACCCGGTTCGCGCGGATCGTCGGCTGCGCCAGGGTCGGCGAGTCATCCACGGCGGGCGCGGCCTCAGCGACCCGGTGCGCGGTCACCGAGCCCGTGGTGACCAGGTCGTATTCCTTCCCGACGATCTTCTCCACCCGGGAGATGTCACGCAGCGGCGACACTCCCCCGGATGAGGTAAGGACCAAAGTCGGGTCCAGCTGGAACGGCACGGCGTACCCGCCCGCGGTGTCCGGGGACTCGCCCAGGGCCAGGATCCGGCTGTCCTCATTGCCGAGCGCACCCGGGTTCCCCGCCTGCAGCGCGCGGCCGAACACCCGCGTGTACGCCGGTGACCCGGTGGCCAGGATCCGGCGCGGCAGCTCCCCGTACTTGTCGTCAGAGACCGTGTCGAGAAGCTTCACCACGGCGTCCTGCGCGGCCTCCCGCGACGGCGAGCCGGGGAACCGGTGCTGCTCGATGGCCCGCATCGCGTTGTCCCGGTACAGGCCCGGCAGCTCATCCCGGTTGCGGGCCTGCTGCTGGATCGCGACCAGGTCGTAAATGTCGCGGGACGGGTGGAACGCCGGGGTGCCGCCGGGCCGGCGCGGAGTGCCGCCGCCCTGAGGCCGGCCGCTGCCCTGCCCGCCGTCATGACCCTGCCCGTCGTGCGCGTTCGGCATGGCCGCGTACATCTGCGCGAGGTCGGCGTTGCGCTGGTCCACCGCCTCCAGCGCCTGCCGGTGCTCCCGGCTCTCGATGACCAGCCGGTCCCATTCGGTCTGCACGTCAGCGGGGAACACCGACGCCGGGTAGGACGCCATGACCTCCCGGCAGCGTCCCTCGATCTCCGCGATCCTGGAGCGGCGTCCCTCGATGGTCAGGGTGCCGTCATCGTTCGCCATCCTGGTTTCCTTCCTGCTGGCTGACGGCGGGGCCGCCACGCTGGATGATGCTGCCTGGCTCCCGGAGCCCATGGCGTTCTGATGTGACTTCAGGTGCTCCTCCGCGGCCTGCTTGTTCAGCAGCCCGTCCGTGCCGGGCAGGCGGCCCAGCGCGGCGGACACGCCGTGCCGGTTCGGCGGGTCACCCGGGCGGTAATGGTGCGGCAGGGCGTGCGCGCCCTGCGTCTTCGGGTCGCCCGCTTTCTTCCCGGCGCAGATCCCGTTGTAGAACGCGGCGGGATCATCGGCGGCGGCGCCTGCCGCCCACGCCTTGGATGCGTCCCACGCCGATTCATCCGCGCCCGCCGCCGTGATTGCCTGATCTGCGGGCGCGGCAGCCTGGATCGCCCCGGGAAGCGCGGCGGCGGAAGCGCCTGCCCCGGCCCCGGCGGGCACCGGCTCACGCCCGGTGCCCGAGATGCCGGTGATCAGCCCTGCGTCCAGCGCCTGCTCCGGCGTGAACCACGTCTCCGCCTGCATCAGGGCCCGCCAGTGATCCGCCGTGCCGCCCGCCGTGTCCGCGTAAATCCCCGCGATCTGCCCCGACACGGTCTCCAGCCGGGCCACCATGTGCTGCAGGTCGGCGGCGTTCCCGTCGATCCCGGCCCACGCGTCGTGGATCATCAGCTGCGACGTGCGCGCCATCAGCCGCCGCTCGCCCGCCATCGCGATCACCGACGCCGAGCTCGCGGCAATCGAGTCCACGACCGTGGTCACGCCCGGCCGGGACGCCAGCGCGTTGTAGATCGCATAAGCCTCGAACACGTCCCCGCCGTCAGAGGCGATGTGCACGTCAACCGGGCCGTTCACCGCGCCGAGATCACGCAGGAAATCCTTCGCGGTGATGCCCCACATGCCGATCAGGTCGTACAGCAGGATCTGCGCCGGGCCGTGGCGATCCGGTACCAGCCGGTGCCGTCACGCGGCTGCCGGTCACGAGCGGTCCTGGTCATCGACTTAGCTCCCGGTTCGTTCGCGTACAGGGCCGCCATCTGCTTCTCGGCGTCCGCCTTCGTCGGGTGGCAGCCCTCAACGGACCCGTCGGCGTCTTTGATCACTCCCCACGGGCGCGAGGCCGGGCATTTCGCGGTCTCGGTCACGTGCCAGGGCACCGGATGGCCTCAGTCATGGGCGCTCTCCGTGATCGGTGAGAGAATGCGTCATGGTTGCAATCGATACGGATGAAATCGATGCCGCGGACTGGGAAAAAGCTCAGGCTGAGTACACGAACCCGGCAGGCGCCAACGCGAGCGAGCGGGTAGTCACCCGAATCGCAGCGGCACGCCGGATGGGCGAGATTGAAGCTCGCTGGGAGCACCTGCCAGGAGGCTTTCAGGCTGTGCGGGAGCGCTACCGGGAGCACAAGGAACGCATCAGGCGGATCGCCGACGGCATCAAGCTATCCGACGAGCAGCTCGTCAGGATCGCGATCCTGATGCGGCCCCGCGAGTAAGGCACCCGGGCTCACCTCTCGTCCGCGGGCGACGCCCAGCCGCGCAGCCCGTGCCCGTTGCTGGCGGCCGGGACCGGGGCCGCCCCGGGGACCGGGGCACCGCCAGCCGGCGCGGAAGGAGCCTCGCCGCCCGCCCCCGGATGCCGGGGACTCTCACTGCCCGGCTCCCACAGCTGCACCGAGATCAGGCCACTGTGCTTCAGCAGGCCCCAGTCGTTATTCCGCATCGCCGCGATCACCGATTCCGGGACGAACCCGTCCTTGATCAGCGCCGCGATCGTGGTCGCCTCCTGCGCCTGGATGGCCGCGGAGTCCTTCGCGTCCTCCCGCATGAACGGGACCCGCGCGTCGTACCAGAGCGACGCGGCGCCCTGCCCGCCGCCTTCCAGCGGCCGGCCCCGCCGGTCCCGCGGCCGGTCCAGGATGGGTTCCAGCGACGACGCCGCGTTCCCCCACAAGTGCACGCACGTTCCGTCTGAGAGCCGCCGCCGCGCGGAATCGAAGTTCCCGGCGTTCAGGGAGCTGCCGGCCAGGCCCTCCGCGAACCCCACCCAGGACGGCGGCACCCCGGCCGCCGACGCCAGCCGGGACTCGGCCCGGCCCTGCACCACCGCATAGTCCATGTCCTTGAACGACGACCCGACCGTCACCGGGTCAGCGCCGCCGCCCAGGTACAGCGTCCTGAACGCGTTCGCCACGCCGCGGTGCTCGGTCTCCAGCAGCTCCTTGAAGTCCCGCACCGCGTCGATCGCCACCGACGGGTCAAACCTGATCGCCATGTTCGGCGTGGCGGAGTTCTCGAAGAATTTCCACTTGTGCTCGGTGCTGGCCTGGTCACCCTGCAGTTCCCGCAGCACCGGCGTGATCCACGACATGCCCAGGAAATGCTGGTCCGGGTCCGGGATCGGCGCATAGTGGGCAATCTGCGACGGCAGGAAGAACCGGGCACGGTCCTGCCCGCCGTACGGCATATGCAGGTAGCCG
>WNGF01009631.1_pt1 | contig 11074 bp, 8 predicted proteins | sample 5400641 | NCBI WGS metagenome assembly WNGF01 (sample SAMN13153371, study PRJNA577476) | soil metagenome | isolation source: 80 cm soil or saprolite under grassland replicate 2 | place: USA:California | collected 2016-06-15 | reverse complement strand
ATGATTTCTACGACGCGCTGAATAGTCTGCTTATTTGGCTCGCTAATGTCAGCCAGGGCATTCTCCAATGCCTGCTGCCCTATCAAAAGATTTTGTAAAGATGCAACGATGTGTGCAGAGTACTCATAAAACTCTGGTTATCGTTCCAGCATATTTTGTGATTTCGGCTTGAAAGGTGTTCCATCCGCGTTGAAAGTCGGGCTACGGGATGATTTCTTATTTTTCTTCTTTCTGTGATACACGTAGGCGCAATACGCCACGTCCGCTTCGTTCACTAAGCGCCTGTACCCGGCGTCCCGCGACTCGATCAATATTGGACCCTTCTTTACCCAGTCCTGCAGGGTAGTAACTGGCACTTTGTATTGTCTGGCTGCCTCGCGAAGTCCCATAAAGTTGGTGTTGAGATGAGCAAACTGCTGATATTCTGGCAGGTTTTCCTTTGGTGCGCGCGACTCTTCTGACATTTCCAACTTCCTTTATTTGATTTTACCTTTTTTCCTAATAAAAAAGACCAGTTGCCCGGTCTTTTTGAGTTTGAAATGTTGTTACTAAATATAGACTGTTAATGTTGTAATTGCCCATCCTTCCATGGATCGCACTTCCCTTCTTTTGGACATGCGCGCAAGTTGTTCTCTACTGCCCATCCTGCTTGTGGCCCCCAAACCTTCCACCATACGGCGCCACCGGCGCATTTTGGACCGTCAATGATGTTGATCACTGTTAGCGGCGCGAGACGCCCGAGAACGCTGCCTGTAAATGGTTCTGAGCGAACAACCAGCAAGTCGTTGGGACTGACCTGCGCATCAAGACCAACGGCGAGCTTGTCTGATACGCAGGCATTTGGATTGTTGTCATCACCATCGCCATTGTTATTGGGATTAGGTGTTGCTGAGATCGATCCAATTGGTTTCTTTTTACTACACTTCTTGTTCGGATCAGGACATGGAATTACCCATTGAGCTGCCTTGTGACCTCCTGCGGTCCAGTTGCTTGAACCGGCCGCCGATTGCACATTCAGCCACACATATCCATCATCGAGGCAAACCGGCTCAGCAAGGATCTTCACCCAGCCACCTATCTCGATGAAGCCAACAACGGAGTAATTCTTTCCCGCTCCGGAGCGGACAAGGTTTTCATATGGAGGAAAAAGGGAGATGTAGCCGAATGTTCCTGGCTTGAAATCTGCTGCGTAGGTAGGGCACTTGCTCAATACTGCGAGCGTCTCTGTGCCGCCGCTCGGGGTTTGTATGCTGGTTATCAAATTGGTCGGCGTTTCAGATGGTTCGCGCCTTACCCACCACTTGGTTTGTGTTGATGCTGGAGTCATCGGCGTGGGGCTGGTATCCAGATCCCCGGATGCGTTCCTTCGGCGAGCTGCGCCTCTGACCATGGAGAGCAAGACACATACAAAAAGCAGGCTGAATAAGCAAATGATCACGATCCTTTGCCTGCGTTCATCCTGGAAGAAATCGCCGGGGCTACGTATAAATTCGGAGAGGAGTTTCAACATGTTTCTATTGATGTACTTTCCTTTGATGTAGTGGCGTTGATGAAGCGATGACTTTATTGTATGTGTCACTTAAGGGGGGTGGTTCCTCGACCGACGCGAACCGAGATAACAAAGAAACCGCCTTTTTCTGGCGGCTTTTTGTCCAAAGACTAGATGAAGTTTGTTTTGCGCCTTGACTGGCTAACGGCTTGTGTGGACTGCAACAACATCTGTTACATGCCAAACCATCAGAAATTGCTAAATTTAGCCGATTTTCCGATGATTCCAGCCTGCAAAGGGTGTAACAGATGTCATTGCAGTTGGCAGCTTGTGTTAGCGATTTGGCGGGGGACCAACCCATGAAACGGCACAAAGGCCCTCACCTAGATTCGCTTACGAAGCGGCGCGTACCGCCACATCCGCTGCGTTGGGCTGCCCTGCTTTCCAATTACCTTATTTTGAAAAAGTCTTTAACTGTTTGTATCATGCCAAAAGAATCCAAGTCACAAGGATATAAAGACTACCATGATCTACACTCACGTATTACAACGCGGTGGATTGGCAGTCAGATCTCCCGTAGATCGGTGATGTCTTGTTTGAGAATAAATCATTGAGACCCTAAAGCGGCCTGGCTACTCTGGATTAGTGAGGAGTACTCATCGTGGACCTGCGGAAAGATGTATCATGGTGCGTCACAAACTTCTGGGGATTCTTTGTTCTTCCGCCCCAAGAGTTACTTAATGTAATGAATTAAGGATTCATGTGGCGCGGCATTCAGCAAAGGATCAATGTGGGGAAGAACGAAGCCGCCACATAATCGGAGTTGAACTAAGCCGAGCGCAGGGATTGCAAAGCTATTTGGAATTTGAGGCAGGATGGCTGGCAAGATAAATGCCATCAGTGCGGAATTTTGAAAAGTCTTCGATACAAAGATAATCATAAGCCATGAGCAAAAAGGGTTCCATTTCATACAGATAGATAAATTGAAAGATGGAACGATGATTTTGGGGTCAACCGGCAAAAAGAAGATACCGGCATGTGGAAATAACCATCGTGCTGAGAAGCGGAACAATCCATTTCCATTCACGAACGTCAGGGTGGCGAAAGTCCAGACGAGGGAATAAGAGGACCCGGTTGCATAGGGCGGCCACAAACAGGACACAAATGAGAATGTACGGATGAATCTGCTTCTGCTGATCGAGACTTTTCATCTCGGGTTTCAGGTCGAGATGGGAGATCAGAAGTGTCAGTCTTCAATTTTTGTCGGAGAGCGGCCAAGCGTTTTCGTAAGCCCGAGCTGAACAGACCGTAATACCGGACCTTCACAAAGCCTTTGGCTAATACATGCTGTAAGAAACGATGGATGAAGTCTTCAGCTTCCAAAGTGCAAAGCCGTTCTGCCCCGGTTTTGGCATCACGATATCGAAAAGTCACCCGGTCATTTTCCAACTTCAGAATGCGGTTATTGCTAATCGCCACCCGGAAAATATAGGGTGCCAGATATTTCAATGCACCTAATCCCGATCCCACCGGCTCAGAGTGCACGACCCACTCTTGTTGCCACACCTTTGCTGGAATGTGTTTGTAGCAAGAGGCGTGGCGCAATGCCTCCTTCAGTTTTCCGCGAAAGATTCGGGAGAGCGCTCGCACTGGCAATAGAAAATTATGCCGAGCCGGTAACCAGGTTTTTCCTTGATCCGCAAAGCCACCCGCAGGAACGAGATAATGGATGTGGGGATGAAAGGCCAAGTTACGTCCCCAGGTGTGAAGAACTCCCACCATACCGATTTGGCCGCCCACAAAACGCGGATCCTGAGCCAGCTGTTGTGTGGCAGCGGCCGAGGCCTTGAAGAGCAGATCATAGATCAAGCTCTGGTAGCTGCGCGTGCCTTCATTGAATCCGGCAGGCACAGTGAAGGTTAGCAGGAAGTAAGGCACAGGCAAAAGAAGATCAAGTTGCTTCTCCAGCCAACGCTCCGAATTTTCGTTCTGGCATTTGGGACAATGGCGGTTGCGGCAGGAATGGTAGCTGTATTGAACCTGCTCACAGTCCGGGCAACGAAAAACCTGTCCACCCAGAGCTTCCGTGCGACACTGTTCAATAGCCCTCATCGCTTTGAGATGAGTAGAGGGCATACGCGATGCATATGTTTGGCGATACGATTCTCCGTAGCGACGGAAAATGTCCGCCAGTTCTATTGCCATATATTTTCCAGCACATGATTAATTGCATCAGCGGCTTGTCCAATGGTGATCGGAGTCAAATGGGTGTAGATGGCTGTGGAGGTTGGTGATGCATGTCCCAGATAAGCTTGGATCACACGCAGATTGACACCGGCTTCCAGCAAATGCGTAGCATACGAATGGCGTAAACTATGAACAGTAGCGACCTTCTGTACCCCGCTCTCCCGCAATGCATCCTGGAAAGCTCGTTGTACTCCGCGCACAGTCATTGGATTGACCGCTCGATCTGGACGATCCCCTACCCCCCAGCGTGAAGGAAATATCCATTCTGGATGACGGTGTGTCACCCAATACCGACGCAGCAGTTTCAAGATGGGTTGGGGTAATGGGACATAGCGGTCTTTGCCACCCTTCCCATTTCGAATGTGGATCACCTCGCGCTCCGCATCGATATCCTTGACTTGCAAGTGAATCCCTTCTTGTATTCTTAACCCGCATGCATAGATGGTACCTAAACATGCACGATAGCGCAGATGGTTCACACACGCCAGGATTTGCCGAACCTCATCCACAGTTAGAATGACTGGCAGTTTCTTTTCGCTAGGCGGCCGCACAAGATCCAGAATCGTCCATTGCTTATGGAGCGTACGTTCATAGAAGAACCTGATCCCGCACAAAGCAACTCGTAATGTGCTGGGAGAAACATGTTTCTCTTTTGAAAGATGCAGAAAATATTGGCGAAGCTCTTCTTCTGTGATCTGGTCCGGAGGCTTTCGATAATAGTCCGCCAAATGCCTCACTTCACGTACATACAGCAGTTGTGTGCTTTTCGACAAACCGTGCAGTTGCAGATCCTCGATCATTCTTGCTCGTAATGCGTTCATGGCTATACCTCCTGTATGGAATGGAAATCCGATACAGCTAATATAGCCCTGACTGAGACCGTTTATGAAGTGCCTACTGCAAGTTATTTACGTGGGAGGCTCTGCGCGAAGCGCTTAGTTCAACTGCTCTTGTACGACGCTTGCTCTCTTCTTCCCTCTTTCTCCCTATCTTGATTTTTTAGATCGTCTATCGAGCACTGCTTGTACCGAAGGGCTCACCAGCTTATCCTTGCGATGAATACAGCCCAGCCAGCAACACGGCCGGCGCATTCCTTCCTTGAGTTCAGTGATCGTCCTTTTAACATGCTCCTTTCTCGTCTCGTCTTTTTTGACGAAGGTAACCCAGCAGATCCACTCATTGCGCGCAAGTGGTGTAAGATCCTCCCATATTGCTAGTACCGCTCTATCGGAAGTGAGAGCTTTTCGTAAATCCGTGGGCACTTTATGTACGACACCAGCTGAGATTGTTTTACTCATATTATGATTTTACCAAACTGGCGGATTCAGGAGGCAGGGCTGAGTGGATGATTCTTCCTAATGCATCTCTCTCAACTATATTTCTTTCAAATCTTGGCTTTGCATCATCTTGCAAAGCTTTTTCTTTTCTCAAATTCCCTTCTCCGTGTTTAATTTCCCCACTTATCCTGACTTTTTCAACGGGCTGGAACATTGTGCAACTAAAGTTTGTATTTGCAATAGTTATTATCCCCAACCAGAAAATACCAATAGAAATGGGATGCTGACAAAATCCGGTGTTAGAAATCTCCGACTGGTTGAGGAGTTTACTTTGAAGTAGATATCATGAACCAAGGATACTTAGAAGTGGCTGGATCTCTTACTCCTGCAACAATGGCTTCACCGTAAAGTTGAATTGCACCGATTCCCAGGGTGATGGCAGTCCCAAGAGGAGAAAATTGTGGTGCAATTACAGATCCGACTGTTGCCCCAATACCTATGACTAAGGAAAACCTGTCTATCACTTTTTTAGTTATTTCCGCACCTTGAATATACTCATTTGCCTCTTTAATATCATTCTCAATTTTTTTTGAGTCAATTTCTTGTGTTGATAGTTTCGTGATCCATTCGCACATCTTTACCCTCCATTTATCGATATTTTCCAGTTCTCTAATTTTCAAAGCTTCTCTCATTGTCGAAGGACTTGGGCAATAGATATTGGCTTTATCAAAATAAAAGGCAACCATCTCCACTTCATTTCTTAGTGTATTTGGCTTTAATTGATTTTGATGTTGTGCAGGGAGCGAAAAGATCACATCTGAATATCGCTGATCGGTAAACGAGGGGATATCGCTGTAGGTTGGAATGGAATGTTCTGAAAGGAACAATGATGTAAGGAGAGAATGCGCCTCTGACATTATTTCATGCTTCAATTTTTCTGCGGAAGGGTTTATTCTTTCTCTATCCCAGAGATTAATAATCTCGTCAAATTGACGAGCATCAAGAGAATGCCCTCTTGAGTTAAGGCTTTTGAGTATAAACGGCTTGAGATTTTTTGATACGCCAGGATCAATAAGCGTATAGATCATTTCCTCTTCAGCCAGAGCGTGCAAAGGCTCCGGCCATTTTATGTATCCATTATCATATAGTGGGTCAGTTCCGGGAATATTACGATTGACTGGAAAAAAAATCGCCTCACTGAAAACGAACATCTCCCTGGCTGCTCTTTGGTAGTATGGAGTAATCCAACGTGCCTTTTTCCCAGACTCAACAATTTCTTCGAAAACGTAATTAGCTTCGGGCTTCTTGACTATACCTTTTCTCTCTTTGCCGGCCTAATTGACTGCATCCACCGTGCCTCTTTTCAATTTGCGACGCTATATTGTTCCCTCAATGATTTGCAGACTTGATGACTAGATGATTCAAGATTGACGGTAGATATGCATCGCAAAATCAATCTTGTAGAACGTTCACACCCCTATTATCCAAACCGGAAAATATCTGGACTACCCTATAGCACTTGTTCCCTATTGGCGCATAACTGTCTCTGACTCGAAGATGCACAGAGCAAGTAGATTGGCGACCGTAAAAAGTAGGAGCCATTCGTTTGCATTTGTTTCAATCTTCACATTCCGCTAAGCTTGTAGAGTTTGTGACCCACAAGCAGGAACCAGATCTTCTCAAAAAAGGGATGACGGTCCGGTCAATACTGTCAAAGCTGGCAACGAAAAAGCGCTTAACGCAAATTTAGTGGTGTCAGCTGTATCTGCTTTGCAAGGTCATAAGTAATCGGTTCACCACACCCACGGTATAAGTTTTTTCGTCCGCGCTTGGTACATTGGATATGCATCGGGAAACAGTTCGAGCATGATCTTCTCCTCTCTGCCAATGCGCGAGACAAAAATGAGATCGGCAACAATAAAAACGCCTATACCCCAAATGCTGCCCGTAAGCGCAGTACCAAATGCCATCAGAATGAGGCCTGTGTAGATGGGATGGCGAACGTAGGCGTAAGGACCTGTGGTTACAAGTTCGTGGTGTTCTTTGGCGGCTGGCCGGGGGCTCCAATTGCGCCCGAGGTGTACCCTTGCACAAATGGCAAAACCCACGCCCATGACGGAAAGCGCAGCAGCAGCCCAATCGAGGACTGTGGATTGCGGGAAGATGCCGCGCGAAAAAATAAGCCCGAAATTCGTAAAGTGCGCCGTCCCTGTCGCAATGCGCGCTGCAACGAATATTAGTAGTACCACCGCAGCTACCAAGCGCAGCAACCAGAATTGCTGCCATATGTTTCCGTATCCTCCGCGAATATCGCGTTTTACGTTGAATGCCGAAACAACCCACACAAGAAGGTATATCGCCCAACATCCGAGAATGACAGTTTCGTACGTGATCATTTTGCTCTGTGACTTAAGTATACGTCTATAAACCGCCGAGCGGCGTCAGATGTATCTGCTTCGCAAGACCGTAGGCGGTCCGAAGGTCGTTGTCGCTGTAGACGAGGATGCGCCCGAAAATGATGCTACTGTTCATCTGGTGACGGGTGACGAATTCGAAATCGTTGTTATTGGGCTTCAATAAGCCTTTTTCAACAGTCTGCAATCTTGTGCGACAGAATTGCTCGATAATTTTTATAAAACTAGGCATACACCAGAAAAAAGAGGAACACTGTGTAGAGACCGTTTACAATCAAGCTGATGTACATTCATCTCACCGTTCACAGCGCTTTCTCCCTACAGGAAGGGTTGATGACGCCTTCCGAATTGGCGCAAGCAGCCCGAGCCGATGGCATGTCTGCTCTGGGACTCACTGATCACAACCTGCTGACAGGCGCAGTTGAATTTGCCGCGGCTTGTAAAGCAGCCAGCATCCGACCCATTATTGGTTTGGAAATTAATCTCAATGAAGGCCCAGTAAGCCTCCTAGCGACGAGCCTTGAGGGTTGGTCCAATCTCTGCAGGCTGAGCAGCGCCATTGCACTTCGAGATGATCCAGCAGCTCCATGCTCTCTGGCTGTACTGGCTTCCTACTCCAAAGACCTGGTTGCATTAAGCAGCCAGCCACAGCGACTTAGGGATGTCTTTCAAGATCGCCTATATGTAAGTATTCGGAATCCAGGCGAGGCAAATTCTCTTTCAGAACTTGCACATACACTTTCACTGCCCTCCGTAGTAACTCATCCTGTTTATTATTTGACTCCTAATCAAGCCATCCTTCAGCGAACGCTTGCCGCAGTTCGTCTGAATCAAACCATCACCACACTCCCGAAGGAGGCAGCCGCATCACCTGATTCATACTTCATAAGTGCAGAGGAAATTGAAACACGCTTCAAAAATTACCCTGAAGCACTGGCTTCGACTCTTGATATTGCCGAACGTTGCAAGTTCGATCTGCCGATCGGCAGTTCACATATGCCAACTGTTCCCTTGCCCGAGGGAGTCAGTGTTGCGCAACACCTGCGTGACAAAGCCACTCAAGGAGCAGCGAAGATATACGGGGAAATCACGCCAGCCATCCAGCAGCGGTTGGATCATGAACTGGAAATCATCTCCAAAATGGGCTTTGAACCAGTTTTTCTCATTGTGGAGGATGTACTGCGATTTGCCAGACAGACTGGAGTTCCATACTCTTCACGCGGCTCAGCGGCTTCATCTCTTGTTGCCCACTGTCTTGAGATCACCAGCCCAGATCCCTTGCGTTTGAACCTTTACTTCGAACGCTTTCTGAATCCTGCGCGCACTACCCCTCCAGATATTGATATGGATTTATGTTCACGCCGAAGGGATTCAGTGATCCAGCATGTTTTTGATACGTATGGTACAGAGCGTGTGGCCATGGTGGGAACGATCAATCGCTATCGTCCCCGCTCGGCACTGAATGATGTGGCCAAGGCACATGGACTGGAACTCTCCAAGGTTCGCGAGTTGTCCAACCAGCTGCCGCATGCATTCTGGGCACGTTTTGAAACTTCAGCCGATGGCAAGTCTGCCTCTCCATTTGGGGTACTACGCACAGCCTATCCATCTCAAACCTATCAAACCATCTTTGACGAAGCCGAAGCTATCCTGAAACTACCGCGCCATCTTTCCATGCATCCAGGAGGGATCATCGTTGCCCCGGGCGCGCTGACCGATCTCGTTCCGGTGATGCGCTCGGGTGGCAAGGGAGTGGTCATTACCCAGCTGGACCTTGATGCCGTCGAGGCATTGGGCTTGGTGAAGATCGATTTGTTGGGTATTCGCGGCCTGACCGTACTTGGAGATGTTGCCGAGTTTGTACACGCAAGCCAAAGGGATCAATTTACTGATCCATTAGCCGTTCTGGACTCCACACCTGCGGATGATCCAGCAACCGCTCAACGGATCGAGAAGGGCGAAACCATTGGCTGCTTCCAGATCGAGAGTCCAGGAATGCGTGCCACATTGCGCGAGATCCATGCGCGCAGTGAAGACGACATCATGGCTGCCTTGGCTCTCTATCGGCCTGGACCGCTCAGTGGCGGATTGAAGGATGCATTTGTGCGCCGTTTCAAAGGGGATGAAAAAGTAAAACACATTCATCCTGCTCTTGCACCATTGCTGGATGAAACGTTTGGTGTGATCCTGTATCAGGAGCAGGTATTACGGATCGCGCACGAGATCGCGGGATTCGATCTAGCAGAGGCGGACCTGATGCGGCGAGCGATGAGCCATTTTGATCCTGGCAAACGCATGCAGGATTTGAAACGAAAATTTATGGATCAGGCACAGGAAAGAAACGGGGTGCCGTCTGAAACGGCGGAAAGGATTTGGGAAATGATGGCAGCATTTGCTGGCTACGGCTTCCCCAAGGCTCATGCCGCCTCCTATGCAAAAGTGGCCTGGCGCTCTGCATGGTGCAAATCCTATTTCCCGGCAGAATTCATGGCGGCAGTGCTTGCCAACTGGGGTGGATACTACAGCCAGCGTGTCTATCTTAGTGAAGCAAGAAGAATGGACTTGAGTGTTCGTCCACCGCATATCAATCATTCAATGAATAACTTTTCGGTCAAGGAGGTGGATGACTCGCAGGAACACGTGCTCTTTATGGGACTGGACCAGGTCAAGGAATTGACCAGGCAGACGATCCAACGCATCATCCACCTTCGACCTTTTACTTCCCTGGAGGATTTCCTAACGCGTGTTGATCCACGCGCGCAGGAAGCCAGGACTTTGACCGAGGCAGGTGCGCTGAGCGGGCTGGGAACAATTCCGTCCATCCTGAAGCGACTGCAGAACGGTGGATGGCAACAAAATCAGATGAGTCTATTTGAATGGACGGATCCGGGTGAGGAAGACTGGACCCTCCAACAAAAGGTAAACGCACAGGTGGAGATTCTAGGTATCAGTCTGGATGCTCACCCTCTTGAATTGGTGTCAGAGAAAATCAAAGGAACAGGTGCAATCTCTACCCTGGATGCAATCGCAAGGATCGGGCGCAGAGTGACGGTTGCGGGTGTTCGGCAGACTTCCCATCGCAGCCGGACGGCAAAAGGCGAATCGATGTTGTTCCTGACCTTGGAAGATCTCCATGGAACGCTGGATGCGATTCTGTCTCCTGATGTTTATCGCGTTGCCAGATCCTTGTTTGATTCAACAATGCCATTATTAGTCACAGGTGTAATGGAGATGGATGTCGAACGCGGTGAACCCTTCTTAAGGACGGAAAAAGTTGTTTCGGTGCGATGAATCAAAGAAATCGATCAGTAAAGAAACTTAAGCATGATGATATTCCAGATCAGGGTTGAGCACCCAACGGGTCAATCCTTCAATGGCGATCTGATTGAACGGTTACAAAGTCTCGCGGAACACTTGAAATGACCAAAACAAAAGTAAAGGTAATGAAAGGTAAGCGCCAACCAGATTGTAAGACTTTACATCCATACAGGATGGGTAAGGATAAACGCATCCTTATTGATGTTGCCTCGCGTCAGACCATCGAGCAACTTTTTTCTCTCCGGAACGCCGGTGCTCGAATTAGCGATCTGCTCGAGGTCGCGCGCGTGCCTTCCCCTTGCCAATGGCAGCCGGTGCACCGAAGAACG
>WNGF01009630.1_pt1 | contig 11074 bp, 8 predicted proteins | sample 5400641 | NCBI WGS metagenome assembly WNGF01 (sample SAMN13153371, study PRJNA577476) | soil metagenome | isolation source: 80 cm soil or saprolite under grassland replicate 2 | place: USA:California | collected 2016-06-15 | reverse complement strand
CCTTCGGTGATGCTGCCGACCGTAGGAATCGCGGCCAGCCCATAGTTCGTCCGAACCGAATTGATGTCCGCAGTCGCGGCAGCGAACTGACCAGCCTCGATCTCGGCCTGCGCTCTGAGAAGCACGACCTCCTCGTCGCGAATGATGCCAACCGGTCGTGCCTGGTTCGCAGGATTAAGAACCGCGCCGACATAGGTGATATTCGTCGTCACGCGTGGGTCGATCGTGAAGGTCAGCTGAGTGCGGCTGACGATCTTCGATGCGCGCGTGTCACCGGCCTGGACGCTGTCCTTGAACAGCGGATTCAAACCAATACGCGCGTCCGCAATCGGGTTGGGCGCTGCCTCACTGCCAGCGGGTATGAAGACATAATACGGTCCAACGGTCAGTTGCGACGCCGGAACCGCACCCGGTGCAGCACCGCCGAGCGCCTGCGTCAGCTCCGTGATTGCAGTGGCAAGAAGCGCCGGCTGTGGAGACTGCCGGCTAATCGCGCGATAGAAATCGTTCTTACCCTTGAGAGCTCGGTTGAACAGGATGATGTTGCTAACCTTTCGATAATCCCTGCCGAACGCTGTAAATCCGGACGGCACTTTGAACGGGAGAACCGTAGCTGCGCCGGCAGCGGTGAGATCAGTCAAGCCGCTGTCCAGCAATGCTGCGATATAAGTGAGCACCGTGGGCTTGCAGCTGATCGGTGTCACCTCGGTGACATCGGACGCTTGAATCGAGACGCCAATCGAATCGCGGAGCTCGACCAGGCGCATGTAATCCAGCGCCTTGATCGTCTTGATGAATCCGAGCGCCGCGTTTCTCTCTGCTACGGAGACTTCAATGGTCGATGCGTTTGGAAGCCCTTCGATCAGGCCGGTTGCAGCGCGGATCGCCGTGTAGAAGGCGGTCCAACCGCCGCCGCCCGCGAAGCTGCTCGGATCGGGTTGCCCGCCAATCGTCTCCGTGACGTAGCGGGGCTCGGAAGCATCGATGCGGTACGCGTCGCGAGCATAAATCGCCGACAGCGTATAGAAGGTGAAGGTGCTTGTTACGGCGGTCCGATCCTGCGCGAGCAGGCCGACTGCCAGAGTCTGGAGCGACGAGCGGCTGATGGCGCCGGCGATCGCGTCCGTTGTCGGAGCGTTCTCCGGGTTCGCCACCGGGTTGTCCTTGCACGCGGCCGTCGCGAGCACGGCCCCGAGCACGATTGCTGAATATCTCTTCATTGTTCTCAGGGTCGGGGTTAGAAGGATGAACGAACGGAGAAGTAGTACGTTCTGCTTGGCGGATACGGAGTCACGTCCTGGATTCGTCCAAGCGGCTGGTTCGCGAAGTTCGACACTTCGGGATCGAGCCCCGTGTAATCGGTCCAGGTCTTGAGATTCCGTCCGCTCAGCTCGAGCGTCAGCTTGTTCGCCCGGCCGGCAGTCAGCCTGTCGCGCAACCCCGCCGGGAGGTCATAAGCCAGCGTGATCTCGCGGATCTTGACGAAGCCGGCTTTCTCGAGGTACACAGCCTTGCCGGCGGCAAAATCTCGCAGCCGCTGGTTGCCCACGGCGCTGTCGCCAAGTAACCCACCATCGAAATAGTTGTTGGTGAGGTTGATGATATTACCACCCTTCCGCCAGTCGACCAGCGACGAGAACCTCACCGGGCCGAGCTGGAAATCGTTGGCGAAGCCCATCGTGTAGTCGGGCAGCGCATCACCAGCAAACGTGGTGATTCGGTTCGCAGTAGAGCAGGTGCCGGTCGCACTCAGCTCTTTGCAGCCATTTACGGCCTGGATCACCGACGGTGACTGCCCCTTTTTAATGAATGCATTGCCGAACCGCGTGGAGAACGACCCTACGCCGGGATTGAATGCCGGAACGGGAAGCTCTGTGACCAGTCCTCTCTGACGCGCGTACGTCGTGCTGGACACCCACTGGAAATTGCCCCTGTCGATCGGTGTGATACCGAGTTCGATCTCGGTGCCCTTATTCACGATCTGTCCACCATTGATGAACTGCGAAGTGAACCCGGTGGATGGAGCGACGGCAGCCTGAAGCAGAAGGTCGTCGATCTGCTTGCGGTATCGCGTAACCGAGAGACGCGTGCGTCCGCCGAACATCTGAAGGTCGACGCCTCCCTCGAGCTCGGTGGCGCGCTCCGGCTTGATCGATGGATCGCCCTTGACCGTCGACGCGCGAGCGCCCTGAAGGCCGTCGTTGATCAGCGTGGTGAGGAAGGTGTATTTCCCAGCGGTCGGCTGGTTCCCCGCCTTGCCGTAAGCGATTCGGAGCTTTAGCTCATCCACCATCTTCGGAATGAACGGTACTCGGTAGGACGCCGAGTACTTGGGATAGCTGTAGTACTTCGATGCATCGCCATTGTTGCTCGTCTTCTCGAAGTTCAAACCAGCCGTAAGCAGCAGCCGCTCATTCAGAGTCAGCAACTCTTCCTGTCCGTACCAGGAGAATTCCTTGACCTTGTTGATGCCTTCGTTGATGAACGTCTGCGTTGCGGTCGATACGTTGTGAACGCCGGGGAACACGCCTCGCCCGGTGATTGCGGTGATATCGAGCTCGCGCCGCGCCTGACTCAAGCCGCCCGAGGTCGTAGCGCTGAACCTCGACCGCACCAGACGGTGCGCAAGAGCAAGCCGCAATCCTGCGTCGAGCGAGTTCCCCGACGATGTATAGATCGTCCCGGGATTCGCATTCTCTTGCTCGATATAAAGCGTCGCTGGTGAATAGATCTTCGCCGCGTCATTGTAGGAGTCGATTCCGCCGCTCAGCGTCAGATCGAGCGTCTGCGTCTCCCGTGCGAGGAGGCTCAACACACCGGAGACGCTCCCGATGAGGCGGTAGACGTTCTCCGGTGTCTTCAGCTGATCCGCGACCTGTAATGGGTTGTTATGCTGAACAGAGACGTCCGGGTTCTTCGGGAACGAGCCGTCCGGAAGCTTGTGGAAATCGAAGAAAGTTGGCGTCGCGGAAAAAGTCGTGTAGGGGTTGATGCCGGAGTTGTCGTTTCCGGAGATACCACGCTGCGTGAGCGTATGCACCAGCTCGGTATTGGCCTTTATGTTCAGCCGGCCAAGTACCTGACCAAGGTTCACACGCAACGCCTGCTTGTTGTAGAAGTCGTTTAGAGCGAGACCGTTGTCGCGCTGTGCCAGGCCGGAGACGAAGAAGCTCGTTCCCGTTGAGGCTGCACCTCGGATCGACGCGATCGTCTGGTAGTCAACAGACTTGTTGCTGCCATAAAGGTCTTCCTCGAAGTCGCGGCACTTGACCGGCGCGGCGGTCCACGCAGCTGCATCAAGGCCAGGACGGGTGAAGCCGAAATCGGTGACTTCCTGCGCCGACTTGAAGCAGTAGAACGGTCCCATCTTGTTGGAGATGTAGCTCCGGCCCACGCGCTGCGTAAAGTCGAACTGAGTCTTCCCCGCCCGACCCTGCTTGGTGGTGATTACGACCACGCCGTTCGTGCCACGCGAGCCGTAGATGGACGCCGCCGCCGGACCCTTGAGGATCTGGACGCTTTCGACGTCGTTAGGGTTGATGTCGGCGATACGGTTGACGATCTGGTCCTGGCTCGACGAGAAGTTGCCCGTCGTGCCCGCTCTCGCCGCCTGCGAAACAACGTTCAGTCCATTTGGAATGCCGCTGTTGTTGACTGGCTGGCCGTCGATCACGTAGAGCGGTTGGAAGTTGGAGTTGATCGTCGAGATGCCGCGGATCTGAACCTGAGTTCCGCCGCCCGGTGCACCGGAATTCTGGGTGATGACCGCCCCCGAGACCTTTCCTTGAAGGGCGTGGTCGATCGTCTGCGCGGGAACGTTGTTCAGCTTCTCAGCGCTGACGACCGCTACAGCGTTTGCCGAGTTCAGTGTCGACACCGTCGTCGCTGTACCGGTGATGACCTGCGTCTCGAGTTGGAGCGGGTCCTTGGCGAGGGAGACGTTCACCTCGTCGAGTGCTGCGCCAACCGATACCGTCTTCTGCTGGTAGCCGATGCGTCTGACACGCAGGGTTACCGGGCCGGCCGGCGCTTGAACGGTGAACCTGCCTTGGTCGTCGGCGTATCCGCCGAAGGTGGTGCCGACGACGCTGACGCTTGCTGCCGATAACGGTTCATTTGAACCCTCGGCGGTAACGCGTCCCGAGATCCGACGCGTCTGTGCCTGTGCGCTCAAGCCACAAAGCGCCAACAGCACGGATGCCATGACGAACGAGCGAAATGCTCTCACGCTCTCTCCTGGGTGGGAGGTGGGTTGCCGGCTTGCCCAACATGGTGATAAGGGCGTACGCCGACGGCACCGCTGTCCTGGGATGAGGGACGCGGTGCGGTTGTGCGTGCCCCTAGATAGGCCCCGTGACGGGCAGTGTCAAGGGAATGTTGAGGGGATGTATGTCAGGTGTGTGCCAGAAAAACAGAAACCGCGTGCGGCGGGCCATTGGGCAGGCGGCTCTGAGCTTCGAGCTAGCTCAAAGCCCGTAGCCGTCCGGCCAAATGCCCGCCGCACGCGGTTTCGTCTTTATTTAGCCGGCTTCGAAAAATCCACCGTCGGGGCAGTCTCTACACCCGGCGGCGCCTGGTAATACGCAAGCGGCTTCGCGCCGATCACCATCGCCGTGAATTTCTGGGGCAGCGTTCTTATGAAAGCGTTGTATGCCTGAGCAGCCGCATTGTAGTCGCTCCGGGATACCGCGATCCGATTCTCTGTTCCGGTAAGCTCATCCTGCAGTCGAAGGAAAGTCTGGTCTGCCTTGAGCTGCGGATACGCTTCCGAGATCGCGAGCAGACGCCCGAGAGCACCGGTGAGCTGCGCGTCCGCTGCCGTCTGCTGGGTGGGATCACCTGAACGGATCGCTCCCGCAAGTCCGGCTCTCGCGCGTGCGACCTCGGTGAACACTCCTTCCTCATGGGCTGCATAACCCTTTACGGTATTCACCAGATTCGGAACCAGGTCCGCGCGACGCTGAAGCTGCACCTCGATTGAATGCTTCGCCTGCTGCGCCTGTTCGTCGAGCGTCTGGATTCTATTGTATCCGCAGCCGGCCAGCGTCAGCGGAGTGAGCAGAACGAGAATGCGGCGTGTCATTAGTCGGATGTCCTCGATTGAGTATTCGCTGCGCGTAATCCTACGCAAGATTCGGGGAATAGTTTAAACACTGAAGCCGTTCAGGTAACTCACGAGAGCTTCCATTCCCGCCATGTAGCCTGCCAGCACGCGACCCGCTTCACCACGATCGATCTTCGACGTTCCGCGGACGTGGCGGACGACTCTATCGAAGGGTGCCGGATCGAATCCAGCCCATGTCGCGATCGCTCCGCTCAACTCCGCGTAATCCTGTGGCGGCGGCGCACCATGAAGCCGCGAGACTCCGCGAAAGACTACCATCAGCGCGGAAAGGCTCGCCTCCATCAGCTCGATCTGCGCTTTTCCATCATCGCCGGCCGCCATCGCCCCGCGTCTCAGATGGAGCAGCTTTCCAAGTGCCTGCTGCTCTACCTGCAGGCGGAGGTCCGACCGTGCGACGCTCATCGCCACACAAGGATCATCGCCGTACAGCACGCGGTGCCGTTCCAGAATATCCGCGTATTCCATCGGGAATACGTCCGCCGACGATCGCCATTCATTGGATGTGAACGTCATCGGCACCGGATTCCCGTCCTCGCCCCACGCCCGCAACACCGCTCCCACAGCTGCGAGCCGATCCAGCGGAACCGCGTCGAGAATCACGAGCACATTGTAGTCCGAGCGCTTGGCGATATGCTCCCCCGCGACCGCCGATCCATAGAGCACGACTGACCGAAGTGTCTGGCCGTATGCCTTGCGCAGCTGGTCGACCAGCTCATCGAGTGTCATTGCCATTGCAATTTCTCCGCTAAAAGCCGGTCACCAACTGGAGCCACCGCCGCCTCCCCCGAATCCTCCACCACCGCCAAATCCTCCGAAACCGCCTCCGCCGCCGCCGAACCCTCCGCCGCCCCAGCCACCACCCGAGCCCCAACCGCCTCTGCCACCGCCCATCGGGATGATGAGGGGGAGGCCTCCGCCGCAGCCGCTCCGGCGTCCGCCGCGACCGCGACGACTCGCGTTTCTGAGAATCGTCAGCACCACGAACAGGATGACGACATACAGAATTGGCGGGAAGCCGCGCGACGGCCGGGGAGCGTTCTCCACCGGAACCACTGCGCGCAGCGTCGTGTCGAGCTGGAATCTGAATTCACTAGCGAATCGCTGCGCGGTGCGGAGCGTCACGAGCTCCAAGCCGACCGCATAATCTCGCTCGCGAAAGAGCGGCACTGCCTCGCGGCAGATTTCTCCCGCCGTCGCGTCGGTGATGAATCCTTCGGTCCCCTGACCGGTTGCAATCCAGCATCGACCGCGACCGCTCGAATTGGTCTCCTTGGGAACGACAAGTATCACGGCGCCAGCGTTCCGAGTCGGATCGCCGGGATTCCCGATCTTCCCAACCTTCCACTGGCGGCCGATCTGAAGCGCGACGTCGGCGACGTCGCGATCGCCGATGTCGCGCAACGTGACGACAGCGATCTCTCCGCGGGACTTTGCCCGCACATCCTCGGCGATGCGTTCGATGCGTCTCACCGTTGCGGAATCCAATACTCCGGCGAAATCGCTGACGAGCCCTGTCGGCGGGGGAATCTGAATTGTCGACTGGCCGCGTGCTGACGTGACGACAAGCAGCAGCGCGCCGACGATTGCGAGCGAGCTTTGCGAGCGGACTGCGATCACGAGCCGCCGGAGTCGCAAAGGCGCTCTATAACCCTTGATTTCACTGCCATCACCGAGACCTATTTACGGAATGCCGCTCTGTCGAGTCAACTTTGGTGCCGCGCTGGTCGCTGCTCTGCTCGTCATTGCATGCAATCGCACAGGCTCCGCTTCCGCCCGCGTCAACGACGCTGGTTCCTCCGCGAGCGCCTCCAATGCGCCGACAACGAACGTATCGACCCCCGATCCGCTGCTGGTTGCCGCGGATCACGGGCGGATTCTAGGCGATTCCACCGCGAAAACGTGGGTCGTGGTCGTGAGCGACTTCCAGTGTCCTTTCTGCAAGCAGTGGCATGACGAGAGTTATCGAGCGCTGTACGACGAATATGTACGGCCCGGACGCGTCAGAGTTGCATATCTCAACTTTCCGCTTCGCCAGCACCAGCACGCCATGGCCACGGCCGAAGCCGCGATGTGCGCCGCCGCTCAGGGAGAATTCTGGGAGTTCCACGACGCACTCTTTGCCACTCAGAATTCGTGGGCGGCACTTCCGTCAGTGCGTGCAGTGCTGGATTCCATTGCTTCGACGACACCCGGACTCGATCGAACGAAGTGGACGGCATGCGTTGATTCCGGCAAGACGCAACCGCTCATCATGGCGGACAGAAATCGCGCCTCTGCCGCGGGAGTGGAATCAACGCCCAGCTTTCTGATCGGCGATCAGATCATCGCCGGCGCACAGCCGATGGACGTACTTCGCGCGGCGATCAACGCCGAGCTGGCGAAGCGCGCGACTCCGGCGCACTGAACGCTCTCCTCCGCATACCATATGTAGGTGCGGGCGTGCTGGTGACGCTCGCGTCGCGTGTCGCACCACCCGGCTCCGGCAAAGCGCTGCGCGCCCTGCGCTCGCGGCGCGGCGTGGAGCGACGTTTCGCCGAGTGGGCACGCAAGGAACGAGACACCGGCCGGCCACTTCTCTGGGTGCACGCGCCTTCCGTCGGGGAAGGCCTGCAGGCTCTTCCACTGTTGAAGCTTTTCCGCGCGCGTCGGCCTAATGCCCAGATCGCATACACGTACTATTCGCCGAGCGCCGAGCGATTCGCCGCGAGCGTGGGGGCAGACTTCGCAGATTATCTCCCGTTCGACACCCGCCAGCAGGTGGACGCGGCACTCGATTCTCTCCGGCCGGCGGTGATCGCGTTCAGCAAAGTGGACGTGTGGCCGACTCTCGTCGAGCGCGCAGCGTATCGCGGAATAAAGCTGGCGCTGCTCAGCGCGACGATGCCCGAGTCGTCCCGTCGGAATTCGGGGATTGCGCGGCTCATTCTTGCCGACGCGTATCACGCGCTCGATGCGATCGGCGCCATTGATGATGCGGACGCGGTGCGTCTGATCGAGGCCGGCGTTCGCTCTGACCGAATCACGGTAACGGGCGATACCAGGTACGATCAGGTGTGGGAACGCGCTCAGGCGTGGAGTCCCGGGTCGGTCGGTCCCGTTGCTGCGGCCTCGCCGGAAAAACCGACGCTCGTGGCCGGATCCACGTGGCCGGCCGACGAGCAGCATTTGCTGTCAGCCTGGTCGAGAGTGGTGTACGAGCGACCCGGCGTGCGGCTGATCATCGCGCCTCATGAAGTGACACCGAAGCATCTCGACGCAATCGAGACCTGGGCGCGCGAAGCCGACCTCAGTCTCTCACGGCTCGGCGAGCCTGACTCGGCCCACAGCGACGTTGTGCTTGTGGATCAGTACGGAGCACTCGGCGATCTGTACGCGCTCGCTCATTTCGCATATGTCGGCGGAGGATTTCATGACGCGGGGCTGCACTCTCTGCTCGAGCCTGCCGCGTTCGGTGCGCCGGTGATCATTGGTCCCCGCCACACCGACAATCGTGACGCGCGGCTGCTGATTGCCGCAGGAGCGGCGTTCCGCTGCGAGAGCGGCCGCGAGATTTCGAGCCGCATCGTCCGGTGGATTGATTCTCCGGAGGCGAGAGAGAAAGCGGGCCACGCTGCGCGAGAGGTCGTGCGATCGGAGCTCGGGGCAGCGGAGAGATCTTACGCGATCGTTGAAGGGCTACTTGGTGCCGCGACTGGCCACGGGGGCACTGACGGGGCAGTAACCACGGAGGGCGCGGAACACGCGGAGTAAAAGCCGCGGAGACGACCTCAACCGTAGCCGAGATCACCAGGCGTTAAAGTCTTCTCATTTTTTTGTTGAACTACAACGACAGATAGAGATCAGCGCGCGATCTCATATGTCGTTAACCCCGAAATCAGGAGATGCTTGCCTGATCGAGATCCAGAGGCGGCAATCGTAGCCAGTCTCCGCGGCTTTTACTCCGCGTGCTCCGCGCTCTCCGTGGTTACTGCCCCGTCAGTGCCCTCGTGGGGAGCTACGCACTAAGCGGGCACAGCACTAGGACGCCAACGTCTCCGCTCTCGGCAAAGCCGGCGTCGTTTGCGGCGGATGCAGGAAGAACCCCTGCACCAGATGCACACCAAGCGACTTCACCGTCGAGTATTCCTCCGCGCGCTCGACACCCTCGGCGATCACCATCGCTCCCTGATCGTTCGCGAACCTCACCATTGTCTCGACGAGACTCTGTTTGATGAAGTTCTGGTCGATGCAATTGATCAGTGAAATGTCGAGCTTGATGAAGTTTGGCTCGAGGTTGGCGATCGACCCAAGTCCGGCGTAGCCGCTGCCGGCATCGTCTACCGCGAATCGGTATCCCTTGTCCCGAAAATCCTTGAGCCGCCCTCGAAACTTGGGGTAGTCCCGGATCGCCGTCCGCTCAGTGATCTCGAGAACGACTCGCGATGGATCCGGAACCTTGAGGTCGAGCTCGGTGAAGGCGGGATCGGTGAAATCGTGCGGATCGACGTTGATGAACAGCAGCTGATTGTCCCTGAGCTTCTCGGACATTCCCTGGATCGCGGTGTTGCGACAGAGTCTGCTCAGCTCCCAGATCATGTCGGTCTGCGCAGCGATCTCGAACATCACCTCCGGCCGGCGCATACTGCGCATCGTCCCGCGTGCGAGCGCCTCGTAGCCGAAGATCTCCTGCGTCTCGGTGATGACGATCGGATGGTAGTCGATGTACAGCGCGCTCGTTCTTAGTGTCTCGCGAAGATCGGCACTTTTGCGAGCGAATTCGCGCTGCTCGACAGAATTCGATGAGCTCGCCGCCTCGCGGATTCCCCGATAGATCTGCCGCTCGAGCCGCGTCTTGGGATCGTAGTGCACGTGCGCTCTGCCGACGAAAGTGTCGAACAGGGCGGCGATCGCCTCGCCGTACAACTCCTCCATTCGCGTGGCAATGAACTGGTTCAGCCGGCCGGTGAGCTCGGTAATCTCGTCGTCGCTCAAGACAGGCTTGTCCGGATCGGGGACGTGCATGACGATGAAATCATCGTCATTGATGTAGCTCACCATCAGGTGTGACGACGCCAGCGGACTGGAGATGAAGAATTCGCGCATTGCCGCGATCGTCGTCTCGAGAATCTCGTCGAGCTTCTCCCAACCGTAGATCTCTTCGATCTTGGCGTAGCGATCGAAGTTGAAGTAGAGGATGAGAAGCTCGCCGCGCGCCTGGATCTGGCTGCGGAGCTGGTCCAGCGTTGTCGAGACAGTGGGTACGCGTTCCCGCGTGGGGCGGGAAAGCGGGTAGAACCGTGGGGCTGTCAGCTCGCCTGCTCCAGCCGCGCCGCGTTTCGCTCCACCACTTTCACAAGCGCGGGAAGCTCGAACGGCTTCTCGACGAAATCATCAGCTCCGGTCTCCAGCGCCTGCCGCTTGTTCATCCAGTCCTGGAGCGCGGTGACCATGATCACGCGGGTCTCCGGTCCGTGCGGCGAATCTTTCATTTCCCGGCACACCTGCCATCCATCTCGGCCGGGCATCATCACGTCGAGCAGGACGATCGAAGGCTTGGTTTGCTCGAACGCCTTCATCGCCTCGATTCCATCGTATGCCACGGTGATGGGGTAGCCGCGCGCCTCGAGATAGTCGCGGATGATGTGCGCGTTATCCCGGTTGTCGTCAACGACCAGTATCGGAGGGAGCTTCGATTCTGCCATGATTCTACGTTGGAGGGGGAGAGACCCTCTTGCAAGTGCAAGCACTCTGCCGCGCGCCGCTCCGGGGACGATTCGTGCTAAGTCCGATTCGCCTTGACGAGGACTTGACACTGGAGTTCCACAGCGTAGATGTAATCAGTTGTGTAGTGGCTGCCGCAAGCAAAAAAGACGAGTGCCGGACCTTGTCCGGCGACAAACGATGCGAGGCTATATGCATCCGAGATCAGTACGCGTTCTGGCCTGCTGTGCACTGGCTCTTATTGTCTCC
>WNGF01009629.1_pt1 | contig 11074 bp, 7 predicted proteins | sample 5400641 | NCBI WGS metagenome assembly WNGF01 (sample SAMN13153371, study PRJNA577476) | soil metagenome | isolation source: 80 cm soil or saprolite under grassland replicate 2 | place: USA:California | collected 2016-06-15 | reverse complement strand
AGCGTCTCTGTCTCTCGCTGGCGTTGTGGAACGGCAAAGACCCGATTCTCAAGGAACGCTTGTTCGGCCTGACGAACTCCGAAGGCAACCACGGCGAGGACGCGAAAGAGCTTTACTACTACCTCGATGCCACGCCGACCCACTCCTACTTGAAGATGCTCTATAAGTATCCGCAGCGGGAATTTCCCTACGCCTGGCTGGTGGAGGAAAACCGGCGTCGCGGCAAGGATCAGCCGGAATTTGAGTTGCTGGACACGGGCATCTTCGATGACGACCGCTACTTCGATGTTTTCGTGGAATACGCGAAGGCCGGGCCGGACGACATTCTCATGCTCGTCACCGTACACAATCGCGGGCCGGAGACAGCAACGATTCATCTGCTCCCTCAGCTTTGGTTCCGCAACACCTGGTCGTGGAAGAGCGGCGCGAAGAAACCGCGACTGAGTCTGGCTGGGGAGGGTTCCATCGTCGCGGAGCATGACGAGTTGGGTCAATATCGGTTCTATTGTGAAGAAGTGTCGGGTGGCGCACTCGCCGCGAACACCGGGGCGGTCGGCGACGGCGCCGACCGCAACGCGCGAGGCGCGCGCTCTCCCCAACTCCTCTTCTGCGAGAACGAAACCAATGTCCGCCGCCTTTTCGGGCAGCACGATGCGCAGGGTCATTTCAAGGACGCCTTCCACGAATACGTCATCGCCGGGAACAAAGCCGCGGTGAACCCGCAGCAGACCGGTACCAAAGCGGCGGCGCATTACGAAGTGACGGTGGCCCCGGGCGGCTCGCAGCGCGTGCGGCTCCGCCTTACCTCGGAGCGCGGACTTCAGTCCGCTTCACCGTCCGAATTCCAGGGACGCTTCAAAACGAATTCAACCCCCACAGACCAATCACGCGGCTGCGGACTAAAGTCCGCGCTCCAACCTTTGGCTGACTTCGACAAGGTGTTTGAGTTGCGCCGACGCGAAGCCGATGATTTCTACGCCGTGTTACAGAAGGACATCACCGACCCCGACGCGCGCAACGTCCAGCGCCAGGCCTTCGCCGGGATGATTTGGTCGAAACAATACTTTTACTACGACGTGCCGGAGTGGATTCGCGGCGACGCCAACCAACCGCCGCCGCCCGGCGAACGCAAGTGGGGCCGTAACCGGGAGTGGCCGCACCTCAACAACGCGGACATCATCTCCATGCCGGACAAATGGGAATACCCGTGGTATGCCGCGTGGGACCTGGCGTTTCACTGCATCCCGCTGGCGCTGGTGGATGCCGAGTTTGCCAAGAGCCAACTCGTCCTGCTCACCCGCGAGTGGTACATGCACCCGAACGGCCAGCTCCCCGCCTACGAGTGGGCCTTCGGCGACGTGAACCCGCCCGTCCATGCCTGGTCCACCTGGCGGGTCTTCCAGATGGACCGCAAGCAGCGCCGTGTCACCAATCCCGATGATCCCGGCGACCTCGCCTTCCTCGAACGCGTCTTTCACAAGCTCATGCTCAACTTCACCTGGTGGGTGAACCGCAAGGATGCGCAAGGCCGGAACATTTTTCAGGGCGGCTTCCTGGGCTTGGACAACATTGGCGTGTTCGACCGCAGCGCCCCGCTGCCGACCGGCGGGTTCATTAATCAGGCCGACGGCACGGCGTGGATGGCGATGTATTCGCTCAACCTCATGCGCATCGCCCTCGAACTCGCGCGCCACAACAAAGTCTATGAAGACATCGCAACCAAGTTCTTCGAACACTTCCTGCACATCGTCGAAGCGATGAACAATGTCGGCGGCGAAGACATCGGGCTGTGGGATGATCAGGACCAGTTCTACTACGACGTGCTCAACCTGCCCGATGGCCGCATGGTACCGCTCAAGGTCCGCTCGCTGGTCGGCCTTATCCCGCTCTTCGCCGTCGAAGTGCTCGAGTCCTCGCTCCTCGATGAAGTGCCTGCGTTCACCGAACGCTTGAACTGGTTCCTCAACTACCGTCCCGACCTCGCCAGGCTCGTCTCGCGCTGGAACGAACCCGGGATGAAACAGCGCCATCTGCTCTCGCTCCTGCGCGGCCATCGCATGAAATGCCTGCTCCGCCGGATGCTCGACGAGACGGAGTTTCTCTCCGACTTCGGCGTGCGCGCCATCTCACGGAATCACCTCGAACATCCCTACGAATTCCACACCAACGGCAACACGATGAGCGTGGATTACCAGCCTGCCGAGTCGAACTCCGGGTTGTTCGGGGGCAACTCGAACTGGCGCGGCCCGATCTGGATGCCGGTGAACTACCTGCTCATCGAGTCGCTGCAGAAGTTCCACCACTACTACGGCGACGATTTCAAAGTCGAGTGCCCGACCGGCTCCGGCCAGTTCCTCGCCATCAGCGGGGTGGCTGACGAACTATCGCGCCGCCTCTCACGCCTGTTCTTGAAAGGCGACGACGGTCAGCGCCCCGTGCTCAAGTATCATCCCAAGCTCGCGACCGACCCGCACTTCAAAGACTACGTGCTCTTCCACGAATATTTCCACGGCGACAACGGCCGCGGCGTTGGCGCGAGCCATCAGACCGGCTGGACGGGGCTTGTGGCGAAACTGCTTCAGCCGCGAAGCGAGACGATAAAGCCCAAAGCAAAGAAGCGTCCCGCTCGCATTGTCCGGGAGCATGAGCATGCGCCTGCGATGACGTGAACGGAGCGCGGCTCTGTGAGCCGCAGCAATTTGAACAACGGAATGGTTTTTGGAACTTCAACAACGTCTGTCGCTGTCGAACAAGCTGCGGGTCATAGACCCGCGCTCCCCCAATACTGATGAATCTGCGGGCCAGACTACTCGTAAGTTCGGCGACGGGTGTCTCCCTCTCCTCGCACCAGGGAGGAGAGGCCGGGGGAGAGGAGGGCCGTGCTTATTCGATTTCCCCTCTCCCTGACCCTCTCCCCACTCCTCCGTCGTGGGGAGAGGGAATTCACCGCGCTTTGTCGCGTATCCCACGGTCTCCTCAGTAATGTTCTCCGCCCTCCAACGGCACTGGCCCGAATACCTCATCGAGGCGTGGGCGTTGGGGACGTTCATGGTCTCCGCCGCGTTGTTCACCACGTTGCTCGAATATCCCGGCTCGCCGGTCCATCAGCTCATTCCGAACGGGGCCGCGCGCCGTGCGCTCATTGGCCTGGCGATGGGCCTGACGGCCATCGGCCTCATCTACTCGCCGTGGGGCCAGCAATCCGGAGCCCACACGAACCCGGCGACGACCCTGACCTTCTTGCGCCTCGGCAAGATTCGGCCGTGGGACGCCACATTCTACATCGCGGCACAGTTTGTCGGTGGAGTCTGCGGCGTGCTCGTCTCGAAGCTCCTGCTGGGCGGCATCCTGGCGCATCCCTCGGTGAGTTACGTAACGACTGTGCCCGGCCCGGCGGGCGCCGGCGTCGCCTTCGTTGCCGAGACGGTCATCGCCTGCGGCATGATGCTGATGGTGCTGTGCGTCACGAACACGCCGCGCGTCGCGCGTTTCACAGGACTGTTCGCCGGCGCACTCGTCTTTCTCTACATCACCTTCGAGTCGCCTCTCTCCGGCATGAGCATCAACCCGGCGCGCACCGCCGCATCCGCACTGCCCAGTGGCATCTGGACGAGCGGCTGGATCTACTTCAGCGCGCCGGTCCTCGGCATGTTGCTCGCGGCGCAGGTCTATCGCGGTTGCAGCGGTTCGTCCCCTCTCGCCTGCCCGAAACTTCACCACGGTACGAAGCAACGCTGTATCTTCTGCGGCCGGCCAGGACAGGTGAAAGGGGTCACGGAAGCCACTGTCTGTAAAGCAGGCTGTCCCCAGCCCGCCGCGAGGATCTCCGGCAACGATTCCCCGGCGCGCTGAACTACTATCCATAAAAGTCTTCGCAGCCTGCGCAAATTTTTCGGAACGCGGCTCTCTGAGCCGCAGCAACTCCGCAGGCACAACAGGTCTCGGGTCGCCCCATACCCTGCTTGCGGGCGAGCCTGCCACGGGTCACAGACGTCACAGACCCGCGCTCCGATTCGGTTCCGACTCCGCCGCGCTGCGGATAGCGCGCCCCACGTTGCACCTCCGACATTTGTCCCGCCTTGTAAGGCTTCGCCCACGGCCGCGACTCATTGAGCGCATGCCGTTGCGGCCCGTTCGCGCGGCAAGAAACGACAACAATCAACCATCACAACAAGACCAAATGAAACAGACACTCCTCACATCGTTCGCCGCGTTCGCGCTGCTGGCCGCCACCAGCGTGTGGGCGGGCGACAGTCACACCAGCGGCAAGTTCGAAGGCGGAAAAGCCAACAAAGGCACCGTCACGCACACCGTCCAAAACGGGAAGAACATCCTGACGCTCTCGGACGATTTCGTGACGCCCGACACCCCGGCGCCGCATTGGCAGGTCGTGGACTCGCGCGGTAACGCCTACCTGCTCCAGCGTTTGAAAATCAAAGGCGACAAGTACAACAAGAGCATTACGGTGCCCGCTTACGTCCACGACATCGCCAGGGTGCAGATCTGGTGCGCCTGGGCCGAGGCGAACCTCGGCGAAGCGTCGTTCGACAAGCCGGTGCAGTTGGCCGGCAAATAAGGTTCGGGTCGTTAAACCGTTGAACCGTTAAATCGGGTGAACATCGCCGCCCTGATAATCCCGGCGTCGCGTCATCGGCGCCGGGTGTCGCACCAAGATGAAAGATCCACTCCGAAAGGACAAATCATGAAGAGATGCATTTGGCTAACGTCGGCCTTGTCATTCGTGGCGATAATCACGATGAGCAGCGAAGCCGGATCGCCAACCAACGACGTAACATTCATCGACAGCGACAAAGTCGCTGCCGCCTTTGCCAAGGGAACGCCGCTGCTGGAGAGCGACGAATTCAAAGTTCACGCCAGCCGCCGCGACGCTCCGGGCGTCGCCGAGATTCACACGCGCGACACGGACATCATTCACGTGCTCGAAGGCTCCGCGACGCTCGTGACCGGTGGCACGGCCGTGGAGCCGAAGACCATCGCAACAGACGAAATTCGCGGGAAGGAAATCCAGGGAGGCGAGAGCCGTCGCATCGGCGGGGGCGACGTGATCATCATCCCGAACGGCGTGCCGCACTGGTTCAAGCAGGTGGACGCTCCGTTGCTCTACTACGTGGTAAAGGTGAGGAAATGACCGACTGGCCGGCGGGGCGGGGCGACGGCGATACGCAGTTCCACACTTTGCAAAGTGTGAAACCAGATACCGCCGCCCTTCGAATTTCCAGCCCGGCGTTTCGGATTGGCTCAGGCGCGTCCGCGAAGTTCGTCCATCAAACGGAGGATGCCTTCGCGGATCTCAAACATCTCCTTCCGCGCCTCCGGGGTCTTTCTGTCCGCGCTGTTGCTGCTCGATGGCCCCGGCGAGTTTCCGCATGAAATCATCCATGCCCGCGGCAGCTTGCTTCGCGCGCTCCGCGTCTTCCTCCGGCGACATCCGCCATTCCGGCGCGGAAATCGTCACTTCATAATCCGCGCTCTCAATCACCACGCGGCCGTTCGCCTCGCTGAACCATTCGAGATAGAGGCTGTTCGCCATGTGCTCCGGTGGCTTGGCCTTCCGGCGGATCATTTCCAGCGCCTTCTCCAGGGGCACGTCAAACACGCGCACCTTCCGCGACGCCGTCAAATCACCGATGCTGCCGCGCTGGACGGGATTGAGGGAATCAAGGTGGGGATGCGGAATCCGCTGTTGCGGATTGGTGAACGTGAGCAGGCAACCGGCGAGATCGGGCCAGGCGTTGCCCTGGAGTTCGAGCACCACCGGTTCGGCGCGGTCCTCGACCCAGATTTTGCCGCGCACGATTCCCTTCACGCGGTTGTCGATCTCACCGCGCACCACGCTGTCATGAATTCGAAAGGCCATGCGTCCGATTATTCCAGGCTTCTTTTGTAGCGCAATATTTCTGTGGAAACGGCTGCCGCACTTTGCTAGGAAGCCTTCATGCCCGACGACGCACCCGAGTTCTGCGATCCGGTCGAGGATTGTCCGGAGCGTTCGCCGCGCGAGATCCTTGCGCGCTGCGGTTACGCGCCCTTGCCGCCGTCCGAATTGGACGACCGGCAATTGCCCGGCCGACTGTGGGAATTGCTTTACGCCGCCGCGGCGCGCCGATTTTTCTTCTGCGGCACCGACCACCTGAGCGACCGCGAGCTTTACACGCTGATTTGGGAACAATGGCTCGACGAACCCACCGCCGACATCCCGCCCGAGGCCGAGATCAACACCACCACGATCGTCTCCGAGTACAACGCCCGCGGCATGACCCATGAAGAAATCTGGCTGCGATACTACGCCGATGAAGACACCCAAAGGCTTTTGCGATCGGACGATCCGTATATCGTCTTCCCGCCGCACGAGGACCCGCCTTACGACCGCGACGGATTTCTCCCCGAACCGCCGATTCCGCTCGAAGCCCACGCCGGCTGGCTGCCCGAAGACGATCCACCGGAGGAAGGGTCGGGCGACGAAGAGGACCCTTTGGGTCTGGCCGACGTGGACCGCGAAATCGCCGAGGCCACGGCGGAGCCCGCCGACAACGATTCACTGACCGACCCGCCGGATGCCGCGCTTGAGGAGCAGCTTCGCGCCGCTGAACCCGAAAACTGGACGCCACCCGCGAAACAGCTTGCTGACGAAAACATCCCGCTCCTGCCGCCCGAGGAAATCACGGACGAGACGCTCACGCCCATCCTTTGGGAACTGCTGCACAACCTCGCCCTGCGCGGCTTCTACGTCCTGCACACCGACCATCTGAGCGACCCGGAGCTCTACGCCGAGCTGTGGACACGGGGCCTGCGCGAGCCAGCGCACCTGCCCGGCCGCAATCCCCGCGGCGGCTGGTTCCACGACTTCCTCGGCAGTTGGGGCGAGGACGAAATGCAACTCTGGCTGCGTTACTACGCCGGCGATGAAGACCGCGCCAAACGCGCAAAGGAGTGTCTCAAGACCCCGTTGCCGCCGAAGGAAAAGCCCCCTTTCAACCGCGATTGGCGCCTGCCCAAGGGGCCATTCTGAAGTTTACTTTGGGGAACCTTCCGGCCATGTTTCCAGCGCGATGGAAGAGCCCACCTTGGCCGCCAAACAAATTATTCTTGGGACGGTGGACCCGGAGTAGCTCGTCCCTCCAGGTAAGGTTTCACCTCCCGTCTCGCCCAGCTCTATCCGCGCCGGAAGACAGCCAGTCCCACCACCGCTGCGAGGTAAACTGCGTAAAAGACCAGCAGGAGCACACCCTGCCGCCGCGTGACGCGGTTTTCGGTCAGAAGAACATAGAGCAGCAACACCATGCTCACCAGCAGCGCCGGGAAATTGAGCAGTTGCGTGGCCCGGTCCATGTCCACTTCGTGCAACGCCGCCGCTGTGCCGACGACGAGCGAGAGGTTGGCAATGTTCGCCCCGACAATGTTCCCCACCGCAATGTCGGATACATTCCGGCGCGACGAGGTGACGGCCGTGATGAGCTCCGGCAGGCTCGTTCCCACCGCTACAACCGTCAGGCCGATGACCATGGACGGAATACCCAGCGTTCCGGCGATGTTCACCGCGGCGTCCACGAGCAGCCGGCTGCCAAACACCACGATACCCGCGCCGAACAGGAACTGAATCGCCGTGCCCCATTTCGTTTTCAACCAGGCAAACCTGCCCTTGACCTCGCGTTCGATGGCCGTGGCTTCGGCGATGTCCGCAGGCCGGGTGTCGCGGCTGTGCCGCACAAAATCGTAAATGAAATAGCCTGCTCCCAAGACCACGAGCGACACGCCCTGCCAGCGCGAGAGCACGAGGTCGGTCGTCATCACCATGAGCAACAGTCCGAACAGTAACATCGCCACCAGCGGCACGCGCAAGGCCGGCGGATGCACATCAATGTGCTTGAGGGCCGCCGTCAGGCCGAGAATCAGCCCGATGTTGCACACGCACGAGCCGAGCGCATTGCCCACCGCCAGCCCCGACTCGCCCTTCGCGCCCGCCGTGATGGACACGACCAGTTCCGGCGATGTCGTCGCCAGGCTTACGAGGGTCGAGCCAATGACCACGCGCGGCATGCGGAGCAACTCCGCAATGCGCACGGCCGCGCTCACGAACAGGTCGCCGCCTAGGATGATGAGGGCGAGCCCGAGGATCAGAAGGAGCAATTGCAGCGGCATGGTCGGCGCTTCAGGTCCTGGCGGTCGGGCGCATGACCCGGCTTACGACCCGGCGGAGGGTGAGGCCCTGGAACAGGATCGAGAAAATGACGAGCACGTAGGTCACGGCGAGGACGAGGTCGCGTTCCCTGGCCGCAGGCAATGACAGGGCGAGCGCCACGGAAATGCCGCCGCGAAGCCCGCCCCAGGTCATGATCGTCACCGCGCCGGGGGTGAACTTCCGCCAGCGTCGCATCACGACGACGGGCAGGCCCACGCTCAGCCATCGCGCCAGCAACAACGCCGGGACGGCCAGAAACCCGGCGAACAGCACGTCGCGCGTGAAGGTGAGCACCAGCACTTCCAGCCCGATGAGCACGAACAAGAGGGCGTTGAGGATTTCATCGTTGAGTTCCCAGAACGTGTCCAGATGTTCGCGCGTCGTTTGGCTCATGGCAAAGCGTCGGCCATGGTTGCCGATCAGCAACCCGGCCACGACGATGGCGATGGGGCCGCTGGTATGAATTGCCGCGGCCAGGGTGTAACCGCCCACCACCAGCGCCAGTGTCAACAACACCTCGACCTGGTAGTTATCGACGCTCTTGAGCAGACGATAGGTCACCCAACCCAGCGCCAGGCCCAGCGCCGCGCCGCCCACGGCTTCTTCAAGAAAAATCGCGGTGATGTGTCCGAACGACGGCTGCTGTCCGCCCACGGCGATTTCATACACCACGATGAAGGCCACGACGCCGATGCCATCGTTGAAAAGCGATTCGCCCGCGATTTTGATTTCCAGCGTGGGCGGCACGTTGGCGCTCTTGAGAATGCCCAGAACGGCGATCGGATCGGTGGGCGAAATGAGCGCGCCGAACAGCAGGCACCAGGCGTAGGGAAGGTCGAGTCCCACCCAGTCGAATACGCAGTAAATCGCGGTGCCGAAGACAAACATCGAGATGACCACGCCGGCGACGGCCAAAGTGGTGATGACCCACTTTTGCTCGGCCAGGTCGTTCAGGTTGATGTGCAGCGAGCCCGCAAACAGCAGGAAGCAGAGCATGCCCTGCATGAGCGTGTTGTCGAAGTCCACCTGTTTGAGCAGCCGCTGCGCCGCCGGCGCGATGCTCACGCCCAGATGGTTCAATCCGATGAGGGCCAGCGACGCCACCAGCGCGATGAGCATCACGCCAATGGTGGTGGGCAACCTGATATAGCGGTAGTTCAAATAACTGAACAGCGCTGTGAGCGTCACGAGAATTGCGGTGATCTGGATGATCGTCACGGCAGTCGTTGGCGCGCGCAGTTGTAACGCAAGGCGCCCGACTTGTTAATTACTTTGTGTCGAAGGACCAATTCCGGGGCCCCGACACAGGACCGCTGCACCAAAAAACTTAAAGAAAACGTGGCGTAAAACGCAGCTCTCCGGTTATATTGGACCAACTCGCGCCGGCGCGGGAGACCGGCGACTTGGGATGCACGATTCGCGGCGTTTGCCGGTGCGGGTGAATTCAAATGAGTTCCATGCGGAATAATCGGGTGACCAATAAGCTTGTTCCTGGCGTGAATTGCTTTGGAGCCGCGGTTTTGCTCCTGGCGTTTCCGGCCCTGCATGCGTGCGTGCTGATCGCGAATTTCGTCGGGCATCTCTTCGTGCTCGGGCTTCAACTGGTCACCACTCGACTCCCGCGCATCAGCCTTCCCGAGCGGCGCCGAATCCGGCGTGAACCGTTTGTCTCAATCCACGTGCCCGCCCACAACGAACCGCCGGAATTGTTGATCCAAACATTGCGGAGCCTCAGCCGGATCAAATGGTCCCACTACGAGGTCTTGGTCATCGACAACAACACCAGCGACCCGCAGTTGTGGCGCCCGGTGGCCGAGATGTGCCGCGAATTGGGACAGCGCTTTCGCTTTTTTCACGTCGAAAATCTTGAAGGCTTCAAAGCCGGCGCCCTGAACTATGTCCGGCGATTCATGGATCCTGCCGCCGATTTCATTTTCGTCGTCGATGCCGATTACGTCGTCGAACGGGACTGTCTGCGCCGCGCTCTGGCGTACTGCACCGATCCAAACATTGGCCTCATCCAGTTCCCGCAGGAGTATCGCAATATCGGCCCGGGCAATTGCGGAGTGGCGCTGGATTTCAAACACTTTTTCGCGGCCTACATGAACATGGCCAATCGGCTGGAGTGCGTGCCGTCCACGGGAACGTTGAGCTTGATCAACGTGACGGCGCTGCGGGCCGTGGACGGGTTCTCCGAACAGATGATCACCGAGGATGCCGACCTCGGTGTCCGGCTGGCGCTGCGGGGTTACAAATGCATTTACATCCATGAGGTCATCGGCTGCGGAGTTCTGCCCCACGACCTGGAGAGCCTGAAAAAACAGCGTTGGCGCTGGGCGTTTGGCAACGCCCAGATTCTCAAATTGAACTGGTGGCGAATCCTCTCCAGCGGTGAACTGCGCTGGCGCCAAAAGCTGGGCTTCCTGGCCCACCTGACCGCCTGGTGCGACTTCAACCTCCTCCCGAGCCTGTCCTTGATCCTGCTGGCGCCGCTGGCGTTGTTTGATCTGCTCAGTCCCTTACAGTATTACCTCGTCGTCCTGTCCGGGTTTACGCTGGCGACGTTCATGGTCCTTCGGTTCGGCACGGTCTTCTACGGACTCCGGCGCGACGGGCATTCCCTGCGGGAAATCTGGCTGGCCTACTTCACGCACCTGGGTCTGGGATGGGTTTTCAGCGCCAGTTGGCTGAAGTGCCTCTGGAACCATCGATCGCCTTTTCTGCGGACGAACAAGTTTCTCTCCCGACGTGTGCCCGGCTTCATCCGTGCGGCCATCGTCGAGCTGGCCCTCGGTTGCGCGCTGCTGGCCGCCGGTGTCGTGCTCGCCGTCTCGGATTTTCTGGTCGGCCCATTGACCGCCTGCCTTATGTGCG
>WNGF01013599.1_pt1 | contig 11075 bp, 8 predicted proteins | sample 5400641 | NCBI WGS metagenome assembly WNGF01 (sample SAMN13153371, study PRJNA577476) | soil metagenome | isolation source: 80 cm soil or saprolite under grassland replicate 2 | place: USA:California | collected 2016-06-15 | reverse complement strand
CCGGTGGTGGAGCACGGCCTCTGCGAGCGCGGTCAATGCGCGGCCTTGAACCTTCGTCGCGCCGTCGCGCTCGGCGTCCGCCGCGACCTCGCCCATCTCGACGACGACCGCCGGAAAGTCCGCCATGCGCCATGCGGCCCGTCCGGCGAGATACCGCCGGTCGAGGGTCGGGGCCAGCTCGACGGCTCGCAGCAGCAGCTTGCGCGCGCTCCGGAACGACTCGCGCGAGAGTGCGCGGTGACCCGCCTTGGCAAGCACTGCGGCAGCCTCCTCGCGAAGCTCCGCGGGCGCAGCGCCGTCGAGCTCGGCAAGCAGGCGCGCCGCCTGGTCGAGGTGGAAGGCGCGGATCTCGATCACCTCGTCCCCGGTACTCTCGCCCAGCCAGCCGGCGAATGCGTAGTGAAGATCGGCGCGCGCCGTCTTCGAGAGGCCCGCATAGGCGACCTCGCGGATCAGCACGTGCTTGAACTTGAAGGCCCGCTCGCCGCTGATCGTCGCGCGTGCCTCGTGCACGACGAGATCACGGATGAGAAGCTCGTCGATCGCCTGACCGGTGTCTTCGATCTCCGGCAAGAGCCGATCGAGCGCGCCCGCCATGAAGATCCGCCCCATCACGGATGCACGCTGGAGAGCGACGCGCGCCGGAGCGGGCAGCCGGTCGATGCGCGCTCCGATCAGCGCCTGCAGCGTGTCGGGAATCCGCTCGCCGCCGCCGCGCGGGCGCTCGGCGAGCATCCGTACCGTCTCCTCGAGGAACAGGGGGTTGCCCTCGCTCTTTGCGAGCACGGCCTCCGGGTCGTCGATCGGAAGCTCGAGCGCGGAGGTCAACGCCTCGACGAGCTGTGCGCTCTCCTCCGGCTGCAGCGGCTCCAGCTGGATCGTCGTCGCCCGCACATGCCCGCCGCCCCAGGTCGGATGCACGTCGAGCAGCTCGGGCCGTGCGAGGCACACGATCAGGAGCGGCGCCTCGCGCACCCAGGACGCAAGATGCTCGATCAGCTCGAGCAAGGGCTCCTCGCCCCAGTGCACGTCCTCGAAGACGAGCACGAGCGGTTGCGCGTCGGCGAGCTGCTCGGCCCAAGCGCGTGCGGCCCACGCGATCTCCTGCTGCGCGCGCTCGCCTTCGACTGCCTCGAGAACGCCGACGGCGAGGCCGAGCAGGTCGGCCACGGCGTCGTCCTCGCAGTACGCACGCAGCTTTGCCTGCGCCTTGTCGAGCGGGTCGTCGTCGGTGATCCCGGACGACGCCTTCACCATCTCGGCGAGCGGCCAGTACGTGACGCCTTCGCCGTAGGGCAGGCAGCGGCCGCTGAGCACGGTCGCGCCTTCGAGGCCGTCGACGAACTCGCGGACGAGACGGCTCTTCCCCACGCCAGGGTCGCCGTAGATCGTGAAGAGCGACGCGCGGCGCGCGCGGGCCATTCGCGTGAACGTGTTCTCGAGCATCTCCAGCTCCTCCTCGCGGCCGACGAGCGGCGCCGAGAGGCTGCGGACGGGCTCGCTGAGCTCGACGGCGCAGACCGCGCGCTGAGCGGCGATCGGCTCGCGCCAGCCGCGCAGCTCGAGCGGCTCGCGCGGCTCCAGCTCGACGCGGCCGCCGAGCAGCCGCACCGCAGCCGGGCCGACGAGGATCTCGTTGGGGCCGGCCTCCTGCTGGAGGCGCGCGGCGAGGTTCACGGCCTCGCCGGTCGCGAAGGTCGAGTCGTGATCCTCGGCGACGACCTCGCCCGACTCGATCCCGATCCGCGCCTCGAGACCGAGCTCGCGCACGCGTTCGAGCGTCGCGAACGCCGCGCGGACGGCGCGCTCGGCGTCGTCCTCATGGGCAAGCGGGACGCCGAATGCGGCCATGACGGCGTCGCCGGCGAACTTCTCGACCGTCCCGCCGTGGGTGACGATGCAATGCGACACCTGGTCGAAGAAGCGGTTGACCCGCCGCCGGACGACCTCCGGGTCCACGTCGGCGAGGAGCTCCGTCGAGGCGACGAGGTCGACGAAGAGAACGGTCGCGAGCTTGCGCTCCATGCTCTCAATGGTAGTTGGCTGGTACTGGTGCGGGCTACGGCTCGCGCGACCCGGCACGGCTCGGTTCCATACCATCGGAGCCGTGCTCGATCCGAAGGTGTTCAAGGCGTATGACGTCCGCGGGGTCTACCCGGACGAGCTGGACGAGGACGGCGCCTATACGATCGGCCGCGCCTACGTACAGCAGTTCGAGCCGCGCCGCATTGCAGTCGGGCGCGACATGCGCCTCTCGAGCCCTCAGATGGCCGCCGCGGTGATCCGCGGCGCCGCGGACGAGGGCGCCGAGGTTCTCGACGTGGGCCTCGTCGGCAGCGCTCGCGATCGCCGATCGGAAGGGCGGCGGCGAGGAACGTGTTCGCGAGGTTGACATCTGGCCTCAGTACGTCGAACGGGTGCTGTCCTTCATCGACGTGTCCTCACTGCGGCCGCTCAAGGTTGTGATCGACGCCGCGAACGGGATGGCCGGGCTGATGCTGCCGCCGATCCTCGAGCGCCTGCCGATGGTCGAGGCCGTGCGTTGCTACTTCGAGCCGGACGGGACGTTCCCCAATCACGAGCCGAATCCACTGCTGCCCGAGAACCGCGAGTTCATCGTGGGCAAGACGCTCGAGGAGCGTGCCGACCTCGGCGTTGCGTTCGACGGCGACGCGGACCGCTGCTTCTTCGTCGACGACTCGGGCGAGTTCGTGCCGGGCGACTTCGCCACCGCGCTGCTGGCGGAGCTCATCCTCGAGAAAGAGCCGGGCGCGAAGATCATCTACGACGTGCGCGCGAGCTGGTCGGTGCCGGAGACGATCGAGCGCGCGGGCGGCGTCCCGCTGATCAACCGTGTCGGGCACGCGTACATCAAGCACCGCATGCGCAAGGACGACGCGGCGTTCGGCGGCGAGGTGTCCGGGCACTACTACTTCCGCGGGTTCTCGCAGGCCGACTCGGGCGTGGTGCCGTTCCTCCTCATGCTCGAGCTGATCTCGAAGAAGGGTCGCAAGCTGTCGGAGGTGCTCGAGCCGTTCCGCTCGCGCTACTTCATCACGGGCGAGCTGAACACGCCGGTGTCCGACGTCGCGCTGAAGCTGCAGGAGCTGAAGGAGCGCTACGCCTCCGAGGGCAAGGTCTCGCACCTCGACGGCATCTCGGTCGACGCGCACGACTGGCATTTCAACGTGCGGCCGTCGAACACGGAGCCGCTCCTCCGGCTCAACCTCGAGGCGCGCTCCGAAGAGCTGATGAAGCGAAAGCGCGACGAGGTGCTCGATCTGATCAGATCGTAAGGAGAGCGGTGTCCGCGGCGCCCGCGTTCCCTTGGGTGTCTGACACCAGGAGATGTCCTCCGTGGACGAGCAGTTCGAACTCGCGCCTGGCCCGTTCCGGCGTCGGCCCGAAGAGTCGGAGCACCTGGTCGACGACCAGCCAGCGCGGCGCCGGCTCGTGTCCCGCAATCGCGCGATAGCTCCCGTACCGCCACTCCCGCACGTGCCCGCAAAGGCCCGCCGTGAGCGGGTTCCGAGCGACGTACAGGACCGTTCCTATCAGGTGCGCGTCGCTCAGCACCAGCGTCCATCGAAAGCGATTTCTGAAGAGGTGATCTACCCGGTCGTGACGGCGGTTCGTGCGACGCGAATGGTTGCCGTTCAGCTCCTGGAAGCCTGCCGAGAGGCCGTCCTCCGGAGCTCTGAGCACGACGTGATGATGGTTCGGCATGAGGCACCACGTGAGCACCTCCCACTTGTACTTGGTGGCCACTGCGCCGAGCTCGTCGGTGAAGGTCTCGCAGTCATGTCGGTCCCAGACGATGGGGCCCTTGTTGTTCCCGCGGGCGACGACGTGGTAGATCGCCTCCGTGTCGACGATGCGAAGCTCGCGGCCCACATGCCGAGCGTACGCCGACGAATGTCACGAGAGTGTCACGACTTTGCAACGGTGTCTGACACCAGGGCATGCCCAATAGGATCAGCCGCAGTGGGAAGACCGCCCTTCAAGTTCAGCGCGCGCACGCGGGTTGGATTCTCGGACACCGACGCGCAGGGCGTTGTCTACTACGGCCGCTACAACCCGTACTTCGACCTCGCACGCGTCGAGTACCTGCGGAGCCTCGGGCTCCTGCACTACCGCCGCGGCGGCGACTTCGTGATGCGCGCGAACGACGTCGAATACTTCGCGCCCGCGCGGTTCGACGACGAGCTCGAGGTCTACGCACGCGTCTCCCGGATCGGCCGGACGAGCGTCACGTTCGAGTTCGCCGCGTACAAGGTCGACGACGACACGCTTCTCGTCACAGCGCACCAGACTCTCGTCTACGTCGACCTGGGCGAGCGGAGGTCGCTGCCGATCCCGGAGGACTACAAGACGACCACTGCCGCCTTCGAGGGCGACGATGTCGAGCACTAGCGGCGCGCTCGAAGCGATCGACGGCATCCTCAACCGCGGCGGCGACGCGGACGACATCCTCCGCCAGGTCGTCGCGACGCTGCACGAGCGGGCAGGCTACGCCTGGGCCGGCATCTTCTTTCTCGAGGACGGCGAGTTCGCGCTCGGCCCCGAAGCAGGTACGCCCGACCCGACTTATCGCACGAGCGTCCCGGTCACGTGGCAGGGAGACCGGATCGCCGAGCTCGCGGTGGACGACGCGCCCGAGGAAGACCGCATGTTCCTCGAGCGCGTCGCCTTTCTCGTCTCCGGCCACTGCCTCGTCGGCTGGGACACCGGCGGCGAGACCTGGGATCCGTAGCGCCCTAGTAGGCCGCGCGCCCGGCCGAGTCCTCGGACGACCGGGCGCCGCAGCTTCATTCCCCTCCCCACTTCTCGTTCTAGTCCGAAAGGGGTACCTGTCGATCCCTCGATCAAGGGTTCGTCCCGCGCATGCGCACGATCCCTCGTTCGAGCGAACGGCGTGGCTCTACGACCGGCCACGTCGCACGTATGCCCCGTTCGGGGTACCCCGCCGTGCTCGATCGAGCGACCCTCGATAGAGGGACTACGACGGGGTGACGCGGAAGGCGTCGAAGACCGCGTCGACGTTTCGGAGCGCGGTGAGCAGCGTGCGCAGCGACTTCACGTCGCCCACCTCCGCCACGTACCAGTTCTTCGCCATCTGATCCTCGACGGTGCCGCCGTACGAGACGATGTTCGCACCGTGCTCGGCGAACGTCCGGGCGACGTCCTCCAGGAGACGCGGGCGATCCCACGAGTCGACTGCGATCTGGACCCGGAAGCTCTGCGATGTCCCGCCGTCCCACTCGACCGGCGTGAAGCGCTCCGGGTTTCGCATCAGCGCGCGCACGTTCGGGCAGTCGCCGCGGTGAACCGTGATGCCCTTGCCGAGCGAGATGTACCCGACGACCTCGTCACCGGGGACGGGCGTGCAGCACTTCGCCATCCGGACGAGGACGTCCTCGACGCCGACGACGTTGATGCCGTACGTGTTGCTCGCCATCGCGTCGCGCGCCCGCGGCTTCTTGCGAGTGACGGCCTCTTCCTCGGCGACCTGCTCCACCTTCAGCTTCTGGAGCACCTTGTTGACGATGCTTCCCGTGGTCAGCTTGCCGGAGCCGAGCGCGATGTAGAAGTCTTCCGCCTTCTTGAAGCCCAGCTCGCGAATCACCCCTGCCAGTACGGCCGACCCGACCAGCTTGCGGTACGGAAGGTTCTGGCCCTTGAGCGCGTGCTCGAGGAGCTCGCGGCCCTTCGCCTCGAGATCCTCCTTCTGCTCGCGCGAGAAGAACTGGCGAATCTTGTTACGCGCCCGCGACGACGCGACGAGCGAGAGCCAGTCTCGCGACGGCCCCCTACCGCTCTTCGAGGTGAGGACCTCGACGCGGTCGCCGCTGCGCAGCTTGTAGTGCAACGGCACGATGCGGCCGTTCACCTTGGCGCCGACGGTGCGATGGCCGACGTCGGTGTGTACGGCGTATGCGAAGTCGATCGGCGTCGCGCCCGCCGGCAGCGTCTTCACCTCGCCCTTCGGCGTGAAGACGAACACCTCCTCGTCGAAGAGATCGGTGCGGAACGACTTCACGAACTCGCGGGCGTCGGGCTCGTCGCCGCTGACGTCCATCAGCTGCTTCACCCACGTCACCCACTCGTCGCCGGCCACCTCCTTGCCCCGCTTGTCGAACTTCCAGTGCGCGGCGACGCCCAGGTCGGCGATCTCGTGCATCTCGCGCGTGCGCACCTGAATCTCGAGCGGCCTTCCTTCGGGGCCGATCACCGTCGTGTGCAGCGAGCGGTAGCCGTTGAACTTCGGCATCGCGACGTAGTCCTTGAAGCGGCCCGGCATCGGCTTCCAGAGCGAGTGGATGAGACCGAGCGCGCCGTAGCAGTCGCGCGTGCCCTCGTCGCCGCCGCGCTCGACGATGACGCGCATCGCGGTCAGGTCGTAGATCTCGTTGAACTCCCGGCCCTTCTTCGCCATCTTGTCGTAGATCGAATAGAAGTGCTTCGCCCGACCGGAGATCTCAGCCGGGATGTCCACCTTCGCAAGCTCGCGCGCGAGCACGTCGCCCGCCTCGGCGACATGGCCCTCGCGATCTGCGCGGCGCTCGGCGACCATCGTCTTGATCTCCTCGTACTTGCGCGGATGCAGCGTCTGGAACGCGAGATCCTCGAGCTCCCACTTGAGGGCGTGGATGCCGAGGCGGTGTGCGAGAGGCGCATAGACCTCGAGCGTCTCCTTCGCCTTCTGGATCTGCTTCTGCTTCCCGAGGTACTCGATCGTCCTCATGTTGTGCAGCCGGTCCGCGAGCTTGATCAGGATCACGCGGACGTCCTCGGACATCGCGACGACCATCTTGCGGTAGTTCTCGGCCTCCGCCTGCTCCCGGCTCTGGAACTGGATCCGGGTCAGCTTCGTGACCCCCTCGACCAGGCGCGCGATCTCGGCGCCGAACTCGCGCCGCACGTCTTCGATGTCAGTCTCGGTGTCCTCGACCACGTCGTGGAGGAGCGCGGCCGCGAGCGTCTCCTCGTCGAGCCGCAGCTGCGCGCAGATCCGCGCCACGCCCACGGGATGCTCGATGAAGTCCGATCCGGAGCGGCGCTGCTGGCCCTCGTGGGCGGCCGCCGCGAATGCGAACGCCCGCGTGACGAGCTCGCGGTCGACCGGCCACTCGTAATCCGCGATCTCGGCGAGCAGCTCGTCGAGGAGTCCCTGATGCTTCTCAGGAGTCTCGAGCGTCGCCATCGTCTCAGTGTACTCCGGGTCTCCTCGTGCGCATCCCCACGGAAGGAACGGCCCTTTCCCAGTCGAAGTGACCGTTTCCGTGCTGAAGACGCACCGCAAGGACGCCCGGAAAGTGGCGAAGCTTGCCCGCGCATTCGCGGCGCTCGATCGGGACGCCGGAGCGGTCCGGCCCACCAGGAAGCGCGCACTGCGGACCTCCATCGGCGCGTAGAGAAGTACGCTTCCCCGCGTGCCGTGGTACTACGCAGTCGCCGAGCGCGACCACGAGATCCAGAACCCGACGAGCCCCGAGAAGATCGTCCTGCTCGGAAGCTACCTCGGGCTCGGCCCCGACAGCCGCGTGATCGATCTCGCCTGCGGCAAGGCCGGCCCCGCCGCTCTTCTCGCCACGACGTACGGCTGCCGCGTCCTCGGCATCGAGCGCTCACCGGAGTTCACCGAGGCCGCACGGCGGCATGTCTCCGAGAAGGACGTCGACCAGCTGGTCGAGATCGTGGAGGCCGACGCGCACGCGTATCCGCTCGAGCCGGGAGCCTGGGACGCGGCGCTCTGCCTCGGCGCCAGCTTCGTCTGGCACGACTTCGCCGGAACGCTCGAGGCGCTCACGCCGGCCGTACGCGCGGGCGGCCACGTCGTCGTCGGCGAGCCGTACTGGCGGGAGTGGCCGCTGCCGCGAGGGATCGACGATCAGGGATTCGTCTCGCTGCACGAGACGGCCAAGCAGATCGAAGCAGCCGGCCTCTCCCTCGTCGCTGCGATCGCGTCGAGCGACGACGACTGGGACCGCTACGAGTCACTGCACTGGCGGGCTCTCGAGGAGTGGCTCGCGGCCAACCCCGGCGACCCGGACGGACCCGAGATCCGGGACCGCTACGAGCGCGCCCGCGACGCGTACCTGCACCACGAGCGCGACCTGCTCGGCTGGGCGATCTTCGCCGGCCGAAAGGTCTAAGCCGCGCGAGCGAGCACCGGTTCGTCGCGCGCGAGCAGCGCGCGAAAGAGCTCGGACTCGAGCAGGTGGCGGCGTCCGAGCCCGGCTTCCGCAATCTCGAGCTCGGCGAAGATCGCGACCGCGTTGGCGTCGCGTTCGTCCGTGGGCTTGCGGTACTCGGCGACGAGCCAGTCGCGCAGCGCGTCGAAGCGCTCGTCCGCTGAGAAGATCCGGCGCACGACGAGCTGCGGCGCGACGGTGCCGTTCCACCGGTTCTCCTCGAGCCGGAACGCGACGTCCCAGCGTCCGTCGGCGCGGTAGGAGTCGAGCCGCGTACCGGCGCCGAACGCGATCGCGCTGCCGGCGTCGCTACCGTCGCGGCGCACCCGGAACCTGAGGTGCTTGCCCTCCCCAACGGTCGCGAGCTCGCCGAGCTCGCAGCCGGGAGCAAGCAGCGTGATGTCGGGGTTGCCGAGCCCGAACGGCGCGAGCCGCGCGAGCTCCGCGCACAGGTCGAGCGTCAAACGCGTTCCCCGCGGTACGACCGCGTCCACGTGCGTCACCGGGCGCAGGTCGTCCTCGAGGAGCAGCCCTGCCGCGTGCGCGGCGAACGCCTCCGCGAGGGCAGGCACGTTCTCCGGCTTGATCGACAGCCCCGCGGCGGCACGGTGGCCGCCCCATCGCTCGAGGAGCGACGAGCACGCGCCGAGCCCGCCGTGGAGGTCGAACGACGGGATCGACCGCCCGGAGCCTTTCCAGTCCCCCTCCGTGCCCGCGATCAGCACGACCGGCCGGTTGAACCGCTCGACGAGACGCGACGCCACGATGCCGATTACGCCCTCGTGCCAGCTCTCGCCGGCAACGACGTACGCACGCCGCCGCCGGTGCTCTTCCGGCCACTCCTCGACCTGCTGCGCAGCTTCGCGAAAGATCCTCGCCTCGACGGCCTGGCGCTCGCGGTTCAGCTCCTCGAGCTCGTTCGCGAGCCGCCGCGCCTCGTCCGGATCCTCCGTCAGGAGGAGCTGCAGCGCGGCGCGCGGATGGCCGAGGCGCCCCGCGGCGTTGATGCGCGGGCCCAGCCGGAAGCCGCACGCGCCGGCGTCGACCGCCGCGGGATCGACGCCCGCGGCGCGCATCAGCGCCTGGAGCCCGGGCTTCTGCGTGCGCGCGAGCACGCGAAGGCCCGCAATTGCGAGCGAGCGGTTCTCGTCGAGTAGCGGCACGACGTCGGCGATCGTCGCGAGGGCGACGAGATCGAGATGCCGCTTCGGGATCTCCGACTCGACGCCGAAGAGCGCCTGCCCGAGCTTGTAGACGACGCCCGTGCCGCACAGCTCGGGGAACGGATAGTCGGACGGCCGCGTCGCGACGATCGGGCAGTCGGGCAGCGTCTCGCATGGCCGATGGTGGTCGGTGACGATCACTTCGAGCCCGAGCGCCTTCGCCTCGGCGACCTCCGCAACGGCCGTGATGCCGCAGTCGACCGTGAGCACGAGGCCGCAGCCCTCGTCGGCGAGCCGGCCGAGGGTGTCGCGGCTGACGCCGTAACCCTCGTCGAACCGGCTCGGCAGGTGCCAGTCGACGTCCGCCCCGAGCTCGCGCAACAGGAGGACGGCAAGGGTCGTCGCGGCGATTCCGTCGACGTCGTAGTCGCCGTGCACACAGATGCGCGTCCCCGCTGCCACCGCGGCCCGGATGCGCTCGCACGCGAAGCGCATGTCTCCGAGCAGGAACGGATCGTGGGGCGGGCGCTCGCCCGCGAGAAACGCCCCCGCCTTCTCGGGGTCGGAGTACCCGCGCCGGACAAGGACGCTGGCCGTAAGCTCACTGATCCCCAGCGCGTGGGCGAGCCCGGTCTGCAGCCGGTGCGGGCACGGACTGACCGTCCAGGTGCCCTCGTTCATCGTGCAGTCACGGTAGGGAGGCCGCCGGACGACATACTCGGAGCCGTGCGAGAGCACTTTCTGCTCGATCCCGAGGTCGTCTATCTGAACCACGGTGCCTACGGCGCCTGCCCGCGGCCGGTGTTCGAGCGCTACCAGGCGCAGCAGCTCGAGCTCGAGCGGGAGCCGACCGACTTCATCGAGCGCCGGCTACCGGAGCTCCTCTCGCGTGCGCGCGCCGAGCTCGGCGCCTACCTGGGGGCGCGGGCGGACGACCTCACATTCGTCCAGAACGCGACGACCGGCGTCAATCTCGCCGCCCAGGCGCTCGATCTCCAGCCCGGAGAGGAGGTGTTGACGACCGACCTCGAGTACGGAGCGTGCGACTACACGTGGAGCGATGTCTGCAGACGCACAGGCGCGCACTACGTCCGGGCCGAGATACCGCTTCCGCTCGACGGCGACGTCGTCGAGCGGCTCTTCGCGCGACGCACCGCGCGCACCCGCGTCGTCTACGTCTCGCATATCACCTCCGAAACGGGGCTGCTTCTGCCCGTGGAGGAGATCGTCGCGCGCGCCAGGGCCGAAGGGCTCGTGACGATCGTCGACGGGGCGCACGCGCCTGGGCACGTGGATCTCGACCTCGACGCGCTCGGCGCGGACTTCTACTCCGGCAACTGCCATAAGTGGATGTGCGCACCGAAAGGCGCGGGCTTTCTCCACGTTCGCCCGGAGTGGCAAGACCGAGTCGGCGGTCCGATCGTCAGCTGGGGTCACGCCGACCCGGCGACGTTCGTCTCGCGCACCGAGCGACAGGGCACGCGGGACCCGGCGGCCTATCTCGCCGTCCCGGACGCGATCGCGTTCCTTCGGGCGCACGACAACCGCCCGCGCTGCGTCGCGCTCGCCCGCCAAGCGCGCGCGCAACTCTGCGAGCTTCTCGGGACGGAGCCCCTCTCATCCGACGAGTCGATCCGGCAGCTGGCGAGCGTGCGACTGCCCGCCGCCGACCCGGAGCTCTCGCAGCGGCTCTTCGACGACCACCGCATCGAGATCC
>WNGF01009627.1_pt1 | contig 11075 bp, 15 predicted proteins | sample 5400641 | NCBI WGS metagenome assembly WNGF01 (sample SAMN13153371, study PRJNA577476) | soil metagenome | isolation source: 80 cm soil or saprolite under grassland replicate 2 | place: USA:California | collected 2016-06-15 | reverse complement strand
TACGTCCGCTTCCACGGCCGCAACGCGGAGACCTGGAACAAGCGCGTCCGGAGCGCCGCGGAGCGCTTCGACTACCTCTACTCCGAGGAGGAGCTGCGCGAGTGGGTCGAGTCGCTGAGCCGGCTCTCGGAGAAGGCCGAGACGGTCTACGCGATGTTCAACAACAACGGCCGCTCGACGATCCCCTCGCCCGGGTTAGGCGAATACGCCGAGGGCGAGACGATCGCCCAAGCTCCGGTGAACGCGGAGATGCTGCGCGGCCTGCTGCAGGAAGCGAAGCTGCCCGTCGCCTCCTAGGGTTAGACGCCGAGGTTCCGGCAGTACTCGGCGGTCTCCTCGCAGGCCTCCGCGCAGGCGATGAGCTGCGGGTCCGAGCCGTCGAGCCGACGGCAGCTCTCCGCGACTTTCTCGCACGCCTCCATGCACACGGCGGCCAGCATCACCGACAGCTCCGACAAGCGCAGGAGCCCGTTCTGCGTCGTCTGCAGGGTCTCGCCGACATCGATCAGCAGCCGCAGGTGGCGCGGATCGCGGAGCCCGACGCCGTCCATCGAGTAGCCCAGCGTCTCGGCGCAGACCGAGTAGCACCTCGAGGTCGAGTCGATGCACTCACGCATCTCGGGCGTGATGCCAGTCCGCTCGCGCTCCTCGTAGGCCACGAAAGAGCCACGTTAGGCACGCCGCCGATCGCACCGGGCGAATGCGTGCGAATTTTCACGCGGCGCTCTTCCTTCGCTCACCCGGTGCTAGCCTGATCTGGGAAGGAGGCGGCGTGCCAAAGCGTCAGCCCCGGGCCGGGGAGCACGAGGACTTCGTCAAGAACGCGGCGCACGAGCTGCGGACGCCGGTATCGGCGATTTCGAGCGCGATCGAGGTGCTTCAGGGCGGGGCCAAGAACGATCCTGAGGTTCGCGACCGGTTCCTGGCACACATCGAGCAGGCGACCGCGAGGCTCGAGCGCCTCCTCGACGCGCTGCTCGTGCTCGCACGCGTGCAGTCCGGTGACGAGGAGCCGGCCGTCTCGAGGGTCGAGCTCGCGCCGCTCCTGAACCAGGTCTTCGAAGGGGTGACCGCAGAAGTCGGCGTCGCGCTCGAGACCGACGCGGCGCCCGGCCTCACGGTGGCGACGAACCCGCGCGTGCTCGAGCAGCTGCTGGCGAACCTCGTCACGAACGCCGCCAAGCACACCGACTCGGGGAGCATCAGTCTCGTCGCCGCGCGGGAGGACGACCATGTCTCGATCGAGGTCCGGGACACCGGCCACGGGCTCACGCCGGTCGACCCCGAGTTGACGAAGCGTGAGCGCGCCCGCCGGGAGTCGCCCGAGCTCGAGGGCCTCGGCCTCGGCCTGACGATCGTGCGCGAGGCAGTGCGGGCGCTCGGCGGCGAGGTCGAGATCGTCCCCCGCCCCGGCGGAGGAACCACCGCGCGCGTTGTCCTCCCTGCTGCCGACGGACCTGCAGAATGAGCCGGATCCTGATCGCCGACGACGACGCGAGCGTCCTCGACGCGCTCGTCTACGCGCTCGAGCGGGACGGCTTCGACGTCGAGACGGTCCCAGACGGTGAGGCCGCTCTCAGCGCCGCACGCGAGTCCGAGTACGACCTGCTGATCCTGAACGTGATGATGCCGAAGCTGTACGGCACCGACGTGCTGCGCGAGCTCGCGACCGACGTCGATACGCCGGTCGTGCTCCTGAGCGCGCGGGACGCGCGGGGCGACCGGATCCGAGGCCTCGAGCTCGGGGCCGACGACTACGTCACGAAGCCCTTCTCGGTCGAGGAGCTCGTCAGCCGGGTGCGAGCGGTGCTGCGCAGGGAAGAGCGTGTGCGCCGGCATGGGCCGCTCGTCCGCCGGATCGAGAACCTCGAGATCGACTTCGAGGCGGGCGAGGTCTCCCGCGGCGGCAGCCCCGTGACCCTCACCCGCTCCGAGTTCCGCCTGCTCGCGCTGCTCGCCGAGCGTCCTGGAGAGGTAATCAGCCGCCGCACGATGATGGAGTACCTCTGGCAGAGCACGTTCATCGGGGACGAGCGCGCGGGAGACATTCACGTCTCGAACCTGCGCCGGAAGCTCGGAGCGGACGCAATCGAGACGATTCGCGGCGAGGGCTATCGGCTCCGCTCCTGATTCGTAAGCGAATCCACACACTTCGGCCGCCGCAGGCAGATAGGTTCCTCACAGGAGGCCTGTCTTGCCCTTTGCTCACATTCTCATCGCGGACGACGACCCGGCAGTCCGCGACGCGATCACGCACAGCCTCGAGGGCGACCAGTTCGCGGTCGACACCGCCGAGGACGGCGAGGAAGCGCTCGAGCTGGCGCGCTCCTCGCAATTCGACGTCGTGATCTTGAACGTGATGATGCCGCGGCTGTTCGGGACGGACGTCTGCCGCACGCTGAGAGCCGAGAGCGACGTGCCGATCATCCTGCTGAGCGCGCGTGACGGTGAGCTCGACCGCGTGCTGGGGCTCGAGCTCGGCGCCGACGACTACGTCACGAAACCGTTCTCGATGGCGGAGCTGATCAGCCGCGTGCGCACGCTCCTGCGCCGCCGTGAGCTCGACCGGATGTCCGGCGGCGGGGTCCTGCAGGTCGGCGACGTCCGGATCGACTTCGCCCGCCACCAGGTGAGCGTGGCGGGAGAGCCGGTCCACTTGACTCGCTCGGAGCTCCGGCTGCTGACGATGCTCGCCGGCGAGCCGGAGCGCGTCTTCACGCGGCGCGAGATCATGGAGCACCTCTGGCAGAGCCCGTACGTTGGCGACGAGCGCGCCTGCGACATCCATGTGTCAAACCTACGGCGCAAGCTCGAGCACGATCCGCGGAATCCGGAGCGGCTGATCACGGTGCGCGGGGTGGGCTACACCCTCCTCCCGACCGTGAGTGTTCCCACACACTAAAGCCGCCGGAAATTCATGGATTTCCCACAACGAGCGGAGTAGCTTCTGCCTCGATGAGGGATGCTCTGGGCTTCGGGATCGAGAGCGCCCACGCGGGGCCGTTCGTCACCGTGCTCACGCTTTCGGGACCGGTCCAGGTCCAGAATGGGGCGCGGGAACAGCTCCGGGCACACCTCGACTCGCCGGACCTCGCGTCACAGCGCGTGGTCGTCGACCTGACGGAAGCCACCCTGTACGACTCGGGGCCGTTCGCGTTCCTCGCCGGTGAACGGGGGCGGTTCAAGAAGGCCGGCGGAGAAATCGTCGTCGTCAGCGGCGACAACAGGACCGTCGGACCCTTCGTCGATGACAAGGCGCTGCCGGGCCTGCGCTGGTTCGCCTCGCTCAACGACGCCTTGGAGGAGCTCCTAGCCGAGGTCGTGGAGCGGGCCGGCTGGCCCACCGACCTGCCGGAGAAGGGTTGAGCGCGCCCGAGGAGGTTCGCTCTTCGCAGACCGCCACGAAGACGGCCCGGCCTCGGCTCGTCTTCTTCTACTCGAGCGAGTCCGGTGCGTGCCGCCGTGCGGACGGGTTCCTCGCGCAAGTGCTGCAACGGCGAGGAAACCACGAGACGTTCGTGATCGAGCGGATCGAGGAGGCCGAACGGCCGGACCTGCACGAGCGCTTCAGGATCGACCTGCTCCCGACGCTGGTCGTGATCGAGGAAAAGCGCGTGCGCGGGAGGCTCGTCGGGCTCACCGGCTGCGCCCCCATCGAGCGCTTCCTCGCTCCCTGGCTGCGCTAGCAATCGCGTAGCATCGGGGCGGTGGAGCCCTGGTCGTACGACGTCGCGGGCCGATTCGACGAGCACGCGTTCGAGAGCGAGCTCCTGAAGGACAACCCGCTCGGCGATCCCCACGTGCGCCCGCTGTGGGTCTACGTCCCGCCCGGCTACGACGACGATCCGGACCGGCGCTACCCGAGCGTCTACGTCATCCAGGGCCTGACCGGCCAGCTCGACATGTGGCGGAACCGCTTCCCGTTCCGGCGCAATTTCCCCGAGCTGGCGGACGAGCTGTTCGCGAAGGGCGAGTCGCCGCCGTGCGTCCTCGCCTTCGTCGACGCCTGGACGTCGCTCGGCGGCAGCCAGTTCATCGACTCGGGGGGCACGGGCCGCTACCACACGTACATCTGCGACGAGCTCGTGCCGTGGGTGGACGCGAACTACCGGACGCTGGCCGGGGCCGAGCACCGCGGGATCGCGGGCAAGTCGAGCGGCGGCTACGGCGCGATGGTCAACCCGCTGCTGCGCCCGGACGTCTTCGGCGGGCTTGCGACGCACGCCGGCGACGCGCTCTTCGAGATGTGCTACCTGCCGGAGTTCCGCAAGTCGGTGCGCGTGCTGCGCGACGACTACGAAGGCTCGTTCGAGCGCTTCTGGGAGGACTTCCGCAGCCGGCCTTCGCTCTCGAAGGACAGCGACGCCCACCTGCTGAATGACTGGTGCATGGCCGCCTGCTACTCGACCGACGAGGACGGGACCGTGCAGCTGCCGTACGACACCGATACCGGGATGCTCCGGCCGGAGATCTGGGAGCGCTGGCTGGCGTGGGACCCCGTGCGGATGGTCTCCGAGCGCGCCGACGCCTGCCGCTCGCTGAAGGCGATCTACATCGACTGCGGCAAGCGCGACCAGTTCTTCCTCGACCTCGGCGCGGAGGCGTTCCGGCGCGAGCTCGAGGCGATCGGCGTGACGGACGTCTTCTTCGAGCTCTTCGACGCGACCCACGCCGGGATCGAGTACCGCTACCCGCTCGGGATCAAGTACCTGGCAGAACGCCTGTCGTGATCGGCGCGGCAGGGGTCGCCGCGGCAGCGCTGATCTGCCTCGACCCGGGGCACGGCACCCCGCCCGAGATCGGACGCCAGCGGGAGCCGATCGGGCCCCGCTCGAAGGTGCTGAAGATCAAGGACGGCGGCGGGGCGCGCGGCGAGGCCGCGGTGGCGCTGGCGATCGCGAAGCGGACGCGGGCGGTGCTGCTGGCGCGCGGGTACCGAGTCGCGATGACGCGAACCGGGCCGACCATCCACCTCCCCAACGGCGACGGCAACATCGCGCGGGCGAAGTTCTGCAACCGGCGCCACGCTGCGCTGATGGTCCGGATCCACGCAGACGGGTCGGCCGACCGCTCGCTGCAAGGCGTCTCGACGCTCGTTCCGGCCTGGTACCGAGGGTGGACGGACGACATCTATGCGCGCAGCCGCACGGCGGGCTTCGCGCTGCAGAGCAAGGTCGTCGCCGCGACGGGCGCGGCCGACCGCGGGATCGTCAAGCGCTCCGACTTGACCGGTTTCAACTGGGCGAACGTCCCCGTGGCGCTCGTCGAGACGGGCTTCCTCTCCAACCGGCACGACTCGCGTCTCCTCCATACCGCCACGTACCAGCGGAAGGTCGCGCGCGGCCTCGCCGACGGCGTCGAGGCCTACATCAAGCGTCCGCCGAGGAGGGCCTACTCCTCGCCGCCGCGCATCTGCTCGGCGGCGGCCCGGCCGCGCTCGTGCACGGCCTCACGGCGGTCGGCGACGTCCCCGGCGTCGGCCTGGTCGACCGGCGTCTCAGCAGCCTCGAACTCCTCGCGCTCGTCCACGAGCGGGCGCGACTCGTCGAGCTTCCGGCGCAGTTCCTCGGCCCGCGGGTCCGGTGCAGGCTCGGGCGCCGGTTGTCGCCGCAGCGCCCGGTAGACGGCCGCCCCAGCGACGCCGAGGGCACCCAACCAGGCAGTTCGTGAGCGCATGGGCCGATGCTACACTGCCCGCCTTCCTGCCTCGCCATCGCGCCGTCCGTTCCCGAGCGGCGCTCGCCGGCGAGGCCGCTTCAGACCGAAGGAAGGGAGGATTCGGGAGCGTGAATGATTACGAGATCCTGCTGCTGCTCGACCCCGAGCTGCCCGAGGAGCGCCAGAACGAGATCGTCTCGCGTGTGCGCGAGGCGGTCGAGCGCGACGGCCGCTGGGACGGCCACGAGCCGTGGGGCCGGCGCCGGCTCTCCTATGAGATCGACCACAAGGGCGAGGGCGTCTACCACCTGCTGACATTCGCGACCCAGCCGGAGACCCTCGACGAGGTCTCGCGCGTGCTCAAGATCACCGACGGCGTGATGCGGCATCTGGCCGTGCGCCGCGTGAAGGGCGCCTCCACGCGACCGTCCGGGCCGGGGCCGGAAGAGCCCGTAGCGGCGGCCGCTCCCAGCAGTCAGGATTCGGAACCGGAAAGCACCGCCTGAGAGGAGAGGGAGGAATGGCCAACATCAACCGCGTCGTCCTGGTAGGCAACCTGACGAAGGACCCCGAGCTGCGGCACACGCCGAGCGGCACGGCAGTCTGCAAGCTGCGTCTCGCCGTAAACACGCGCCAGAAGGACGCGAGTACCGGCGAGTGGGGCGACAAGCCGAACTACTTCGACGTCACCGTCTGGGGCAACCAGGGCGAGAGCTGCGCCCAGTACCTCTCGAAGGGCCGCCCGGTCGGGGTTGACGGCCGGCTCGACTGGCGTGAGTGGGAGGCGCAAGACGGAACGAAGCGCCAGGCGGTCGAGATCATCGCCGACAGCGTCCAGTTCCTCGGCAGCCGCCAGGACGGCGAAGGCGGGCAGCCGCAGTTCGTCCCGAGCGGAGCGCAGTCCGAGAGCGCCGACTTCGGCTCCGCCGCGGACGACGACATCCCGTTCTGATGGCCCAGCGTGACCAGCGACAGCAGCGCAAGGGCAGGCCCTCCCCCGGCGGCCCGATCCGCAAGCGCAACTGCTACTTCTGCCGCGAGAAGGTGGAGGAGGTCGACTACAAGAACGTGAACCAACTCCGCCGCTACGTCTCGGAGAAAGGCAAGATCCGCTCGCGGCGGATCACCGGCGCCTGCCGACGGCACCAGCGCCAAGTCGCGCTCGCCGTCAAGCGGGCTCGCGAGATGGCGCTCCTCCCCTACTCGACCAACTAGCCGTGCAGGTCATCCTCCGCCAGGACATCGAGAAGCTCGGGCTGCGCGGCGAGATCGTCGACGTCGCCCGCGGCTACGCGCGCAACTACCTGCTCCCGCGCCGGCTCGCCGACACCGCCACGCCGGGGAAGGTCGCGGAACTGCGTAAGCACGAGGAGAAGCGCACCAAGCAGGAGGCCCAGAGCTTCGAGCAGGCCCAGGAGATCGTCACGGGGCTCGAGTCCGGCGAGCTCCGCTTCGACGTCGCGGCCGGCGAGACCGGCACGCTCTTCGGCTCGGTGACCGCGACGGACATCGCCGAGCGGGTCTGGGAAGAGCGGCGCGTGCGCATCGACCGGCGGAAGCTCGACCTCCCCGATTCGATCAAGCGGATCGGCCGCTACGCGGTTCCGGTCGAGCTCTTCCCGGACGTGACGGCGACGCTGCGGCTCGCGATCGTGCCCGAAGGCGGCGAGCTGCCGCCCGAGGAGGAGTTGGAGGCGCTCGCGGCCGCGGAGGCCCAGGCAGAGGCCGAGGCGGAGGCGCAGGCGGAGGCCGAGCACGCGCAGGCGGAGGCCGAGATCGAGGCCGTGGTCGCCGAGGAGGAGGAAGCGGCCGAGGAACCTGAGGAGCCGGCGCCCGAAGCGCCCGAGTCGTCCGAGTCGCCGCCCGAGGCGTAACAGAAACGCACATCTTTCTCCACAGGCCGAGCCGAGCCTGTGGAATTCACGACGAACTTCGCGCTGCGAGCGGGAAAAGCGCCCACAGGCTTGTCCGCTGCTTGTGGGAACATGTGTTCCCTTATGCCTGCAAAGCAGCCTGGTAGCTCCTCCGCGGCCCTGTCGAAAACCGGCTCGTCCAGACCTTCCGCAACCGCTCCGAGAGTGGTTTGGTAGGCCGATGGCCCAGCTTGCCCAGGCCTCGCCGACCGCCCCGGTCCCGCCGCAGAATCTCGAAGCCGAGGAGTCAGTCCTCGGTGCGATGATGCTCTCCCCCGGCGCGATCGGGGCGGTCAGCGAAGTGCTTGACGCAAGCGACTTCTACCGCGAGAGCCACGCTGTCATCTACCGCGCCGCGCTCGCGCTCTACGCGAAGGGAGAGCCCGTCGACGCGATCACGCTCGTCGACGAGCTCGAGGAGCGCGGGGAGCTCGAGGGCGCGGGCGGGCGCGTCCGGATCCACGAGCTGGCGCGCCTCGTCCCCGCTAGCGCAAACGCAGGGCACTACGCACGCATCGTCCGTGAGATGGCGACGCTCCGCGGGCTGATCCGGGCGGGCGGCTCGATCGCCACGCTCGGCTGGGAACGGCAAGGAGAGGCGACCGAGCTCGTCGACCGCGCGGAGCAGATCGTCTTCGATCTCTCGCAGTCACGCGTCACGAGCGACTTCAGTCACATCGAGGAGCTGCTCAAGGACAGCTTCGAACGCATCACGGCGCTCTACGAAGCCGGGGCCGAGGTGACCGGCACGCCGTCGGGGTTTCGCGACGTCGACCGGCTCACCTCTGGCTTCCAGCCGGGCAATCTGATCATCGTGGCCGCCCGCCCGAGCATGGGCAAATCGGGGCTCGGGCTCTGCATGGCCGCCAACCTCGCCGTGCGCGATCAGCGCCCGGTCGGGATCTTCACGCTCGAGATGTCGAAGTCCGAGGTGACCCAGCGCCTGATGTGCAGCGAGGCGAAGGTCGAGTCGCAGCGGCTGCGCACCGGCAAGCTGGGGGCCGACGACTGGCCGCGCCTGACCGCCGCCTGCGACCGCCTTGCGAAGGCGCCGATCCACGTGGACGACACCGGCTCGATCACGATGATGGAGATCCGTTCCAAGGCGCGCCGGCTGAAGTCGCGCGAGCCCGACCTCGGGCTGATCGTGGTCGACTACCTGCAGCTGATGACCTCGGGCGCGTCGGTCGAGAACCGCGTGCAGGAGGTCTCGGCGATCTCGCGCTCGCTGAAGATCCTGGCCCGCGACCTCGACGTCCCGATCGTCGCGATGTCGCAGCTCTCGCGCGCGGTCGAGCAGCGCCACGACAAGCGGCCGATCCTGTCCGACCTGCGCGAGTCCGGGTCGATCGAGCAGGACGCTGACCTCGTCCTCTTCATCTACCGCGACGAGTACTACAACGACGAGTCCGACCAGCAGGGGATCGCAGAGCTCCACCTCGCGAAGCACCGCAACGGGCCGACCGACACGGTGAAACTCTCGTTCCTGAAGCGCTACGCGAAGTTCGCCGACCTGGCGCCGGCGGCATGACTATGTCCGTCTACGAGCAGACCGTCGTCGTGCTCTCCCGGGCCACGGCGTTCACGGTCGTCTGCCAGGCCTGCACGGAGCTCGATCCGAGCGGCGAGTACGTCGGGCAGACGGCGGAGGGGCGCCTGCGGCTCGAGGACGACCTCGGCTGGACGACCTGCCCGCGCGGACACCGGATACGCGTCATCCGCGCCGGCGGCACCGTCGCCGCGGAACCAACTTCACCTCTCTGGTAGCGGCCCTCTTCCGGCGCATCGACCGGTCAGTTCAGACGGACGGACGGCACAGCCGCCTGTCCTGAAGGTCGGCACCGCAAGCGGTGCCTCGGCTGGTAGCCGCACGTTCAGGCACACTCCGGCTCGTGTCTGCGACCGTGATCGTGGGAGCGCCAAGGCGCCCGCTTGCCGGGCGCCGTTTGGAGGACGTGCGGGCCTTGCCCGCGCGTCCGTTTGAGACCCACTGCGCGCCCGGAGACAGCTGATGCCCGCGACGGTCGTCGTAGGCGCGCAGTGGGGCGACGAGGGGAAGGGCAAGATCGTCGACCTGCTCGCCCGGGACTCCGACCTCGTCTGCCGCTACAACGGCGGGCCGAACGCCGGGCACACGATCGTCGTCGACGGCGAGACCTACAAGCTCAAGCACATTCCGTCCGGGATCTTGCAGGGCAAGGAGTGCGTGATCGGGGCCGGCTGCGTGGTCGACCCGCAGGTGCTGATCGAAGAGCTGGACGACCTCGAGTCGCGCAGCATATCGACCGAGCTCGTCCGCCTCTCCGGAAACGCGCACCTCGTGATGCCGTGGCACCAGGCGATCGACCGCGGCAGCGAACGGCGGCTGGGCAAGCTCAAGATCGGAACAACGCGGCGCGGGATCGGCCCGACCTATGCGGACAAGGCCTACCGGCTCGGTATCCGCGTCCAGGACCTGCTCGACGAGAAGATCCTGCGCCAGAAGATCGAGGTCGCGCTCGCGGAGAAGAACGTCTGGCTGGAGCGCGTCTACGGCAGCGAGTCGGTCGAGCCGGAAGGGCTGGTCGAGCGTTACGAAGGCTACGCAGAGCGGCTGCGCCCCATGATCGCCGACACCTCGCTGCTCGTCGACCGTGCGCTCACGGAGGGCAAGCGCGTGCTCTTCGACGGCGCGCACGGGACGCTGCTCGACCTCGACCACGGCACGTACCCGTTCGTGACGTCGTCGCCGACGGTCGCGGGCGGCGCCGCGGTCGGCACGGGCATCGGGCCCACTCGGATCGACCGCGTCGTCGGCGTTGCGAAGGCGTACGTGACGCGTGTCGGCGAGGGGCCGTTTCCGACCGAAATCCAAGGCCCGGACCAGGAGCGCCTGCGGGAGCTCGGCGGCGAGTTCGGCACCGTCACCGGCAGGGAGCGCCGGTGCGGCTGGCTCGACCTGGTCGCGTTGCGCTACGCCGTGCGGCTGAACGGGATGACCTCGCTCGCACTGACGAAGCTCGACGTGCTCTCGTCCTTTGCCGAGCTGCCAGTCTGCGTCCGGTACCGCCTGCGCGACGGAACCGAGACCGAGGACTTCCCCGCGCACCAGAGCGACTTCCACCACTGCGAGCCCGTGTACGAGATGCTCGCCGGCTGGGAGCGGCCGCTCGACTCCCTGACCGACGCCTCCGAGCTCCCTCCGGCAGCGCGCGCCTACGTGGAGCTGATCGAGGAGCGGCTGGGCGTCGACGTCTGCCTGATCGGCACCGGGCGCGAGCGCGAGAGGGTGCTCGGCCGGCCGGACTCGGCTATCGTAGGAGCATGACGAAGCGCACCGCGACCACTCAGATGATGGCCCTGCTCCCAGGGCCTCTCGGCGCGCGGTAGCTACCCGACACGGCCCCAGCGCAGGGTCGTGACGCTCATCGGTTGCCGGCCCGCGCGGGGCCGGAGAGGAGGAACCGATGAGCAAGCTCTACATCACCACAGCCATCCCGTACGTGAACGGCGACCCGCACCTCG
>WNGF01014813.1_pt1 | contig 11078 bp, 8 predicted proteins | sample 5400641 | NCBI WGS metagenome assembly WNGF01 (sample SAMN13153371, study PRJNA577476) | soil metagenome | isolation source: 80 cm soil or saprolite under grassland replicate 2 | place: USA:California | collected 2016-06-15 | reverse complement strand
AAATACAACAATATTTGGAACCAACGATGTTCCTGTTGCAGGCAGTGGCACATCATTTTCAAATCCCAATATCAATGGGCTTATTGCCTGTTTGTGGCAAGCATTTCCTGCTTACAATAATATGACCATATTAAATGCTGTATACCAAAGTGCAGATAGATATGATAATCCCGATAACCACTATGGCTATGGTATACCAAATATGCAAAAGGCTTATCTTATTTTGAAAAAGAAACAGAATCTTGAATTGTATGGCAATGAATGGTTGTTTGCAAATCCGGATCCGTTTACCAATCGTATTGCTATAAAACTAATTGGGCAGATTAATGGAAATGTGCAGCTTTCTTTGCAGAACGCCGAAGGCAAAATCATCACTTCAATATTATTAACTACAGAGCAGGAGGAAGTATATGATACTGCATTTATTAATCTTGATAATTTACCCGGGGGTCAATATATTATAAAATATACAGACAGTCTTACCGCGAGAACTATTACGCTTACAAAAAATGGAATTGTAATGAGTGATTGGTTAGTTGCAGTTCCTGTGCCTTTCACTAATCAGTTAACCGTTTATCTGAAAGCCCCCAGGAAGGATTATTGAAACAAGTGAACTTAATGTAACGCAAAATAATGTTTATACTATCAATTTTAAATCTGCAGCTTCAATAGCAAGAGGAGTTTATTTTATTCAATACACCGGCAATCAAAAGAAAACGCTTAAGGTGGTTAAGTGAAAATTTAATAGCAGGGATTAAATTTTTTGATACGTTTACAAGCTTCAAAAACTCGTACTATAAACCTTATCTAAACTTTTAAAAAACTAACTCCTCATAAAAAGAATAATAGTTATCGCTGTAATTATTTTGATTACTGGAAATGCCTGCAGAAAAGATGAATTGCAGTTTATCCCGGAAGTATATATGCAGAATTAAGTAGTTCTCTTGTTGATAACAGTACTTTAATGCTTTCTCAAAAGAAACTTTGTGCGACGCATACAAATGTGTGCACCAAAAAAATATTTCTTACTCCAGCACAATATGATAGTAAGATTCACTAAAAAAATTAAGCTGCATAATAAAATTAAACTGCAGATGCAGCATCATTGATCTTAAATAAGTCTATAAAATATTACAGCATTACCGCTTGTCATTTTAATAAAAACACATAAAAATTATTTGTTATCATCGTGATGATTTTTTGTAATATTTATTTTTATTTTTTGCTAACTAAAGTTGCGTAACCAACCTCATTTTTCGTTTTATCTGTCCCTTTTGAAAAGTATTGTTTCAGCTTCTATTCTCACCGGTCTAAACACCCATGCAAGAAACTGGTTGCTTGTATGTTCTAAGACCATTTAATACATCAATTTTTTAATCACAATCAACAGCAAAGCTGATGCAATTATTTTTTATTAACCATACACAAAACAAATGCTATGAAAAAAGCACCTCCTTTTGTTCTAAGAACAACCATGCAAATTTTATTGCTGCTATTTATTAATCTTATTTCATTCTCCCAGGCACGAACAGTAACTGGTAAAGTAACAGACTCAAGCAATGCTCCGCTTGCAAATGTTTCTGTTCAGGTTAAGGGAACCGGCACCGGAACTACTACTGATCTAAATGGTAATTTTTCCTTGTCTGTTCCTTCAACCGCATCCGTTCTTGTTTTTAGTTATACAGGAATGGAAAGACAAGAGATAACAGTAGGTGATCAAAGCACTATAAGCGTTCAGTTAAAAGCGGCAGGCGGAACATTAAACGAAGTGGTTGTAATTGGTTATGGAACTGCGCGAAAATCTGATCTTACCGGTTCTGTAGCAACAGTGCGCTCTGAAAATTTACTTGATAAGCCTGTACAAAATGTATCACAGGCATTACAAGGCAAAGTGCCTGGTGTGGATGTAAGTGTAAATACCAGTGCACCGGGAGAAGCAGCCAAAGTACACATAAGAGGTATCAGTTCTATTAACTCAAGCCTTGATCCGCTGTATGTGGTGGATGGAGTTATTGGCGTGGATGCCAATATACTTAACCCCAATGATATTGCTTCTCTTGAGGTTTTAAAAGATGCCTCAGCAACTGCTATCTATGGAGCACGCGGCGCAAATGGTGTTATCATTATCACTACCAAACGCGGCATCAAAGGCCAAAGCCGTATCTCCTATGATGCTTATGTATCGCATAGCAGTTTACAACGCCATCTCAGAGCGCTTAATTCAGATGAATTCATGTATGTAAATGATCTCGCTTACAAAAATGCACAGAAGTATGATTCATTAGGTTATGCACAGGGCAAATATGTACCCAATAATCCTTTGGATTTTCCCAGCTTATTTGATGCCAATGGCAAACCTTTATACAATACCAATTGGGAGGACGAAGTGTATAAGCCAACATACAGTCAAAGTCATGCGCTTACATTGCAGGGAGGAACAGATAAACTTCTGTATAGTTTATCATTAGGTTATTTAGATCAGAATGGGATCATGATTGAATCATGGTTCAAACGTTATTCTGCAAGATTTACGCTGGACAACGATGTGAACAAATGGCTTAGAATAGGAGGAAGTATTTCACTGGTGAAAAGCAAGGAGCGACTGGTTTCTGATGCAAACGGTGGCTTGAATGTATCACGCATGGTGATCGAGGAATTGCCGATCATTCCGGTAAAATATCCGGATGGAACATGGGGTGGCAACAGCGATTTTCCCGGTATGGAAGGTGGCAGTAATCCTGTAAACATTGCAAAGAACCGCTACACTATGGAAAATATTGTGCAATCAACGGGTGATGTATATGCTACAATTCATATTATACCGGGTTTGGATTTTAAATCTGATTTTGGATTTAATTTAAACTCACAGAAAAATAATTTTTATTCCGGCAGAGGTCTTCACTCTCTTTCATTTGACCAAAAAGGTGTTGCCAGTATTGATACATGGAATAGAACTTATTGGCAAAGTGAAAACTATCTTACCTGGAATAAGCAAATCAGCAGAAATCAAAAACTGACCGCGTTGCTTGGTCTTTCATGGCAGAAAAATTATTATGAATGGTCTTATGCAGAAGCTGAAAATTTTATTGATGATTACTGGGGCTGGCATAACCTTGGCGCAGGTTCATTATACAATCCTCCCGGTTCTTATGATGAGCAATGGACAATGAATTCTTATTTTGCAAGATTCACTTATAACATCAGTGATAAATATTTATTTACACTCACGGGCAGGTATGATGGCTCATCAAAATTTGGTGAGAATAATAAATATGCATTCTTCCCTTCTGCAGGTATTGGATGGCGTATATCACAGGAGGATTTTCTTAAAGACAACAACGTTATCAGCAACCTGAAAATTCGCGGAAGTATAGGTTCTACCGGTAACCAGGAAATAGGAACTTATAACTCAATACAACTACTCGGCTCAGGTACCACTATTTTCGGAGAAGAACGCCAGCCGACGGTTTCCCGTCAAAGCTTTGGTAATCCTAATCTGAAGTGGGAAAGAGTGAATCAGTACGATGTAGGATTAGAGCTTGGTTTGCTCAACAACCGTATTAATCTGAATGCAGATTTCTATCATCGCGAAACGAAAGATCTTTTGCTGCAGGCACCGATTCCCTGGTCCTCCGGTCTGGAAAGTGTAACTCAAAATATAGGCTCATTGCAAAATGTAGGTGTTGAGCTTGCTTTAAATACTCAGAACATCAAATCACGAAGCCTGACATGGTCAACTGATGTTAATTTTTCTGCCAACAGAAATAAGATACTTCATCTTGGCGCCAAGAACGACGATATTTTTCCCGGTCCATGGTTTCTTGGTGAGACAAACATACTTCGTGTTGGCTGGCCTATCGGAACATTCTGGGGATATATAAGAGAAGGCACATGGAGCACAAAAGAAGCAGCAGAAGCAGCGAAATATGATCTTAAACCCGGTGATCTGAAATGGGCTGATCTGAATCATAACGGGCAGATTGATGATTCTGATAACACAAGGCTTGGCCAGGCTTATCCTAAATGGACGATGGATGTGGTGAATACGATCACTTTTAAAAATTTTGATTTCAGTTTTGATATTCGTTTTGTAGACGGAGTAAACACGGTTGCAAACTTCCATCACTCTACAGAAGACAGACAAGGTATCGCTAATAGTCTTAAAACAGTGCTTGGTGCATGGACTCCTGAAAATCAAAACAGCAATATTGCAGAGATCCGTTACTATGGTTCATTCTATCAAACACATATTGATAGCTGGTGGGTTGAAGATGGTTCATTTATACGCGGCCAGAATTTTGTATTAGGATACACGCTGCCACAAAAGCTTGTAGACAGGTGGAACATTGCACGCTTGCGTTTTTATGTGAGTGCACAAAATCTTTTCCTTATTACAGATTACACAGGTTATGATCCAGAAGTATTAACCTTTGGCGGACAATTAACGCAGAACCAGGACTTCTTCCCTTATCCACATCCGCGTGTGTTTAACCTTGGTGTAAATCTTTCTTTCTAATCTATTAAATGAACCAAAAATGAAAACCATAAAATATATTTCGATAATCATTTCGGTGCTTGTTATAAGTTCCTGTAAAAAATTTCTTGAAGAAAATCCTACAGGTTCTTTAACGCCCGAATCAAATGTTACGAGCCCCGAGATAGCCCGCGCATTTGCTAACTCTGCCTATTCACAACTTACAACTTTAGATGAAGGCAGCGGTGGCTACGGCGGCAATACTGCCGAGCTCATGGAATTCATGACAGGTACGGCAGACGGTAATGCACAAACAGAAGCATTTCGTTTTTATGATCTTACTTACGATGCGGAATCATTTTATATAGATACCTGGTGGCAGGGCATGTACTATGGTATTGCCAACTGCAATCTTGCCCTGCAAAAAATAGGTGAGATAACCACAATAGATGAAGCGGAAAAAACAAATATGCTGGCAGAGGTGCACACCTTGAGGGCATTGTATTACTTCTATCTTGTACGCATGTTTGGCGATGTGCCCAAGATAACTACTGTGGTTTCAGACCTTGACAGTGTAAGACCTGCACGTGCTCCCGTTAAAGAAATTTACGATGATATCATCATTCCTGATTTATTATTGGCTGAGCAATCCACATTGTCCTGGCAGGATAATACAGGCCTGGTATCAATGGGTGGGATAAAATCTTTACTGGCAGATGTTTATCTTACTTATGCAGGTTACCCTGTGCAGGGAGGGGATCAATATTATGCAGAGTCTGCAAAGCGTTCAAAAGAAGTGATTGATAATGGCGGCTATAACTTGTTTCCGCAGTACACTGACATGATCAATCCTGCAAACAAAAACAAAGATGAATTTATATGGCAGGTGCAATTTGCCGCGGGCATTAATGATAATGATCTCACCGCTAAAACGCTGGCATTATACAAACGCATCTCTGTGTACTCCGATGAATTTGGCGGTCTTGTGCCTACAAAACAATTTGTAGAAAGTTATCCCGACGGAGATAAACGCGCTGAAGAAAAACAATTTTTCTATACATGGTATCCGGGCAATCCAAATAATTTTCCTCCCGGTGACCCGCGTCTTGACAGTGTAAATCTTGGTGGTTATTATCTCTACAAATATTTTGACGTGCAGGCAGTAACGAGTACAGCCCACTCAGACCTTAACTTCACTATCTACCGGCTGGCAGACATAATGCTGATGTATGCAGAAGCTTCCAACCATACAGAACATGGCCCCAATGCAGATGCAACTGCTTATGTAAATGCAATACGTGCAAGAGCAACAATGCCGCCCATTGGCACACTTAGCGAAACTGACTTTGAAAAGGAGGTGTGGACACAGCGTTACCTCGAATTATGTTATGAAAATAAAGTGTGGTTTGATATGCTGCGTACCCGCAAAGTGCGAAACGACATTACCAAAAACTTTGATGATTTTATAGGACACACAACAGTATGGGGCAAAACATTTACAGAAAAACAATTGTTATTCCCTATTCCGCAAAGAGAAATAAACAACAATACAAACCTCACACAAAATCCCGGCTTTTAGCACTCGTTATATTTCTCATTGAGCAAGAGCACTGGTAAAACGGTGCTCTTTTTTTGTAATGAATTTCTATGTACTTAACTGCAGGGCTGCTATTAAGCTTCGTTGTGCTTGCCACGACACTTCGTGGGTAACTCGCTTTATCGTTCTGAACTTTTATCAGCGTGATATTATCCTTTGGAGGATAAGGGCTTAACAAAGAAAAAACTTCAGCAAGTACTGCTCTTATACATAAATTGCACCTATAACAATTGTATATGCGTGTTATTTCATACAATGTAAATGGTTTGCATGCCGTTCATCCAAATGAAGCACATCAATATTCATGGTGGAGCCAGCGTTTTCCCTCTGTTGGTTTGCACAACAATATCTGCATTACAGAGAACCTTAAAGACAGATTGAAAGATGCTAAAATTTTGCCTGATATAAAACATAATGACCATTGTCCCGTTTATACTGAATTTAAATCCTGAACTATATGCACCTTGCCCTTTTGTTACTAATCATTATTATTCTGTTTATCATTCTTTCAAGAATAAACATAAGATCCTCAGGTATTGAAGCCTTAAAGAAAAGTATTGAACAATTAAATGAACAGGTAGCTGAATTAAATAAACGAATAAGTTCGGCACAATTTCAAAAAGAAATAAAGGAAGAAAAACTACCATCTTCTGCAGTAAAGAAACCTGTTATTGAACAAACTTCCGTTTTATCAACACCTGAAAAATCAATTGTTGATATAACACGTGAAGAGGTCAAAAAGGAAATACCAAAAGAAGAGATTAAGCAGAAACCAATTGTACTTGAAGAACTAATTGTTGAACAAAGACAGATAGTTACACAACAACCTGCACCGGTTTATCAACCTGTTGAAGGCTGGTTTGAGAAATGGCTGCGCAATAGCCCTGATATAGAAAAATTTATTGGGGAAAATCTCATCAACAAAATTGGTATAGCAATACTTGTTTTGGGGATTGCTTTTTTTGTAAAATATGCAATTGATCAAAACTGGATAAATGAAGTTGGTCGTGTTTGTATCGGGCTTGTGTGCGGACTTATTTTGATTAGCGTTGCACACAGGTTGAGAAAAAGTTACAGATCGTTTAGTTCGGTGTTGGTAGGTGGTGGTCTTGCGGTATTTTATTTCACCATTGCATTTGCATTTCATCAATATCATTTAATAAGTCAGTCCGCCGCATTTATTATAATGGTTGTTATTACCGCATTTGCGGTGATTCTGTCCGTGTTATACGACAGGATTGAATTGGCTATATTAGCTACGATTGGCGGCTTTATCACACCATTCCTTGTAAGTACAGGAGAAGGAAATTACATCGTACTGTTCACTTATCTATGTATATTAAATAGTGGCCTGATTGCATTGGCATTTTATAAACGCTGGCATATTCTTAATTTTATTGCCTTTGTTTTTACGGTACTTATTTATGGCGGATGGATAGTTGCGAATTCAGAAAAAACTTCTTTTCCTTATGCAGGAACATTTTTATTTGGTACTGCTTTCTACCTGATGTTTTTAACAATGAACATAATACAATACGCGACGAGGGTAATAAAATTAAATGCATTTGATTTTGCGCTGTTGCTCATAACAAACCTTGGTTATTATGCTGCCGGTATATTTCTTCTGCATCAATGGGGAATAACAGAATACAAAGGGCTTTTTACTGCAAGTCTTGGTGTAGTAAATCTCGTGCTTGCATTTATTTTCTTCAAAAGAAAAAGTATTGATAAGAATTTTATTTACCTGCTTATAGGTTTAACGCTTTCATTTATTTCTCTTACAGCTCCCGTACAGTTAAAAGGAAATTACATTATTCTGGTCTGCAGAAATGGTATTATTATTCTGGTTGTATCAGAAATCATTTATACACTTATTAAAGATTGCCTCTGCAATCATTACAATACTTACTCTTATAAGCTTACTGATGGATTGGGCGCAGGTGTATGGCGCTAATGAAACTTTAGTGCCTGTAATTATTAATAAAGGATTCACTACCACAATTTTTGCTGCTGCTGCCATGAGTGTAATGATTTTTTTATTCAGGAAAGAGGCTGATACTCTTTATTTAAACAGTCTTACTAATAAATCTATAAGATTGTTTTATCTCATTGCCTCTATAGCATTATTTTTTATAGCGGGTGCATTTGAAATTAGTTACCAGTTCAGTCACCGGTTTGCCGGAACAGGTCTTGAGTATGTATATCTGCAGATGTATGTAATGGGATTCTTTTTATTGCTGTTCTTCATTTTGTCAATGTTTAAGGCAGAAGTTGATTACTATGTAAAAACAGGCATTCCGTTAATTTTATTTGTGTTGTATATGTTTAATATTCCCAACAGTTACGCCGCAGAAAAGCTGCTGCTTACAACAGGAAATATGAAGGTTCATTTTATCGCACACTGGCTTGGTATCTTCTTTTTAATAATACTGATAAGACAAACTATTGTGTATGTAAGGACAAACAATGAAAGATTGAAAAGCATTTTAAACGGATTTAGCTCGGTTGGTATTGTGTGGGGAGTATTATCATTTATTCTCATTTGGCTTGGAATGAATTATAATTTTAAACCCTTACGCATTGTAGCACTTGTTTTATTTGGTATAACATTAATCAAACTGTTTGCATTTGATATAAAGAATATTCCGCCTGGTGGCAAAATAATTGCGTTCATTTTATTGGGTATTTTACTGCTGATAGTGTCTTTCATGTATCAACGTTTAAAAAAATTAATTATTGATGATACAAGTGAGAAACAGTAGTATTCTTTTTGTTATTGCATTGCTTCTTGTATCAACAGCAAATGCACAAAACTTTGCAATGAAAGCAATATTGGCATCTGCAGAAAAAACAGGATTTTATGCTATTAATGTAATTCCGCAATTAAGCAGTTATACAGGTATACATTTTAATGATCTGCGTATTGCCGATGAAAAGGAACAATTTCTTGCTTACGTTATAAGAACAAAGGCCCCCGCATTTTACAATAATAATTACGAAAAGTTTTCAATAATAAAAAATGAATTGCAAGACAGTGGCAAATCAACAATAATTATTGAAAATCAAAAGCAGGAAAATATAAATAGTATCGCTTTACAAATACGAAATGCCGCGGTAAGCCGGACTGTGAATATTAGCGGCAGTGACGATTTGAAAAAATGGTATGCAATTGCAGAAGATATTCAATTAGAAAAAAGATTTGCCGCCGATAATGACAGATACATTCAAACTATTAGTTTTCCTTCAAGCTCTTATCGCTATTTTAAAATTACTATTGAGAATGGGAAGAATAATCCCTTAAATATTATTGAGGCAGGCAAATATGTTGAACTTCAGAATAAACCTGTCAATGTTTATCTGCTTAATCCACCCGTTAATTTTATACAACAGGATAGCAGTGACCACAATACTTATATAAGGATTCACCAAACAGCTCCGTATCATATTGACAAGATCACAATCGAAGTAAATGGCCCTAAATTTTTTAAGAGAGAAGCAGAAGTTGTGTTACATAATAATAACACATCAGGTTTTCAAATTTCATCTGATAGCTTATTTAGTTTTTACCTGCCAATATTTAATGACAGAGACTGGCATATAAAAATCTACAATGGTGATAATCCGCCTCTTCATATAATGGATGTGATAACTGAACAGGAACCAAAACAAATAATAGTATATCTCGAAAAAGAAAAGAAATACCATCTGTTGATGGATGATTCCCTTGCATCAAAACCAGTTTATGATTTACAGCAATTCAAAGACAGTATTTCAGGAGACATCCCGCAATTGCAAATTCTTTCTTTCGAAAAAGTTGCTGGTAAAAACCAGACTGCCCCGAAATTTATTTCAGACAAATGGCTTTGGCCTTTAATTATTGTAGTGCTTATTGTTCTTGGCATTTTTACAGTTCGCCTTACAAAAGAAGTGGAACGAAAAAAATAACAGGAATGCTCATTTATAATGTAACCATAAAAGTTGACTGGAGTATTCATGAACCATGGTTTCAATGGATGCTTGATATTCATATACCTGAAATGCTTGGTACCGGTTGTTTCAAGAAGCATCAGTTTGTCCGGTTATTAGAAATAGATGAAACGGAAGGTCCAACCTATGCAGTGCAATATTATGCTGAAAGCAAGGCCGATTATAACAGGTATTTAGAACAGTATGCCGCCACACTAAGAGAGCAGGGAACCGAGCTCTGGGATGATAAATACCTCACTTTTCCTACGCTTATGGAGGTTGTGCATTGATTGTGGAAATTTATTTAAAAGGTTTTTATAATACAAAAAGATTTATATTCCTGTAAAACCCGCGACAGTACTGGATTTGAGAAAACAGCATTGAAACCCTTATCAGTCAATGGTTTGAGCAGATAGTTGCCTTCTGAATTATCATTTCCCAAAATATGCAATCTGCTGAAATCCTTTGTACATGCGGATTTTGAGCGATATTAAAATTTTGCAATTAAGGCAAAAATTATTTTTCTGATTACTAAAAGCGAATAAATTTGTTGCAGTTACTAATTAATAAAAAATAACATTATGAACAAAGCTGAATTGGTTGCAAAAATTGCAGACGACGCAGGCATAACAAAAAGCCAGGCTAATGCTGCATTAGATTCTTTTGTTGAAGCTGTTACCAAAACTTTAAAAGGTGGCGGTAAAGTTACATTGGTTGGTTTCGGGACTTTCTCTGTATCCAAGCGCAATGCACGTACAGGACGTAACCCGCAAACCGGCGCTGTAATTAAGATCAAAGCAAAGAAAGTTGCACGCTTTAAAGCTGGTAAAGAACTAAGCGCCAAAATGTAATAACAGCGCTTGCCTCAAAAAGCAGAAGAATAGCATCTTCTGCTTTTTTTATTGTAATTGTTTGGATTGTTTTCTGCATTTTTGCAACTTTAAAAAAATATCAATACACAAAAAATTAATACAATGGGCAGAGGTGATAAAAAAACTAAAAAAGGAAAAATCTTCAAAGGATCTTTTGGTAAAACGCGTC
>WNGF01011028.1_pt1 | contig 11078 bp, 9 predicted proteins | sample 5400641 | NCBI WGS metagenome assembly WNGF01 (sample SAMN13153371, study PRJNA577476) | soil metagenome | isolation source: 80 cm soil or saprolite under grassland replicate 2 | place: USA:California | collected 2016-06-15 | reverse complement strand
CCTGGGCGCGCTGGACCAGGCCGAGGAGCTCGCAGACGCGCACGGCCACGAAGCGCTCGCCGGCCCCGCGCCACTGGGCGATGATCGACGCGAAGGCGCGCTCGGCCTCGGCGAGCCGGCCGCGCAGCCACTCGGCCATCGCCAGGTACCCGCGGATCGTGGAGTCCAGCATCCCCTCGCCCTTGCCAAGCTGGGCCAGGGCCCGCTGGCCGAGGGTGATCGCGCGGTCGGCGTCGCCGCGGAGCGCAGCGACGTACGCACGATACAGCGCGATCATCGCGGGGACGTTCGCCACTAGGCTCGCGGCCCGGCCCACCGACGGCTCGTAGGGCTCATCGGCCTCGCCCGCGGCTCCCGCACACGCGCGCTCGGCAGCATCGAGCGGGCCCTCCATCGCCTCCACGCGGCCGCCGACGAGGGCCAACAGCGCCTGCGCCAACAACAGCCGTGGGCGGGAGCCGGCCAGCTCTGCCGGCAGCGTCGCAAGCCACCGCTGCAGGGTCGCCTCCTCGCTGCGCAGGAACAGCGCGTCGAAGTGCCGCTCGACCAGCCGCGCCGCCCAGGTGGCATCCCCGGCGGCCAGCGCGTGGCGCACGGCGTCGTCGGCCAGCCCATGCGCCTCCGACCAGGTGGCCGCGGCGCGGTGCAGCGCCTGGACCCGCTCGGGCCGCTGCTGCTGCAGGCGGGCGCGGAGCAGGTCGGCGAACAGCTGGTGGTAGCGCCACCAGCCGCGGACCTCGTCCAGCGGCACCAGGAACAGGTTGGCCCGCTCGATGGCCTCCAGCATCGCCTGGCCATCGCTGCGGCCGGTCACGGCATCGCACAGCGCCCCACTCAGCCGCTCCAGCACCGAGGTCTCCAGCAGGAAGGTGCGCACCGGCTCCGGCTGGCGCTCCAGCACCTCCTCGGTCAGGTAGTCCAGCACGTAGCGGTGGCTGCCCGAGAACGTCTCCACAAACCCAGCGACATCCGACTGCCCCGCAGCGACAGCCCGGCCAGCTGCAGCCCGACCGCCCATCCTTCGGTGCGTGTCGTCAACGCCGCCACGGCGGTGTCGGGCAGGACCAGGTCGGGCCCCACCGCCTGGCGCAGCAGGGCTGCGGCCTCCGCCGCGGTGAAGCGCAGCTCGGCGGCGCGCAGCTCGGCCAGCTGCCCGCGGCCCCGCAGCCGCGCCAGCGGCAGCGGCGGGTCGGCGCGGCAGGTCAGCACCAGCTGCAGCTCGGGCGGCCGGTGCTCCAGCAGAAACGCCAGCGAGGCATGCACCGGCTGCGCGTCGATCAGGTGGTAGTCGTCCAGGACCAGCACCACCTCGCCCTCACCAGGTTGGGCGGCCAGCTGGTTGATCAGGGCCGTCACCAGGCCCTCGAAGGACGACGGTGCCGGCGGGCCGAGAGGGGCGCCACGTGCTCGGCGACCCCTGGACGCACCGCGCCCAGCGCGGCGATGGCGTGGCGCCAAAACCGCGCCGGGTCGTTGTCGCCCGCATCCAGCGACAGCCAGGCGACCGGCCGCTGGGCACGCCGGGCCCAGCCGGCCAGCAGGGCGGTCTTGCCGAACCCGGCCGGCGCGCACACCAGGGTGAGCCCCTGCGCCAGCCCGTGGTCCAGCCCCTCCACCAGCCGCGGGCGTAGCACGAAGCCGGGCTGGGGGCGTGGCACGTACAGCTTGGTGGCCAGCAGTCCATCCGGCCCGCTGGCGCCCGTTCTTGGAAGGGTCGCTTCCGCCGGTTCCGCCATCGCGCACCGCCCACTTGATCGCCGGCGCCGAGATGGCACCCGGCACACCCGCTCATTGTAGGCCGCAGGCACCAAGACCCGGCCGCCACCGACGCGCCCACCGCGCTGCGACCGATCACGGCCATAGCGGGCCGAAGGGTGCGGCTGCGGGCCGCTACCACCTTTGGTTCTCGGCCGGCCCCGCCGGGCTGGCAGAACTCCACCCCAAACGGCACCCGCGGGTGACGACCCCACCCAGTGGCAGCCCTAGCTCGAGTTTCCGATGATCATGCTGTTGGGCGGGCGTTTCGCCTGGCAGGTAAGGGGTTGGGATGTCTGGGGGCCTATGACCTAACTGCGGGCGCGAAGCGGTCGAGTTCGAAGATGGTGGCGAGCTGGTGTTGTAGGTCGGTGGTCTCGGTGAGCATGCGGCGGGCCTTTGGTCGGCCGCCGGTGGAGGGGTAGATGAGCACGGTCTCACCGATGCCGGCGAGTTGGGTGAGGAGTTCGCGGACGGACAGGTGCAGTCCGGCGCGGTCGGCGCTCAGGCGCATCAGGTGCGCGATCTGTAGGGCGATTACGCAGGTGAAGGTGTGGACGCGGATGTTGTGCTCGGTCCAGTGGAACATCGGGGAGAAGGACACGACGTGCGGGTCTTTCATTTGCCGGAAGGAGGACTCGGCCTCGGACTGGGAGCGGTAGGCGGCGATCACGTCGGCGACGGGCCAGTGGTCGTGGTCGGTGATGAGCACGTGTTTGCCGAAGATCTCTTCTTCCAGGGCGGTGTGGGCGTCGGGGTCGATGGCCCAGGTCAGGCGCAACTCTTTGGGCTTGTCACCGTCGAGCTGCCAGGTGATCACGCGCCGTACCCACGCGTTGTGGGTGATCCTGGCGATCTCGGCTTCGACCGCGGTGCGGGCGCGGCGGGTCTTGCCGCGGGCCAGGGTGGCGGCCAGTTCGTCGAGTTGCCTGCCGGCTTTGGCCAGGGTGGTGCCGGTGAAGCCGCGGGCCTGATGTTGGTGCAGCTGCGGGGAATGGGTGAGGATGGTGCGCCGCTCGGTGCCGTAGGTGACGCGGCGGGTGTCGTAGGCGCTCAGGCCACCGTAGCGGTCCGGGTCGACCAGGGTGCGGGCGCTGGCGGGTAGGGCCAGCAGGTCGGGGCAGTCGCTGGCGGGCACCGAGCCCACGTAGTGCAGGTTGGTGTCGGCGAGCAGCGCGAAGTTCGCCTGCGAGTTCTGCCCGGCGTCGAAGACCACCGTCATGCCGGTGGCCGCGGTGGCCGCAGCGGCCAGCCCGGCGTGCCGGGCTGCCAGGGTGGCGATCATGTCGCGGAACTGGGTGACGTCGGGCTTGTTGCCGGGGTAGGCGTGCGAGAGCAGCGGGATGCCACCGTCACGGGTGACCACCAGCCCGAGCCCGACCAGGCGCAGGTCGGTGCGTTTCTGCTTCGCTTTGCCGCGCTGCGCGATCGGTGCCTTGTCGTTGCCGGTGTCGATGAAGGTGGCGAAGTTGGTCATATCCAGGGCCACGGAGCTGGTGTCCAGGCCGTACCGGGCACACACCGCCAGGGCCAGTCGCTCCTCGGTCCCGGCCAACCCGTCCAGGGGGACCGCGTGCATCGCGTCCCAGAACCGGCGGTGGTCCAGCGCCGAGACCCCGATCTTGGTGAACCGGTCCGCGGCCGTGGTCCGCCACCAGTCGGCGAACCCGCGTTTGGAGCACGGGTCGACGACCCGGTTGAGCACCGCCAGCGCCAGGTAGGTGCCGGTGCTCAACGGCTGCCCGGACGGTGCGGCCCCTGCCGCCTCGTCAACCAGGTCGGCCACCTTCAGATCGGTCAGCAGCCCCCACACCGCGGCGACCGCCCCGAAGTCCAGGTGCCGGCAGCGTTCGGGCACCATCGCCTGCGCACGCCCGTCCAGCAGCGCTTCGATATCGGCCGCGGTGCCCACGTACCGCTCGGAGACCATCTTGGGTTTGCCGTCCACCCAGCCCATCTCGCGCAGGTACCAGTACGGCCTGCCGTGGATCACCTTCTTGTACAGGCTCGCCATACTTTAGGTCATAGCCTCGATCGAAGGCAGAGTCAAGCCCCGGAACCGGTGTGTCGTAAGGGAAAACCGCGTCAGTCCACGGCGCAATCAGCGCCCGGAAACCATGACCACCGGAAACTCAAGCTAGCGTCAAGGGTGTGGTGGTGAACCCTGCGATATCAGAAAGATAAGGAGAACCTCCCGGAGGAGCTGGGAAGATGAGACCGCTTGAGATCCTGCTGGTGGTCGCCGACCTGGTGGCCTTCTTGCTGTTGGTGGTCCCGTTGCCCGGCAGGGCACGCTGGCTGCGCCATGCGGCGCTCATCCCGCTGCCGGCAATGGGCGCGCAGCTGCTGGTCGAGGGTCCGCGCTGGCAGCTGGTCCCGGCGTACGCGCTGGCCGGGCTGTTGCTCCTGGTCTGGCTGTGGCGGACCAGCAAACCGGCGGGCCGGCCCGCCAGACGCAGATGGACCAGGCGGCTTGCCGTGGGCCTGGGCGTCGGGCTGGGGATCCTCGGGCTGGCGGTCGCCGCGGCGCTGCCGATGGCGTTCCCCGTGTTCCGCCTCCCGCAGCCGACCGGGCCATATGCGATCGGCACGTTGACCTACCACTGGGTGGACGCTGCCCGCCCGGAGGTCTTCACCGCCGACCCCAACGATCGACGTGAGCTGATGGTGCAGCTGTGGTATCCGGCCAAGGGCGATCCGTCCGCGCCGCGCGCCCCCTACATCCAGGATGCCGACGTGGTTGCGCCGGCGCTGGCGCGCTTCATGAAGTTGCCCGAGTTCGCCTTGGGGCAGCTGAAGTACGTCACCAGCAACGCCGTCGCGTCGGTGCCGGTGGCCGACGACCAGCGCAGTTACCCGGTGCTGATCTTCTTGGAGGGGCTGGGCGGCTACCGCCAGATGTACACCTTCCAGATCCAGGAGCTGGTCTCGCACGGCTACATCGTCGCGGCGATCGATCAGCCGTATGCCGCCGCGACCGTGATGTTCCCGGATGGGCGCCAGGCGGCCTACGACCCCCGCATGGACCCGCCGCACCGCCAGGCGGGCTACGACCCCCGCACGGCCCCTGCGCACAGCGCGTTCGCGGACGCCCACATCCCCTATCTCGCGCAAGACGCCGTGTTCACGCTGGATCAGCTCACCGCGCTCAACCGGGCCGACCCCAACGGCATCCTGACCGGGCGGCTGGACCTTGCGCGTGCCGGCCTGTTCGGCCATTCGCTGGGCGGCATCGTGGGCGGCGAGGTCTGCCGGGTGGAGCCACGGCTGCGGGCCTGCCTGCTGGAGGATGCCTACATGCGTGCCGACGTGGTCCGGGGCGGCTTGCGGCAGCCAACCATGTTCATCACCCGGGATGCCGACACCATGCGGCTGGAGCGACGCCGCTCCGGCGGTTGGTCAGAGGCGGCCATCCGCGAGCACCTGATCACCATGCGCGCGGTGTACGAGCGTCTGCCGAGCGATGGGTACTACGTGCAGGTGCCGGGCGCGTTCCACGTCGACATGACCGACGCCCCGTTGCTGTCGCCGCTGGCCACCAGGTTGGGCCTGTCGGGGCCGATCGGCGGGCAGCGGGCGCACCGCATCATCAACGCCTACTCGCTGGCGTTCTTCGACCGGCACCTGAAGGGCCAGCCGGCGGCCCTGCTGGATGGCCCGGCCAGGCAGTATCCCGAAGTGCTGTTGGAGACCCGCCGACCTTCCAGATCGCCGTCACCGCCCGCCTGACCGCAGCGAGGGAACAACCCACAAGCCACAGCCGCGGACATACACGGCACGCCGATCGCGACCACGACCAGGAGCTGAGGAACATGGCAAAAGCATCCAAGCGGGACCCTATCCGCAGCCTGTCCAATCGGATCTTCCTGACGATCTCGGGGAGGTGGTTTCGTGCCTACTCCATCGTGCGGCACGTGGGCCGGACCTCCGGCCGTTCCTACCAGAATCCCGTCTCGGCCTACCCGCTGGGCGACGGGTTCGTCATCGCGGTCCTGTACGGCGCGCAATCGCAGTGGGTCCGCAACGTCATGGCGGCCGGCCGCTTCACGCTTCGGACCAAGGGCCGCGACTACCTGCTGGAGCGGCCGGAGCTCATTCCGCCCGCGCAGGCGCTGGCCGCCTTTCCGCCCCGGCTGCAGCGGATGCTGCGGTCACGAGGGATCCAGGACTTCGTGTGGGCGCACCGTCCTGGGCAGTAGGCCAGGCGAGCCAGCGCCGCGAGGACGTCGGGGGTGGGTTGGGATCCCCGACCTCAGCGGGTGGTGGCGTCTGGACGACGACCTGCTCGTCATCAGGGCCGATCCGGCAGGGACGGCCAGCCGCCCAGTGAGGGTCCAGGGCGTCCAACCTTGCTGGTTGAAGGCATGGGTCACGTCGTGGACGGTGTCCGCATCGGCCTGGACCAGCCGGGCGATCGCCGGCACCGTGGTCCCGCTGCCGACGCCGTGATGATCACGGGCGGCGGACCGGGATCGGCTTGTGCTGGCCGCGCCGTACGATCCGCTGCAGCGTCTGCCTTCCGCATCGCCAGCCGCCGGACCCGTACCGGCTCGGCCATCTCCCTCCCACTGTCGGCTCGATCATGTCGATGCCGGCAGTACCACCAGCGCCCGAGACCTGGGCAAGCCACACGGTGTGTGGCGAACTGGTCCGTAGATGCTCAGCGCACGAGCGCTGATATGAGATCAGCGTGGCACCGCTTTGCCGGTGAGGTGTTCGAGTTGGCGGACGAGGTCACGTTGGCGGCATCGCTGGTTGATCTTGGAGCAGCCCGACGGCCTCGGTGTAGGACTTGACAGTCCGCTCGCTCTTGTCTGCCGCGCGGAGGGTGCGGCGGAAGCTGGCGTTGAGGGCTGGGAGGGCCGGCCCGGGTGTTGCTGAGGTCACGAACAGTGAAGTTCCCATGTCTGGGAATGCTGTGCGGCTCTTGAGAACTTGTGAAGCCCTCGGTCGAGGGGCTTCGAATGGCCGCTGAACTGCGATGATGCTCTGTGTGGTGCACCCAACGTTCCACAATCCGAACACCCCACCACCAGCAACACCCCTGGTCAGCGGCCCCGTCATCCGTCTGCCCGGCCAGCATGGCAAGGTTGACCGCGACGGCTATCGTGTGGACCGGTCGTGACGCGCGACAGCGGGCATTCGCAGGTTCGGACCGTGGGCCGGAACCGGACGAAAGGGACGAAAGCCTCTGGCCGCGTTCGTGCAGGTAGACGCGACGTATGGCCTCGGGGCCTGAGCGCGTTCGACTCTCAACCGCGGAGGCGAAGGGAACACTGTAAGAACCAGAACGCGAGGGGTCAGACGGTCTGGGTAGACGCCCGGCACTGGGGCCGCGTGGCCTGATCTCAGTGGCGCACGACTAGTGGGATCGCCGGAAGGGAACGCCCGTTCAACAACGTCATTCCGGTTGGATCCGAATCAAGCGGGCGACCACGCCGCCATGCGGGGGTCATGACAAACGCGAGCGCGCGCCGGGCTGCCCTCGGCGCCGTTCACCCCGCCGCCGTGGACGCCGGGACCAGGCAGCATACCTGGCCGTCGCGCAGGCCGTAGTAGACCAGCGTGAGCAGCCTGCGGGCGGCCGCGACGCGGCCGATCCCCGTGCCGCGCCGGTCGGCGATGCGGTGGAAGTCGGCGGCCTGCTTGTTTGCTCCGGGGAGCCGCTGGGTGGCCTCGACCGCGGCCCAGCGCACCAGCCGGGGGCCTGTTTGGTGATCGGGCCGCGGCGCACGGTGGTGTCGGACTGGTGGTGACGGGGTGTGAGCCCGGCCCATGAGCACAGCCGCGGCGCGCTGGCGAAGCGGTGGACGTCGCCGATCTCGGCCACGAAGATCGCCGCCAGCACCGGGCCCACCCCGGGGATCGCCTGGATCGCCAGGTAGCCGACGTCGCCGGCCAAGGCCTGGCCGACCTCCCGTCCAAGCATCGCGATCTGTTGGTCGTAGGCGGCCAGCAACCTCCGCAGCGAGGCAACCCGCAGCGCGTAGGCGCGCTCCAGCCGCAGCTGCTCCAGCCGCAGCTGCTCCAGCAGCCTGCCGCCGGCCACGCCGAACAGGTCGCTCATCGGCACCCGCACCCCTGCTTGGCGAGCACGGCGTGGACCCCGGGCCTTGAGGCCGCTGCGCAGCGCCACCAGTTTGGCCCGGTAGCGCACCAGCTCCCGCAATTCCCGCACCTGGGGCGGGGCAAGCCAGGCCTCAGGGAGCCGACCCATGCGCAGCAGCTCGGCGAGGTTGGTCGAGTCGCGGGCGTCGGTCTCGGGCCCGCTGGTAGCCGAACATCTTGACGCCCAGCGGGTGGGCCAGGTGCACCCTGGCGCCGCACGCCTGCAACAGGTCGGCGGCCCAGTACCAGCCGTAGGTGGCCTGGAGCACGACCTCGGGTCGGGGCCGGCCTTGGCCAGCTCCAACGACAGCGCCACCGGGTCGTTGTCGATCCGCACGGTCTCCCCCAGCACCTGGCCCTGGCCGGTCATGCGCACGATGACCGAGCGGCGGCGGTGCAGGTCGATCCCGACGTATTGTTCAGCCATGGGCCTCCCTTACCGTGGCTGATGTGACGCCCCGAGTGTCCAACACTCGGTTTCGTCACGGGAGCGGAGGCCCCGCTCCTTCATGGCATCAAGGGGAGGACAGCTGCTGCCGGGGGAGTGCGGGTGGGCGGGGCAGCTCCCTTACGGGCTGCATAGGCGTTTTACTACCGATGCCTTATGGACTCCCCTCAGGGCCCATGGGAGGGTGCTCCTCGCCCAAGTGTCCACGGCACCCTGGTTGCCGGGAAAGGCGGAGTCCCATGCGAGCACGGATGCTGGCCGGGGGCGCGCTGCTGGCGTTGCTTATCGCGCTGCTCACCCCGATGGCGGCGTTTGCCCAGGCCCAGACCACCACCGTCCACTTCAGCGGCACCGAGAGCTCTCCGGACGTGAACCCGTGCACGGGTGCGCCGGGGACGGCCACCCAGACGCTCAAGGGCGTCACCCACATCACCGAGCTGCCCAACGGCACCTCGCACGAGACCACCACGGTGACCGGGGCGTTCATGTTCGCGCCCAACGATCCCAGCCAGCCGACCTACACCGGCCATGCCACCTTCTGGGATGGCGAGAACTTCAACAGCAAGACTGTCACCTTTACCTTCACCGGCCACGTCAACGTCAAGGGCTCGGACGGCTCACGGATCACCGACCACTTTGTGGCCCACGTGACCATCAACGCGAACGGCACCGCCACCGTTGAGTTCGAGACCGAGCGGCTGCGCTGCCCGTAGCGGCGCTGCCTAGTGTGGGGCGAGGGGCCCGAGCGGGCCCCTCGTTCCGTTCGTTATGCGCCTTGGTCCACGCTGGATTCGCACCGCATCGGCCACCGGCCAGGACAGGCGGTCACCACCGGTCTGCAGGACTGTCAGGATGTGCTCGCCTCCAGTGCGGGTACTCGCTAACCGCCCGCCTGGGGGCCTAGTCGCCGCCCAACTCGGCGAAGTCCAGCAGCCTGCCGACGCCGCCGACCTGCGCATACCAGGTGTGGTCGCCCACCACCCCCGTCGGCTTGGAGGTGGGTGAACCGCTGGAAGCTTCGCACCGATGGCTCCGTGCGTGACCCGAAGTCCCGTCGGTGGGGCCGGGGCTCTCCACGTCCCAGCTCTTGGCGATCTCGGTCAATCCCTGCTGCGGGTGACCGACCGCATCGCCGGTCGAACCCAGCCGCAGCACCGGCAGGACCGGCGGCTGGGGAAGGCGCGCCCAGGTCTGTGGGCCGACGATCCCGTCCACGCCGATCCCCATCGCCGGCTGGAAGCGGCGGACCGCCTCCTCGGTCGCGGGGCCGAAGATCCCGTCGATGCCGGTGTTGGGCAGCAGCTTGCTGATGACTAGCGAGCGTTGCAGCCGACGAACCGCCTCCCCGCTTGACCCGCGGCGAAGCACCGGCAGTGTCTGGTTGCTGGCCGTCCGGCCCGTCATGTCCGTGCGGAAGCTGACCTCCAAGACGCCAAACCAGGAAAGTACAGGCGAAATCAGCTCCACGGTCAAGCAAGGCCAACCAACAAGGACAAAGACCGAAGCTCATCGATGTCCGGGGTCCCACAGGAGTCCATACGCCGCAGTGAACCCAGGACCTGGCTGGGCAGGCAGCTCACCACGCGGGACCGGCGTGCAGCTTCACGGTCGCTCGTTGGCTGTTCGCCAGCCATCTGCCGCCCGCCGCTGCCGGGCGCCGCTGCCGGGCGCCGCTGGTCGTGTTGATCGGCCAGCAGGCACCGGTAGACGGCGTCCGACAGCCGCTGCTTCAACACCGCAGCGCCTCCTTGGCGGACTTGCCCTCGGCGCGCTTGCGGCGGTAGTACGCCTGCCCGGCGGTAGGATGGCGGATCTGCACGATCGCCGGTCCAGGTCGCGTATATCAGCGATGAGGTCGCCGGCGAGCTGCCATCGGGGGGTAGCCACCGCGCCTGTCGGGCGCACTTCGCCCAGCAGGGCTTCGGCGCGCTCGGCGGTGAGGTTGCGGCCGGCGCCGGCGGGGACCAGATCGGCCAGCAGTCGGTGCAGCCGGTTGATGGTCTGGGTGTGCAGGCGGACCAGGTCCTCGCGCCGGTTGGTCAACAGGTGCAACACCACCGCGTGGTCCTCCACGCCGACCGGTCGCAGCCCAGGCGCACCTTGGGCGGCGACCGCGACCGAGACCGAGACCGCATCGTCGGGGTCGGTCTTGCGACCGTGGCCGACCGACAGCACCCGCACGCGGGCGGCCAGCTTGGCCGGCACATCCACCACCCGCTCGCCGTCGGCGACCAGCTGCTGAGCGAGGACCCGGCCAACGCCGTGCGCGCCCTCCACCGCCCAGCACCGCTGCGGCCAGCGCGCGGCCCACGCACGCAGCGCCTGGTAGCCGTCGCTGGTGGCGGGGACGCGCTGGCGGTCCAGCAGCTGGCCGTGCTCGTCGAGGGTGGCGGCGGTGTGGGAGGCCTTGTGCGGGTCGACCCCGATGGTGACGGGCATGCGAGTCCCTTCTCGCGGGCGGGCAGGACACCGGGGAGGGCAGGCCGACTTTGGGCACGAGCAGTCCTCTGTTGAGCCACTCCCGGTCGGGTGCCGGCAGGACCGCACAACCGTTCTGGAGCCAACCCGTGGGCGGCAGTGGTTCTTGTCGAGCGGCCTGCCGGCACCCTGGAACCCTACGGCTGCAAACCTAGGGCTCCTACCCGGATTCAATAAGTCGGTGGTTTGTTGAATGTGGGGGGACGCGGGTCCAGGGCCGTCATCGGGGAGGGTTGGAGGAGAAACTTCCGGCAAGCAGCGACCAGGAGACGTCCCTCGGCCTGGGGCC
>WNGF01037763.1_pt1 | contig 11079 bp, 10 predicted proteins | sample 5400641 | NCBI WGS metagenome assembly WNGF01 (sample SAMN13153371, study PRJNA577476) | soil metagenome | isolation source: 80 cm soil or saprolite under grassland replicate 2 | place: USA:California | collected 2016-06-15 | reverse complement strand
ATTGACGAAGGTTCCACGCCGTCGATGGCGGAGAATGACGCCCTCCTCCGCGAGCTCCGACAACGCGCGGCTGACCGGCGTCCTGCTGATCGCATAGTGCTCGCAGAGCTCGTGCTCAGTCGGGAGCCGACCCTCCGGACCGTAGCGTCCGCTGAGAATCTCCTCGAGGAGCAGCGTTTTCAGCTGGTAGTAGAGAGGAATCGGCTGTGTCTGATCGATCGACATCGCAACGAACTCTGCCACCGTTCCTGTTCCCCGGGCACATGATGGGACCGTCGCCCGACGACCATGCACACAGGCACGGTGTCGCACGCGAGAAGATCGCTCATGACTGCAGCTCCGGGAGCTCGGCTGAGGGTTTCGTCGATAGCTGGGATTGGCACGCTACTCGCCACTTCCGTCGTCTCGTGCACGGTCGCAACTGATTGGGCGGCCTACCCATCGCGCTCGGCGTGCTGGCCATCGTCGCCCGGTGCAAGCACGACGTGAGCACTCATGCAGAAACGTCGGTAAGTCGGAGGCATCGCAGTCGCTCGACAGTTACCGCGAAGGCTTCTTCACGAACGCCCTCAACCCGACCAGACCTTGCGGGCGTCGGCGGCCAGCGCGGCGCCCTGGGCCAGCCGGCCCGTGCCGCCGGGGCCTGCCGCCGCGGATCCAGCGGGTTACGGCCGATGGCCGCGCGTGCCGCCCGATCCGGGGTGACCACCAGGAGGCGGGCCTGCTTCGACAGCGCGGACGCCTGCTCTGCGACACCCAACGATCGTCGCGGCGCCTGACCGATCGGCGCCAGCACGACCACCCTTGCACAGCCGGCGGCGAGATTCCGATTGGCGCGGCGGTCAACCAGACCGCCGCACGCGTTCTCAGGATTCCAGCGGCGGGAGAGCCGGAGCGACCGTCGCCGGGCGGGCGCGCTAGCCCGTTTTCAGGGTCTTGATGTAGGCAACGAGTGCCCGCAGCTGGGCGTCGGGGATGATTCCGCCCCAGTGTGGCATTGAGACGATTGGTGCCCGTCCGAGCACGCTTCCGCTTCTGATCACGTCGATGATCTTCTGATCGGTGTTGAACTCCTTGAAGAAGTCGGCGCCAGAGAGGGCCGGGATCGCCTTGTCAGGCGACTGCGGGTTCGGCACGCCGCCGAGCCCGTTCGGACCATGGCAGTTGACGCAGCCGTAGCGCTGGTAGAGGAGCGCGCCCTCGACCGCGGCGCCCTGGCGAGTGATCACGGGCGGCGGCGTCGCCCCGGGCACCGAGGGGAGACCGGCGCGGACGTAGGCGACGAGATCGCCCACCTGGTGTGTTGAGATCACCTCTCCCCAGACGGGCATGTACGGCTTCTTCGGGTTGGTCGATTCGCCGAGGCCATGGTCGATGATGTGTGTCAGCTGCGCGACGGTCAACTGCTTGCCAAGCTGGTCGAGGGCGGGGACGTCGGCGGAGACGCCGCCACGTCCGCGGTCGCCGTGACACTGCGCGCAAGCGAACAGGACGAAATCATGAGCGCCGGCGGCGACGCTCGCGCTGACCGACGTGGCTCCGCCGTTCGGGACGGTGCCCACAACCGTCACGGTCCGCGTAACGGTCTTCGTGCCACCGCAAGCTCCGAGGGAGCCAGCGAAAAGGAGCCCGCACGCGACGGTGACTCCGATCCGGACGACGCTCCGGGCACAGGCCACGCCGCGAGCATACGCCCATGAACACGATCCGACTAGGAGTTCCTACGAACCCATTGAGTCAAGCCGTTGGGCTAGGTCTCGGGAACACGTTCGAGGGCCTCCGGGAGCGTGTTTCCTGCGTCGCATAGCGCAGCTCAAGGGGGCGCTGCCTCGACAGAGCACCTCCACGTGCGGGAGGTACTCGAGATCGAGGACGGTCCATTCCTCCGCTGTCGCGCGCCGCTACGGTTCCTCGATGGAGGTCAAAGGCTACGCCGCGCGTCTGGACTCCGGCGCTCGTCGAAGCCGTCGACAGTCGATAGCGCTCTGGGTCGTGACAGTCTGGAAGCGGCCGCAGGAACGACGAATCGTACTCGCCTTGCTCGTCGCCGCGGCCGCGGCGGTTGCATTTGCGCGGGTCACCGAGGACTACCTGACGAACGATCCGCTCGCGCGATGGGACGTCTCGTTCGCACGTTGGCTGTTCGCGCATCGCAGCGCCGCCGGCGTGGACATCTTCCGTGTGATCACCGACGTTGGTAGCCCGGCCGTGTCGGCCGTCGTTGCGGCGGCCGTGTGCATTTTGCTGTTTCGCCGCCGCCAGCTCGCAGACGCCGCGCTGCTCCCGGCCGCGCTTGCCGGTGCCGAGTTGCTCAACCTCGCGCTCAAAGTCTCGTTTCACCGTGCGCGACCCGAGGTCTCCTTTGTTCACCTCGACACGTACTCGTATCCGAGTGGTCACGTGATGGTCGCAGCCGCGGTCTACGGAGCCTTCGGCTACCTGCTCTGGGGCCGTGTCGACAGCCGCCGACGCCGCCTGTCGATAGCGGCGGCGATGCTCGCGATCGTCGTGCTCATCAGCGTTAGTCGTCTGTACCTCGGCGTCCACTACCTCTCCGACGTCCTCGGAGGACTCGCAGCGGGAACCAGCTGGCTCGCCGTCGCGATCGCGCTCCGCATGCTGTACGGCGAGCGCTTCGCGGTCGGCTTCGCGGGTTCGCGACTCGACGATCTCGCCCGCCGGCTCACACTGAGCTGAGCCGACGGACCGCGATTTCGCACAGTCGCCCGGTGGGAGCCGAGTACACGCCGTCTCACCCAAGGACGGTGCGCGCGCGGCGAAGGCGTGTCCGCGCCGACGGTGGACATTTGTGCGGGCGCGGCAGTGTCGCCGACAGTTCGACGTCCCCGCGGGCCTCGTCAATTAGGACGCGCTGGGAGCGGCAGGCCAGGTCAGCCGCGGAGAGCGCGAAGGGCGTTGAGGATGACGCCGACGTCGATGCCGGACGGTATCGAGGGCGCGGCGGAGCTCGACGAGGCGTCGCAGTAGGCGGCGGGCGTGAACCACTCGACGGTGCACACCGACTTCATGATCGGCGGGCCCGAGGTCGACGTCGAGGGACTGACAGGAAGCGGCGAGGCCGATCCGATCATCCGGAACAACGACTGGCAGCTATAGGGCCAAAGCCGCGCGGCGGGCTGGCCCTTTGAGGTACGGAACCGGAAGAGGTAGCCCGGGCGGAGGCATCATGCGCGTCATGTGGAACGCGCTGCTCGTCTTTGTGGGTGCGGTCGCAGCGTTAGCCGGCTCGTTTGGCGTCGAAATTTCGCCGAGACCGCCGTCGCCAACTCGGAGCGGCACGTCTTCTCGTATCTAAGACGCGCGAGGGCGGCGTTATCAGCGCTCGGTGCCAGTTACGCTGATACACAAAGGGTCGTCGGGCCCCGGCCAAGCGTTCACGTCGACACCTGGCAAGCCTTCTCGGTTGAATTCGTCGGCGCGTTGACGCATCAGGAATTTGAGGTGGTCGAAGACGCTGCCACACGCCTTGAAGGAGCCTCGGAATTCGGGTTCACCGTTGACGAGGTCGAGTGGCTTTGCGACGCCGCCTTCCAGGCCGAGCGGATCATCGAGCCGGTATCTCGGGCTACTGCGATCAACGACTACCGCTACGGCCGTTGCCAATTTCGACGACTGAGACCGCCGGAACAGTGGCGAACCTATTGGCGAACAGCCGGCAGGCGCGCCGGCAAAGGCGCGCCGCTCCTAGGAAGCACGCCGGTTTTTGTGACCGGCGCGTCCGTCCACCGGAGTCCCATTGATCTGCGTGGTCACCGGCGAACGAATGGCGAATAAACGCGGTGCCGACGTTGTCTACTAGGTCAACACGAGCTGCGTTTCCGTTGGTCGTACCAGGCTCGGCTGCGTCTGATCGAAGAGCCATCGCGATACGCGTCCTCCGCGACGTCGAGGGCTGGTCGAATCAGGAAGTCGCCTACGTGCTCGACCTCTCGCTCGCGGCGACGAAGAGCCGCATCCACCGCGGCCGGATGCGCATCCGCGAAGAACTGGACGCGTGGCGCAAAGCAGCCGAAGCGAACCCGCCCACGGGTGCGCGCCGCCGTGCCTGAACTACGCGCCGCCCGATCTTGCGCGCCGCTCGGCTTCGCCCGTCACCGCCTTCAGCGACACGCGAACCGCCGCCTCCCAGGCGCGGCCACCTTCTTGCCCCACCAGCGGCCGAGCGCCCAGAAGTCGGTGCCGAGCCCGCCCGACCACGTCAGCTCGGTCCCGCCCGCGACCGGGCGGAGGACGAACGACTCGGAGACGTGCGGCACCGGTCCGCGCAGGAGACGGAAGTCGATCCTGTTCGGGCGGTCGAACCGAACCGTCTCGACCGTCGTCGCCGTTCCGATCGGAGTCGCCGTGAAGTGCGCTGCGAGAGCCATGTCGCTGCCGCGCTCCCAGACGTCGAGCTTGTCGCGAAGCGCTCGCGGAGTGCGGCGGAGGTATGGATCGGCGAGTACGTCGAACACAACATCCGGCGACGCAGCGATCGTCCAAGTCACGGGTCCGAGTGCGCGGACGCTGCGGCCGATACCGATGTCGATCGTGACTGCACCGGTTGCGATCAGGCGGTAGGCACCGGCGATCCCGACAGCGGCGGCCAAGACGCGGCGCGTCATCAGAGTTGCCAGCCCGAGAAGCGGGAGAGCTGCGTCGTCAGCCGGACGAGCTCTCCGGTGGCGAGCAGAACGCCGAACGCCACCATCAGCGCGCCCGAGGTGAGCGAGACGACGCGCCAGTGCCGCCTGAGCGCGCGGATGACGCCGAGCGCGCGCGTGAACACGAGCCCTGAGAGAAGGAACGGTACGCCGAGGCCGAGCGAGTAGACGGCGAGCAGCGCCGCTCCCTGGCCGGGACGACCGTCACTGGCGGCGAGCGCGAGGATCGCCGCGAGGGTCGGGCCGATGCAGGGCGTCCAGCCGATCGCGAAGGCGACACCGGTTACACCAGCAGTCGCCGCCGTCTTCCGCTCGCTGCGCAGCTCGAGCCGCCGTTCTGCGAGCAGCGCGCGGGGCAGCGGGATACCGGCATAGATGAGTCCCGCCAGCGCGACGAAGATCCCGGCGACGATCTCGAGCGGGCGGCGATGCGTGAGCAGGACGTTGCCGAACCACGCGGCGCCGGCCCCGAGCGAGACGAACATCGCGGTGAAGCCGAGCACGAACGCGGCCGTCGTCAACGTGACGCGGCGTGTGCGCGCACCGAGCTCGTCGAAGCCGACACCCGACACGAACGAGAGGTACCCCGGGATCAGCGGCAGCACGCAGGGGGAGGAAAAGGAGACGAAGCCCGCCGCGAACGCCGCCGCGAACGCTGCCGGCCCGAAGTGGAGCATCAGGTCTGCCGGAGAGCGCTCTCGAGGCCGTCCTCGAACCCGGCCAAGTCCGTTGCGCCGACGATGCGCGCGACGATGCGGTGGCGCCGGTCGAGGAAGAACGTCGTCGGGAACCCTTGGACCGCGAGCCGCGATGCGATCGCACCATGCGGATCGGAGATGCTCGGGTGCGTCCACCCGAACTCCAGGTAGAAACCGCGCGCTCCGGATGTCGTGTCTTGCGAGTCGACCCCGATTGTCTGCACGTTCGGGTGAGCGCGAGCGAACGTGGCGAGGTCACGTGCCTCGCCACGACAGCCCGTGCACCACGAGCCCCAGACGTTGAGCACGATCGGCTTGCCGGCATACGCGGCCAGCGAGACGTGACGGCCGGTGACCGGATCGGTGCCCGCGAGCTGGAGTCCGCCGCCGGAGACGCGGACCGCCGACGCCGGCCCGTTGCCGCGCGCGGCGAACACACCGCCGACGAGGGCACCGGCGGCGAGCACGGCGACGGCGGCCCAGAGCCAGCGACGGCGGGCGCGTAGCCGAGGAGGCCGAGTCTCTCTGGACGCCCGCCGCGCCTGTTTGGCCTTCCGCTGGCTCATCAACTCGTTCGATGCGCGCAACGGCACCGGAGATTCGCGGAGCCGCATCTAACCTCGTGATGAGGGTCACCGTCCCGGTCCTGCTCGCGGCGCTGCTGCTCGCCGGCTGCTCGGAGAGAGGCTCGCAGCGGGCCGACAAGCCGCGCGCCGCGCCGCCGCCGAGCGAGCTGACGGCGGGCTGGCGCACCGACTTCAGCAGGCACAGCGTTCCCTTCGGCGAGATCGGCAGCGGCGGGCCGGGCAAGGACGGCATCCCGGCGATCGACCACCCGCACTTCGCGCCCGCCGATCGCGTCGACTTCCTCCGTCCTCGCGAGCCGGTGATCGAGTTGACGGCGCGCGGCGAGACGCGCGGCTATCCGCTGCAGATCCTGATCTGGCACGAGATCGCGAACGACGACATCCGGGGCGTCCCGGTCGCGGTGACGTTCTGCCCGCTGTGCAACACCGCGATCGCCTTCGACCGCCGCGTCGGCGGCAGGACGCTCGACTTCGGGACGACGGGCAACCTGCGCAACTCCGACCTGGTCATGTACGACCGCCGGACCGAGTCCTGGTGGCAGCAGTTCGGCGGCGAGGCGATCGTCGGCCGCTACACGGGCACGCGGCTGCGCCAACTCCCCACGCGGATCGTCTCCTGGGCCGAGTTCCGCCGCCGCCATCCGGCCGAGCTCGTGCTCAGCCGCCAGACCGGCTACGAGCGGCCCTACGGCCGGAACCCGTATGTCGGCTACGACGACGTCTCGAAGCCGCCGTTCTTCGGAGCCGCGCACGCGACCGACCGGCGCCTTGCGCCGAAGCAGCGCGTCGTCTTCCTCGAGCGCGGGCGCGACGCCGTCGCGATCGCGCTCCCGACGCTGGCGAAGCGACGCACGGTCGCCGTGACGGTCGGCGGACACGCGCTCGTCATCCGCTTCACCGGCGCCGTCGCCTCCGCGCTCGACCAAGACGTGATCGCCTCCGGCCGCGAAGTCGGCTCCGCGCAGGTGACCGAGAACGGCAAGCCGGTGGCGTTCGCCGAGCCGTTCTGGTTTGCGGTCGCCGCCTTCCGGCCACACGTGCGGGTGATCCGATGAGCCGGCCGCTGGTCGAGATCCTCTACTTCGAGGGCTGCCCGAACTACGCGCAGACGCCCGCGCTGGTCGAGCGAATCGGCGCCGAGCTCGGGATCGAGCCGGAGATCCGGCTCGTCGACGTTCCCGATCCGGAAGCTGCGGAAGGCATGCGCTTCCTCGGCTCGCCGACGGTTCGCGTGGACGGCGTGGACGTCGAGCCGCACGCGGAGGAGCGACGCGACTACGTGCAGGCCTGCCGCGTCTACCGAACGGATGCCGGCTTCGCCGGCCAGCCGCAGGAGCGTTGGATCCGCGACGCCTTGCAGGCCGCAGCGGCCGACGCATAGCCGGCCGCCCCCCGCCGGACGGGCCCGAGTACCACGTCGCCTTCGGTTCGGACGGCAACCTCCGGGTCAGCAGGTCTGGGCCTCGCAGGAGAAGTTCGAGGCGTTCGGAGATCTTCGAGGTCCACAACATCATCAAGCGTTAACGAACGCGCTGCGTCTGCAATACGCGACACGGCCACGGGCTCGCGCTGGTCAGCCTCGACCGGAACCGCCGTCACTGGGGCGCTCGCCGGCAAATCGCTTCAGCGGCTTCCGTTCACCTTCCCCTACCGGTTCGCATGGCACTCCTTGCACCCGCGAACGGTCATCGCTCGCGGCTAGAGGAGGATCCGCACGGCGAGCTCGGGTGGGCACCCTCGAGCGACCAGATCCGCCGCGAGTTCAAGGTCGACGTCGGTCCGTGACGCGAGCTCGAGGCACCGCGGCGCGTGGCACCCAGCCCGCTTCAGCTCCTCGAGCCGGCAGAGGATCGCGGCGACGATCTCCGCGTCGCTCAGGTGTTCCAACTCGGCGCCCGTGACCGTGTGTGCGCAGCCCATCGAACCGTAAGACCCGCGGCCGCGCGCCGGGATTCACCTAGCAGCACACACGCGCTTGCGAGGGCTGCGGGCGACCTTCACCTGCCCCCCACCATTGCGTGAATCCCAAGCGCGCGGCCGGACTGTATGAGTCAGTAGAAGGCAGCAGAGACTCGCTTGGCCGACAAGGTCAAGCGGTCGCGGATCCTGCCCGTCCGAATCCGATCAGCCGCTCTGCGAAGCCGGGAGGTGAGGCCATGCCGTGAGCCAATCGTCGCGCGTTGTCCCGTGCGGATTCGCGTCTTCACATGAAAGGAGTCGACAAATGAACCCGTTGAATCGCGGCAGGCTCGTACTCGTTGCCCTCGTTGCGCTGCTATTGATCGTCGCCGGCGCTGCTGCCGGGGCAGCAGGCCCTGTCGGCACGAGTGCGACTCCCGACGGCTACCAGAAGTTCCTCGTCTATCTGGCGAACGGCGTCTACAACCCGAACGATCCGAACTACACGGCGCCCGACGGCATGTTCTTCCAGAAGCAGATCATGCACCGGACCGACGCCCAGATCGCTCAGGAACAGGCGAAAGCACTCGCCTTCTTCAAGCAGCGCTTCGGCCTCGATCCTGCCAACGGCGACGTCAGCATCAGCATGTTCATGTTCGATCCGCGCAATAACTATCGGGCGTACGTGGTCGGCGGCGAGGCCGTTCCGAGCAGCGGCTGGGTCGTCCGCGACGGCGGCTGGAACGCGACCGTCACGAAAGACACCTACCTCCACGGCACCTACGGCTCCGCCGCAGGCAAGTTCGTGCCGGCGGGAACGGCCGTCGTCTTCGGCGACTACAACATCGACCGCGCCGCCGGGACCAGCGGCCAGTCGAAGGCACCGCTGCTCATCCACTACCAATCTGAGTTCCCGATCACCGTCCCCGATCGCGACGGTGTGATCACCTTTCGCTGCGAGCTGATCGATCCCGAGACGGGTCAGCACGGGATCGCCCAGGGAGTCGTTGCGCCGCCGCGCGATGCCGGGAACGGCAATGTCCAGGTCAGCATCCGGAACGTCATCACGTTCCCCGGCTACTGATACGCCGAGACCGCGAGGGGTCCGCTCCGGCGGGCCCCTCGATCTGCCAAGGATGCACGCGTATGGGCAAGGCCGCGCGGCGCGGCTCAATCGTTAGAGGGTCGATCGGCTTGTACGTTGCGGTCGCGCTGTGCTCACGCAACCCTCCGCGGCTGACGCCGGGTGCACGGGGGTTCAAATCCCTCCCCCGCTACTTCGTGAGGCCCGTCACAAGCGGGCCTTTTCGCTGCGCGCGCTCAGCTCTTCGAACAGAGAAACGACGTGCTCGTGAACGGCGTCCGGGGACTCAACATACGCGAAGTGTCCGCACGCCTCGAGCACGACGAGGCGTCCGCACGGCATCGCCCGCGCGATACGGGCAGCGAGTGCTACGGGGATGAAGTCGCGCGCACCGTGGAGGACCAACGTCGGAATTCGGAGTGCCTGCAGCTTGCGAATCAGGTCGTACCCCTCGGACCTCCAGGTTTCGTCATAGAGTCGCTGCTCGATCGCCCGCGCCGTGAGCACGCTCTCCTCGGTGAAGTGCGTTCGCAGCCGCCCGATCACCTGCTCGAGGCGTTCGGGCTGCGGAACCGTTGCGCTGAAGTGGATGCGGTAATACTCCATCTCGGCCTCGAGATCTCCAGCTTGGTAGCGGGCGCTCGACGCGACTGCTTCCATGCGCTCGACGTCACCGGGCGCCCGCGTGCTCGGGAGGTGTTGCCGGAGAGCCAGCCAATCTTCGGCCGATCCCGGCGCTGTGTCGACGAGGATGAGATGGGACACGCGATCGGGGTGGCGTGTCGCGTACTCCATCGCGAGGACGCCACCCCATGAGTGGCCGAGCAGCGCCGCGGAGCCGAATCCGAAGTGGCGCCGCACGGCGTCGAGGTCCTCGATCTCCGAAGCAATGCTGACTTCCTCCGGCTGTATGTCTCCGGCCGACCTACCGCGTCCTCGCTGGTCGTAGTAGACGAGGCGGAACGAGGCGGCGAGCCGATCCATCTCGGGGAGCAGGTAGTGGTGGTCGAAGTCGGGTCCGCCATGGAGGACGATGATCGGCCGTCCCTCGCCGATTGCGCGGTAGTACAGCCGCGCACGATCCGTCAGCACCTGGCCCTCGGATGGACTGTGGTCGTCGACGGAGGAAGCGGTCGTCATTCCGTGCGCTCCATCATCACTGACCACGTTCCTCGAATCTCAGGCTAGACCGCGCTACGGCTGCGGCCGGACCTCGCTGAAGCGGTACGCGGTCGTTGATGTCTGTTCAAAACCCGCCCCCTCCGCCTTACGAGAAGCCGCACGCTGGTGCGGTTTCTCGTTGATCGCGTCGTGAGGCTCCGCGATGGCCATGCGGTCACTGCGCGGGACGTGTCTCCCGCTTCTGGCGCGGTCGATGCCGGAGCGATTATGGTCGAATCGCAGCTTGTGAGAGCTATTTCGCCCAAACAGTGTTTGTATACTCTCGCGTCGAAACCGAGCCATAGTAAACAGGGGGAGGCGAAGTGACTCTGCGCGTGGTGCTGGCGGTGTTGCTGGTGTCGATGGTCTCGGGGGTCGCGCCCGCCGGAGCCCACAGCAGCGTTCGGGTCGGCGGCCTGACGACCGAGCATCAGGTCAACCCGCTCGGGATCGACGTCGCCGCACCCCGCCTCGGGTGGATCCTCAGCTCAAAAGCGCACGGGGTCAGCCAGTCCGCGTACCAGATCGTGGTGTCGACCAAGAAAGACGGGCCGGCCGACGTATGGGACAGCGGCAAGGTCAGCTCGTCGCAGTCCTTCGACGTCAGCTACGCCGGACCACAACTTCATTCGCGCACAAGCTACTTCTGGCGGGTCCGGGTCTGGGACGACGGCGGCGCGTCTTCGCAATGGAGCGCGACGGCGTCGTTCGAGACGGCGTTCCTTGCGCAGGGCGAGTTCCAGGGAGCGTGGATCGGCGCGCGCCCGACGCCGAAAGCGCTGTCGCTCAGCGGCGCGAGCTGGATCTGGTACCCCGAGGGCGACCCCGCCAGCTCCGCACCGCCCGGGACCCGCTACTTCCGGCGCGCGTTCGACCTCCCGGCCGGCGACCAGATCACCGAAGCCAGGTACCTGCTGACCGCCGACGACGGCTTCACCCTCTACATCAACGGGCAGGAGCTCGCCCGCTCACCGCGCGTGACCGAC
>WNGF01012420.1_pt1 | contig 11082 bp, 7 predicted proteins | sample 5400641 | NCBI WGS metagenome assembly WNGF01 (sample SAMN13153371, study PRJNA577476) | soil metagenome | isolation source: 80 cm soil or saprolite under grassland replicate 2 | place: USA:California | collected 2016-06-15 | reverse complement strand
AGGACCAGCCCGGCGTGGCCGTCGGGGATGGCCACCGAGACCCCGGTGGGAACCATGGCCCGCTCCCCCGGCCCGACCTCCACGTCGACCGCCGACGAGAGGTCCAGCCCGGCGTCGCCGGGCTTCGCGTACGCGGGCAGGCGGGCGTCCGGATCGAGCCGCTTGAACTCCAGGCGCATGGCGGCCCTCAGACTACCGGTCGCTGGCTCCCCGGGGGCCCCGGTCGGGCCGTTCCAGCGTCACGGGGTCCTGGTAGTACGCCCTGGCCCGGATCCGGAGGTACCCGCCGTCGTCGTCGGCGATGTGGCTGACGTGGGCGTTGCACACCTGAGGGCCGGACACCCGTCCGAGGTGCAGAACGACGCCGGGTTCGTCACGCCGTCGCGCTGATCGTCGGTGTGCGTAGTCCCGGGGTTCCCCCGCCCGAACAGCAGCGCGACGATCCCGACCGCCTTCAGCTCGACGATGTGGTGGAAGAAGTACTCGGCCCGTTGTCCTGGGTGTGCCCGTCGCCGTTGCTCTCCGTCCGGAAGTACTGGTTCCCTCGGGGATCTGCCACACTACCACGGGCTTGCCCGTGGAACGGTGCACCGCGCCGGCATAGCGCTCCCACCGGTGGAAGTTCGGGAACGTGACGTTGCGCCGGTCCCACCAGTTCCCGGCAACGGCGGAGTCCCGGTCGGCCACGTCGTTGAACAGGACGTCGTACGCGCTGGTGTCGGTTCGGACCTTCGCCATCCCCGAGCGCTTCGCGAAGGCGGCGACCCTCCGCCCCAGCGCCGGCACGTCGATGTCGCTTCCCGTGTACGAGCCGACGTCGTACAGCGACGCCCAGTCGCTCACGTGGAACGCCAGGAGGACGTTCGGCGCGTACACGTCCCGAAGGTGCAGCAGAGCCAGGTTGAACCCCCGGTAGGTGTTCGCGTAGGGATCTATGTCTGCCGTTCGAGGAATTCCAGACGGTTGCCGAACGGGTCGAACGCGTGGAACCGGCGGTGGCTCTCCAGCTGGACGTCGTCCCGGACCTCGGCGCCGGCGGCGTCCAGGCGGGCCCTGAGCTCCTCGAGCCCGGCCACCAGGATGGCGGGGTGAGCCTTCCGGGCCGGCCGGAAATCCGCCTCCACCCCCAGATGGACCTCGACCGAGCCGTCGCGGGACCGGAACCAGCACCCCCCGCGGGACCGGAGGGGCTCGGGCTTCTCCACCTCGTCCAGGCCGACCGCTTCGCCGTAGAACCGCCGGCCTTCGTCCTCGCCGCCGGGCGGGATGGCCAGCTGGACGTGGTGGAACCCGGTCGGTCGGTACTGGCTCACGGGCGGGCATGGTACCGCCAGTGGGACGGGGCCTGGGTCTGATGCTTGTCAACCTCGGGGTTCGAGCCGAGGCCCCCCGAGGCCATGTGCTTCACTCCGCCCATGGATCGCCGTCCGCTCGGGGGGACCGGGCTGTCCGTGACGCCGCTCGGGCTCGGCCTGGCCGCGCTGGGGCGTCCCGCGTACATCAACCTCGGGCACGACTCGGATCTCGGATCCGACCGGAGCGTCGAGGCCGTCGAGCGGCACGCGCACGAGGTGCTGGACGCGGCGTTCGCGGTGGGCATCCGGTACGTCGATGTCGCGAGATCGTACGGGCGGGCCGAGGCGTTCCTGGCGTCGTGGCTGGATCGCCGGTCGATCGCCCCCGGCGAGGTCACGGTGGGCTCGAAGTGGGGATACCGGTACGTCGGAGGGTGGCGGGTGGACGCGCCCGTCCACGAGGTGAAGGACCATTCCGTGGAGGCCCTCCGGCGGCAGTTCCGGGAGAGCCGGGCGCTCCTGGACGGCCACCTGGCCCTGTACCAGATCCACTCGGCGACCCTCGATACCGGCGTGCTCGACGATCGCGATGTTCTCGAGGAGCTGGCGTCGCTCCGGGAAGGGGGTATCGCCATCGGCCTGACCACCAGCGGGCCGAACCAGGCCGCGACCCTCCGGCGAGCGATGGAGGTGGAGGTCGGTAGCGGGAACCCGTTCGCGTGCGTCCAGGCCACGTGGAACCTCCTCGAGCCATCGGTCGGCCCCGCCCTCGCCGAGGCCCACGACGCCGGCTGGGGCGTGATCGTGAAGGAGGGCCTGGCGAACGGCCGCCTCACGGCACGCGAACGAGATCCCGAGATCCTGTCGAGGCGCCGCGCCCTCGAGCGGCTGGCACGGGAGCGCGAAGTCGGCATCGACGCGATCCCACTGGCGGCAGTCCTCGTCCAACCCTGGTCCGACGTGATGCTCTCGGGCGCGGCCTCGGTCGAGCAGCTCCGCGAGAACGTCCGGGCCGCCGAGGTGCGGATTGGGCTTGAGGAGCTCGCGGCGCTGGGCGAGACGGCGATGGATCCGGTGGACTACTGGACGCGCCGCTCGACGCTGGCCTGGACCTGACCCCGGTGCTCACCCGCTGGCCTGCCCGTGCCGCCGGAACGCGAAAGGCCGGGCGCGAACGCCCGACCCTCGCGCGTGCCCCTCAGCTCAAGAGCAGCCGCTGGTGCTGCCGCAGCTGGGGCAGACGTAGCAACTTCCGGCGGGTTGCATCTTGGACCCGCAGGCGTAGCACAGCGGCGCGTCGGCCACCTTGGACTGGACGGCCTCCCTGGTGGTGAGGTCGACCCGCTGGACGGGCGCCGAGGCCTTCGCCGGCTCCGCTGGCTTCTCTCCCGGACCCTCGGTGGCCGTGGCCTTCGTCGCCGGCTCGTCGTGCTCACTCGGGCCGTAGCCGCCGTTCCCGTTCGCGGCCTTGCGCTCCTCGATGGTCCGGATCCCGAGCGCCTCCCGCTTGTCCGGCGGCAGGTACTCGAGAGCCAGCCGGCGGAAGATGTAATCCACCAGCGAGGAAGCGAACCGGATGTCGGCGTCGCTGGTGATCCCGCTCGGCTCGAACCGCGTGTTGATGAACTTCGAGACGTACGCCTCGAGCGGGACCCCGTACTGCAGGCCCAGCGACACGCTGATGGCGAAGGCGTCCATGATCCCGGCGAGGGTGGACCCCTGCTTGGCCACCTTCAGGAAGATCTCGCCGATGCCGTCGTCGGGGTACTCCCCCGCCGTGATGTAGCCCTCGGCGTCCCCCACGGCGAACGACACCGTCCGCGCCGGTCGAGACGCCGGCAGCCGCCGCCGGAGCGGCTTCGGGACCTCGATGACCACCGGCTCCACGGCCTTCTGCTTCTTCTCCGCGGCCAGCGGCTGCGCCACCTTGCAGTTGTTCCGGTAGATGGCGACGGCCTTCAGGCCGAGCTTCCACCCCTCCAGGAACATCTGCTCGACCTCCTCGACCGTGGCCTCCTCGGGCATATTTATAGTCTTGCTAATTGCCCCCGAGATGAACGGTTGCACCGCGCCCATCATCCGGACGTGGCCCATGTAGTGGATGGCACTGTCGCCCATCGAGGTGTCGAACACCGGCTTGTGCTCGTCCTTGAGGTGGGGTGCATCCGCCACGGAGTTGTGCTCGGAGATGTACTCGACGATGTCGGTTCCCTGCTCGGGCGTGTACCCCAGCCGTCCCAGGGCCCGCGGCACCGTCTGGTTCACGATCCGCATCGACCCCCCGCCGACCAGCTTCTTCGTCTTCACCAGCGCCAGATCGGGCTCGATCCCGGTGGTGTCGCAATCCATCATGAGTCCGATGGTGTTGTGGCTGACGAACCCGTTGGCTACGTACGTGACGTTGTCCGGGACCGAGAGATCGTAGGTCAGCTCGTCCTCGCCGAGTTCGGCCGAGGCCACGGTGTCGTAGAAGAACCGGAGCAGGTGACCCAGTTCCTCGTCGCCGCTTCGTTCGAATGCCTCGGTGGCGATCCGCCTCGAGACGCTCCCCGAACGCGACAGCTCCAGTAGCATGGCCTTGCGGATCCGTTCGTTGCCGGGCGCCACCCGATCGACCAGGTCCCGGCTCACGGGGATCTTGTCGTACCGGGCCGACTGCTCGCCCACCGCCGTCGCGATCGCGCCGTTCTTCCGGTCACTGATGAAGCCGATCTCCTCGCGCCAGGGCTCGTTGAACGAGGCGTTGAGGAGGCGGAGCACGGCAAGCTTGGATCCTCCCCATCCGGTGACGTCCATCTTCCGCGTCGTGGGGTAACCAAGCGCCAGAAGGAGCGCCTGCACGTCGTGGGAGAAGTCCATCGATGTCGTCGCCCAGTGCGCGTATCCCACGGTCACGGTCCCGTCCGCTTCGAACAGACCCCGGATGAATCCGGCGTAGACCTCACGGTCGTTCGCGTACAGAACCGCGTGCGGGATGTGGGGCATGTAGCCCTTGCCCGAGTGACCGGGACGCGGCTCCCGCTTGGCGAACCCGCAGGCCTCCCACCACATGACCAGGCGGACCGAGTGGTAGGCAACCTCGGTGTAGCCCTTGCGCTCGGCCACGTGGGCCTCGAGGCCGAACAGCTCCTTGCCCAGGAGGCGGAGCCGCTCCGCGACGTCCAGTTCCTTCGAGTCGACGCAGAAGCGAAGGCCCTTGGAGTGCAGCGACCCGTCGCCCATGAAGTAGCCGATGAGCTCCGCCAGCTCCGCGGTCATCCTCCTCGGCGCGTGGGTGTGCCGGTCCGCGGTCCAGTACGCCTCGGGCAGCGGCGGGAGTGGAACCTCCTGCGGCTCCCCGATGAGCTGGTCGAGTGCCAGCGGAACGCGGTCACCCGGCTCGATGTCCGAGAATCTCTTCCATTCCCACTCACCACCCGTTCCGATGACCCGGACGCGGTGCCGCGGCGTCCCCTGGATCCGGTGGCCGCGCGAGGTGGTCACCTTGACAACGGCCTCGAGGCCGTTGACGTAGAACCTCGTCGCGGTCCGCGGGCCCCTGTCGGTGTTCACCGCGATGCCGAGGTCCTGCCACTGGACACCCGCGGGATCTCCGAGCGACTCGAGCCGGACCAGCCCTCGTTCGGTCGGAACGAGTGACCCACCCACCAGGCAACCCGTCGGCGCCAGGACCGAGGCCTGCGCGTTGCGGTATCCGTGCTGCTCACCCAGCGCCACCGCCTCATCCCAGGATGACTTCGCGGCGGTGAGCAATGCCTCCGGCACCAACTCGGCGTCGATCTCGTCCGCCGCGGCGCGGTGCTTTCGCATCACGCGGAGCATCGCGTCGCGGTTCGGCGCGTAGCCGGCGAACGGCCCCGTGTGCGCCGCGATCCTCGCCGACGTCGCGTACGCGTGCCCCGTCATGATCGCCGTCAGCGCCCCCGCCCACGCCCGCCCGCCGTCGGAGTCGTACGGAAACCCCCGAGCCATCAGCAGGGCGCCCAGGTTCGCGTATCCGAGCCCGAGCTGCCGGAACGCCACGGCATTGCGGCCGATCTTCTCGGTGGGGTAGTCGGAGTTCCCGACGATGATCTCCTGCGCGGTGAACACGACCTCGATGGCGTGCGTGTACGACACCACGTCGAAGTTCCCCTCGCCGTCCGCGAACTTCAGCAGGTTCAGCGACGCGAGATTGCACGCGCTGTTGTCGAGGTGCATGTACTCACTGCACGGGTTCGACGCGTTGATTCGGCCCGACGCCGGACACGTGTGCCATTCGTTGATGGTGGTGTCGTACTGCATGCCGGGGTCGGCGCACTCCCAGGCGGCCTGGGCGATCTCGCGCATGAGGTCGCGGGCCCGGACCGTCTCGACCGTCTCCCCGGTGAGGACGGCCTTGAGCTTCCAGTCCTGGTCGTTCTGGTAGGCCTGCATGAACTCGTCCGTCACCCGGACCGAGTTGTTCGCGTTCTGGTACTGGATCGAGTGGGAGTCCTTGCCGTCGAGGTCCATGTCGAACCCGGCGTCGCGCAGGGCCCGGGCCTTGCGCTCCTCTACCGCCTTGCACCAGATGAAGTCGCCCACGTCGGGGTGGTCGGCGTTGAGGATGACCATCTTCGCGGCGCGCCGTGTCTTCCCCCCAGACTTGATCGTGCCGGCGGACGCGTCGGCGCCCCGCATGAACGACACCGGCCCGGACGCCGTCCCGCCACCGGCCAGGTGCTCCTTCGACGACCGCAGCCGGGACAGGTTGATCCCCGACCCCGACCCGCCCTTGAAGATGGTCCCCTCCTCCACGTACCAGTTGAGGATCGAGGACATCGTGTCGTCGACGGCGAGGATGAAACAGTTGTGAACCCGGAGGTTGCCCGAGAGGTACTCGCCGCTCTCGGTCTGGATGTCATAGACGTCCAACGGTCCGAGCTGTTCGATCCGAGCGATCTCGAGGAGCTTCGTCTCGCCCTCGGTCTTCCCGAGCCGTCCCAGCGCCGACTCGAGCCTGTTGGCCTTCCGAGGGTCGATGAACCCGATCTCCTCCGCGAACAGACCCTGGTCGCCGACGTTCTGGAGGGTCAGGGCCCAGCAGCCCTTCCGGTCCGACCGGCGGTCGGGCTTGAACGAGACGCGGCTGAAGATCCCGAACCGTGCCAGGAGCGCCTGCACCCCGCGGACGATCTGTTCGGAGTTCATGTCTAGACCGACCTTCGCGGAGGTCTGGGGAACGCTCACGTATCCCTCGGCCTGGAACAGGCTCCGGAGGTACGCGGCGACGATCGGGAGCGGCGCGGTGAACAGGTGCTCGGGCACCTGCATCTCCGTTCCCCGGGCCCGGAGACCCCACCTGTCCACGAAGTCGCGAAGGTGGTTGCCGTACAGGCGGATCCGGCGGCAATCGAGCGAGCGGTCCTTCGTCTCGACAGCCCGCTCGTGGCGGTGAGCGCCCGGAAACACCCGGTCGATGGCGGCCGTCACCCATGCGTACTCAGCCGGAGTGACGGTCATGGCCTCGATGGTCAACGATCGGTTGGTCCCCCGGTACTGGCCCACGAATCCGTCGGACTGGAGCCAGCCGGCCAGCGCAGCTTCGGCCATGTCGTTTGGGCCGATCTGACCTTCGCCCCAGGAATCCTGCCGGTGCCACTGGAGCCTGTCGTCGGGGCGGAGCTCACCGGCCTCGACGAAACGGCCGGTCCCATACCCGCTGGCCCGCCACACGAGGTGGTCGGCGGTGACGTCGAGCGCGTGGCCGGACTTCGTATGGATCCGCAGGACGTCCTTCACACCGTTGTGCTTGGTGGCCACGATCCTGGTGAGACCGACCGCGTCGTACACCTTGGTCCCGACCGCGTTTCGCTCCACGAGCTCACCGATCGGCACCAGCCCCTCGGGGGTGCTCACCAGCGCGTCGTACGGCTGGCACGCGCTGCACTGCTGCGGGGTGTTCGCCACGCCCACGTTGAACCAGACCGGGGAGTTGAACGCGGCCTTCTGGTTCACCAGGAGGTGGGTGAGCTCGTCGGCGAAGACCTGGGCGTCCTCGGTGCTCGCGAAGTAGGCGTCCTTCTCCCCCCTGCCCCGGATGGTGTCGACGACCCGCCCCACCAGCTGGCGGACGCTCGACTCCCGCTCCGGCATCCTCAGGGTCCCCCGGAAGTACTTCTGGGCCACGATGTTCGTGGCGTTCTGGGACCACCCCTTGGGGAACTCCACCCCCCGCTGCTCGAACGCGTTGCCGCCCTCCTTGAAGTTCGGGATGACGGCATCCCGAACTTCCCACTCCACCTCGTCGAACGGGTGGGTCCCATCGGAGGTGAAGTACCGGGAGAACCTGAGACCGCGCTGCTTCGACTGGACGTCCCGCTCCCTGGTTGCCACTCGGGCCCCCTTTCTACCAACGCCGCGAGGAAGGGTTACAGCGGTGTGATTACGACCGTCGGATTCTGCTGCGCCCGCCCCATCATGTCAAGCGGGACACCACAGATTATCCCACATCTTGCGCTCCATGGAGCCGCAGACCACAACATCTTGTGGTTCGGCGTCACGAGCGGGTCCGGCGCTTGGCCGGCACGCGCTTCTGCAGGAGCAGGCCGAGCTCGCGCTCGAAGTCCGTGAGCTGCTGAAAGTCCTTGTACACGCTGGCGAACCGCATGTAGGCCACCTGGTCGAGCTTGGCCAGCCCCGAGAGGACCTCCACGCCCACCTCCTGGGTGGTCACCACGGGGCCCTTGCGCCGGAGCCGCTCCTCCACCCGGGAGGCCACGTTCTGGACCTGCGCCGCGGTGACCGGCCGGTTCACGATGGCCTTCGAGATCCCGGCTACCACCTTCTGGCGGTCGTACGGCTCCTTCGAGCCGTCGCGCTTGACCACGGTCAGCCCCAGCTCCTCGACCCGCTCGAACGTGGTGTACCGCCGCTTGCACGCGAGACACTCGCGGCGGCGGCGGATGGCCGCGCCCCCGTCGGACAGGCGGGAGTCCACGACCTTGTCGTTCTCCCGGCCGCACCACGGACAGCGCACCTCGTGACCCCCTGCTCCTTGTGGCCTGCCCTCGTTCGACCACAACATCTAGTGGTGAATCGACGGTAGCGGCGGCCCGGGAGAGCGTCAAGGACCGTCAGGTCCCGCACCGCCGGCGTGGCGTCGGGGGCGGACGGGGGATCACGCCGGGAGGACCAGCCGCTCCCCGGGGACCAGCGTCCCGCTCAGGTGGTTCGCGGAGGTCAGGCGGTCCACCACGGGCCGGGGGTCGCCCTGCGGTCCGGCCAGGCGGGCGGCGATGGCCCACAGGGTGTCGCCCGGGCGGACCAGGTACGTCCGCACGTGGGCCGCGCGCGACGCCGCCGGGTCCGGGACCGGTGCGTCGGGGCCTCCGGCCCGGGCCGCTCCGGCCGCCAGGGTGACGGCCACGCCGGCCGACGCCACCAGGACCCCGACCCTTCCCCACCGAACGCGTGTTCGTGCCATGGCACAAGTTTAGCGAACGCGCGTTCGGCGTCAAGCATTTTCTCGAACACATGTTTGATGCCTGCCCGCTCTCGTGGTAGCGTCCCCGCGGAGGAGGGACACGACATGGACGATCTCACCGCTCGGCAGCGACGGATCCTTGACTTCATCCGTTCGGCCACCCGGGAGCGCGGGTACCCACCCACCGTTCGCGAGATCGGGGAGGCCGTCGGCCTCACGTCCTCGTCCAGCGTCCACAGCCAGCTCGAGAAGCTCGAGCGCAAGGGGTATCTGCACAAGGACCCCACGAAGCCGCGGGCCATCGTCCCGTCGCCGGCCGGCGACGGTGTGGCCGGCGAGCCCTCGGGCACACCCATCCCCCTGCTCGGCCGGATCGCGGCGGGGGCCCCGACCATGGCCGCCGAGAACGTCGAAGACTACCTCAGCGTGCCCTCGGAGTTCACGGGCTCCGGGGAGCTGTTCGCCCTGCGCGTCGCCGGGAAATCGATGATCGACGCCGGCATCGACGACGGCGACGTCGTGGTGGTGAGCCGGACATCGTCGCTGTGCTCCAGCCGGGCCCGGCGGAGGACGAGGCCACGGTCAAGCGGCTCCGTCGCGAGGACGGCCGGGTGATCCTGGTCCCGGAGAATCCGTCGATGGCGCCGTTCGAGATGGCCGATGGAGGCAGGGTCCTGGGCCGGGTGGTGGCGGTCCTGCACCGCGTGTAGCGAACCCGCGGGAACGCGAACTCCGATCCGACCACGGGCGAACGCGGTCCGGTTCCGGTCAGACCCCGCCCGAGTCCACGATGTGGCCGAGGTGCTTCATGGCCACCACCCCGACGTCCTCGGACACCTCGGCCTGGCTGGCGTCCACGGCCAGGATGCGCTCCCCCGTCTTGTTCTTCAGCAGCGCCAGGTAGAACGGCAGGTACAGCTCCTCCTCCGCGGTGAGCTCGAAGAACGACACCGGGGTGGGGATGCCGAGCTCGTTCAGGGCGGTGTCGTGCCGCTCGTAAGCCTGCGGGGTCCGGGCCTCCGACAGCCGCTTCGCCGCCTCTTCGATCTCCGCCACGATCGAGTACGTGGTCACCTTTGGACGGACCCGGCCCTCGGTGATGCTCACCGTCTGGGGGTCGCGGTCCCACTGCGCGTACAGCGATCCGCCCAGGGCCTCGTACATGTTGAGGTACTCCCGGGTCCGGGGACCCGGGCGGCGGAACCGGTCCTTCTCCTCGCGCGTGTGGCGGACCCTGACGGGGAGGAACGGCAGCCAGAATGGTCGAAGCCACACGATCTCCTCGCGGTTCACCCCGAGCTTGCCCCGCCGGTGGCGGGTCACGATGTCGGTCGCAACGGACTCGGAGATGTTCACCCGGACGCCACGGATGGGGGCCAGAGCCGAACCGGTCTCCGGGTCGGGGAGCCGGCCCAGGCGCCCCTCGATCTCCACGGGACCCCACAGCTCGACCCCGAGGCGCCGGGCCGCGGCTTCCGCGCCGGCCGCCCAACCCCGGGCTCCCAGCACGATAGCCCGGCTCATCCCGAGGTCGGACCCCGTGAGGTGCACGCCGGCGACCGTGTCGCGGTCGACCGCCCGGTCCCAGTCGCGGCAGTGGACCATGACCCGGAACGCCGTGACCTCGTCGCTCTTCTCCCCCAGGACGTCCAGGGTGTGGGTGGCGCCGGACCGACCTCGCAGGTTGACGTCGCGGGCCACGCGGTACCCGTGGCGAGCCATGTACTCGGCCACGGACTGGGACAGGTTCTTGCCCCCGCCGGGCTGGAGGGCCTGGGTCCCGAACCGCCCCCGTCCGGCCGACCGGCGCGCGGGCGCGCCCTGGGCCTGACCAGTGTCCGCGGGCTCGTCCGGTCCCTCGGCGCGCTCCGCATCGGCTCGGGCGGGGTCGGCGCGACCGGAATCCGCACCCTTCGCGGCATTGGCGGCCCGGGGGCCGTCCGCCCGGCGGCCGCCCGTGCGCCGGTCCGCCCGGCGGGAGTCGATCCGGGGGGGTTCGCTCGGGGCTTCCGGCTCGTCCTCCGGCCACGCCGCCACGTGATCCACGTCGTCCTCGACCGGCTCCAACCGATCAGGCCGCTCTCTCCGCCCCGGCTCCTCGCTCACCGCCATCTCCCGATCACCGTTCCCAACCTCGCTGCCTGCACCTCGGCCGCCGTGCGCCCTGCCCCGGCGGGGTCCCACAGAGTCTCACACCGCACGGGCCAACGCAGCGAACCAACGAAACTTCCTTCGCCCGGTCACGGAGGGCCGCCTCGTCTCCAGGACCTCGAATCCCGCCACCCGGAGCATGGCCAACGCGGCCCCCGGCGTGAGCTGCCACACGCCCTCCCCCTCCTT
>WNGF01015867.1_pt1 | contig 11084 bp, 11 predicted proteins | sample 5400641 | NCBI WGS metagenome assembly WNGF01 (sample SAMN13153371, study PRJNA577476) | soil metagenome | isolation source: 80 cm soil or saprolite under grassland replicate 2 | place: USA:California | collected 2016-06-15 | reverse complement strand
CGACGGAAGACGGAGCCGTGGCGGAGAGCGAGGTGGCGCAGGTGGCCGGCAACGCACGCGCGCTGCTGACCGGCGAGCGCACCGCCCTGAATCTGCTCGGCCGTCTCTCGGGTATCGCGACGCTCACGCGCGCGTACGTCGACGCTGTAGCCGGCACCGACGCGACGATCCTCGACACCCGAAAGACGACACCTGGTCTGCGCGCGCTCGAGAAGCTCGCGGTCCGCGGCGGCGGCGGCACCAATCACCGCTTCGGCCTCTGCGACGGCATTCTGATCAAGGACAACCACCTGCGGCTCGCCGGCGGCCTCGCCGAGGCGGTTCGCCGCGCGCAGGGCCAAGGCTTGCCCGTCGAGGTGGAGTGCGAGACGCTCGACGACGTGCGCCAGGCGCTGGCCGCACGGGCGGACATCCTCCTGCTCGACAACATGACCGTGCCCCAGCTGCGCACGGCGGTGCGGCTCGTCGGCGGCCGCGCGAAGACGGAGGCGTCGGGCGGCGTCACGCTCGAGACGGTGCGCGCGATCGCTGAGACCGGCGTCGACTTCGTGTCGGTCGGCGCGCTGACGCATTCCGCTCGCTCGCTCGACGTCTCGCTGGAGGTTCGATGACGACCGCGGAGCTCACGACGATGCATGACGAGGTGCAGGCGCTCGCGCGCGAGCGCGGCGCCGTGATCCTCGCGCACAACTACCAGGTGCCCGAGGTGCAGGACGTCGCGGATTACGTCGGCGACTCGCTCGGTCTCTCGCGGCAGGCCGCGGCGACAGACGCACAGGCGATCGTCTTCTGCGGCGTCCACTTCATGGCCGAGACGGCGAAGATCCTCTCACCCGAGAAGACGGTGCTGATCCCGGATCCCGACGCCGGCTGCTCGCTCGCGTCGTCGATCACCGCGGAGCAGCTGCGGCAGTGGAAGGCGGAGAACCCGGGCGCGGTCGTGGTCTCGTACGTGAACACGACCGCGGACGTGAAGGCGGAGACCGACTACTGCTGCACGTCCGGCAACGCGAAGGCCGTGATCGAGGCGATCCCGCGGAACAAGGAGATTCTCTTCCTGCCGGACATGTACCTCGGCCTATGGCTCGAGAAGGTGACAGGCCGCAAGTTGAGCATCTGGCTGGGCGAGTGCCACGTGCACGCCGGCATCCGGCCGGCCGACATCGAGCGCTGGCAGGCGGAGGCGCCGGACGCGGAGCTGCTCGTGCATCCCGAATGCGGTTGCGCGTCGCAGGCGATGGCCTTCGGCAACGAGCGCACGCACATCCTCTCGACCGAGGGGATGATCAACTTCGCGAAGGAGAGTCCAAAGCCGCGGTTCATGGTCGCGACTGAGATCGGAATCATCCACCGGCTGGAGAAAGAGGCGCCCGGCAAGCGTTTCGAGCCCGTGAACCGCAACGCCTTTTGCAAGTACATGAAGATGATCACGCTCGAGAAGCTGCGGGACTCGCTGCGCGACTGGAAGTACGAGGTCACGGTCGAGCCGCAGATCGCCGACCGTGCCCGCGGCGCGATCGAGCGCATGATCGCTCTCGCCTAGCCCCCGGCGATCGCAGCGACGACGCGCACTTCACTGTCGGCGCGCAGCGGCGTCTCGAGGTTCCGCTCCAGCGACTTGTCCACGAACGGATTGACGAGCGGTCGCAGCTCGCCGCGCTCGTCGAAGAGCAGATCGGCGACCGGCAACGCGCGCAGCGCGTCGCCGAGCGTTGCCGCGTCCACCTCGAACCGACCTTGCCCGCCCGCCTGCGTCGCGAGCAGCGACGGGATCAGGACGACGGCCACTCCGCCGCTTCGACTGAGAGGATCTCCGGCAGCTGCGTCGCCGCCTCGACCCAGCCGCCGTCGGCCGTCGCGAGTGCGAAGACGGAACCGCTCTGGGTTCCGAGGTACACGCCGCCGTCGTCGAACGCCATCCCCTCGCGTTTGACGGCGGTCCACGCGGGATCGGGCAGCCCGTCGGCATGGAGCTCCCAGCTCGCGCCGCCGTCCGCCGTGCGGTAGACGCCGAGCCTGCCGTTCGACGTGACGCGGCTCTCGCCTCCCTCCTCGGGTACCACGTACGCGACGTCGGGATCGTTGGGGTCGAGTGCGATCGGAAAGCCGAAGCCGCTCGGGAGGCCGTTGCCTTCGAGCCGCTCCCACGACTCGCCGCGGTCGTCGGAGCGGTAGACGCCGCAATGGTTCTGCTGCCAGAGCCGGTCCGGCCGAGCAGGATGCGCGAGCAGCTTGTGTACGCACTGGCCGACCTCCGGATAGGGATCGTCCTCCATGAAGTCGGCGGCGACGTCCTTGTTGATCGGCGACCACGTCTCGCCGCCGTCGTCGGTGCGAAACGCCCCGGCGGCGGAGATCGCGATGTACAAACGCTGCGGGTCGTTCGGGTCGATCTGGATGGAATGCAGGCAAGGGCCGCCGAAGCCGGGCTGCCAGCGGTCGCGCGTCGGGTGTTCGAGCAGGCCGCGGTTCGGCTCCCACATCACGCCGCCGTCGTCGGAGCGGAAGAGCGCGTAAGGATCGCCGCCCGCCCAGAGCGTGTCCGGCTGCGAAGGATGCCCCGGCTCGACGTGCCACATCCGCTTGAGCGGATCCTTTCCCTCCGGCATCGCCAGGTGCTCCGACCGCTCCCATGTCTTGCCGAGGTCGTTCGAACGCTGCACGGTCCCGCCGTAGACGAAGTTGTTTGCCGCCGCATAGAGAGCGCCGCTCCGCGGGTCGGCGGTGGCGTGGAAGAGCTCCCAGCCTTTCAGCACCGGCTCCTGAACTTCCCAGCGGCGGCGGGATTCGTCGCCGCGGAGTAGGAAAAGCCCTTTCCGTGTTCCTATCAGCAACATTGTCGACATCAAGGAGAACCTAACGCATGGCAAATCTGAACGAGAAGCAGGCGAAGCTCCTGCTGGAGCCCAACATCGCCGTGGTCGCGACGATCCGGCCCGACGGCACGCCTCACGTGACACCGACGTGGGTGGACTGGGACGGCGAGCATGTGCTGATCAACACGGCCGAAGGCCGCTCGAAGCCCAAGTACCTTCGACGCAACCCGAGTGTCAGCGTGTTCGTGCTCGATCCCGACGATCCGTACAACTGGGTCTCGATCACCGGCACGGCCGAGTTGACGCACGAAGGAGCGGAGGAGCACATCCACAAGCTCTCGCACAAGTACCGCGGCCAGGACTACGACAACCCCAAAGAGCCTCGGCGCATCCTCGTGAGGATCAGACCGCGTGCCCCAGATGGCCGGCGCCGAGGAGGTCGTCGGCGCGATCGAGCGTCGCGACGGGACGGAATACGCCGGCCTCGTGCTGAACGCGAAGGGCTACGAGCGGCTGCGCGCGACCGGCCTCGACCGCGTCAACTGCACGCTCGCGGCGACGGAGACGTTCAACCGCCGGAACGGGAACATGTCGCTGGCGGGGGCGACCGAGCAGGCTCAGTCGATCCTCGCCGAGTCCGAGTTGCCGACGACCGCGACCGTCAGCGTCGCCTTCGGCTGCCCCTTCGAGGGCCGCGTCGACCCCGCCGCCGTCGCCGACCTCTGCGAAGCGCTCGACGCGGACGAGGTCGTCCTCGCGGACACGATCGGCGTCGCCACGCCGACGCAGGTCAAGCGCCTCGTCGAGCGCGTCTCGATCCTCGGCGCCGACGTAGGTCTCCATCTCCACAACACGCGCAACACCGGCTTCGCGAACGCGTACGCGGCGCTCGAGGCCGGCGCGACGCTGTTCGACGCATCCGTCGGCGGCCTCGGGGGTTGTCCGTATGCGCCGAAGGCGACCGGGAACATCGCCACCGAGGACCTTGTCTACCTGTTCGAGGGCGAAGGGATCGAGACCGGCGTCGACCTGGGAAAGCTCGTCGCCGTGTCCGAGTGGCTCGAGACCCTGCTCGGACGGCGCCTCGAGGGCTACGTCTACCGCGCCGGGGCTTGGCCGGCGTAGACGGCGTCGCGGAACGCCGTCAGCGCGAGATCGATCTCTCCGTCGCCTGTCTGCCAGTTGGAGACGGAGAGGCGGATCGCCTTGCGTCCGTCCCATGTCGTTCCGCTCATCCACACCCTGCCGCCGTCCTGCACCCGACGCAACACCGCGTCCGTGCGCTCGTCGCTCTCGAAGCGGAACAGCACCTGGTTCAGAACGACCTCGTTCAGGAGCTCGACACCGGGCAGCTCGACGATCCGCTCCGCGAAGCGTGCGGCCCCGTCGCAGCAACGTTCCACAATCGCCGTCACGCCGCTGCGGCCGAGCGAGCGCAGTGCCGCGTAGACCGCGAAGCCGCGCGCGCGGCGCGAGAACTCGGGCACCCAGTCGACCTGGTCGCGCACCCGCCGGGCGCCCTCGTCCTGGATCAGATAGGCGGCGCTGACCGTCATCGCGGCGCGGTGCGACTCAGGATGCGCGCAGAAGACGATTCCCGAGTCGTAGGGAACGTTGAGCCACTTGTGGGCGTCGGTCGTCCACGAGTCTGCTCGATCGATCGCCGCGACGAGTCCCCGCAGCCTTGGCGAGACAGCGGCCCAGATTCCGAACGCGCCGTCGACGTGCAGCCACGCGCCTGCCGCTTCGCACGCGTCGGCGATCTCGGGCAGCGGATCGAACGCGCCTGTGTTCACTTCTCCGGCCTGCGCACAGACGATCGTCGGCCGCTCCTCGCCCGCGAGCGCGGCGCGTAGCCGATCACGCCGCATCCGTCCCTGATCGTCCGCGTCGACGACCGTCGGCGAGCCGAGCCCCAGCAGGCGCAGGGCGCGGTCGACGGTGACGTGGCGCTTTGCGCCCACGACCACGCGCACGCGCGGAGCCCCGTTCAGGCCGTCGCGGCCGACGTCCCAGCCGACGGCGTTCAGGACGTGGAAGCGCGCCGCGGCAAGGCCTGTCACGTGCGCCATCTGGGTGCCGGTGACGAAGCCGACCGACACATCGGCGGGAAGCCCGAGCAGCTCGACGAGCCACTCCCGCGTCACCTGCTCGACGACCGAGGCGGACGGGCCGCCGACGTAGAGGCCGGCGTTCTGGTCCCACGCCGACGTGAGCCAGTCGGCGGCAAGCGATGCCGGTACCGAGCCGCCGATGACAAAGCCGAAGTAGCGGCCGCTCGGGATCGCGACGAGGCCGGGATCCGCGGCGGCGCGCAGCTGCTCGATTACCTCGCGTGGATCCGACGGCTTTTCCGGCAGCGGCCCGCCGAGCAGGCGTCGCAGCTCTTCCGGAGTCGTCTGCGGGAACACGGGCCGCTCGTCGAGTGATGCGAGGAAGTCCGCTGCCAGCTCGGCCGTTCGCCGCAGCAGGTCGCGCGTCTCGTCCACGTCTTCGACTCTAGTTCGGCCCGTCCGGGCCGCGCCACTCATCCCGGGCAGGGCGCGGCGTGATTCTTGACCCGAACGACGTAGTCGAACGTGAAGGTCGGGCCGCGGCCGGAGATCGAGTACGCGCCGGCCGCGAGATCCGGCACCCGCCAGCGGTGCGATGCGGCGAGACGGATCCGATGCACGACGACGGGATTGCACTCGAGCCGCTTGAGGGTGAAACGCCAGACCGTCCGCGGAAAGCCGAGCACCTGACCGGGGCGCAGGACGATGTCCCGGTCGGCGCGGACCCGGTGCCCGTCGACCCTGAAGATGACGTACATCGGCTGCGCCGTCGCGAGCACGAGCACGGAGGCAATGATCGCGCGCACACGGGTACCGTAACTCGCGTGAACCGGCTCGCCAACGAATCGTCGCCCTACCTCCTCCAGCACGCGGACAACCCGGTCGACTGGTACCCGTGGGGCGACGAGGCGCTCGCGAAGGCCCGCGCGGAGGACAAGCCGATCCTGCTCTCCGTCGGCTACGCCGCCTGCCACTGGTGCCACGTGATGGCGCACGAGTCGTTCGAGGACGACGGGACCGCGCAGGTGATGAACGAGCGCTTCGTCAACATCAAGGTCGACCGCGAGGAACGACCGGACGTCGACTCGCTCTACATGGACGCCGTCGTCGCCCTCACGGGCAGCGGCGGCTGGCCGCTCACCGTGTTCCTCACGCCGGAGGGGGAGCCGTTCCTCGGCGGCACGTACTTCCCGCCCGAGCGGAAGCACGGCCTGCCGAGCTTCCGCGAGGTGCTCGTCGCCGTCTCCGACGCCTACCGCGAGCGTCGCGGCGACGTCGGGCGTCAGGCGCAGGAGCTGACCGACGCGGTGCGCGCATCCGGTCAGGTGGCGGCCTCGCGCGAGCCGCTCACCGAGTCACTGCTCGGAGAGGCGGTGCGCGGGCTGCGCGGCGGCTTCGACCCGCACTGGGGTGGGTGGGGACACGCGCCGAAATTTCCGCAGGCGTCCACGATCGAGTTCCTCTTGCGGCGAGGCGAGGTAGAGCCGGCGACGACGACGCTCGACGGCATGGCGCTCGGCGGGATGTACGACCTGCTCGGCGGCGGCTTCCATCGCTACTCGGTCGACGAGCGTTGGCTCGTGCCGCACTTCGAGAAGATGCTGTACGACAACGCATTGCTCGCGCCCGCCTATCTGCACGCGTGGCTCGTCACGGGCACGGCGCGTTACCGGGAGGTCGCTGAGGAGACGCTCGACTACATGGTGCGCGAGCTGCGCCAGCCGAGCGGCGGCTTCGCTTCGTCCCAGGACGCCGACACGAACGGCGTCGAGGGGCTGACCTATACGTGGACGGAAGACGACGGAGTACGCGCGGAGCTGCTCCAGCCGTTCGAGCACGGGCGGTCGGTGCTGCGCGGCGAAGTCGAGCCCGAGTTGCGGGCGCGGCTGCTGGCGATCCGTGCGGAGCGTCCGGAGCCGGCGCTCGACGACAAGGCAATCACGTCGTGGAACGGGCTCGCGCTCGCCGCACTCGCCGAGGGCGGGTGGCGGCTCGAGCGTCCCGACCTGCTCGATGCGGCGCGCACGCTCGCAGCGTTCCTCGACCGCCAGCCGCTCACGCGCACGCCGGTCGGCGTGCCGGCGTTCCTCGACGACTACGCAAACGTCGCACACGGGCTGTACGAGCTGCACGTCGCGACGGGCGAGCTCGAGTACCTCGAACGTGCGCATGCGCTCGCGTCGAGGGCCGTCGAGCTCTTCGCCGACGACGAGCACGGCGGCTTCTTCCTCACGGCCGCCGAGGGCGAGCAGCTCGTCGCGCGCACCAAGCCGCTCGACGACCATCCGCTGCCCTCGGGAAACTCGATGCTCGCGCACGTCCTGCTCCGGCTCGCGCGGATCTACGGCGACGACGAGCTCGAGCGGCGTGCGGTCGACGTGTTCCGCCTGCTGGTGAACGGCTTCCGCCGCGCGCCCGCCGCGTTCGGCTGGGCGCTCTGCGCGCTCGATCTCCACTTCTCGCCGCCGCGCGAGCTGGCGATCATCGGCTCCCCGACGGACGCGATCGCGCGCGCCGCCCTCGAGCCGTGGCAGCCGAACAGCGTCGTCGCTTTCGGTCCCGCGGAGAGCGTCCCGCTGCTCGCGGACAGGACGACGGTCGACGGACGCCCGGCCGTCTATCTGTGCGAGAACTTCGTCTGCCGCGCGCCCGTGACCGAGCCGCACCAGCTGCCTGCATAGACCTGGGATCGCGCCGCCGCTTAGGGTATTCCGGCCTGTGGCGCTGCTCCGGCTCGACAACGTCAGCATCTCGTTCGGCGGAATCGTCGCGCTCGGCGGTGTCTCGCTCGACGGCGAGGACGGGGAGATCGTCGGGCTGATCGGCCCGAACGGCGCCGGCAAGACGACGGCGTTCAATGTCATCACGCACCTGTACCGGCCCGACTCGGGCGATGTCCTCTTCGACGGCGAGAGTCTGCTGCAGACGCCGCCGCACAAGATCGTGCGCCGCGGAATCGCGCGCACCTTCCAGAACGTCGAGCTCTTCCCGACGCTGACCGTGCTGGAAAACGTGCAAATGGGCGCGCACGCGCGGCGCGGCGGCCGGCCGGCGGCCGAGATCGTCGACTACGTCGAGCTTGCGCCGCTGAGGCGGCGCGTCGTCCGCGGCCTGCCGTTCGGAACGCTGAAGCGCGTCGAGCTCGCGCGCGCGCTGGCCTCGGGGCCGCGCCTGCTCCTCCTCGACGAGCCGGCGGGAGGGCTGAACCACGAGGAGGTCCTCGTGCTCGGACACTTCCTCCGCCGGCTGCGCAGCGACTTCGAGCTGACGATCCTGCTCGTCGAGCATCACATGGGCCTGGTGATGGGGCTCGCCGACCGTGTGCACGTGCTCGACTTCGGCCGCTTGATCGCATCGGGGACGCCGCAAGAGGTGCAGGCGAACCCCGCGGTGATCCAGGCCTATCTGGGGGCCGAGTGATGTCGCCGCTGCTCGAGCTGGAGGACGTGCACGCGCAGTACGGGCAGGTGCGCGTGCTGCACGGCGTCTCGCTCGCCGTCGACGAGGGGCAGGTCGTCAGCGTGCTGGGGCCGAACGGCGCCGGCAAGACGACGACACTGCGTGCGGTTTCCGGTGCGGTCAGGACCTCGGGCTCGATCGTCTTCGACGGACACAAGCTCGGGCGTTCGCCTGAGCGGGCCGCACGTCTCGGCGTCGCGCACGTGCCCGAGGGACGCGGCACGTTCGCCGAGCTGTCCGTCTGGGAGAACCTGCGGCTCGGCGCGTACACGGCGAAACGCGCGGACTTCGAGCGCGCGCTCGGGCACTTCCCGTGGCTCGCGCAGCGCCGGAACCAGGCGGCCGGCACGCTGAGCGGCGGCGAGCAGCAGATGCTGGCGCTCGCCCGAGCGCTGATGGCAAAGCCGCGGCTGTTGCTGCTCGACGAGCCGTCGCTCGGGCTTGCGCCGCTCGTCGTCCGTGAGATCTTCGAGATCGTGCGCAAGCTGAACGACGACGAGGGGCTGACCGTGCTCGTCGTCGAGCAGAACGCGAACATCGCGCTCGACAACTCCGAGCGCGCGTACGTGCTCGAGGCCGGGCGCGTCGCGCTCGAGGGCACGAGCGCCGAGCTGCGAAAGGACGAGTCGGTGCGCCGGTCGTACCTCGGCTACTGACGTGATGCTCTTCACCGTCAGCGACGTCGCGCAGCAGGTCGTCAGCGGGCTGTCGACGGGAGGCGTCTACGCGAGCCTCGCGTTGGCGCTCGTGATCATCTACCGCTCGACCGGCGTCATCAACTTCGCGCAGGGCGAGATGGCGACGTTCTCGACGTTCATCGCCTGGTCGCTGATGCACCACATGTCGTACTGGCCCGCGTTCCTGCTCACGTTGCTGATCGCGTTCGCCGGCGGCGTCGCGGTCGAGCGAATCGTCATCCGCCCGGTCGAGCACGCGCCCGTGCTGACGATCGTGATCGTCACGCTCGGACTCGCGCTCGTCTTCAACGGCGCGTCGGCGTGGATCTGGGGCGCGGAGGTGCGCTCGTTCGAGAGCCCGTTCTCGACGCGGCCGATCCACGTCGCGGGCGTCGCGTTCTCGATCCAGGACCTCGGGATCATCGCCGTCTCGCTCGTGCTCGTCGCCCTGCTCTGGCTGCTCTTCCGGTTCACGAAGCTCGGGCTGGCGCTGCGCGCGGCGGCGACGAATCCGGCCGAGAGCCGCTTCGTGGGCATTCGCGTCGGGTGGATGCTCGCGCTCGGCTGGGGGCTCGCTGCGGTGCTCGGCGCGGTGAGCGGGATGATGGCCGCGCCGCTCGTCTTCCTCGACCCGAACATGATGGTCGCGATCCTGCTCTACGCCTTCGCGGCGGCGATCCTCGGCGGGCTCGACAGCCCGCTGGGCGCCGTCGTCGGCGGGCTCCTCTTCGGCGTGCTGCTCAACCTGGTCAGCGCGTACTGGGACTTCGTCGGCGGCACGCTGAAGCTGCCGGTCGGTCTGACCGTGATCCTGCTCGTGCTGCTCGTGCGCCCGCAGGGGCTGCTCGGGCGAAGGGTGGCGCGCAAGGTATGAGCCCGCGGTTCGCACTCGGGCTCGCGTGGCGCGCCGCCGTGTTCGGCGCGCTCGTCGTGATCGCGTGGCAGCTGCCGCACCACGTCTCGGACTTCCGGCTGATCCAGTTCGCGAGCGTCGGCATCTACTTCATCGCCATCTTCGGGCTGAACATCCTCACCGGGTACAGCGGCCAGATCTCGCTCGGGCACGGCGCGTTCATGGCGATCGGCGGCTACACGACGGCGATGCTGATCGTGCACCGGCACTGGAACGAGCTCGCGACGCTGCCGGTGGCAGGGCTCGTGGCGGGAGTTGCCGGCTTCCTCTTCGGAATCCCGGCGCTGCGCTTCTCCGGCCTCTACCTCGCCGTCGTAACGTTCGCGCTGGCTGTCGCGACGCCGTCCGTGATCAAGAAATGGGGCCTGACCGGCGGCTCGAGCGGGCTCCTCATCCTCACGTTCCACTCGAACCGCTGGTACTACGGCGTCACCTGGATCAGCGCGGGAATCCTGTTCGTGCTCGGCTGGATCCTGCTGCAGACAAAACCGAGCCGCGCGTGGCGCGCGCTGCGGGACAGCGAGGTCGCAGCGGCGGCGTCCGGGGTCAACATCGCCGCCTACAAGACCGCGGCCTTCGGCATCTCGGCGGCCTACGCCGGCGTGGCGGGCGGCCTGCTCGCGCTGCTCTCCTTCGGCGCCAACCCGGGGAACTTCCCGGTGCAGCTCTCGATCTACCTCGTCGTGGGCCTCGTCGTGGGCCGGCTCGGACCGCTCGTGGGTCTCGTCGTCGGCGCGGCGTTCGTCGAGTACGTGCAGGTGTACGCGCCGCAGTGGGTCTCGAAATCCCCGGGGGTGCCCACGGTAGCCTTCGGCGTGGCGCTGATCCTGGCCGTGTTCCTCGCCACCGCGCTCGGGGCCCTAACAAATCGGTGGCAGACTCGGTCCCAGAAGACCACGTGAGAACATTTGCAGCCCTCATCGGGAGCCTCCTGCTCGTCGCCGCCGCGGCCGGTGCGACGCGGACCGATCCCGGTGTCTCGTCGAACTCGGTGAAGATCGGCGGCACCGTCCCGTTGACGGGCGTCGCCTCGGCCTACCGCTCCGTCGCGGTCGGCGCCGACGCGTACTTCAAGTACTGGAACGACACGCACGGCGGCGTCAACGGGCGCAAGATCGACTACGAGTACCTCGACGACGCCTACGGCAAGGAGCTCCTGAACGGC
>WNGF01015174.1_pt1 | contig 11084 bp, 18 predicted proteins | sample 5400641 | NCBI WGS metagenome assembly WNGF01 (sample SAMN13153371, study PRJNA577476) | soil metagenome | isolation source: 80 cm soil or saprolite under grassland replicate 2 | place: USA:California | collected 2016-06-15 | reverse complement strand
AAATGCTTTGGGGTTTTCTCTTCGACGCGATTCACCATCGCGGCCAGCTCTCGAGCTATTTGAGGCCCATGGGCGCGAAGGTGCCTTCCATCTACGGGCCTTCCGGGGACGACCCGGGCATGTAAGCGTCCCCCCCTACATTCCCTCGCGATCCGATTCGAGCGGGAAAAAGGTGCCGTATTGCGAGTAGAACATGACCGTCTTGAATCGGTCTTCGGGCGATGGTGTGAGTCCGCCGCGCCATGACGACCATACCTCTATCGCCTCGCGTGCTTGCCTTACGCTGAGGACCTCGGAGAGGGTGGGGTCGAGAGGACAGGTGAGACTCTCCCCCTCGCCGTGCGGACAAACGAGCGCCGGACTCTTTCGCCCCGCGGCGGCGCCGTGTTGCGCGTAGATGGTCAGTGGACGAGAAGGGTCGCTATCATCAAACTCGTCCAGGCGCTGAACCAGCTCGAAGAGAGTTCCCGCGCTTCCCGTGCTCTTCCCGTGCGTCGTCAAAAACCCTGTATTCTCCACGACGAGGGTTTCTTTCCCGTGGTTTCAGCACACGCCCGTTGCCGTCCCGAGGTTACTCTCATCTTTCAGCTCCGTCACCCATCGGCCGACGAAACTCACTTCGGCTGGAGTTTCGGTTGCCCCAGGCGAAGCATGACGATGTAGAGATGGTGCGCCTCGTGGAGAAGGAAGAACTCCATCCAGCGGGAGAGAGACATTTCCCCCAAGAGGGGATGGACGCCGGTGCGGTTGCTCTCTTCATCGGAGAGGCCCCTGACGAGGCCCACGATTTCCGCCCGAAGAGCCTTCAGTCGCGCCAGAATCTCCTCCAGAGACAGGCCGGACCATTCCGGCCAAACGGGATCTTCCTCGGCGCGATAGCGGCCGAGGTTCGGGCTATCCCCCTCCAGTATCCGGTGGAGTCGCTCCAGGAAAACCGCATGGTAGCGGGCCAGATGGGCCAGGTTCTCCTGGGCAGACCATTGACCCGAGACCGGACGAGCCACGATCGACTCTTCGCTTGCGCCGGCCAACAGGACCGGGATGACCTCGAGCTGAACCTCCAGACGCCGCAGCATGTTGTCATTCGCCATGCGTCGCCGCGCTCTTTCTGACCCCACTACGCCTATGATGCCAGACCGTCGGGCGGTGTCGGCAGCTCCAGCGGCGCCCTGCCAAGAAAGCCGTAGGCAATCCGGGTAAGCCGTGGGTCCTTTGCCAGTGCCGACACCACCGGACGCCAGAAAAGGTGGCGTGGTCCGGCTCGGCTCCTGGTTGTCTTAGGCAATGCCTCCAGAAGGCCGAGGCACTCATCCGGCTCGAGCACTGGATGATGGTGGATGGCGAAGCTAGTGCCGCGAGTCATTCGACAACAAGGTACTCACTCTGAACAAAGCCGCTCGGGTATTGGCGCGTTGAGACATGGCGAAGTCTGATATCGCGTCCGATTGGCCCAAAGAGAGGAATGCCGCTGCCGAGAATGATGGGAATTCGATTGATAGTGAGGCGCTGGATGAGCCCTGCATCGAGAAAGCGCTGGATGGTGATTCCGCCGTCAACATAGAGATGCTACGCGCCTCGCTCGCTCAGCCGGGCGACGATCTCATGAGGCGTACCGGTCATGTACTCCACACTGGCAGCGGGTGGCGGAGGCAGGCCCGTCGACTTACTGGTCAGCACAACAACCGGCTTCTCGCCGTACGGCCACCCGCTCGAAGGTCAGAACCTTCTCGAACGTATGCCGCCCAATGACGAGCGTGTCCACGGTCGCCATGAATGCCCAGTACCCGTGGTCTTCCCCATCCGACAGCTCTCCGTCGGCCGGCAGCCAGTCGAGATCTCCATTCTGCCGAGCGATATAGCCGTCCAGACTTGTCGCGACGAACACGGACGCCCTCATATACACCTCCGCTTGAGTTACCGCCTAACGCTGTTGTTAGATGGCTCACCTCGCGACATGCTACGGCTTAGTCATCGCGTGCCTGCCGTCCGACCTACTGTTAGGCGGCGATGATCTCATTAAGGCCTTCTACGACGCGGAGAAGTTCTTCCGGAGAGATTCGGCCGATTCGCTTGCCGAGGCGTTGAATGGAAAGCGAGCGAATCTGGCTGACCTTCACCCAAGACCCCTTCGGAAGAGCGCCGCTCAGCAACTCGACGGTCAGGGGAAACCCGGCCGCTTGGGGCTGGCTGGTGATCGCCATGGCGATCACGGTGCCGGAGCGCTCGTTAAAGATGTCATGGCTGATGACGAGGACTGGACGTCTCCCCATTTGCTCTCGTCCCCGCGTCGGGTCGAGGTCGGCCCAGAACACGTCGCCCCTCAATACTCGGGCCATGATTCCAGATCGTAAGGTGTGCCTTCTTCAGCGAGTTGCTGCTCGTAGCGAGAATCCAGTTTCGCGCACTCCCGGGCCAGCCTGCGCCGATCGAGCCGATCAATCTGCGCCTTGACCGCAAGCTGGATCGCCCTGCTACGGCTGGGGAACTTCCCGTCTGCCACCAGACGATCAATTCGCTCGAGAAGCTCTTTGTCCAGGGTGATCGCCACCTTCGTCGTGCTCATCCGGCCTCCGGTATGACATTCTATCATACCAGCTAGAACAGCCGCGAGGCCCGAAACACGATGAGGTAGCCATGCGCCAGCATCGGTACTGCGCCGAGAGCTGCGGTTCCGAGAACCAGGAGGGGGCGCAGATCAAGGTCGCGAATGATCCAGCGAAGGAGAAGGATACCGAAGGGAATGTAGAGGACAGTGCCTGTGATGACCCCAGGACAGTATCGCGCATGCGCGATCGTGCCTACGAGGTGGAACAGACCATTGGCGAGCATGAGGAAGCCGACCCATGCGGCCAAGATGAGACCAGATGCAGCGTTCGGAGCGGCCACGACCAGCAGAGCGATGAGGACGGTAATGGTCAGAGCCACGGCGTTGACCGTGAGGAAGAGGTCCTGGGCGATTCCGCGCCGAGCTTTCGGAGCGTCACTATTCAGAACCGCGCCACAAGTGGCGGGCTAATGTTCGTGTGATTCGTGGCTGCCTTGCGCGAAACCCATCTACGCACCACCTTCAGCAACCTCACCCCCTCTCGGTCTCGGCCCCTTGTCAGCTCTGCATGTTGTTGAGGATATGGCTCGCTAGGGGGCGCCCGCCCATTCCACGACCGGATTCACCCATTCCGGGAGAGGTCGGTACAGGAACCCGTGACTGAGCCCAGTATCGACCACGATCTCACGTGCGACTAGCAGGGATCGCGAATCGAGATCGGTCTTCCAGGGCTTGCAGGCGCCTGTCGAATCGTCAGTCGCTTCGCGGATGGAAAGCACGTGTCCGCTCGGGGCCATTCCCTCATCGGCCAGGAGGCCGCGGATGCTCTCGGACAGGCAAGCTCCGAGAACACAGAAGCGCACGTCGCGCTTCTGCAGCCGCGCTGACGCCCGGAGCGCGATCGCCGCACCCATCGAGGCCCCGACGACGGTGACGTGGTCGGCGGGCACACCCGATTCGAGAAGGCGCCGCACCTGTGCGATCACTCGGTCAGCCGCCTCGTTCACCGAAGCCGCCGTCGGCCGGATCTCCCCGATCACGTCGAAACCCCGGTCCCGGAACGCGTTAAGGATTTTCTCAAGCTCGTAGCAGCCGAACTGCGGGTGCCGCGGGCGCGCGCTCTGCTGCTCCTGCACGATCCTCCCGTGCAGGTAGATCAGATGCCGGGGGCGCCCGGCGTCAGCCGCCACGCCCGGGGGCGATCCGGTTATAAAAACCGCGACGGTGGCGAAGGCGACTCCGACGCTTCTCATCGCTCTCCTCACTGCGCGGTCTTCACCCTCGGTCGCCTAACGTCTCAAAGCCTCAGCGCGGTGTTCGGCGGCCAACTAATTGAGGCCAAATTCGTCGACCCGAAACTCGCATGGAGCCTCTTGGCATTTTGCGGAAAGGGTCTTCCAGGCACATCCGCTTTCGCATTCCAGCTCGATGCCGTTCGCGCTCGGCCTGATGCGAAATAAATACTTCGGCTCCGGTCGGCTGCCACCAACCGCCGAGACGAGCAACACAACCACCGCGAGAACTACGATGCTCAAGCGTCTCCTCATTGGAACCTCCTACGTCAACAGGAGTTTCTTGCTGAGCGTGAACATGACGGGACGATACGCCTGGGCCGGATGCCGGTTCAACGTGCCGGAGCTTGCGTTGGCCGGAAACCTTTGCGCCCCAGGGGTGTCCGGCCCTTCCTGCGGCGGGGCCACATTGCAAACCCGCTGCTTCCGGCCGCCTAACGCGTGACCACAACCCCCGTTAGGGCCACCACGCGGTCCCCCGGTTTGAGCAAGAATGAGACCGAGGACTTGCGCCGGCGTTCCTGCAATACAGTCACTGCTTTCACGGTTCTCCACTCCCGGTACGTGCAGCATTCAAAGGGGCATGCGCCCCAATCGAGGTACGGCAGAGGTGGACCAGCGTGCTCGGAAGGTGCGGCAGGCGACTGCACGGTGAAGAGGCATACGACCACGCCGACCGCGAGTATTCGGCTGCCTAACGGCTTGCGGCTCAGCGGCGCCCGCAAGGGCGTCCGCTGCAGCCGCGGGTTAGGTCTCGTCGTCGACGATTTCGTAAGCACAAAGATCCTCAACAACGGAGTGAAGCTCGATTTCAAACCACTGGCGAAACATCGCGAACGTTCGACTCTTCGGCCATGCGCTCTGGTCGGTGTGCCAACCAAAGAGTTCTCGTTCGAACACCTCGGCAAACATGCTTTTCAACACTCGTTGTGCCTCAGCGTCGTCCTCGAACTCAGGAACGAGGTAAGCGGTCTGCTCACCGTTCACGTCAGGTACGAGGCCGGAGTCATCCAACTGCACAGCCCAGTCCAAGAACGGTTGCTTGGGACGCACTATCAAGACCGCGCGATTAAGCATCCGCGATGACGCTCTGGTCGACGGAGCCGCGATAGAAAACTCATATGCTTCTCGCAAGTATGGCTTCAAGGTTGAAAGGCTGGTCTCATCTTGCAGCTTGGCCACATGAGAGACACGCTTCCGATCCGCGGCAATCTTGAAAAAGATCGGATCCGCCACCCACCGGCCGAGATGAACCGCGACCCGTAGCGCATCCGTCATGACAACCAAATCAGCAAATATGCGCCTGCTGCGAAAGAGCACATACCTGTCACGAGCGACAACCTCGACTGGTCCGCGAGTCTTGGCAAACGACTCAAGCGACGAATACAGTGCCACGAGTGAATCTGGTCTGCCTCGAAGCACCTCCAAGCGACTACCAGTACCGCACGCGTGCCTCTGATTCTTGCGCGTGAAACGTCGCTTGCATTTTGGGCAAGACCACATTTGTGCTCATAGTTGGCCTAACGTCTTGAGCATCACCGGCGAGCGACCAAGCGAAGCGCGGGAGCGAGTCCGGTGCATGCGCATGTTAGGCGAGCGCACAGACTCAGCTAGCCCTGGCGGCCCATCTCAGGCCGAAGAAGGAGACTACGATCATCGGAGCCACCGCATACCAGCGAGCAAATGTGAATATGGTGCCGGCAACAAGTATGCCACCTAGGTATCCGAGGACGCCCCTTGGCTGCGTCAGGGCACCCAGAGGTTCGGCTGCCACGCGAAGGAGGCTTATCTTCACGGCGAGGAAGGAGACACCAACTACGGTCAGCCTGTCGGCAGGGCATGGAACACGAACCATGCTGTCCGAGAATGTGCGCGGGTCTCTTTCAAAACCGGAGGGATGCGCCTCAGACTTACCTCCCGGCTGTCCGAGGCATACGTGCCGGACGCGCGAGCGATCGGTCCTTTGCAACCGTCCCACGAGAACTCGAAGGTGCCATCTGGCTTGAGGACGACCAAGGCACGGAGATCGAATCCATCGCTCAAGGTGTACGTCACAGCCTGAGTAGTGTCATCGCCCGTCGGCGTGCCGGCCGCACTGAATGGGAGCCCGAGCGTCTGAATAGTCAACGCAGCGATAACCACGCGGCACCAAGAACCTGGTGACTTCACGACCAGGCGCCCAACGTCTGTCCGCTGCAGCGCGTTGTTGGGAGACTTGAACATTGTGCCCGATTAGATGAAGACGCCCTTGATATTGATCGAAACCCAGCCGACGGCGAGAAGGAAAACAACCCAGCAACCGACGGCGGTCAGCCACCACAAGGCAATCGGCCGGACGCCTCGCCGCCGACGCACAGCCGTGCACACGAGCCCAGAAGCGATGAGAAGGCCAGTGGTGACTCCCGCGGGAATGTCAATCGTCCACCGCTCGATAGCTTCGCCGCCAGGCAGGTAACTGAAACCCTCCGTCGGCCATGAGCGGTGAGATCCTGCAAGGCCGTAGAACTGCCGGCCCGTGACGCGTTCGTAATGCGAGGCTGCCATGCAAATCCAGACGATGCCGAGGACCACCAGAACTGGCGGAATCGCGAACCAGAGCTTCATGTTCACGCGGAGTCGCCCAACGGTCGGGCGTTCAGCGGCGAGCCGAGCGAGCAAAGCGAGCGGCCCGAGCGAATGCGAGGGCGGCGAGTCCGCTGCAACGCCATGTTCGGCGGCTGCGCTTCGCTGGTTGCCAACGGAGTCATTCTAAGGCGGGTATTTCCTCGCGAGGCACGAGCACGCTGATCGACCGGGCCTTCCCCGGAACCCGGTTGATGAGTCCGTTCTTCTCCAGAGTCAGAACCATCTGATGCACGGACGGAGGCGTGACGCGGAAGTACCGCTGCATGTCCAGCTCTGCTGGAGCCACGCCGTTGATCTTCGTGTACGCGTCGATGAACGCCAGATACTGGCCCTGGAGACTGGTGAATCTCGGCCGCACCGCAACTTCAGCCGCCGAACGGTCGGGCGTTCAGCGGCGAGCCGAGCGAGCGAAGCGAGCGGCCCGAGCGAATGCGAGGGCGGCGAGTCCGCTGCAACGCCATGTTCGGCGGACCGCAGATTTCCAGCGACGGATGCGACCGGCACCCAGCGAGAACTCGAGGCGGCCACCCTCAGCTACCGACAGACCATGAGCTGGTCTATTTTCCGCCCAACGGCGATCGGCCCGCCTGGACGGCGAACGGCGACGTCACGGCGACCGAGAACGGTCGCTGACCAGAACTCGGGACGCCTAACACACAGATCAGCGGCGAGGCTCCATCGCTTGCGCCGGCCTCGTCCGCTGCATCTGCTTGTTCGACGGCGCCGCCTTCCATGGTGGCACCTCGAGCCACCGCTCAAACACCCCGGACTCGGCCCGGAGCTCCGTGAGGTCGTTCAGGGACTTCCAAAAACTCCCGAAGCGGCCCCATGGACCGCGGAGCCATTCCCCCCGGTAGCCATGCCGGCGCAGTGCCCGGGTAAGAGCATCGCGTCGGCCCTTGTCGAGCGACCCGAGCTTGCTGCCGGCGATTGACGAGATCTTTTCCGCTGCGAATGCCCGGGCCAAAGCGTGACGCTCGCTTTGAAGTGAAGGCGGGGTTCGCCATACCCGATAGCGTGCACCTTGTAGACGGGCGGTACCCTAGCCTGACCTCGCGACCAGCGGCCGGAGCGCTCGGTCGTACCCGAAACTGTCGAAGGAGCGTCCTGCTCGGTACCGTGGGGTGGACTATCTAAGCGTCGCCCGGTGCCCGGCTACGAGCGGGGCACCGGGGCAGGCCTTGAAAACGTCCCCTTCTACTCCGCGCAAGGCGGCGGGTCGTCCTCGATCCGGAAGACGGGCGGGTTGGCGTTCGGCGCAACCAACACCACGTAGTTCGTCGCCCCATCGGTGCTCGTAGCCTGTACCGGGTCGTCGCCGCCCTCGGCGAACACGGCACCGTCCGGCAGGCCCGGCCCGTACGTCGTCGAGCTGCAGTCTGACTTCCAGAGGGTCACCGCGCCCGACTCCACAGTCACGAGCACCATGCCCGGGTGGTGATGCCAGCCGCTGTAGCTGCCGGGAGCAAAGACGAGCCTCTGGATGCGGACGTCGGTGAAATCCTTGGTCTGGAACTTGACCTGGTCGCTGTTCAGATGGACCGTGTGGTCGAAGTTCGCCGTGACGAAATTGGTCGTCGTGATTCCGGACCCGGGCGATCCGAGAGCCACGGTCGCGAGCATTCCGATCATCGCAACCCCGATCGTCGCGGCAGTCCACTTCTTCTTCGAGCGTAATAGGCGCATGACTTTCTCCTCCCCTAGAGATCCGCCCGCGTCCTGCGGGCATTTGATCATCTCACGTTTGTGACGTCTGTCAATCGAGAAACGAGCCGCTTTCACATCAAGCCTCTAACCTAAGCGTCCGTCGAACATATATTAGGCGTCCCAATTCCGGGAGCAAACGCGACAAGAGGGTGTCGCATAACGTTGGCGGGCGTCAGGTGATGTTATCTCTTCTATCCTGATGGCTCGCCGGGGATTATGCTTCCGGTTGCTTGCTGAAACCGGGTTTTTTAGGCGACCGATTTCATTAAGATCGTGTCGCCTAAAATCCGAAGAACCTGTAAACATCGATCGATTCTCGCCGTACTGGTCGATAACCACCGACGGGTCAGAGAGTTGAACCCTCCATTTCTCTGAAATAGAGGGGCTGCGTACCCTGGCGCGCGAACGGTTCAAAACGTGCGTATGGATCATAGGGTCCGAGGTTTGCCTGGCGTGTATGGGATTTCGTGGAAGTCGAGAAAGTCGGTGGCGATCCTCTCGAGAGCCTCGTCGCGAAAGCGAAACCATTCCTCGCGAAGCTTCAGTCTGTCGAGCAGGATCTTGAAGAGTCGGAATGCACCGCGGCCGTGGATGGCATTGAGAAGATCGTCGCGGTGAGCCGGATCGGGTTGTGAGGCGGCGAAGCGCTGCATGATCGACCACTCGTCAATCTCGAACTTGTCCGGGAGGGGGATGAAGTCGCCGGAGTCGAGGACTTCACGAGTCTTCGGGGGCATCTCCTCCTGCCAGTCCGCCAGGTCTTCCTGTAATTCGGGGTCCTCGGCGATGCGAACGTCGTCGCCCGTTAGCGTAACGAGTTCGCCGGTCTTGCGGTTGATGTATGCCGTCATCTCGTCGGACACGACCTGCATCTCTGCGACGACGTCATCGAGGTTGACGGGGAGCGACATGGCGTCCTGGTTTACGCAGGGACGAGGCGGCGGCGGCGGTCGATGGAGTTGGCGATGAGAGCGGCATGGTGGCGGCTGTTCTCGATGAAGATGCGGCCGACTTCGGTGCCGCCGAGGATGGCACCGGCGAGGTAGAGGTTGGGGACGTTGGATTCGAGGGTCTCCAGGTCGTGGGAGGGAATGCGGTTGGGTCCCTCGAGGAGGATGCCGCAGCGCTCGAAGAAGGCGAAGTCAGGCTCGTAACCGATCAGAGGGAAGACGGCGTCCGCGCGGAGCGTCTGTTTTCCGGCGGGACCTTCGACGAGAACCGCGTCGCGGCGGATCTCCTGGATGCGCGTCTGGAAAAGCGCGCGGATCTTGCCGGCGCGGATGCGGTTCTCCAGGTCCGGCTTGATCCAGTACTTGACTCGCTCGGAGATCGCGGGAGCGCGGGCGACGAGCGTGACGCGCGCGCCATGGCGGTAGAGGTCGAGGGCCGCCTCGGCCGCGGAGTTGCGTGAGCCCAAGACGACGACGTCCCTGTCATGGAAGGGATAGGCCGAGATATAGCGCCGGTGGACGTTGGGCAGGTCCTCTCCGGGGACGTTCAGGTGCCTGGGGTTGTGGAAGAAACCGGTCGCGATGATGGCAGCGGGAGCGGGGATCTCCTCCTCCTTCGCCAAGGCTTCGGACGACTTGCGCAGGATGACAACGAGGCCGCCGCCTTCGCGCGGGCGGATCTGGACGATCTCGCTGTACGGGACGACCTTGACCTGGAACTTTTCGGCGACCGCGCGATAGTAGGCGAGAGATTCGAGACGCGTCGGGTGGGCATCCGGGACTGCGAAGGGAACCCCCGCGATGTCCAGGAGATCGCGGGTCGAGTACCAGCGCATTTCCTCGGGGAAGTGATAGAGGGTGTGGAGCAGGAATCCCTTGTCGTAGCAGACGGCGGCAATCCCGCGGTTGCCGAGCTCGATCGCGCACGCGATCCCGGTCGGGCCGGCTCCGACGATGACGACGGGAGAGACGCTTTCCGGCATGCGGGCATTCTATCGGCGCCGCGCGGGCCACCAAGGGGCCGGAACGCATTTTGCACCTCTCGAGTCTTCGGGGGTGTTCTATGAGCCAGAGCACATTATTCATCGTGATCGTCGCGATCGCGGTCGTGGCGCTCGCTGTCGTTGCCTGGGGTCTTTTTCAGAAGATGCGCACGAAGCGCCTGCGCGGGCGGTTCGGTCCTGAGTATGAGAGGACCGTCCGGCAGATCGGCGACCGGCGCAAGGCCGAGGAGGAGTTGGAAGCGCGCACGAAACGGGTGGAGAAGCTCACGCTCCGGCCGTTGACGCCTGACGAGCAGACGCGATTTGGAAAGGAGTGGAAGGCCGCGCAGACACGGTTCGTGGATGACCCGAAGGGGGCCGTGGCGGACGCCAATCGTTTGGTCAAGGAATTGATGCAGGCGCGGGGTTATCCGATGGCGGACTTCGAACAGCGCACCGCGGATATCTCGGTTGACCATCCGCGCGTGGTCTCCAACTATCGGTCCGCGCGCGAGATCGCCTCGCGTTGCGCCGAAGGCAAGGCCAGCACCGAGGATCTGAGACAGGCGGTCATTTATTACCGCGAGCTTTTCGAGGAGTTGCTCGAAACGCCGCAAGTCGTGGGGGTGGCGTCATGAACGAGGTCGGCAAAGACAGAGCGCTGACGACGGCGGACCTGGCGGCAAGGGGCGGGCCGCCCGCTGAAGTGAGGCCGGGCCCGGGACCGGCGCCGGCTGTCCGGCGTGAATACGAGGAAGGTCCGCGCCCGCAGGCGACTCCCTCCGGCGAGCCGGCCGAGCAGACGAGCCCGCTCTTCTCGACCGAGGAGTCGCAGCGGTTCCGCTCGGAGTGGGACGCGATCCAGATCGCGTTCGTGGACGAGCCGCGTAAGTCCGTTGAGAAGGCGGACGGGCACGTGGCCAGCGTCATCCACCGCCTCGCGGAGGTCTACGCGGAGGAACGCTCCAGGCTCGAGTCGCAG